>Ga0066793_10001456_pt1 | contig 10762 bp, 10 predicted proteins | sample PersoiDNA2013189_FD_83876 | JGI IMG/M metagenome (GOLD analysis project Ga0066793, IMG submission 83876) | Permafrost soil microbial communities from the Arctic, to analyse light accelerated degradation of dissolved organic matter (DOM) -... | ecosystem: Environmental > Terrestrial > Soil >...
CAGTAGGGATGGGCCTTGCGTCCATCCGGTTCGGGAGTTGCAGAATGGGCAAGCGGATGGACGCAAGGCCCATCCCTACTGGAATGAGAGAGGTACGTGATGATAGATAGGCCAGAAGCCGGTCCCCTGCTCGCGGAAGGGAAGACCAAACAGATCTATGCCTACCCTGGCGATGACGCGCTTGCCTGCATGGTGAGCAAGGACCAGATCACGGCGGGCGATGGTGTACGCCGCAATGAGCTGGTGGGAAAGGCGCGCTGGAGCACGCTCACGACCGCGAACGTCTTTCAGCTATTGAACGACGCGGGCATTCCCACCCATTTTGTTAAACAGATAGATGCTACCGCGCTCCTTGTCAAGCGTTGCAGCATGTTACCCATCGAGCACGTCCAGCGGCGTCTTGCTACCGGTTCTTATCTCAGGCGTCATCCAGAGGTAAGCGAGGGGACGCGCTTCGAGCCTGTCCTGGTCGAGACGTTTTTGAAAGATGACGCGCGCCACGATCCACAGATCTGGCCGCCAGACATCATTGAATTGGGTCTGGCGACGCAGCAGGAGATTTCAGGAATGACTGCGCTGGGCCAGAGCGTGTTCGAGACGCTCGAACGCGCCTGGGCCAGTGTCGATGTCACCCTCGTCGATCTCAAAATCGAATTCGGGCGCGACGCGGCGGGAAATCTGCTCGTCGCCGATGTTATCGACAATGATAGCTGGCGGCTCTGGCCCGGCGGCGACAAAAATCGTATGTTGGACAAACAGGTATACCGTAACTTAAAGGATGTCACCCAGGAAGACCTGCAAGGAATTGCTGACCGTTACGCACTGGTGGCGGATCTGACCGGGAAATTTCGTCAGAGATAGTCCGGTCAAGCGTAGGACATCCCTTTTTCAGAGAGGAGAAGAGAGCATGGAACGGCTGCACGATGCTTGCGGTGTAGTGGGAATCTATGCGCAGAACGAGGATGCAAGCCTCGATGTGCGACGTTACCTTACATTAGCGCTCACAGCTTTGCAACATCGTGGTCAGGAGAGCGCCGGTATGGCCGTCTACGATAGCGCGGGGCACATCGCGGACCGCATCGCAATGGGTAAGGTGCGCGACGTATTCCAGGACTCGGGCACAAGCCTGCCCTTTACGCGCTGCGGTATCGGTCATGTGCGCTACTCGACGACAGGCTCCAGTTGTGTAGAGAACGCAGGCCCCTTCATCGTGGGCGCGCGGCACGGCCACTACGAATCAATCGCGGTGGCGCACAATGGCAACCTGGTGAACGGTCCAGCTCTGCGCGCCATGATGCCGGAGAACGCGATGATCTCCACGACCGATAGCGAGGTCATTGCCCTGCTGCTGCTCTACGCCGAGGGCCAGACGCTGCGCGAACGCATGATCGCTACCTTCCCGCTGCTGCGCGGCGCGTATAGCCTCGTTATCCTCTCAGAAGGCAAGTTCTACGCCATGCGCGACCCCTGGGGCATGCGCCCCTTATGTCTAGGGCGTATCGGCGATAGCTGGATCGTCGCCTCCGAGTCGTGCGCGCTCGATCGCACCGGCGCGACTTATGTACGCGAGGTGGAACCGGGCGAACTGATTACTATCGACGAGCAGGGGATGCGCGGTGAAACGCTGGTCAAGATGCCACGCCAGAGCCTCTGCGTCTTCGAGTACATCTACTTCTCCGACGCCACCAGCGAGATCCACGGCAGGTATACTTATACCGTGCGCGAGGCGCTGGGACGCGAACTGGCCAAAGAGTTTCCGGTCGAGGCCGATCTCGTCGCGCCCGTCCCCGACTCCTCTATTCCCGCCGCCCTTGGCTATGCCGAGCAGGCGGGTATTCCTTATGGAAAGGCGATCATCAAAAATCGCTATACCGACCGGACGTTTATCAAGCCCGACCAGCGCCTGCGCCAACTGGAAGTTGACCTCAAGTTCAATATGGTCAAGCCCAATATCGCGGGCAAGCGTCTGGTGATCGTCGACGATTCGATCGTGCGCGGCAACACTATGAAGCGGCTCGTCGCGGCCCTGCGTCGCCATGGTGCTCGGGAGATCCACCTGCGCTCAAGTTCACCGGCGCTGCGCCATCCCTGCTACTTCGGCATCGACATTCCCCAGGAGACGGAGCTGATCGCGGCGGGCCGCAGCACGCAGGAGGTCGCGGACTACATCGGCGTAGACAGCCTGGGCTACCTGAGTATGGCCGGTTTAGGAAGAGCTATGGCCTCGTCCTTCGATGGAGCGCGGCTCGACGACGAAGGCGCGCTCAAACTCCTGGATCGCGAATTCTGTTATGGCTGCATGGAGAAGCAGGGCTGGCCCTTCGATCCCAAGACGGAGGCGAATACGGGTCGACAACGCCTGCCTCTCATATCCCTGGACGCTGTTGTGAAAAAGGCGTAGAATACTTGTATATATAATGTAGGGGAGAGTAACTACTCAGTAGGGATGGGCCTTGAGGAGGACTGAAAAGTGCGCGTATTAGTCATCGGTTCAGGCGCGAGGGAGCACGCGCTGGTATGGAAACTGGCGCAGAGTCCCCGCGTGACGCGTCTGTACGCGGCACCGGGCAATCCCGGCATGGCATCCAGCGCCGAATGTGTGCCGCTGGACGTAACCCAACTTGCGGACCTGGCGGAGTTTGCCGAGCGCGCCCAGATCAACCTGACCGTCGTCGGACCCGAGGTTCCGCTGGTGGCAGGCATCGTTGATCTCTTCCGCCAACGCGGCCTGCCCATCTTTGGTCCAGACGCAGCAGGCGCGGCGCTGGAGGGCAGCAAAGCCTTCGCCAAAGAACTGATGACCGCGGCGGGCATCCCCACCGCGCAACACCACACCTTCGTTAACTATACCGAAGCCTCCGCGTACCTGGAACAGCACGGAGCGCCCGTCGTCATCAAAGCCGATGGCAACGCCGCTGGCAAGGGCGCGGTCGTCGCCCTGGACATGGATACCGCGCGCGCCACGCTCAAGGAGATGATGGTCGAACGCATCTTCGGCGCTGCCGGAGAGACGGTCGTCATCGAGGACTATCTACAGGGCGACGAGATCGGCTCAACCGCCATCTGCAACGGCACCGACTATCTCCTCCTGACCCTTACTCAGGACCACAAGCGCGCCCTCGACAACGACCAGGGCCTCAACACAGGCGGCATGGGCGTCTACACTCCGCTACCCTTCGTCGACGCCGCGCAAGAGGCGCGCATACGCCAACAGATTATCGAGCCAACCCTGCAGGCGCTCAAGGACAGGGGCATCGCCTTCAGCGGCGTCCTCTACTCCAACATCATGCTCACGCCGCACGGTCCTATGGTTCTAGAACACAACACGCGCTTTGGCGATCCCGAGACGCAGGCGTTCATGCTCCTTCTGCGCGCAGACCTGCTCGACGTGCTCGCATACGACAAGGGGCAAAGTATCGATATATTGTGGCATCCAGGCTACGCCATCAGCCTCAGCCTTGCCTCTGGCGGCTATCCCGGCACATACCGCTCGGGCCTGCCCATCAGCGGCATCGAAGAGGCCAACCGCGTAGAGGGCGTACAGGTTTTTCACGCCGGAACCACCTTGCAGGATGGTCGCCTGGTCACCGCCGGTGGTCGCGTGCTCAGCGTCGCCGCGCGCGGATCAACCCTGCAAGAAGCTGTCGCAAGAGTATACGAGGCAGCGGCACATATCTCTTTTGAGGGAATGCATTATCGGAGGGATATTGCACGGCGTGGTTTAACATAGAGGATTGGGAAAGTAGAGAAGAAGCAGTAAATGATGCCAACAAAAACAGACACATTGCGTATCGCCGTTCTTGTATCCGGCAGCGGTAGCAACCTGCAGGCGCTGATCGACGCCATCGAAGGCGAGCAATTGCCCGGAGTGGAGATCGCACTGGTCGTGAGCAACAAGGCCGACGCGCAGGGATTGCAGCGAGCGTTGAAGCATCGATTGCCCGCGCTTTACCTGCCCTGGCGCGAGCGCGCTGAGGCCGAAGCAAAGTTGACGGTCTTACTCAACCTATTTAGGACAGACCTGATCGTCCTGGCTGGTTGGCTGCGCATCTTCAGCGCCGACTTCATCACCCAATTCTCCGGGCGCATCATCAACCTGCATCCCTCGCTCATCCCCGATGCGGGAGTTGGCAGCAGTTTCACCACACGCGATGGCAGCGTCATCCCGGTCTTTCGCGGCCTGCATGCCGTCAGACAGGCTCTCGACGCGGGCGTCAAGGTTACTGGCAGCACCGTACATTATGTAACGCCGGAGGTAGACGCCGGACCCGTCATCTGCCGCGAAGAGGTCGCAGTCGAGGAGGGGGATACAGAGGAGAGCCTGCACGAGCGATTGAAGCTTGTGGAGCACAGATTGGTAGTAGAGGCGGTGAAGGGCTTCACCCACTAAATAGTTCGCCGCTTCTCAGTTTTACACACGCGTATTCTATTATTCAATACACTTTATCGTGTTTCTTCATCTCCACCTGGCTCAATTTGTAGATGGCGATCGCGATTATAAAAATAAACGCCAGGCCAAACGCAATATGCAGATCAAGTGGGATGGTCGACAGTACGAATAGTACAGCCAGAACACAGATCGTTGCCTCGGTCTTCTTAGTCATCTTAATCACCCTCCTGAATAGACGAGGAAAGGAGTATGCGCCTTCCCCACTATACAGAGTAGTGCCTGCATTTTACGGTTGCGTCACAGCATCGGGTTGGGCTATCACGTTGTTATCACATCTATGAAATTTGCATGTATATGCAAATTTCATAGATGCGGCTCACTACATTAAACCGCTTGCGAAGCACCACAGGCGCTAAGGCGACCTGAAGCGTTACCGAGAAGACTCATGCCAGGCACTCATATGCCAGAAACCCTGCCCGAATAGCTGCGATGCCCCAAACAGGAACACGATGGCGAATACAAGCAAACCTGGGACGAGCAGAAAATCTCTGCTAAGCAGATCGTTTAAAACGTCAAAGCACTGAATGAGGACCATCAGCACCATAAAGCCAGCCAGCATCCGCCGCGCTCGCGCTGTCAGGAGCAGAAGCAACATTATTGCCAATGAGATGTTGCGCGCAAACAGGTAGTCTGCGTAGACGCGCGCCGCATCTGTCATGAGGGCACCATTCGTTAGTAGAGTAGGATCTACCTTACTAATCACAGCGCCAGCTGCACACAAGAGAGCACCGATAATCACTGCTATGGAGACCCACAGCGGAATGTGTTCGCCCGCGCGCGCTGTCCTGAGATCATTTGCTCGCGTAGGACTATCCGACCTTATAGCATAGGGCTGACGTTGAAGGAAACCTTTTGTCTTTTGCATGAGAAATTCTCCGTATCTAAGAACCATAATGAGAAGCACTTGAGTTCAGAAACGTATCCTACTCAGAGTGTAGTGTATGTACCGTTGCTGAAGCGTTCCTTGCAAGCGTTCCTGACACTGAGGGAGAAGCTGCGCAAAAGATGCATTCCGTATGGTAAAATACGTATAAGATGGACCTGTGGACTGAATTCGACAACGCCCAGCATGCTCCCGACGCACATGGATATGTGCAGCCGTTGCGCTCGCGCCGACTGACCGAGCGCGCAATTCTCACCTCATTGCGGGAGTGGTTGCTACACGACTACGCCGCTGCCTATTGCCGTTCCCTGGCGGCGACGCGGATCTTTCGTCGTTGCTACTGGGTCGATGGACTGGGCGTGGAGAGTCGCGCAGGGGTGTCGGGAGTATCAGAGGCGTCGCCAGACGAGGACAGGGGTCATAATGGCAACGAGCGGAAGAAGACAACGAGCGTCCCCCAGGCGCTCCAGTCCGTCGTCTCGCTCTCGCAGCTTCTGGCGCGGGAGGAGAAACCCATCGCGCTGCATGGCCTGCTGCTTGGAACGAACAGCAAGCGTAAAGAGGCAAAGGCAGGATCTAACACGGCTGTAGCCATTCCCAAGGGGAGTGGCGTTGTCAAGGCGAGTTGGCCGGAGGCCGCTCCCGCGCTGCTGAAAGAGATCGAGCAAGCACCGGCGATTTTCCTGCTCAATCCATTTGGTCCCGCCCAGTTCAGCTACGAGAATCTCGCGTCTCTCTATCAGCGCACCGTTCCAACAGAGCTGTGCCTGCTTGCCCCCCACAAGCAGCTCGAAGCGCGTCTACTGGCGGCCCGGCGCAATCCTGCCCAGGCCGCGTTGCTGACCGGCGTGCTGCGTAGCGATCGCTGGAAGACACTGCCAGAGGGTGAAGATGAACTTGCCCTTGCGCTTGATGGATTGCTGGAACTGTTCATAGCCTCCATGCAGCGCCACTTCCTGCTCCCGGTGCAGCGCATTGCCCTGCCCATGCAGATGCGCCCGGCGATCGTTGAAGAGGTACCGTATACCCTGATCTTCGCCACGCGGCGTCAGGACAGCATCGTAAGTATGAACGACGCGGTTTGCTTGCACCGCCGCGCTATCCAGGCGCGCAGTCGGCAGGGTGTGCTGGGCGAAGAGTGGTTCGCCAGACAAGAGCAACAGCGGCTGAGCATAGAGATGCAGCAACTCTATCAGCGCGCCCTGCAGCAGGGCCGCGCCCAACGCGCGCGGCGCTGGCCCGATTTGCGTCAACAGTTGCTGTTCGCTCAATTTGGACAATTTACATTACAGGAGTATGATGCAGTTATGCAGCAACTATTGACGAATAGTGAGGTGCGCTGCGAACGGCGCGCGCGCAACATCGAAGGTGAAGACGCGCCTGTACCCGGCAACGAGGATACGTTATTATGGCGCTAGCGGCCCCAAGATTGAGGAGGAGGCGTTACCAGGGGGAAACGTCGGGCATGGGGACGCCAAACGTTTTAGTAACACCTCATACCACTAGTGTACGCTAAATTTATGTGTTTTGTGACATAATTTGACGAGAAAAGCAAGATTTTTTTGAGAAGGGTTATGTTTTGGAGTGAGACTCAAGGAATATTAACATGCCACGTAAACAGAAAAATGTAAGTCCATTTGACAGCCGTTCAGACTCCAGCGAACAGGCGGGGAAAAACGCCTCCCTGGACGGCAAGCATCCAGACCTATCCGAGGGCGACGACGAGCTTCTAGGGGATGCTTATGGATCGCAATCCTTCGCGATTGCGCCCGAGCTTGAGCATGGAGAGAAGTATCATGAGGCAGGCAAGCGGGACGTCGAGCTTTACATTCGTACCTACAATACTCTGCTGAGAAGTTCAGGGGAAGTCAGCCTGAAGGCGCTCGTGCAGGCGCACTACAACATCGATTCCAGCCTGCATCCCGATGCGCGCTCGCCGTATCCCGATATGTCGGCGTTCATTTATAGCGTTCTGCGCCTGCCAGCCTCGATTATCAATTGCAACCTGGTCCTGTTGGGCCAGTCGGAGGAGGGCTTTCTGCAGCAAGGCTTCCACGTCGATACGTGGGAGGCCGTGACGGCATCGGCCAGGCGTCGCAAGTGGTTCTACGACGGCAAGGAGACCCTGGCCGTCTACGTCGCCAGCGTGAGCGATACCGACGATATCGTACCTATCCTGGTCGCCTTTCAGATCGAGTGGAACAAGATGTATTATCTGCTCAATTCTGATCCAACGACTATGCAGTTGTTAGAGACGCGCATGGACCGCAGCTCGCCCGTGTTCGCCGAGATCAGCAAGGCGCTGCGCAAACGTTTGCATATCGCGTCGGACGATTGGCAGCGCCTGGAAGTGATCTGGGGCGATCATTTGTGGGAGACGCTACTGAGAATCGGACGCCAGCGCAAGAGCTTTAGCTTACGTATGCTCGGCAGCTCGCATGTGGGCTATGTACGCGCCACGCGTCAGTGGTGGACGCCCGTGAAGAACGTGCTCGACACGCTGGGTCTGCCCAACCGCCCGGTCTACTTTGTCTCCAGCAATACGCACAGCCTGGCCAATCTTGTATCCGGCGTCATCCTCAGCCGCGAGGCCGAGCTAACGGAGTTCGCGTTGAGTGGAGTGGATGCGTACCTGGCCGACGAATGTCGCAAACTGCAGAATGGAGAGGTGCCCGGCAACTGGCAGAACTTCCTCTACTTCGTCGCGCGCGAATGGCTACGCAGTTCCGCCGGAAGAGAGTTTATACGCAATCGCGCGCAGGAGGAACAGCGGCGCGGCGTCTGGTACATCGGTGCCCGTCATGGTCTGGAGATCGATGCGCAGATCATCGAACTGGCGAAACTGCGCCCGACAGAGGTTGATCCGCGCTGCCGCATGCCGCATATGGACTGCCTGGAACAAAGCCAGGCGATCATTCTCAATATCGACTACCCGCTCGGCATGGCGGCTTACCGGATGCTGCGCGAGATCATGGAGAACCTGACGCAGATACGCGGCGTCTATGTCCTGGGGAAAGCCGCGACGCTCAACGGCAGCATCGGCGATGTGATGATCTCCAATGTCGTCATGGACGAACATAGCCAGAATACGTACTGGCTGGATAACGCCTTTTTCGCCCAGGATGTGCAACCATTCCTGATCTATGGCTCCGTGCTGGACAACCAGAAGGCCGTCTCAGCCAAGGGCACCTACCTGCAGAATCGCCAGTACCTGGACTTCTACTATCTGGCGAACTATACTGTCGTCGAGATGGAGAGCGGCCCCTACCTGAACGCGGTCTACGAAGACCAGTACCTGATGCGTTATCCGGTCGGCGAGAATATTAATTTCGCACGCCTGCCATACGATCTGGGCATTCTGCACTACGCGTCTGACACGCCCTACACGCGCAGCAAGAATCTGGGCGCGGGGAGCCTCTCGTACTTCGGTATGGACTCGACCTACGCCAGCACAGTAGCGATCGTGCGGCGCATCATCCATAACGAGATCAATACGCTACAACATCAGATCACCCGCCCGCTCGCTAACGCAAAGACGGAACAGCCGTCAGCAACACAGGCAGTATTGTAACCTGTAGGGAACCTGCCTTGTACGAACCCTGGAAGCCATCGCAAGGCAGGCTCCCTACGGATCATCGAGGAGATCAGATATATGTATTCTGTCATTGTTTTTCTTGCCCTCATCGTCGTGATGGCAGTCCTGATCGTGCTGAGAACCGTAGCGAGCTATCCTCAGCGCGATGAAGCGGAGCAGAGCGAGACGCCAGCTGCCAGATTGGCATTGGCAGCTGGCACTCCTGCTATGATGCAGGAGCATGAAAACGCCTCCCTTTCAGAGGAGAAATTTTTAGGGTAGATACCAGCTTCTAGAGCGGAATCGTGCGCTTCTCCGCCTCCGATTGGTACGCTCCCAGAATTACCTTGAGCACGCTGATACCGTTGTCCTCCGTCTGCATCGGCCTGCGTTTCTCAATCAGGCAGGCGACGAAATCCGCGATCTCGGCATCGAAGGTATTGATGGAAGGGAGCTGGATTACCTCGTCCGGCTTGCCACGCAAATTGACATAAAGATCGCTCCCCAGGCTGTACAGGCGACCGAGCTCGCCGACGACGGAGAAGCGCTCGGTATTGGGCGCTGCCTCCTGCGCCCAACTCGTGACGATGTTGCCTACAGCACCGTCGGCGAAGCGCACCAGCACCTGCGCGGAGTCCTCGCCATCCATAAAGTGCAGGCGGTGATTGCTGAGCAGGGCCGTAACCTCGCTGGGTTCGCTGCCCGCCAGGTACAGGAGCATATAGGAAGGATGATAGCCCGTGTCAATGAGCTCGCCCCCGCCGATCATGGCGCGATTAGCACGCCAACCGATCGTCTTCGGATCAAAACGGTGATAGAACGAGTCGACCGTGCGAATGGTGTAGAGCTGCCCCAGCGCGCCTTCACTGATAATCTGCTTCGCCCTCTGTATGGCGGGAATAAACAACTGGTTGTGCGCGCACATCAAGGTGACGCCATTGGTGGTGACGGCGCGTTTTACCTCGGCGGCCTGCTCAAGCGTCAGGCAGAGCGGCTTCTCGCAAAGGATGTGCTTGCCTGCATTGGCGGTGGCCACAATGGCGTCTCTGTGCAGGTGATGTGGCAGACAGATGTCCACGGCGTCCACGTCTCCCTCGGCCAGGAGCGCTGCGTAATCGCTGAAGATGCGCGCATGCCCTCCCGCCTGTGCGGCACGTTGCTGCGCGAGCGGCTCGGATACATCACAAACGGCTGTTACCTGAGCTTTCTCAGTTACTTTGAGATAGCCATTGACATGGACCTCCGCGATACTTCCACAACCTATAAGACCGATTTTGACTGCCATGCTGTTCTCCTTTTCTCCATGATCTAGTAGGGATGGGGCGTGCCCCCATCCGGCTCAGGGAGCTAGCAGGCCCAGGAGCCGGATGGGGGCACGCCCCATCCCTCCTGTGCTTGAATAGCTTCCGAAAGGATTTGCTTACCGCGCCAGGCTGTCCAGCCGCACGGGCTGAAAGCTCTTGGCTGATAGATTCGCTGCTTCCATTAATGCCGTAAGATCGACGGCCATCTGGATATTCTCGCTTGCCGTCGTTCCCTGCTGAATGTGCGTCACCCATTGCTCGAACGCGGATGGCAACGATGGTGGCAGGTCGCCGCGCACATTCCAGCGCTCGCTCTCTTCTTTGCCCAGGAGTGAGCTGCGTATGTGCAGCTTCTCGTCCGGCGTTCCGTAAAGCAGGCTTCCCTCGGTACCGTGGACCTCGATGGTGAAGGGCGAGAAACGGTTGACGAAGCCCGCTTCGACGACGCCGAGTGCTCCCTGCGGATAGTACAGCAGGGCAACGGCGTTATCCTCGACCTCGCGCCCGGTAACGTAGCCATACGTGGCGCTGATGCTCTCCGGCATGCCCAG
>Ga0066793_10001457_pt1 | contig 10761 bp, 9 predicted proteins | sample PersoiDNA2013189_FD_83876 | JGI IMG/M metagenome (GOLD analysis project Ga0066793, IMG submission 83876) | Permafrost soil microbial communities from the Arctic, to analyse light accelerated degradation of dissolved organic matter (DOM) -... | ecosystem: Environmental > Terrestrial > Soil >...
GGCGACCGGCTCATCATGCTCGAGAACGCGTACTACTCGGTCATCACGCCCGAGGCGTGCTCGTCGATCCTGTTCAAGGACCCATCCAGGGCGTGCGAAGTGGCCCCGGCGCTGACCATGACCGCCCAGGACCTCGTGCGCCTGGGGCTGGCCGACGAGATCGTGCCGGAACCGCCGGGCGGCGCCCATCGCGACCCGGCGCCCGTGCTGCTCGCCGTGCGCGAGGCCGTCGTCCGCGCGCTCGACGGGCTTGCCGACGTGCCACGTGACGAGCTCGTGGAGAAGCGGTATGAGAAGTTGCGCTCCGTGGGCGTGCACTCCGAAGAGGGGGCGTGATCGCGATGCCCGACCGTCCTCGCATAGCGGTCCTGACCAGCGGCGGCGACGCGCCCGGGCTGAACGCTGCCATCCGCTCGGTCGTGCGCACCACGATCGGCGCCGGCGGCGAGGCCATCGGGATCATGCACGGCTACGAGGGGCTGCTGACGGCCGACATGCAGGAGCTGGCCCTCGGGGACGTGGGCGGCAAGCTCGATCGCGGCGGCACGTTCCTGGGCACGTCGCGTTCAGAGCGGTTCTTCGACCCCGAGGGGATCGACGAGTGCGTGGCGATCCTTCGCGAGAACGGGATCACCGGGCTCGTGATCATCGGTGGCGACGGTTCGTACCGCGGCGCGCAGGAGCTGCATGTCCGCGGCGTCAAGGTCGCGGGCATCCCGGGGACCATCGACAACGATCTCGACGGGACCGACACCACGATAGGGTTCGATACGGCCCTGAACACCATCTGCGACGCCACGTCCAAGGTCCGCGACACCGCATCCAGCCACGAGCGCACGTTCGTCATCGAGGTCATGGGGCGCGCGTGCGGCCTGCTCGCGCTGCACGCCGGTCTCGCATCCGGCGCCGACTGCATCCTGGTCCCCGAGATCCCCTGGAGGCTCGAGGACGTCTGCAACATGGTCAAGAGCGGCATGGCGCGCGGCAAGAAGCACTCGATCATACTCACCGCGGAGGGCGCCGCGCATGCGTTCGGCCTGGCGGAAGACCTCGCCGACATGTGCGGCCACGAGGTCCGCACCGTCGTCCTCGGTCACATCCAACGCGGTGGGTCGCCATCGGCCTTCGACCGCATCCTCGCCAGCCGGATGGGCCAGCACGCCGTCGGCTCGCTGCTCGCCGGGCGTAGCGGCATCGCGGTGGGCCTCCGCCATGCGGCGACGGTCGAGTGCCCGCTGCCCGACGCCTACGTTAGTCACCACCCGCTTCCGCGAGACCTCTACGATCTGGCCAACACGCTCGCCAAGTAACCCGGCTGCGGCGCGGCAGCGTCGCCTCGGCGCCATCCCGTTTCGGAAAGGACGGCCCACGGTGCACGAGGACTTCATCTTGGTAGGCCACGACCTCGCGGCCTCCGGCGCCGTCACGTCGCACGGCGGGAACATGTCGCGCCGCGAGGGCGATGCGGTGCTCATAACCCGGACGGGCTCGATGCTCGGACACCTGACCGAGAACGACATCATGGAGACGTCACTCTCGGCGTGCGGCGACCCCCGGGATGGGCGCTGCTCCGTTGAACTCGTCGTGCATCGTGCCATCTACGAGGCGACCGACGCCTTCGCGGTCGTGCACGCCCACGCCGCGCACACGATCGTCCGCTCGTTCGTGGCCGACACGATCGTGCCGCTGGACTCCGAGTCGCTGCTCCGCCTCGGCGAGATCCCGGTCGTCTCGCACCCCGAGACCATCGGCTCGGCCGAAGCGGGCGCGCTCATCGCGGGCGCGCTGCGCGATCACCCGGTCGTCGTGCTTCGTGGTCACGGCCCGTTCGCGGCAGGCGTGACGCTCGAGGAGGCCTACCAGTACGTGAGCTGCCTCGAAGCTTCGTGCCGCATCCTGGACTGGGTCGACGCTACGGGGCGAGACGTGATCCCGTACCCGTAGGCGCGACGCTCTCCGGCGCGACCGTCCCCGAGCCGGGCTTCTGGCTCGGCCGTGCGCCGGTGCGGGCCGCCGGCCTCATTCGGCGTACAACCCGTCCAGCTCGCACACGAGGGCGTCCTTGCGTTGCCGCGTGGCCCACGACCCCTCGATGGCGTTGGCCGCAAGCCGGTAGAGATCCCCTCGTGTCAGTCCCAGCGCCTCAGTGATCGCCCGGTAGTTCTCGACGATGTACCCGCCGAAGTACGCCGGATCGTCCGAGTTCACGGTCACGGCCAGACCGACGTCGAGCATCCTACGCAGCGGGTGGTCCGCCATGGCGTCGAAGACGCGGAGCCGGACGTTGGACAGCGGGCAGACGGTCAGCGGCACGCGTTCGGCGACGAGCAGTGACACGAGGTCCGGGTCCTCCAGACAGCGCACCCCGTGGTCGATCCGGCGGACGCCCAGTATCTCGAGCGAGTCGCGGATGTAGCCGGCCGGCCCCTCCTCGCCCGCATGGGCCACGGCCAGCAAGCCCGCCTTCCGAGCGTCGCGGAACACCGATGCGAACTTGGCAGGCGGGTTGCCGATCTCCGCCGAGTCGAGCCCGACGCCAGCTATGACGTCGAGGAAGGGCATCGCCTGGGCCAGCGTCGCCGCCGCGGACTCCTCGGGCAGGTCCCGGAGGAAGCACATGATCAGCCGCCACGTGATGCCCAGGTCGCGCTCACCCTCACGCAGCGCGCTGACGATCCCTCCGACCACCGCGGCGAAGGGCACCCCGCGCGCCGTGTGCGTCTGCGGGTCGAAGAACGGCTCGACGTGCCGTACGCCGTCGGCAGCCGCACGGCGCAGGAACGCCGCGGTCAGGTCGTGGAAGTCCCGCTCCGTCAGAAGCGCCGAACACGCCGCGTAGTAGATGTCGAGGAAGGACTGGAGGTCGGTGAAGTCGTAGGCCGCCCGCACCTCGTCCGCCGACGCGTAGGGGACCGCGACGCCGTTGCGCGCTGCGATCTCGAACATGAGCTCGGGCTCGAACGTCCCCTCCAGATGGAGGTGCAGCTCGGCCTTGGGCAGGCGGCGTATCAGGTCGTCCATCGAGCTCCTTCCGATGCGGGCCTATCCAGTATGTACCTGTCGAGGGGCGTGACTATCCGGGGACGGCGGCTCATGGGGAACAGTCCTTCTCTAGCGGGACATGACGACACGACCGCGGTCGATCGGAGGGCGCATGAGCGACGAAGCGAAGCCGGCCGAGGTCCCACCTTCTTCGAGGCGAGTGGTCGCGGTCTACCTGACCACGAGCGCGATCTTCACCCTGGCAACATCGATCATCTGGGGCGTGAACACGCTCTTCCTGCTCGGCGCCGGACTCTCGATCTTCCAGGTCATGCTCGTCAACACCGCGTTCACCGTCGGTCAGATCGTCTTCGAGGTGCCGACGGGCGTGGTCGCCGATACCATCGGGCGCCGCGCATCGTTCCTGTTGGCGAGTGCGACACTGCTCGTCTCGACCCTGTGGTACGTCGGCGCGGCGCGCTTCGGGTGGGGCGTGTGGTCGTTCGCGGGCGCTTCGGTGCTGATCGGGCTCGGGTTCACCTTCCAGACCGGCGCGGTCGACGCATGGCTCGTCGACGCGCTCGACCACACCGGGTGGTCCGGGTCCAAGGACCGGGTGTTCGGGTGGGGTGGGGCCACATTCGGAGCGGCGATGCTCGTCGGGACCCTTGCCGGCGGATTCCTCGGGCAGATCGACCTGCAGATCCCGTACGTCGTGCGGGCAGTCCTGTTGGGGGTCTGCTTCTTCGCCACCTTGGCCATGATGCGCGAATGGGGCTTCGAGCCTCGCCCGTTGAAGCTCTCCCGATTCGGCGAGGAGACTCGGACGATCATGGAGGCAGGCACGCGCTACGGGTGGCGGAGCCAGGTCGTGAGACCTTTGATGTTCGTGTCTCTGGCGACCGGCCTGTTCTTCATCTTCGGCTTCTACGCGCTGCAGCCCTACTTGCTGCAGCTCCTCGGGCGCAACCTGGTGTGGGTCGTCGGTGTGGTCACGGCGGCGTCGTCGGTCGCGAGCATCGGAGGCAACTCGCTCGTGCGAAGGGTGATGGAGACACCGCGGGGTAAGCGCAGCGCGCCTCGCGTCTTGGCGGTGTGCTCGGGGTTGCAGGCGGTGCTGCTCGTGGCGGTCGGTTGCATCGGGCTGTTCATGCACAAGCCCGGCCTGCTGCCGTTCGGCATCGTGGTGGCTCTGTGGCTGGCCTTCAGCGTGCTCATGGGCGTCGCCGGCCCGGTGCGGCAGGGCTTCATCAACGAGCACATCCCGTCGAAGCAGCGCGCCACCGTGCTGTCCCTGGACTCGTTCTTCGCCGACGTCGGCGGCTCAGCCGGCCAGCCGGCACTGGGCTACCTGGCCCAGGTCGTGTCCATCCCCGCGGCGATCGCCACCGGAGCGCTCGTGCTCTTCGTCCCGATACCGCTGTACCTGGCGGCCCAGCGGGCTGTGGGCAGGGCGTTCGGCGGCGGCGGCGAGCGTATCGAGGATCGAGGCGCCGACCCCGGCGCTGGCGATGTGCCGGACCACAAGGGCATCTGACCGCGCTCGCCTCACGGAGCGGGTGCTGGTGCCCGGGGTGGGAGTCGAACCCACACGACCTTTCGGCCAGAGGTTTTTGAGACCTCCGCGTCTGCCATTCCGCCACCCGGGCACGCCCGCGCCTGCATGCTTGCGGCAACGCGCCGCCCGATGATAGCGCATGCCGCGCCGGGTTGCCGACACGTCGGGACCCGTCCCATCCGGCTGGTGACAAGCAGGGACCGGCTGCCCGGGACGGTGGGCATCCGGTCCCCGATGGAGCGGGCGGGACGCGCCGGCGGGACGGCGCATCGGCCTGCGGGGAGAGTCGGCTAGGCGCCCTTCGGCATCGCGAAGAGCAACTCCCGGTGGAACGTGGGCGCTACCGCGGGCTCCGGGCCGGCGACGCCGGCCGCGTGCGCCCGCATGAACTCGCGCACGATGCGCGGATCGAAGTCGGTGCCGGCCTTCGCGCGCAGCTCGGCGAGCGCTTCGAATGAGGACAGGCGCGCGCGGTGGGGCCGGTTGGAGGTCATGGCGACATAGGCGTCGCACACGGCGAGGACCCTGGCGGCGACGGGGATCTCCTCGCCCTTCATGCCGTTCGGGTAGCCTGTGCCGTCGAGTCGCTCGTGGTGGCACAGGATCGCCTGCTGGACGGCGGGGCTGAAGTTGGCGGTCCTTGCGAGGTCGGCGCCCTTGCGGGCGTGCTTGCGGACCTCGAGTTGTTCCTCGTCGGTGAGGTGCCGCGGCGCGTTCAGGATCGCCTCAGGGACCTGCAGCATCCCGATGTCCTGGAGCATGGCCGCCAGTCGCAGGTCGGCCAGCTCGTCCTCGCGCATGCCCATCGCGTGACCGACGGCCTCAGCGAAGCGGCTCACGAGCGTGGAGTGCGGGATGTAGTTCGGGCGCCGGCTCTCGACGAGGTCGACCATCGCGCGCAGCGTACCCTGCAGCCTCGACGAGGTGTCCTCGAGCAGTATCCGGTTCTCCATGCCGAGCTCGATGATCCGGGCGACGAGGCCCAGGCCGTCGAGCTGGTCCTGCGGGAACTCGCCCTGTCGGCGCCACAGGCAGACGACGGACTTGAGCTGGCCCTTGATGCGGAGGGGCACAGCGATGGCAGTGGAGCCGTCCTCACGGGTGCCGATCGAGAGTGGGGTGCCGGCGCGGACGGTCTCGAGCGCCACGGCGAGGATCGCCTTGTTGGCCCTGGCGTCGTCCACGTCGTCGAGGGTGATCATCACGATGTCGTCACCTACCACCGCGGCGGCGTCCGCCTCGAAATGGGCCAGCGAGTCGATAAGCACGCGCCGGAGCCCGTCTTCCTCGGCAAGGGACGTCATGATCTCGGCGGCGTGGTGCGAGAACGCCAGGCGGTCGTATGCGGCCTGGGTGTCGTCTTGCGCGGTCTCGAGTTCGGAGTGACTTTCCAGGAGGGCGGTACGCAGACGCCGGTGCTGGTCGATCAGGTAGAGGATGACCATCAGCAGGAGGCCGGTGGACAGGACGCGGAACATGTCACTTTGCAGCAGCCACCACTCCCCGGGGACGTCGGTCCGCGTGATCACCATGTAGGTCAGTATCGCGGCCACGCCCAGCAGCCCCAGGATCACCACGTAGGACAACGCGTTCAGCTGTCCCTCACGCTTGAGCAGTCTTTGTACGTCGTTGCTCACCGAAAACACCCTCTCCCGCTCGCCCGCCTTGACCTTTCGACGCCGTGTTGTCGAGCCCGCCGGCGTCTACTCCGTGTATCGCCCGTCGCACGACCAGCGGTTAGTACCAGAAGATGAACGGGGTACCGGCGATGATGAAACGGCACATATCGGTTGCCACTGGGCGACGAAAGGAAAGAGACGCAGGAGCTGCTCGGCCGCGATGCCGTTCGTCACCTGCCGTATACTTCGCCCATGGACAGCTCGCTTTCATTCCCGCCGGGCCTGACGGCCTCGGAGCGCAGGCATCTCGGCAACGTCGCCGACAACCTGCAGCTGGTCGCCGACATGGGCTACGGCGACGTGGCCCTCGCTCTCAAGATGCCGGACGGCGCGCTGCGCATCGCCGCGGACGCGCGCCCCATGACGGCGGTGGCGGCGGTCGCGTCCTCTCGCGTGGGGCAGACCCTGGGCCAGGCGGACGAGACCGAGGCCTACACCGCGCTCCGCTCCGGCAGGCGGCACCCGGGAGGACGCCGGCGCTCCACCCGGGGCATCGCGTACACGACGTTCGCGTACCCGGTCTGCTCGCGGGACCGGGTGATCGGTGTTCTGCTGAGGCACCTCGCCCTGCAGGTGGGGGAGTCGCCGGGCAAGATGGAGGTCGCGTTCATGGACCTCGCCGACGATGTCATCGCCCTGCTCGAGCGGGGCCCGATCCTCGACGCCTCCGACGGTTCGCTGTTCGTCACGAGCCGGCGTGCGGGCGATGGGGTGATGCGCCTCGACGAGACCGGGGCGGTCGTCTATGCGAGTCCCAACGCCTTCAACATCCTCAAGGCCGCCGGCGTCGAGTCGGGACTCATCGGCGTCACGGCATCGGAGATGCCCGGCGGAGCGGTGGCCGTAGCGCCCGTCCTGCAGTCGGGCGGAGCGCGCGCCACGGAGGTCGAGGTCGGCGGGAGCGTCTTGAGCTACCGGACCATCGCGCTCCAGGACAGCGCCTTCGTGCTCGTGGAGGACGTGAGCGAGTCGCGCCGCCGCGAGCAGGAGCTCAAGGTCAAGGAAGCGACCATCCGCGAGGTCCACCACCGCGTGAAGAACAACCTCCAGACCGTCGCCAGCCTTCTGCGCATCCAGGCGAGGCGGACCGACTCGGAGGCGGCGGCCCACGCCCTGGCCGAAGCTGTCGACAGGGTGAGCTCCATGGCGGTCGTCCACGAGTTGCTGGCCGCCTCGACCGAAGAGACGGTCGACTTCGCGCAGGCGGCCCGCACCGTGGTCGACATGGTGCGCCAAGGGCTGGCCGGCACGTCCAGCGCGATCGAGGTCACCGTCGAGGGCGCGACGGGACAGGTACCCGCGTCGACCGCCACGTCGCTCGCGCTCGTGCTCGCCGAACTCGTGCACAACGCGATCGAGCACGGCATCGCGGACCGCGGCGAGGGGGTCGTACGGGTGACCATGCGACGCCTGCCATCGGAGTTGCACCTCGTCGTCCGCGACGACGGCGTCGGGCTGCCGGACGGCTTCGACCTCGCCGCGTCCGCCAACCTGGGCCTGGCCATCGTGCGCACGGTCGTCGAGGACGACCTGCGTGGTACCCTGTCCTTCGGCGGGGGGCGGGGCACGACCGTGACGATCAGGGTCCCCGTCGAGCCCGCGCCCGACCAGGACGGACGGTAGATGCGAGTACTGATCGCCGAAGATGAAGCGCTCATCCGCATGGATCTGCGGGAGATGCTCACCGAGGAGGGCCACGACGTCGTCGGTGAGGCGCGCGACGGGTCTGAGGCGGTCGCATTGGCTCGCACGCTGACCCCGGACGTCATCTTCATGGACGTGAAGATGCCTGGCGTCGACGGTATCGCCGCCGCGGGGGAGATCTGCGCCGAGCGCATCGCACCGGTCGTGATGGTGACGGCGTTCTCGCAGACGTCGTACGTGCGCCAGGCGTGTGACGCCGGAGCGATGGCGTATCTGGTCAAGCCGTTCACCAAGCGCGACATCCTCCCGGCGATGCAGGTGGCCGTCTCACGGTTCGCCGAGTCGCGGGCGCTGGAGGACGAGGTCGCGGGACTCGAGGACCGGCTTGCCACGCGTCGCGCCGTGGACCGCGCGAAGGGTCTGCTCATGACGAAGGGGCTTTCAGAGTCCGACGCGTTCCGCCGTTTGCAGAAGCTGGCGATGGACAAGCGCATGACGCTGCGGCAGGTGGCCGAGGCGGTCGTGCTGGCGAGCGAGGCAGAGGAGTCGTAGGCAGCGATGGGCCCATCGAAGAAGGGCGCTCCCAGGGCGCTTCCTAAGAGCTTCCAGTTCAAGGGCGTACCCATGGGGTTCGCGGCCGCCGGCTTTCCGGCGCTCATCGCCGCGAGCATCGTGCTCTCCGCGCTGGCTCCGGCGGACGTCACGCTCGGCAGCTGGGTCAAGCTCGTGTACTGGCACGGCATGTACACCTGGGCGTGCATCGTCCTGTTCTCGATCGGCGCCATCCTCGCCGCCTGGTACCTCGCGAGCGGGCGCCAGACGCTCGCCGACCTCTCCAAGGCGATCCTCTTCCTCGCGGTCCCGCTGTGGGTCGTGGACGTGGCCGTCGGCTCGCTGGCCGCCAAGCTCATCTGGAACTCGTACAACTTCACGGAGTCGAGGATGGTCATCTCGCTCGTGTACATGATGGCGGTGGCCGTCGCGGTCATCGCCGCGCTGTGGTTCGACAAGCCGGTCGTGACCTCGTCGCTGTCGATCGTGTCGACGGCGGTGCTCTGGGCGGGACTGTGGTGGATCACCTACGGCGCTGGGGCGCGTGACTCCGTGCACCCGGCGAGCCCGATCGCCGCTTCCGACTCCATCGCCATCAAGGTGTTCGCGGTCCTGATCTTCGGGCTGTGCTTCGCCGGCGTGCTGTTCGCGGTCGTGCCGGTGTACGAGTGGCTTCGCAAGAGCGCGGCGAAGCCCGCGGGGAACCCGGGCGAGTGACCGGCGGGATCGCCCTGTAAGCGCGCGCCCTGGTCACGGGCGTGGCCGTGGCCGGCGTGCTGCTCGCGCGCTGAGCGCCGACGACCGCGCCGCGACCCTTTGTTGTTTCGTTCGCGTTTCGCGCCGGACTAGGCACAACGGCACGTGCGGTGCTAGAATCCGCGCACCGGCACAACGTCGTGTCGGCAACCGAAGAGACACGAGCAACGGCGCTCGCCTTGAGACCCAAGAGGTCCGGCGAGCGTTTTCGTATCTTCGGTGCCATTCGGCGATCGGAGGGTTGAAGGCACATGAAGGATTTCGCCGTCTTCTGGGGCTGCACGATCCCCGCGCGCTTCCCGTTCATAGAAAAGGCGACGCGGCTGGTCTTCGACGACCTCGGCGCGCACATCCGCGAACTCGAGGGCCATACCTGCTGCCCCGAGGGTGTGCTCGTGAAAGCCAACGACGAGGACACGTACTTCACGGTCGCCGCCCGCAACCTGGCGCTCGTCGAGCGCGCCGGCCTCGACATCCTGACCCCGTGCAACGGCTGCTACTCCACCTTCAAGGAGACTTGGAGCCACCTCGAGACCGACTGGCGGGCCAAGGACAAGGTCAACGTCAGGCTGGCCCGCGAGGGTCTGCGCTACGACGGGCACCTCAAGATCACGCACTTCGCCGAGTGGCTGTCCGACGACCTCGGGGCTCCGCTGCTGGCCTCCAAGGTCAAGAAGTCGCTGTGGGGCATGCGTATCGCCGTCCACTACGGCTGCCACCTCTTGCGGCCCTCACCGGCCGTGAACTGGGACGACCCCCTGCACCCCAACAAGGTCGAGGAGCTCGTCGCGGCGCTCGGCGCACGCGTCGTGGACTACCCGACCAAGATGCAGTGTTGTGGCGGCGCACTCGACCGCGTCGGTGAGAGGGAGGGCGCACTGGCCTTCGCGCGGCGCAAGCTCGTCGACCTTCAGCGCAACGAGGTCGACGCGCTCGTGACCGTGTGCCCGAGCTGCTTCCAGCAGTTCGACCTGAACCAGGCCGCCCTGCAGCGCGCCAACGAGGGCATCCACATCCCGGTCTTCTACCTCTCGGAGCTCATCGCACTGGCGATGGATCACACGCCCCAGGAGATCGGCTTGGACATGCACCGCGTGTCCGTCGAGCCGTTCCTCGAAAAGTGGAACGACCGGCAGGCGGACCGCGCCCGGCTCGCGTCCTTCTTCGACGTCTCGCTCCTGAACAAGTGCGACAGCTGCCGGGCGTGCAAGGACGACTGCCCGGTGTGCAAAGTCGACCCGACGTTCCAGCCCACGGAGATCATCGCCGACCTGGTCCGCGGGAACCTGGACGGCGTGCTCGAGGACGGACAGCTGTGGAAGTGCCTCGAGTGCTACACGTGTCAGGAGATGTGCCACAGCCGCATCGGCATGGCCGAGACGTTCCGCAAGCTCAAGGAACTCGCGATGGCGGCCGGCACCGGCCCCGAGTCCGTCTCCGCGGCGTACAAGACGTTCCTGGACACCGGCGCCTTGGGCAAGCCCAAGGAGTCGGCGCGCAAGAAGCTCGGGCTCGAGCCTCTGCCGGCCGGCGGCGGCGCCGCGCTCGCCCGGCTGCTCGATGACGATTGGGAGGAGTGAGCGCCATGAC
>Ga0066793_10001458_pt1 | contig 10755 bp, 7 predicted proteins | sample PersoiDNA2013189_FD_83876 | JGI IMG/M metagenome (GOLD analysis project Ga0066793, IMG submission 83876) | Permafrost soil microbial communities from the Arctic, to analyse light accelerated degradation of dissolved organic matter (DOM) -... | ecosystem: Environmental > Terrestrial > Soil >...
GCGAGGTAGGCGATCCCGAGGATGACCACCAGGCCCACGAGCGCCTGCGCGCGCGGCACGCCGCCGAACTGCGCGATCAACGCGGCGACGACGGCCACGACGACCGCGGTGCCGACGATGAGGAATTCCGTCCGGCGCGAACCGAGCGGCGTGGAGGACTTCGACCTGTTTCGCTTCATGGAATCTCCCGTCTTTCCGCCGCGTACCGTGCGAGTGGATTCAAAACCCAATCTGCCGCTCTTCGGGTCCTGTCGCCGGGATCCCCCGTTCGTCCTCGCGCGCAAGGCGCTTGTCACGGAGTCGCGCTGCGCCCTTCGACCCTTCGGCGAACTCAGGGCCGCCCCGAGAAGCGTCGAGGGGCGACCGGCTCAGGGAGTGGTGAGCCCGCCGAACCACGGGCGAACGGGGGCGCCCCCGCCCAGCGCCACCGGCCTGCGGGTCTTGAAACCGAGGCAGCCCCGGCACGCCGAAGCGCGAAGCGCGAAGGCGGCTACTTCACTTCTTCTACAACGAGCGGCAGCACCGGCGGCGGCTCGTCGGCAATCTCGATGGCGCGGCCGAGCAGATCCATGGCGGCCGCCAGGTCGCTCTCGCGCCGGTAGTGCAGCTCGACGATCGGATCGCCCCTGCTCAGCGGGTCGCCAGGGTGCGCCAGCACCATCGCGCCCACCGCCGGGTCCACCACATCGTCCACCTTGTTGCGGCCGGCGCCCAGCGCCACGGTTGCGCGCCCGACCAGTTCGGCATCGAGTACCGAGAGATACCCCGCGCGATTGGCCGTGACCATGTGCCGCGTCGGCACCGACGGCATCAGGTTGTAGTCGTCCACGGTGCGCGGGTCGCCGCCCTGCTGCGCCACGATCTCGCGCCACTTCTCCACGCCGGCGCCGGAGGCCAGCGCCTTCCGCACCTGCGCGTCTGCATCCGCACGGCTCCGCGCCAGGCCGGCCGCCAGCACCATCCGCGCGGCGAGCAGCACCGACAGCTCCTCGAGTTCCTTCGGGCCGCGCCCCTTGAGCGTCTCCACGCACTCGATCACTTCGAGCGCGTTGCCGACAGCGCTGCCGAGCGGCGCATCCATCGCTGTGATGAACGCCTCGGTGCGCACGCCCGACCGGTTGCCCGTATCGACCAGCGACCGCGCCAGCTTGCGCGAGTCTTCCACCGTTTTCATGAACGCCCCGCGCCCCGTCTTCACGTCGAGCACGAGCGCGTCAATCCCTTCCGCGATCTTCTTGCTCATGATCGAGGCGGTGATGAGCGGGATGCTCTCCACCGTCCCGGTCACGTCGCGCAGCGCGTAGAGTTTCTTGTCGGCCGGCGCAATCTGCGCCGTCTGGCCGAGCATCGCAACGCCGGTCTTCTCGAGCGCCGCCTTCAGCTCGTCGAGCGACAGGTCCACGCGAAAGCCGGCAATCGACTGCAGCTTGTCGAGCGTGCCGCCGGTATGGCCGAGGCCGCGGCCCGACATCATCGGCACCTTCACCCCGCAGACAGCGGCCAGCGGCGCGAGGACCAGCGAGGCCTTGTCGCCCACGCCTCCCGTGCTGTGCTTGTCCACTTTCACGCCCGGGATGGACGACAGGTCCACCTTGATCCCCGATCGGACCATCGCGGTGGTCAGCCACGCCGTCTCCTCTGGCGTCATCCCCTTGAGGACGATGGCCATCAGGAGAGCGGAGGCCTGGTAGTCAGGGAACGAGCCGTCGGTGACGCCGGCGACGAAGAAGTTGACAGCCTCGCGGGTGAGCGCGGCGCCGTCCCTCTTGGCGCGGATGATATCGGTGGCACGCATAGGGCGAAGTATACCGTGGGAACTGATCATGAAGAGTCGGGAACTGACGCAGAAGGGTCGGTGCTGACGCAGAAGGGTCGGAACTGACGATGAGGGGTCGGTGCTGACGCAGAGGGGTCGGTGCTGACGCAGAGGGGTCGGAACTGACGATGAGGAGTCGGAATACGGAGACTGTCAAGCCTCGACAGAAATGTCCCTTTCCTCAGGTTGATGATGATGGGCTCGTGGGAATGTGGAAATCTCGCGCTCGGCGCGAGATTTCCAAGGCGGGGCGAGCGCGCGCGTCTGACGCGTCCACGCCGCCGCCATTTCCACAGCCCGCTGTTCGCGGCGTCCGTGGTTCGACAGGCTCACCACGCCCTGACCAACGTCGAAGGGCGTGGCGCGAGACATTCCATCACCGCCCGCGCAGGGCGAGTCGGTGCTGACGATGAGGAGTCGGGGACCTGCTGCCTGCTGCCTGCTCCCCTTCCCCTCTGGCCGGCGGACCGTGATTGTCCGATAAGGAATGTGCAGAGTTTTGCCCGCGATGGCTGAAGCTCACCAGAATCCGCTCGCGCCCGACACGGCCGCCCGGTTGACGGCGTTTGCACGCGCCTGCAAGGGCGCGGCGGGAGCCGTGGCGCTCTATCCGCCCGAGCATCCGACGATTGGGGAAGCGATGCAGCGTCTCGCGCGCGCGGCCGCGGGCGCCACCGAGTTCGGCCCGCTCTCCATCCTCGTCATCCCCGACAACCTGCTCGTCGGCGGCCGGGCCCCCGCGCGGCCGGATGCGGCAATCGCGGAGTTCGCGTCGCTGCTCCACGACCACATGGTGGGCGAAATCACCATCCGGCGCGACGTGGAACCCGCCGCGTGGAGGATCTTGCTCGCGCTGCTCGGCCGTGAGCCCGAGGACGTCCGGGCCCGTGGAGGCATCGCCCGCGCGCTCACCACGGCGGGCGGCATCGGCCTCGAGATCACGGAACTCGACTACTCCGGCCTTGTCAAGGAACGCGGGGCAGGATCCGAGGCCTCGTGGGACACGATCATCGCCAATTGCATCCAGAAGAACGTGCCGGATCTCGACGAGAAGACCCTTCGCGTGCTGGGCGAGATCGCCCGCGACCCGGCACGCCTTGCCGAGTTTTTCGCGCGCACCGAGGAGCATGCCGGCAGCCTCACCACGCGGGAGCGGAACGCCGCACTCCTCCGCGCCCTCCGCGGCGTCACCGGCTTCTTCGGCCGGGAGGATTCGAGCCAGATCGACCGCGTGTTCGACAACATGGCATCGGCCATCTCGCACGTCTCTCCAGACTTCGTGATTGAGATGCTGGCCATTGGCCGCGAGCCCGGGAGCGAGGACGCGAGCCTCGTCGCCGAGATCACGCAGCGGATCACCGACCCGACGCTGGCGCAGTTCGTCGCCCGCTCGGTGACCAACCAGCGCGCCTGCACGGCGCGCCTCGCCGACGCGTTCCGCGCGCTGACCGCCGAGCAGCGACGCCAGGAGTCAGTGGCCCGACTGGCGCGCGAGGAACTGGCGGGCACGCCGCTCGGCGAAGAGCCGGGCTTCGAGCGTCTCTGGTCGCAGGTGGAGGAGATGCTCTTCTCCTACTCTGACCAGCGGTACGTGTCGGAGTCGTACAACCAGGAACTCGCCACCGCCCGCGCGCACGCCAGCGAGCTCGAGCACCTCGCCGCCGACCCGCCCGAACGCATCGTCGGCTGGCTCACCACCGTCAGCGACGTCTCGATTCGTGCGCTGGACCTGCTGCTGCTCGGCGATCTCCTTTCGGTCGAGACCGACGCGTCACGCCGCCAGGACCTGCTGCAGCTGGTCGTGTCGCAGGTGGACGAACTGGTGGTCCTGGGCGATTTCGACGGCGCACGCCGGCTCGTGGACGCCATGGTGGGCATCGCGGCGCGCGAAGGCGCGGCCGAAGCGCAGACACAGGTGGCCCGCGCGATCGAGCAACTGGTCGCCGGCCAGTTCATGCCGCAGGTGGCCGTGCACCTCAATGCCGTGCGCGACGAGGAGTTCGAGCAGGTGAAGGCGCTGTGCGCGGCGGTCGGGACGACGCTCGTGCCGATGCTGGCGGAGACGCTCGCGGGCGAAACCCGCGCGAGAGCGCGGCAGCGGCTGACCGACCTGTTGATCGCCTTCGGCAAACACGGTCGCCACTCCGTTGACCAGTTGCTGCAGTCGCAAAATCCCAGCGTCCGCCGCACGGCGGTGCAACTGCTCCGCTCGTTTGGCGGGTCCGAGTCGCTGCCGGATCTCGAACGCCTGCTCAACGACACCGAGATCGCGGTGCAGCGCGAGGCGGTGCGCGCGCTCATCGGCTTCGGCATCGACGAGTCGTTCCAGATGCTCCAGCGCATCCTGGGAACGGACAAACACCGCGGTCGCACGGCGATCATCGAGGAGCTGGCCTCGACGCGCGATCAGAAGGCGACACCGCTCTTCTGCTACCTGGTGCGGAACGTCGAGTGCCGCGGTCAGTTGCGCGACATCTATCTCCGCTCGCTCGGCCGCCTCGGGCTGCTCGGCGGGCCGGACGCGGTCGAGGCCCTGTCGGACGTGCTGCGGCGCGGGCGATGGTGGGCCCCGATGCGCACGCGCGAAATCAGGGCGGAAGCCGCCGCGGCGCTGGCGCAGATCAAGCTGCCCGCCGCGCGGGAGGCATTGCGGGACGCCGCGTTGAACGGCACGTTCGGCGTGCGGTCGATTGCGAAGAAACACGTGAAAGGATGACAACGACGGGGACCTGAGATGCCAGAACGGCCGCATCGTCGCCAATCGTTGATGGAAGATCTCCTTCGGCGCTTCGGTGCCGCGTTGCGCGGGGCGCAGCTCTATGCGCCAGGGCATCCGCTCGTCATGCGGAACGTCGCGTCGTTCACCGAGGTCGTGCAGCGGCTGCTCGAGGATGTCCCGTCGATCTCGATCGCCCTCGTCGCCGACGAGGTGGTGATTGGCGACGTGCCGATGATCCGCGGGGCGGCCACGCTCGGCGAACTGTTCGGCAAGCTCAAGGCGCGCGGCGTGGAGCGTGTCTCGATCGACAAGGGCGCGACCGTGGACGAACTGATCGCAACCGTCGATGCCTTGTACCGCAGGATCCAGTCGGCCGGCGACCCGAACGACAATCCGTTCCCCGACCTGCCCCACGTCCGCATCGGCCTCGTCCGGATCGAGCAGCGCACGCAGGCCAGCCTGGCCGACATGGCGACCATCCGGAAGCTGTACTCGCAGGCCTCGTCCCAGATGCGCACCGTCTGGGAGAACGCGGCGCACGAGGGGGTGGCGAAGGCGGCGGAGGTGCGCACCGTGGTGGACGAGCTGGCGCAGGTCGTCAGTCAGAACCGCAACGCGCTGCTGGCACTCACGGCGATACGCAACGTGGACGACTACACCTTCACCCACATGGTGAACGTCTCCATCCTCACGATGGTGCAGGCACGCGGCCTGGGCATCGACGGCACGCTGCTCCGCGAGTTCGGCGTGGCCGGCCTGATGCACGACATCGGCAAGGTGCGGACGCCGCCCGAGATCCTCAACAAGCCGGCGCGCCTCGACGAACGCGAGTTGGTGATCATGCGCCGCCACACCATCGAGGGGGCGGAGATCCTCCGCAAGACGCGCGACCTCACGCCGCTCGCGGCCGTCGTCGCGTTCGAGCATCACCTCCGCCTGGACGGCACCGGCTATCCGGTCGGCGTCTCCCGTTCCGGCCTCAACCTGGCGACGATGCTGTGCGCGATTGCGGATGTGTATGACGCGATGCGGTCGAAGCGGCACTACCAGGAGGCGTTTCCGGCCGACCGGGTCCTGGAGGTGCTGAAACGCGGCGAGGGACAGGAATTCGAGAAGAACCTGGTCCGGCGCTTCGTGCAGTTGATGGGGATCTACCCGGTGGGATCGCTGGTGCGGCTCAACACAGGCGCGTGCGCCATCGTCCTTCGGCCCTACCCTGCCGACCCGCACCGCCCGCGCGTCCGCGTGGTCTTCGCGGCGGATGGTCACCGCCTCGACGTGCCCTACGATCTCAACCTGTGGGAAGTGGAACTGGCCCCGCACCGGTCGTCGTCAGTCTCCGGTCCGGCCAACGCACCCGACCCAGCCTTCGATCCTCTCGCCGCGATGTAGGGCCGAGTTCTTCCTCGAGTTGATGGTCGGCCTGCTCGATCGCCCATCGGCACGTCGTCAGCCGCACCAGCCGGCGCAACGTGTAGGTGGGCGGCCGTTCGATCAGCGGGCAGACCTCCGCGCCACCGAATCGTCTTCCAGCCACCGGGCCTCCTTCCGCGGCGTCTGGGCGCTCAGCGGCAGGCGTGAGCCCGGCGGGCCGTGTCGCCGGGGCCGAACCGCCGCAGGAGCCCACCGGCGAGCGGTCGCCGGTGCGGCCATCCGATCGCACCTGGGCCTGCGGACCGACCTCACGGGCCCGCGCCCGGCGGTCGTCCGCGCGATCGTCACTCGCCCCACAATCTTGGTACGGCACGCGTCACCACGAGCCGACCGAAGCGCCACGTGTCGATGTCGGCGCGCATGCCAGCGGGAATCGTTGCCGCCGTCTCGTTGAAGGCCACGACCCACGTCGGACGCCCGCGCCGCCAGGGCTCGGCCCGCGGGGCGTCCGGCCCGACATCCGGTCGCGACGCGGGGCACCCGCCGGCCGCCACACCGTAGTAGTCGAGGCTCACGCGCTCGTAGTCCGGGTACACGAGCAGCGCAGCGCCGGGTGCCATGTGTCCCCGCAGGAACGCGGCCGCATCCCGCGTTTCCGAGCCGTCACGGGTCGCGGTGGCATAGGTGTTCTTGCCGTGGAGATTTGCCCCGACGGCCACGCTGCCGAGCAGCAGCGCCACCACGGCGATACGCATCGGGAGGCACGAGAACGCATAGCCGAACGCGAGCGTCCCGAGAGGCAGCAACGCGATTGCGTAACGTATGTTGACGAAGTGATGGCCACCGCTTGCCAGCAGCGATACCAGGATGGGCCCAACCCACACGGGCGTCGTCAGGACAGCAGCGCCGACCACCAGCGCACGCCGACGGTGGCGGGGCTCGAACCACCAGAGACAGACGCACCCCGCGACGACCGGCAGCAGGAGCACCACCACGACGCCCGCATGGTCGCGCAGCAACGATCCGCTCGTCCAGAACGCCGCCAGATTGGCCCGGATTCTCCCTCGCATGGCGAGGGCCCAGAGCAGCGCGAACGCCAGCGCTGGCACGAACGGCACGAGCGGTCGCGCGGCCGAGGCTATTTGGTTCAGGCTCGACCGGGTTACGGTAAGGCGACGGCCCTCCGGCCCCGGCTCGACACGGCTCGCGATTAGCCAACTGCACAGGGCGGTGCCCGCGACGAGGAAGACGCCGAACACGTGCGTCATCGGAGCCGCCAGCGCCACCACCGCCATTGCCACGCCCCCGGTCCGGCGCGACTGCTGCCACTGGCGAGTCAGCAGGTGCAGGCACCACGCCGCAACGAGCACCAGCAGCACGTAGCCGCGTGCCGTGCGGGATGCGCCGATGAGACTCGGGTGGATGGCAGTGACCGCGCCGGCCCACAGCGCCGTGTCGCGCGACCAGAGCCGCCGCGCGGTCCAGATCGTCAGCGCGGTCGTGGCCAGCCCGAACAGGACCCCGGGCAGGCGCAAGGCGGTCTCACTGGAGCCAGCCAGCGGTATCCACAGGTGGGCCAGCGTCGCGAAGAGGAAGCCACCCGTGTCATCCCCAGCGACCGCGCGCGAGAACAGGTAGGACCACGAGCCGCTCGCCGCGCACCAGCCCACCGCCTCGTCGAGCCAGAGACTTGGCGTGCCCAGGCGGTAGAACCCGAGCGCGGCCGACACCGCCAACTCCAACGCCACCAGCAAGCGGAATCGCGCCGCGATCAGTGTGCCCATGTCTGGATCGTCTGGAACCTGTGTCGCGCCCGCACGGCTGTCATCAGACACGACGTAGGCCTTGGCAACGGTGTTCCGGGACATGGCCCGGCCAGCATACCCGACTTCAGACGGCAGCGGCCATCCCCGTTGTCAGGCGAGCGGGCCGCGACAGGCGCCGAGGCCACTTGTGGCAGCAGCACGATTGCCACGAACGCAAGAACAACGCTCCGCGCAAGCGAGACTCAACAGGGGAGGTTGGATACGCTGCGGGCGTGCGCCCGAGACTGGCCTGGATCTGGCGGCCGTTGGGGACCGTACATATCACGCGTCGCGGGGCGACCTCGTCCGGCCCCCGGGGCATGCACCGACCCTTCATCGTCAGCCCCGACTCTTCATCGTCAGCCCCGACTCTTCATCGTCAGCCCCCGACCCTTCTGCGTCAGTCTCGACCCTTCTGCGTCAGTTCCCGACCCTTCTGCGTCAGCCCCGACCCTTCTGCGTCAGTCCCGACCCTTCTGCGTCAGCACCGACTCTTCATCGTCAGCACCGACCCTTCTGCGTCAGCACCGACTCTTCATCGTCAGCCCCGACTCTTCATCGTCAGCCCCCGACCCTTCTGCGTCAGTTCCCGACTAGTCAACGTCAGTTCCGACCAATAGTGCGTTGCCGATTGCAGCCAGCAGCACGACCCGCGTGATCGGCTTCATCAGGAACAGCGCGCCCGCGCGCTTCGCTTCGTCGCGAAGCGTGGGGTCCTCGTAGCCGGTGAGGACGATTACCGGCAGGGTGGGGTGACGGTCGCGGGCGTAGATGCCAAGCTGCAGGCCGTTGTACGCGCCGAGCCGGATGTCGGTGAGCAGCAGGTCCGGCCGCGTCGTCGAGAGCAGCGCCTTCGCGTCCTGGTAGCGATCGCAGGCCACCGTGTCGTAGCCGGCTTCCTGCAGCATCTCGGTCAGGTACTTCAGCACCTGCTGGTCATCGTCCACGACGAAAATTCGCTTCATCTGGGTCATGCGTCGGACCTGCGTCGCTCGGCCATCCCAGCCGTCCCCTCGCCCATCTCGCCGCGGTCGAGGCGTGCCGGCAGGTTGCGGAACTTCTGGAACGGCATCTGGCAGTCGTGCTTCCTGAGGAAGTTGAGAAAGCGCTTGTAGTCGGCCTCGGGCATGTTGAACATCTGCACGAGGATCCGGTAGCTGCCGCGCGTCTGCTCGAGGCCGCGGCTGACCAGCGCGCGCAGGTCGTCGCGCGTCATATCGCGCGACATGAACGGCTCGTAGACAACGGGCCAGAACGGCTCGTGCCCGTTGACCATGCGGTCGTACATGCGATCGACCGCGGCGCCGCGCACCGGCTCGCGGATGGCCGCCTGCGGCGGCGGCATGATCTCCATCGGGAGGTCCGCCGGCGTGATGAGGCCACTGCGTGCGCGCAGCACCAGGCGCTCGACGAAATTCTTCAGCTCGCGAACGTTCCCCGGCCAGCCATACGCGATTAGTTGCGACAGCGCTTCCGGCGCGAGCGCCGGCACCGGGAGCGCGTGGCGCGTGCTGAAGAACGCGATGAAGTAGTCGAGCAGTTCGGGCACGTCCTCGCGGCGGTCACGCAGGGGGGGCACCGTGAGGTGGATGACGTTGAGCCGGTAGTAGAGGTCCTCGCGGAACTCCTTCGACGCGATGCGCTCAGTGAGGTTCCGGTTGGTGGCCGCGACGACGCGGACGTTGACGCGGGCCTGGGCGCGCTCGGCGCCGACGCGCTGGATCTCGCCGCTCTCGAGGAAGCGGAGGAGGAGCGCCTGCATCCGCAGGCTCATCTCCCCCACTTCGTCCATGAACATGGTGCCGTTGTGCGCCGTCTCGAGCAGGCCCGGCTTGTCGCGGTAGGCCCCGGTGAACGACCCGCGCACGTGGCCGAACAACTCCGATTCGAGAAGCGAGTCGGGCAGGCCGGCGCAGTTGATGGTGACGAGTTGCGCGCGAACGCGGTTGCTCTGCTTGTGAATCTGGCGCGCAAGGATTTCTTTGCCGACGCCGCTTTCGCCGGTGATGAGGATTTTCGCGTCCGACCGCGCCGCATACGCCAGATCCTCGCGGAGTTCGCGGATGGCCGGACTGCGCCCGATGAGCTGATCGCCGTCTTCGTACATCGTTGCCGGGAGCCCCGAGAAACCTGTCGTCGCTGCTTTTCAACGTATCGGCCGAAAATAGTCAGCTCAACAGGGATATTCATGGTAGCGCTGCGCTGGCATGGGGGTCAATGGGAATGGCAGGGATTCAGAACCCGCAGGCGGGTGGCGGCGAGCGGGGCGCCCCGTGGCGGGCTACCCGGCCTTCTTCATCGCCAGCCGGGCCTGGTGGAGGTCCCACGATGCCTGCAGGTTCATCCAGAACTCGGGGGACATGTTGAAGAGCGCCGCCAGCCGTAATGCCGTGTCAGCCATGATGGCACGGCGGCTGCGGACGATCTCGTTGAGCCGGTTCAGGGGGATATCCATACGCCGGGCGGCTTCCACCTGCGTCAATGCGGCTGGCCTGAGGAACTCCTCGAGCAACACCTCCCCCGGAAGAATCTGCACTCGCGGGCGATTGAGATCCCGGGTGATCATCTTCACAGCGCACCCCGTAGCAGTCGAGGCCGACAAACTGTAGATGTCCTTGCGATGGCCACGCTCGAGAACCACAACCACAATGCGCCGATCCTCGATGCTGTAGATCACCCGGAACCCCCCCACGCGGATCCGGTACACATCCGCCTGCCCTGTCAGCTGACGGCAGCCGCGTGGCCGTGGAACGGCTGCGAGCTCCATCACCTTGCGGGCGACCCGAACTCTGTCGGCTTTGGGGAGCTTGGCCAGCGCTTTCTCGGCCGATGCCGTGATCTCGTCTGGTAGCATCTGGCGGCAACGACCCGTCCGGCGGCGTCTCGATCGACGAGTTCCTCTCCCAGGGCTGTTCCTGGCCGGCCAGGTGCGCCGCCTGGCCGCCGAGTTCTGCGAGCCGACATCACTCCGGGAGTCATTGTCGATACTTGTAAAATCAACATCATGTGTTGATAATACAAGGTATGAGAATCGGCCGCAC
>Ga0066793_10001459_pt1 | contig 10749 bp, 6 predicted proteins | sample PersoiDNA2013189_FD_83876 | JGI IMG/M metagenome (GOLD analysis project Ga0066793, IMG submission 83876) | Permafrost soil microbial communities from the Arctic, to analyse light accelerated degradation of dissolved organic matter (DOM) -... | ecosystem: Environmental > Terrestrial > Soil >...
CGCAACCCGGTTATCCCGGCCGCCGGGCCCAATGTGCGCGATGGGATCCGCGTAGTCGAGGCAGTGCATGGCGGCTGTGGCGCGGCCCTGAGCAAGACCATCTCAGTCGACGCCGCGCCGGTCCCCATGCCACATATGGCCGAGGTACGCGGCGGCTTCATCAACACCGAGCTGTGGTCGGAGATGCCGCCCGAGCGCTGGCTGGCAACGGAATTCGCCATCTGTCGCGCGGCCGCCGACGAGGCGGGCATCCCGCTGATCTGTTCGTTAGGCTACACCGGCCAGGAGATCGCCCAGTTGGCGCCGAAGATGAACCGTTGGGCGGATGCCCTGGAGTTGAGCACGCATTATCTGGGCGAGGACGCGACGCCGATGATCGAAGCGATCGACGCGGCCAAGCAAAGTTTCCACGGCCCGGTTTTCGTCAAGATGAGCCCGCTGGGCCGCGAGATGCGTGCCGCAGCTCAGGCGGCCAAGGATGCCGGCGCCGACGGAATCGTCGCTACCAACTCTTTCGGTCCCACCTTCGGCCTGGATGTGGAAACCGGCTTTCCCCTGCTGGGAGGCGACAACGGCTACGGCTGGCTGAGCGGCGCCGCGATCAAGCCGCTCAGCGTGCGCTGCGTGTACGATATCGCCGCTACCGTCGACCTGCCGATCATTGGCGTTGGCGGCATCAGCCGCGGTGAGGACGCAATCGAGTTTATCATGGCCGGCGCGAGCGCGGTGGAAGTTTGCACCGCGGCCATCATGCGCGGCAACCATATCTACGGCGAGATCGCCCGCCAGATGGGCGACTGGCTCGACGCTCACGGCTACGCCAGCATCACGGAGATCCGTGGACTGGCGCACAAACATAATGTGCCACACTGAGGTGGCTGCCCAGGGGTGGAACTAATGTCCGACACGATGAAAGTACAACCATTCGACACGCTGCTCAGGCGCATCCTGGCCGAATACCAGGAGAACCGCTCGATTTTCGGCATTCACGAGTCCCTGTTCTACACGCCGAAACCAGATAGCCCCTACGCCACGCCGGACTTGTTTGGCCAGTACCTGGCAACTCCTATCGGTCCCGCGGCGGGTCCGCACACCCAGCTCTCGCAAAACATCATTTCGGCCTGGCTGTGTGGTGGTCGGTTCATCGAGCTTAAAACCGTCCAGATCATGGACGAGTTGGCGATCCCCCGGCCGTGCATCGACATGGAGGACGAGGGATACAACGTCGAATGGTCGCAGGAACTGAGGCTGGCGCAGTCGGCCCAAGAGTACATCAATGCCTGGGCCGTCATTCACATCCTGCCGCGTCTGCTCGGGTTTGAAGGCAAGGCGCCATTGGGCGCCATCTTTAACATGAGCGTGGGCTACAATCTGCAGGGCGTCCAGAGCCCGCCCATGCAGCGCTTCATGAACCAGATGGCCGATGCGTCAGAGGAGCTCGCGAAGATCAAGGCGATCTTGCAGGCGGAGTTCCCGCAGTTTGCCGATATCGCGATCCCCGCTCAGCTCAGCAACAGCGTGACGCTCTCGACCATGCACGGCTGCCCGCCCGACGAAGTGGAGCGCATCGCCCGCTACATGCTCGAGGAGCGTGGCCTGCACACCACCATCAAGCTTAACCCGACCCTGATCGGCAAAGAAGCGCTCCTGCGCATCCTCCATGAGGACCTCGGCTTCAGCGAGCTTTACATCCCGGACAGCGTGTTCGAGCACGATATGTGCTATGACCTTGCGCTGGAGCTCATCAAAGAGCTCAAGCTGGTCGCCGCACGCAAGGGCTTGACCTTCGGCGTCAAGCTGAGCAACACCCTGGCGATGACCAACCGCAAGGGCGCCCTGCCCGGCGACGAGATGTATATGTCGGGCCGGCCGCTCTACCCGGTCACCATGAACCTGTTCTACAAGCTCGTGCAGGATTGCGGCGGCGAGCTGAACGTTTCCTATTCGGCAGGCGCCGATGCCCTGAACGTATCATCCATCCTGGCGGCAGGGGCGCGGCCGGTCACGGTGGCCTCCGACCTGCTCAAGCCCGGTGGTTACGCCCGCCTGCGCCAATACCTGGAGAAGCTGGAAGCAGAGATGCAGGAGCGCGGCGCCGGCAGTCTGGACGAGCTGGCCAGGGATCGGCTGGCGAACCTGAAATGGGCCGCCGGCGAGGCGCTGGAAAACCCGCGCTACAAGAAAGCCTATCATCCCTTTGACCTGCCCAAGGTGAGCTCCGGCCTGGATCTGTTCGACTGCATCGCTGCCCCTTGCGTGGAAGCGTGCGCGGTGGCGCAGGATGTGCCCGAGTACGCCTGGCTGATTGCGCAAGGGGAGTACGACCGCGCCCTGGAGGTCATACTCAGCCGCAACCCGCTGCCCGGCGTTAACGGTTACGTCTGCACGCATCTGTGCCAGGCGCCCTGCACGCGGAACAATTACGACGAACCGGTCGCCATCCGGGCCCTCAAGCGCGTCGCCACAGAGCGCGGCCGGGTGCGCATGCCTGTGCCTGCCACGGGCAATCAGAAGGTAGCGGTGATCGGTAGCGGCCCGTCAGGGCTGGCCGCGGCTTCCTTCCTGGCCCTGAACGGAGTGCAAGTAACGGTTTTTGAGGCTAAGGACCGTCCCGGCGGCATGCTGGCTATCGCACCTTCCTTCCGGCTGCCCGAGGCCGTGATCCGCGAAGACATCGAGCGCATCACGAGCCTGGGCGTGAAAATCGAGCTGTCCCACCCCGTCATGGCGCCACCCGAACAACTGCTGAGCGAGGGCTTTGACGCGGTCTACGTTGCCTGCGGCTTCCCCGGCGACGCCCGCCTGGACATCGAAAACACCCAGGCCAGGGGTGTCTATCCGGCTCTCGAGGTGCTCGAACGGGCCGCGCGCGGCGAGAAGATTGACCTGGGCACAAAGGTGCTGGTGATCGGCGGCGGCAACACCGCCATGGATGCCGCCCGCACTGCCCGGCGCCTGACCGGCGGCCCGAGCACCGTGGTGTACCGGCGTACGCGTGCCCAGATGCCGGCGACGGTCGAGGAAGTCCAGGATCTGCTGGACGAGGACAACCGGCTGGTCGAACTGGCTGCGCCCAAGCGGGTGGTCGTGCGCGATGGTCGGGTAGTCGGGCTCGAATGCCTGCGCAGCACGTTGGGCGAGCCCGGACCTGACGGGCGGCGCGAGCCGATCCCTGTGCCGGGCAGCGAGTTCACGCTCGCAGCGGACTCGATCATCGTCGCCATCGGGCAGCGGGCAGACCTGGTGTTCCTGCAAGGCAGCGCGCTGTCGCTGCGCAAGAACGGCGCGATCGCGGTCGACGAGGCCAGTGGCCGGGCCGGCGCCAGGGAGGTCTACGCGGGCGGAGACGCCGTGCGTGGGCCGGCCATTATCATCCAGGCCTGCGCTGACGGGCGCCGGGCGGCCGAGGCCATCTGCGAGCGCTTTGGCATCCAGTTCGCAGCCCTGCCCGCCCGCCCGGCCGTGCTTTCGGACCACGACATCAACCTGGTCAAGATCGAGCGTGCCCGCAAGGAACCGCAGCACAAGCAACCGGCGCTGCCCATTGCGCTCAGAGACAGTTTCGACCTGGTGGAAGAAACGTTCAGTGACGACGTCGCCCGTCGCGAGGCGGCCCGCTGCCTGCAGTGCTCGAGCATCTGCGATAAATGCGTGGAAGTCTGTCCCAACCGGGCCAACTACACCTATCTCACCTCGCCGGCCCAATGGATGCTGCCACAACTCGCCTGCCAGGACGGTGGCCTGAAGGTCGTGGGCAGCGAGTCGTTCGCGGTGGCACAGGGCCGCCAGATCCTGCATGTCGACGATTTCTGCAACGAATGCGGAAACTGCGCCACTTTCTGCGTGCACCAGGGCAAACCCTACGCCGAGAAACCGCGCCTGTTCCTGGAGGAAAGTGATTTCGCCCTGGAAGCCGGCAATGCGTTCCACATCCGGGAGAACACGCTCCTGCGGCGCGAGGGCGGACGGGAGTCAAGGCTCTCCAAACAAGACGGCCTGCTGGTCTACGAAAATGAAGCGCTGCGCGCGCAGCTCTCGCCGGACTTTCAGGTCCGCGAGCTGACCCTCAAGCAGCCCTTCCCGGGCACTATCTCGTTGCGGCAAGCGGCCGAAATGGCGGTGATCCTCGACGGCGTGCAGAAGTCGTTGGGGTTCCTGGTAAAGTAGCCGGTTACGGAGTTGTGTTGATGGCGGAAATGAGAGTTGAGATTGCGGGGCTGGAGTTCCCGAACCCGATCCTGCCGGGGGCGGGCCCGCTGGTTGATAATGGCCTGAAACTGGCCGCGGTGGCCGCGGGCGGGGCCGGCGGACTGGTGACCCGTACGGTCACGGTGGCGCCGGCTACTGCACCACCGCGGCATGCCGAAATACGGGGCGGCGTGCTCAACACGCCCCGCTGGTCGGAACTGCCGCTCAGCCAGTGGCTCGAGATAGAATACCCGCGCGCCAGGGCGGCGGCAGATGCGGCCGGTATCCCGCTGATCGTCAGCATTGGCTACACGGCGGAAGAAGTCGCGTACCTGGCGCCGCGCGTGGCGCCCTTCGCCGACGCCTTCGAGCTGAGCATGATGCACGGTGAACCCGGCCTGCTGACAGACCCGGTGACCGAGGGGGAGCTGGTTCACCGCCAGCCGGTGAGCACCTGGACGCGCGGACCGTCACCGGTGCTGGATGCGATCCGGGCGATCAAACCGGCAACCGACAAACCGTTGATCGTGAAAGTCAATCCGCTGGGCAGCAGCGAAATGGCCGCCCTGGCGCGCGAGATCGAGGCCGCCGGCGCGGATGCCATCACGGCTACAAACGCTTTCGGTCCCGTCACCGCGCTGGACGTCGAGAGCGGGCGCTTCCTGCTTGACACGCCCGACGGTCACGCCTGGCTTTCGGGCGCGGCCCTGAAACCGCTGGCCCTACGCTGCGTGTTCGATATCGCGCGCTCCGTTTCTATCCCGGTCATCGGCGCCGGCGGAATCACGAAGACCGAAGATGCGGTTGAGTACTTGATGGCCGGGGCCAGCGCCGTGGAGATCACGACCGGGGCGCTGAAGACCGGCGCAGCCTTCTACGGCCGGTTCGCCGGGCGCCTGAGCAACTGGCTGGATGCGCACGGCTACGCATCGGTGGCGGAGATACAGGGGCTCGGCATCCGGCGCTGGGAATCGCTGCAGCCGCATCGCGACAGCGTCCCGGTGCTGTACGATATCGACGAATGTATCGGCTGCGAATTGTGCGAGCTGAGCTGCCACTACGACGCAATCTATATGGTGCCGGGCAAAAACAAGGTCGGCGGTGATCTCGTTGCCGAGTTCAACGCCGACCGCTGCTTTGGCTGCGGACTGTGCGTAGTGCGCTGCCCGACCGATGCACTGCTGATGCCAATGCTGCAGCGAGACGGGATTTACTTGCATCCCAAGACACTGCAGCCGGCAAAGCCGGGTAGCGGATCGATCGAGACGCCGACACGCTAGGCGCGACTGAAGCCGCTTCCTGGACGCGGAGCGACTGAACTCGCTACTACGAAGGTGAAGGCAGGTTCAGGCGATGCCCAGGACCATGATCATCTTGCCAGGGTCCCAGTCGACGATAACCTGGCCCTTAACGTTGAAAGTGGGCGTAGTTTCGAAGCCGTTGGCCCAACCCTTGACACGTTGGGCCGCGGCGCGGTCCTTGGAGATATCCACTTCAACGTAAGAGATGTGATGTTCCTTGAGGAAGGCGCGTGCCCGCATGCAGCCTGGGCACCAGGGCGTGCAGTACATGACGACGTCCGCCTCGGGCTCAGGGGCTGTCACGACGGCCGGTTTTTCCACGACGGCTTGCGCGGCCGCGAGCTTGGGATCGAGCCTGGCAAGCTCCGCGAAGAGCACCTCATTGTCGGGCTGCTCGGCGATATTGTGGACGTCGACGTAGCGGATGATGCGCTGCTTATCGATGACAAAGATCGCACGTTCGGAGTAGCCCTCAGTGCGGAACACACCATACATCTGGGCAACACGCCCGTGCGGGAAGAAATCGCTCAAGAGCGGGTAATCGATCCCGCCCAAACTGTCGGTCCATGCCTTGAGGCAGTCCGTGCTGTCAACACTCAGACCCAGAACCTGGGTCTCCATCCCATCGAACCGGGCCAGCGCGGCCTGGTAGGAAGGGATCTGGTTCGTTCAAACGGGTGTCCAGGCCAGCGGGAAGAAGGCCATCACGACATTGCACCGGCCGCGGTAGTCGCTCAGGCGAACGGATTGCCCGCTATGGCTTTTGAGGATAAAATCAGGAGCGAGTTGTCCAACAGTTAAAGGCATACCTATCCTCCCTGCGATCGAGAAGGTTACAACAGGCGCTATGATACCATAAAACAACGCATGTGATAAAAGTTGAAGTAGGGGAATGACTGAAAGGATGGCCCGTTTTCCCCAGACGCCCTGAAAGGAGTGGTCCGATGCAAGAACATGGCTGGTCCTGGCTGCGAGCGCTGGAGTCGGGTTCGCTGAGCCCACACCAACTGGAGTCTCTGCAAGCAATGGTGGATGCGGGTGAAGTTGAGAGCCTGGCCGATGCGGCCCGGCTGCTGGATTATGAGTTGGCAAAACGCGCGGATCACGAGCAGGACCTTTAGAGAAGGATATCTTTACCCATGTGGCAAACTTACTATGCGCCGGCCAGCCTGGCGGAAGCGCTAGAGTTACTGGCCCGGCACGGCGATGCTTGCCGTATTGTGGCCGGCGGCACTGACCTGATCCTCGAGCTGGAGCGCGGCGTGCGCCGGCAAGAGATCATGGTGGACGTCTCGCGCATTGCGGGACTGGACAACCTGACGCTGCGCGCTGGCATCCTCTCGCTCGGCCCCTTGGTGACTCACAACCAGGTGGTCGCCGCGCCCGATGCGGTGGCGCGGGCTTTCCCGCTGGCCCGCGCTTGTTGGCTGGTCGGCGCGCCGCAGATCCGTAACCGGGGCACGGTCGCCGGCAACCTGGTGACCGCCAGCCCGGCCAACGATACCATCACCCCCCTCTGGGCGATGGATGCGACGCTGACGCTCTCCAGCCGGAACCGGAGCAGCCGTACCCTGCCCTTCGACCAGTTTTTCCTGGGCGTGCGCCGCACCGCGCTCGCGCCGGACGAAATGGTCACGAGCATCGACATGCCCGCGCTGGGCGCCAACGAACGTGGCACGTTCCTCAAGCTGGGCCTGCGCCAGGCGCAAGCCATCAGCGTTGTCAATGTCGCGGTGATTGTAGATTTCGGGCCGGGACCGGAGGCCAGGGTCGGACGGGCGCGCATCGCGCTGGGCTCGGTTGCGCCGACCATCCTGCGCGCCGCCCAGGCCGAGGCCTACCTGGCCGGCCAGAGACTGCGCGACGAGGTCATTGAAAGAGCGGCCGAACTGGCGGCTGCTGCTGCCCGGCCCATTTCCGATGTGCGGGCAGGCGCGGACTACCGGCGCGATATGATTCGGGTCATGACCGCACGCGCGCTACGCCAACTCAGGGATGGCACGGAATGCGCCGGCTGGCCGGAAAGGCCCGTGCTGCTGTGGGGAGGGCCCAACCGGCCGCCGGCCGCATCTCCGGCTCTCCCAGCCTCGGGAGACATTGAGTTCACGCTCAACGGGCAACCGATCAGGCTGCGGGGCGTGCATGGCAAGACGTTGCTGCGCGCCCTCCGGGAGGACGCGGGATTGACGGGCACTAAAGAAGGCTGCGCCGAAGGCGAGTGCGGCGCCTGTACGGTCTGGCTGGATGGCAAGGCCGTGATGAGTTGCCTGGTGCCGGCCGAACGAGCTCAGGGCTGCCAGGTCGTGACCGTGGAGGGACTGGGCGGGTCCGGCGGCGAGCTACATCCCGTGCAGCAGGCCTTCATCGAGGCCGCGGCCGTGCAGTGCGGCTACTGCACGCCGGGCTTCCTGATGTCGGCGGCCAATCTCCTGGAGGAATTGCCGCATCCGACGCAGGATGAGATTCGCCAGGCCCTGACCGGCAACCTGTGTCGTTGTACCGGGTATTACAAAATCCTGGAAGCCGTGGAAAAGGCGGTCAGATGAAATACCAGATTGTGGGCACGAACGCCCCACGCATCGATGCCCCGGCGAAGGTGACGGGCCAGGCACTTTACTCGGGCGACATCGCCTACCCGGACATGCTACACCTTGCCACACTGTTTGCCGGACGGCCCCACGCCCGCATCCTGGCCATCGATACCGCGGAGGCCGAGGCCGCGCCGGGCGTGATCGCAGTTTTCACGGCGCGTGATGTTCCGGTGAACGAACACGGCCTGCAAATGCAGGACCAGCCCGTCCTGTGCGGCCCCGGCTCGTCAAAAGAGGGCGCGGACGTGGTGCGTTTCGTGGGCGACCAGGTAGCGATTGTCGTGGCGGAGAGCGAAACGCAGGCCAGGGCCGCGCTTAAGCTGATCCGCATCGAATGGCAGGATCTGCCCCTGCTGCTGAATCCCGAAGAGGCCATGCTACCCGGCGCTTTCCAGTTGCATCCCCATGCGCCCGACAACATTACTTACACCTATCATATCCGCAAGGGCGATGCAGAAGCCGCCTTGCGCGCGGCGGATGTGATGGTGGAAGGGGTCTTTGAGACGCCAGTCCAGGAACACGCCTATCTCCAGCCCGAGGCAGGCGTGGCCTACATCGACGAGGCCGGGCGCATCACGGTTGAGGCCGCCGGACAGTGGACGCACGTCGATCGCGCGCAGATCGCGCACTCGCTGGGCCTGGCCGATGAAGAGGTGCGGGTGATTTACCCGGCCATCGGCGGCGCGTTCGGCGGGCGCGAGGACATTTCCGTGCAGATCACCCTGGCCCTGGCCGCCTGGCGCCTGGCGCAGCGCGGTATACGCCGGCCGATCAAGACCATCTGGAGCCGGGAAGAATCGATTATCGCCCATGGCAAGCGCCACGCGATGAAGCTGTGGGCGCGCTTCGGCGCCCGGCGCGATGGCAAACTGGTCGCGGCGCAAGTCAAGGTCATCGCCGACGGCGGCGCGTATTGCTATACCAGCAACAAAGTGCTGGGCAACTGCACGTTGACCTGCACCGGGCCGTACGAGATCCCGAACGCGAAGGTCGACACTTATGCCATCTACACGAATAATCTGCCCGGCGCGGCATTCCGCGGCTTTGGCGGCCCGCAGGGCCATTTCGCCGCCGAAAGCCTGATGGACCGGCTGGCCGAAGCGCTCAACATCGATCCCGTCGAATTGCGCCTGAAGAACATCCTGACCGGCGAGAGCCTGCTGACCACCGGCACGCCCATCCCCGGCGGCGTCGGCCTGACCGAGACCGTAATCGCCGCGGCCCTGGCGGCAGGTTGGACGCAGGACGAAGCTGGCCATTGGCACAAGCCGCCGCTGGAGCGGGGCGATGGGGCGGTCCGGCGCGGCCTGGGGTTTGCCTGCGGCTTCAAGAACGTTGGCTTCAGCTACGGCTATCAAGAGAACAGCTACGCGCGCGTCGAGCTGGAGGGCGCAGCGGCGCCCGAAAGAGCCGTCGTCTATTATGCCGGCGCAGACGTGGGCCAGGGAAACCACACTGTGGTCGCGCAGATGGCCGCCGAGGTGCTGGGCATCCCATTCGACTGCGTGCAGGTGGTGGCCTCGGATACGGCGAAGATGGGTGACTCGGGTAGCGCCTCCGCTTCTCGCCTGACCTATATGTCGGGCAACGCGGTGCGCGGTGCAGCCGCGAAGGCGCTGGAGGCCTGGCAGAACGAAGACCGCCCGGCCGTCGGCGAGTTCGTCTACCTGGCGCCCAAGACCAGCCAGTTGGACCACGACACCGGCTTTGGCAAGCCCAACTTCGCTTACGGGTACGTCGCGCAGGCCGCCCAGCTCACTGTGGACACTGAGACCGGCGAGGTGCTGGTCGAGCGCTTCATCAGCGCCGACGACGTGGGTCAGGCGATCAACCCGCAGCAGGTGCAGGGCCAGATCGAAGGCGGCGCCGTGCAGGCGCTGGGCTACGCGCTGATGGAAAACTTCAAAACCGCGGGTGGCAAGGTGTTGACGGACAAGTTGAGCACCTATCTCATCCCGACCATCCTCGACGTGCCCGCAAGGCTGGATTCGATCATCGTCGAGGTGCCGGATCCAAACGGCCCATGGGGCGCGCGCGGCATGTCAGAGATGCCTTATCTGCCGGCTGCAGCCGTCGTGGCCAACGCGGTCCATGATGCAACCGGCGTGCGCTTCGACGATTTCCCTCTGACGGCTGAGCGCGTGTGGCGCGGGCTGCGGAAGCGAGACTGACCGGCGGATGGGGATGTGCGTTACTGGCGCGACGACCAGCAGGTGCATCATGGACCGAAGCGGAACCTGGATGCAGTGATCCTGGGAGAGCGAAAGAACGAGTATATGGGGAGTCAACGGTGAGCGCGCCTGTTGTGATCCTGGACTATGACCCTCGCTGGCCGGCGCTGTACGAGGAAGAGAAGGGCCGTATCGTGGCGGCGATTGGCCCTGCCATCCTGGCAATCGAGCACGTAGGAAGCACAGCCGTGCCCGGTCTCGCCGCCAAGCCAGTCATTGATATCATGGTCGGCATCCAGACGCTGGACGAGGCGCCGGCTCTATACGATTCTCTGGCCGCTATCGGCTACGAATACGCCCCCGAGTTTGAGGAGCTGATCCCCGAGCGGCGCTTTTTTCGTAAGGGGCCGGCGCAGATATTCGCGGAACAACAGGTGCCGCACCCAGAAATCGTCCCCGAATTCGACGACATGGAGGTGATGCGTCCGAAATTCCGCC
>Ga0066793_10001463_pt1 | contig 10743 bp, 7 predicted proteins | sample PersoiDNA2013189_FD_83876 | JGI IMG/M metagenome (GOLD analysis project Ga0066793, IMG submission 83876) | Permafrost soil microbial communities from the Arctic, to analyse light accelerated degradation of dissolved organic matter (DOM) -... | ecosystem: Environmental > Terrestrial > Soil >...
TGGCTCATCTGTCCAGATGCTCCGGTGCCGAATGTGCCGGTTGCCGTCGTGCGCCACCGCGTGGATGGCCTTGCCGAGTTGGTGCCGGGGGTCCGGGCGTTCACCGACACCCGCTGGCGGATATCCCTGGAGGTTGACCCGACGCTGACCCCGGCGGAGGTGGCCCGCGTCTAAGCGAAGGCCCGGTCACACATCACGCCTCGACGGCAGCGAGTGCGACCTATGGCGGACCGCTCCGTGGTCCTGGCGTCGTTCGTGCTCGACCAGGACAACGACGCGGACACGGCGTCCGGTGACACGTGGGACACGTGGTTGAAGGCGTGGAACCGCGGGCCTGGCCGACGATGGGGCAACTACGATCCCTCGTCGTACGAGCGATGGAACTTCCGCCGCGATGCGAAGTCCGCGCTTGAGCACCTGCGCTATGCCGGATGGCAGGTCACTGACTGACCAACGGAGTACCTGTCCGCCGGTCAAAGCACCCGAGCAGAACACCCAATCTTTCGTCCAATGTTCTCCGTAACACGAGATAACACCAGTCGGCACGCTCACGCCTAGAACGGGTATTAACCAATCACAGTGGGTATCACATAACCCCAGGTGAGACGCACGTGTCCGGATTATGAGTCCCCTGCTCTAACCACTGAGCTACTGCCCCGACCCCGGAAAACGTACACGGCGGAAAGCAACCCGGCCGCCACCCGGGAAGTCGTTGCACATTCGAACCGGCGGCCCGATCCTCACCCGCTGCCGTGTAGCAAATGCGCTCATGGTGGGCTTACGAGCACAGCTACCGCAATAAACGCGCGGTCATGCTCCAGGAGGGGGGCTGTTCACCACCAGAGCCGGGTCGCCCGTCGGGCTGAGGCTCCCCACCAACTGTAGGGAGGTAGCTCCGCGGCGACCAAGCGCATCATCGAGAAACTTGACAGTTTCCTCCCGCATCGCGATCGCAGAAGCGGTGGTGCCTACAAACGTGTCGAGGTGGTCACCCCCGGCTGTCGACACGAACACCTTCGCCATGTCGGCCGACTGATACACCTGGTACGCGTCGGGATACAGGCCATATTCGTCGTTGGTCCCCACCGCCACCATCAGCGCCCCCGGGGTGGGTGCGCTCCAGGGTCCATCCACCCCGCCGGGGATCTGGCTCGATAACGACACATACGCCCGTATACGGTGATCGGCAAAGGCCGGGTTGAGCGCCAGCATGGCGACGTCGGTGCCCCCGTCCGAGTGGCCGGCCACCGCTATCCGTGCCGGATCCACCTTCCCGGCCGCTCCATTCAGCATCGCAGTGATGAGGAAGGACAGGTCCCGCGCCTCATTGGGGAAGTCGGTGACGGGAGTCCCCGGCAGCGTGTCGGCCGAATCAGGAAACGTGGGTGCGGCGACCAGGTAGCCCGCCGCCGCCCAAGTATCGAGAAGCGACTCGTAGACGTGGGGGTCAGAATTCCACCCGTGGGCAAAGACCACCAACGGGAGAGGGCCGACCGCGCCTTCGGGGCGGCGGATCACGGTGGTCAATACCCGACCGGACTGAGCCGGGGCATCTCCGCGCTCCGAGGTCTCCCGACTTGGGTCGGAGAGGGCGATCGTCTCATCCTGTACACCGAACGGCGGTTGAGGAGTAGACGCTGCTGTGGCGGCCGGCGAACGGGTGGCCGGTGCCGTCGTCGCCACATGAGCACCCTTCACCAGGTCCGGCGGCGTGGCCAGGGCGATCCCAATCGAGATCGCCACCACCACGAGCACGGTCGCCAGGACAACGATGGTGCGGCGACGCCAATCGACCCGGCCAGGATCATGGCGCCGAAGGGTCCGTTTTTGCAGTGGTGGGTCCACCACCTACCCCCTTGGGTCCGCCGGTCACCCGTCGCCGGTATCCCTGGCCAGGACCGAGCTGGTTCGGCTCCACCAGGAAACACCTGGACAAAGCTCCGGGGGAGAGACTCGAACTCTCAACCTAGCGGTTAACAGCCGCTCGCTCTGCCGATTGAGCTACCCCGGAAAGCCTCAGCCGCGCCAGATTCCCGGAACGGTGTGCCAGAGGACATTAGCCTGTGATCGTCCCACCCTTCGCCCGTTTTGGCATCTTCTGCACCCAGGGCAGATCTATCCCACCGTGCCAAAGATGCAAACTCGCCCCCACCGGGCCACAATGGTCGGATGAAGTTTCGGATCGGCACTGCCGTCGCCTTTGGACTCGGATATATCCTCGGAACCAAGGCCGGACGAGAACGATACGACCAGATCGTCAAAGTGTCCGGGAAGGTCAGGCGGTCTGCACCGGTCGCGGGGTCGATCGGCGTCGTCACCGAAAAAGCCAAGGCGGCAGCCAGTCTGAGTGTCGAGCGGGCCAGGGACGCGGTCAGCTCCCGCCTCGGGTGGCGCGACGGCGACGACGCCGCCGACGCCATCGCCAGCAGCATGGCCAACGACCTGGCCTCAGCCATCAATGGCCATCGGGTACCCACCCCCCGACCGCGGCACTGACGCCTCACCGAAAACGTGGTTCAGGCTTCGTCGAGGTAGTCGCGAAGTAGCTGGGCTGAGTCGGGACGTCGCAGTTTTGCCAGGGTTTTGGCTTCGATCTGCCTGATCCGTTCACGGGTGACCCCGAACGCCTTACCCACTTCCTCGAGGGTCCGGATCTTTCCGTCGTCGAGACCGAATCGGAGACGGACCACATCCTGTTCGCGAGAGCTCAACTGCCCGAGCGCCTCGCGGACCGCCTCGTCGAGCATGATCCTCGCGGCGGCGTCGTCAGGGACGACGGCCCCGCGATCCTCGATGAGATCGGACAGACTGAAATCGTCCTCGTCCCCCATTGGTTGCTCCAACGACACGGTGTCCTGGTTGATGCGCTGAATCTCCCGGACTCGCTCGATGGTGAAGTCGACCCGGCTGGCCACCTCCTCGGCAGTTGGCTCCCGTCCCAGATCCTGCAACAGTTGGCGCTGGGCCCACACCACCTTGTTGATGGTCTCCACCATGTGGACAGGGATTCGGATGGTGCGGGCCTGATCGGCAATCGCCCGGGTGATGGCCTGCCGGATCCACCACGTGGCGTACGTCGAGAACTTGAAGCCTTTGGTGTGGTCGAACTTCTCTACCGCCCGCATCAGGCCGAGGTTTCCCTCTTGGATGAGGTCGAGGAAGGCGAGACCGCGATTCCGGTACCGCTTGGCGATGGAGACAACCAACCGGAGGTTGGCCTCGATCAATGCCTCCTTGGCCTGTTGTCCTCGCCGGACCAGCATGCGGTCGTCAGACCGCTCTTTCACCGGGCCGACCGGGCCGACCGCGACCAGACGCTCGGCGGCATCGGCTCCGGCCAGTATCCGTTCGGCCAACTCCACTTCCAGAGCGGCGTCGAGGAGCTTTACCTTTCCGATCTCTTTGAGGTACATATGGACCGGGTCCGCGGCCGCACTCCCGAACCGGTCGCCGCCGTTGTACTGCTCACCGGGAGGGGGCCGTCGGTCCGGGCGGGCCTTCTTGGCGATCGCTGCCTTGCGCACCGCTCCGGTCACCTTGGATCGTGAGCCACCCCCTGTGGCACTCTCGGCAACCGCCTGTCCCCCGGATTCGACCCGGCCACCCGCCGGTGACGACGCCACCGGATCCGGATCGCTCATCAGCGCTTTGATCGGGCCATCGAGGACAACCAGGTCCTCGTCAGTCCGAGCCACCGGAGCTAACGGCACGATGGTCATTTCGCCAGTGTCATAGGTGAACTCGATGCCTTCGGCCCTGATGCGGGTGACCACGTCGGTGATCAAATCAGCGCTCAGCTCTACCGATTTGAGCACGGTCATCACATCATCCTGGGTCAGAAATCCTCGCGACCGACCCAGCTGGATGAGCCCATCGAACCTCGCAACCGGAAGCTCTTCGGGCGGACCCGTCACCAATTGAATCGCCTCATCAGTCGTCAAGTTCCACCTGAGAGATGCCGTCCTCGTCCTTCACTACAAGCCAGGCTACCAATCGGGCTGTCGCCGACGCGGCGGCAGCCGGGTCATCGAGCTCCTGGACCCACACGCTGGCCGCCGCTGCCTCCGCCGCGGCTGTCGGTGACGTCCGAGCCTCCCTTGTGACCAGGGTTAATTGTCGTCGGGCCGCATCCCGCACCAACTGCGACACCACCTCGTCCACCTCCCCCACCGGCTCTTCGACGGTGAGTCTCACCAGCAGGGCCCGTACAACCGCCGGTGAGGCGTCTATGGCCTGATGGAGGTCGTCCGTGGTCATCAGGACCTGAAATGCCGCCCGCTGCAAGCTGTCGCTGAACAAGGCGGCTTCCAGCCGGTGGGCCACTTCCTCGGGCCGATGGATGGCCAACCGAAGCGCTTCGAGGCCCGGACGGAAGGAGCCATCCCCGGCGGATCCTCCGCGACGATCACCCTTGGTCCCATCTCTCCCTCCATTGCCCGCCGGGACGCCTTCAGCCGGCCAACTACCAGCATCGGCAAAACCGTCCGCATCCCAACCCTGGTCCTCGGCGTCACGGATCCACGGTTCTCCGTCCGGTGCCTTCGGATGTCCGGGTGGATGGGGCGGACCCGTCGGGCCACCGGGTTGGCGGCGGGACCCACGCTTGTCCACCTCGGGCTTCGGGCTTTCCTGACGTAGACGTTCCAGCCGTTCCCGCAGGGGGGCGGTCTGCAGGCGGCACCTTTCCGCCACCTGCATCACGTACTGATCGCGAACCAGATCGTCGGGATGTTCGGCCACCGCCGTCAGGGTCGCGTCGGCGGCTTTGGCCCGCCCCTCGGGAGTGGAGAGATCCGCCGCGTCCAAGACCCGCTCCACCCGGAACTGCAGAAACGGTTTGGCCCCCGCCACCGCCGCCCGGAAGGCCTCAGGTTCGGAGCGGGCCAGGTCGGCAGGGTCGGTACCCGGGGGGAAGTTGGCCACCACCACATCGACTTCATGGCGACGTTCCCACTCATAGAACCGGCCGGCGGCCGATTGGCCGGCACCGTCGGCATCGAAGGCCAACACCACCCGCTTGGCAAAGTTGCGCAAAAGACGGAAATGGTCATCGCCCAATGCGGTGCCGCAGGTGGCCACCGCCCGTTCGATCCCCGCCACGAAACTCCCGATGACGTCGGTGTATCCCTCGCACACCACCACCTCGCCGGACTTGATGATGTCACTCTTGGCCCAGTTCAGCGCGTAAAGAATTTTTCGCTTGGAATAGATGAGGCTTTCCGAGGAGTTCTTGTACTTGGCCGGGTCGCTGCTACCCGGGAGGATCCGGCCTCCGAAGGCCACCGGGTGGCCCGAAGGATCACAGATGGGGAACAGGATCCGGGCCCGGAAGGCATCCTGAAGGCGTCCCCGGCGGTTGACAAAGGCGAGACCGGATCCGATGGCCAGATCTTCGCTGAGCTTCAACCCCCTACACAACGCATCCCAGTCGTCCGGTGCCCACCCCATGCGAAACCGGCGCACCACGTCGCCGTCGTAGCCCCTCGAACGCAGGTAGTCCCGGGCTTGTCCGGCATCGGCCCCGGTGAGGAGTCGTTGGTGGTACCACTCGGTCGCCTGTTCCATGGCGTCGATGAATACCTTGCGGCGCTGGCTCTCCCGGCCCACATTGGCGTCTTCGTGGATAACGATCCCGGACTTGTCGGCCAGGCGCCGGACGGCATCGACAAAATCGAGATGCTCCATGGCCCGGACGAAACTGATGGCATCGCCCTTGGCCTGGCACCCGAAGCAGTAGTAGAAGCCCTCTTCGGAGTTGACGCTGAACGACGGTGTCTTCTCTCCGTGGAATGGGCACAGACCGACCCACCGCCGTCCCTGCCGCTTGAGGGCGGCGTGTTCCCCAATCAGGGCGACGATGTCCGTGACCGCCCGGACCCGGGCGACGTCCTCATCGGGTATGCCCATAGGTCTCGACGGTACCGCGTCGGAGAGCGGCTGTTCGGCGCTACTTCTTGGTCTTGGGGCTGCCGCTCGACTTCGCCGGCATCAACCCGGCCAATACGGCTTGGGCGCAGGCCAGGCGCGCGATCGGCACCCGGAAGGGCGAGCAGCTGACATAGTCGAGCCCGGCCTGGGCGAAGGTGGCAATTGACGCGGGATCTCCCCCGTGCTCTCCACACACGCCGATCTTCAGCCCGGGACGGGTGGAGCGACCCCGCTCCACGCCCAACCTGACCAGTTCGCCCACACCATCGGGGTCGACCACTTCAAACGGGTTCCGCTTGAGGAGCCCGAGCCCGAGATACTCGGACATCATCCGGCCTTCGACGTCGTCTCGGCTGAAACCGAAGGTCATCTGGGTGAGATCGTTGGTCCCAAACGAGAAGAAGTCGGCTTCTTCGGCGATTTCCGCAGCCAACAGCGCAGCCCGGGGTGTCTCGATCATCGTGCCGATCAACACATGCAGGGTCTCGGGGATGGCACTGCTTTTTGCCGCGCCCTTGATGCCCTTGGCTGCTCCCTTGGCACCCTTCTTCGCCGGGGTGGATTCCCCCGTCGCCGAGTCCGCCAGTGTCTTGGCCACCGCGTCTTCGACCCACGACCGGGCCAGGGCCAGCTCTTCCCGGCTCACGGTAAGCGGAATCATGATCTCCACGATCGGCTGGCCACCCACGGCCACCCGGGCGAGGGCGGCCTCCATCAGGGCCCGAACCTGCATGGCGTAGAGGCCGGGTTTGATCACCCCGAGTCGCACCCCGCGGGTGCCGAGCATCGGATTGAACTCGTGCCAGGCCTTGGCCGCCTCATAGAGGCGGGCCTCCTCGGGGGTGAGCCCGACGGTGGCTTCTTTGACGGCCAGCTCCTGGGTGCCAGGGAGGAACTCGTGGAGCGGCGGATCGAGCAACCGGATGGTGACCGGCAGCCCATCCATGGCTTCGAGGATCTCCTCGAAGTCGGCTTTCTGCGCCACACGCAGCTGCTCGAGAGCGGACTCCTCTTCCTCCGGGGTCGAGGCCAGGATCATGCGCCTCACGATGGGCAGTCGGTCCTCACCCAGAAACATGTGCTCGGTGCGGCACAAGCCGATGCCCTCGGCACCGTGATTACGGGCGTTAGTGGCATCGGGCCCGTTGTCGGCGTTGGCCCGCACCCCAAGGTGGCCGGCCCGGATCTCGTCGGCCCAGCCCAAGATGGTTTCGAACTCGGCAGGCGTCTCGCCCTGGGACAGTGGCACCTGGCCGAGTACAACCGTGCCGTTGGTGCCGTCGATCGAGATCCAATCGCCTTCATTGACCACGGTGTCGCCCACCGTGAAAGACGCTTCGGTGATGCGCAACGCCTCGGCCCCCACCACTGCCGGTTTGCCCCAACCCCGGGCCACCACCGCGGCATGGCTGACCAGACCCCCGCGGGCGGTGAGAATTCCTTCGGCGGCCAGCATGCCGTGCACATCTTCGGGAGAGGTTTCGCTTCGGACCAGCACCACCTGCTCGCCGCGCTCGGCAGCGGCCTGTGCATCGTCGGCGGTGAGATAGACCCGTCCGACCGCGGCGCCCGGCGAGGCGGCGAGGCCCTTGGTGAGAACCGTGTATCCCGAGCCGGAGAATTGCGGGTGGAGCACCTGGTCGAGGTGGTCCCCCGTCACTCGTCCCACCGCCTCGGATTTGGACAGTTTGATGGTCCGCTCGCCCACCATGTCGACAGCGATGCGGAGAGCGGCGCTGCCGGTGCGCTTGCCAACCCGGGTCTGCAGCATCCACAGCTTGCCCTGCTCGATGGTGAACTCGGTGTCACACATGTCGCGGTAGTGAGTTTCCAGCCGCGCGAAAATGGAGAGTAACTCCTTGTGGATGGTGGGAAACTGATCCTTCAGGGCCGAGAGCGGCTCTGTGTTGCGGATACCGGCCACCACATCCTCACCCTGCGCGTTGATGAGGAAGTCGCCGTACTCGCCTCGGGTTCCGGTGGCCGGGTCCCGAGTGAAGCCGACTCCGGTACCCGAAGCGTCGTCCCGGTTCCCGAACACCATGGCCTGCACATTGACAGCGGTTCCCAGGTCGTGAGCGATGCGCTCACGGTTCCGGTAGGCGATGGCCCGAGGCGCGTTCCACGAACTGAAGACGGCTTCGATGGCGCCGCGGAGCTGATCATCCGGGTCTTGGGGGAAGGGTTTCCCGGTATGGCGTTCCACGATCTGCTGATAGGCATCCACCAGGTATCGGAGGAGTTCGGTAGGGACCCCGGCATCTGAGGTGGTGCCGGCCAACTCCTTGGCCGCCTCTAAGAGGTTGTCGAACTCCTCGCCGGGGATGCCCAACACGATGCGCCCGTACATGGCCACAAATCGGCGATACGAGTCGTAGGCGAAGCGCTTGTCATCGGTCTGCTTGGCCAGCCCCTCCACTGATTGGTCGTTGAGGCCCAGGTTTAGAACGGTGTCCATCATCCCGGGCATGGAGAACTTGGCCCCCGAGCGGACCGAGACCAGGAGAGGGTCGGAAGGGTCGCCGATCCGCTTTCCCATCGTCTTTTCGAGACGGGTGCGGGCCTTGCCCACTTCGGCGGTCAGCCCGTCGGGCCAACCGCCATCCATATAGGCGCGACAAGCGTCGGTGGAGATTGTGAAACCCGGGGGGACGGGTAGTTCGAGTACCGACGTCATCTCGGCCAGGTTGGCGCCCTTGCCTCCGAGGAGATCCTTCATCTCCATCGGGGGCTTGCGGTGCTTGTGGTCGAAGTCGTAGACGAACGCCATCGGAAAAGGTCTCCTGGGTGGTGGTTTGGGGTTGCCTGGTTGGGCAGGTGCAGGGTTTTCAGCCTACCCGCCTCTCCCGTTGGGCCCGAAACCGCGCCGGTTGGACAGCGCGAACGCCAACCGGGAGGTCAGGCGTCAAAGGAACGGTCAGGCGGCTGAAACCCGACGTTGCAATTCTGCCACCAGTCCGTCGATGGGGACCCGGACCTGGGCGGTGGTGTCCCGGTCCCTTACGGTCACGCCGCCATCTTCGAGGGATTCGAAATCCACCGTGACACACCACGGGGTTCCGACTTCGTCCTGGCGGCGGTATCGCTTCCCGATTCCCTGGGTGACGTCGTAATCACACATGAAGTGGGGCTGCAGCGAATGAAGAACCTGGCGGGCCAGCGGCTCGAGGGTGTCCTTTTTCGAGAGAGGCAACACTGCCACCTGATAGGGGGCGAGCTTGGGATGGAGTCGGAGCACCGTCCGGGCCTCCCCGCCCACCTCGTCCTCGTCGAAGGCGGCCAGCAGAAACGCCATCATGGTCCGGGTGGCCCCGGCCGCCGGCTCGATCACGTACGGGGTATACCGCTCGTTGGTGGTGGGATCGAAATAGTCGAGCTTCTCGCCCGAGGCGGCGGCGTGAGCCGACAGGTCGAAGTCGGTGCGGTTGGCGATGCCCTCGAGCTCGTCCCAACCCCAGGGGAAGAGGAACTCCACATCGGCGGTTCCCGCCGAATAGTGGGAGAGCTCGTCAGCATCGTGGTGACGCAGTCGGATCTTGTCCTCGGGGATGCCAAGTCCCAGATACCAGTTGAAACGTTCGGCCAACCAGTACTCGAACCAATGTTGGGCGTCGGCCGGAGGCACGAAGTACTCCATCTCCATCTGCTCGAACTCGCGGGTCCGAAAGACGAAGTTCTGAGGGGTGATCTCGTTCCGGAACGACTTTCCGACCTGGGCGATCCCGAAGGGAGGCTTCTTCCGTGTGGTCTGGAGGACATTGACGAAGTTGGTGAACATCCCCTGCGCGGTTTCCGGGCGGAGGTACGCCACCGCACCCTCGTCCTCGAGCGGGCCGGCGTGGGTCTTGAACATCAGGTTGAATGCCCGGGCCTCGGTGAACCCGGTGGAGCCACAGTTGGGGCAGACCCCGTCGATTTTGTCCTGGCGCCAACGCTGGTGGCACTTGCGACAGTCCACCAACGGATCGGTGAAGTTGGACAGGTGACCCGAGGCCTGCCACACGGCCGGCGGTGACAGAACGGCGGCGTCAAGGCCAACCACGTCGTCACGACGCTGCACCATGGCTTCCCACCAGGCATTCTTCACGTTGCGCAGCAGGTTGACCCCCAGCGGCCCGTAATCGTAGGTGGAGCGGAAACCGCCGTAGATCTCGGCCGACTGGAAGATGAACCCGCGCCGCTTGCACAGACCGACCACCTTCTCCATCAGGTCGGAGCCGCTGCCCGTTCCGTTGGGCTCGTCAGACTCTGTTTCGGGCGCGCCGGTGGTGACTTCCTCGTCAGGCATAGAGAGACATGGTACCGGGTCGCCCGGTGACGGCTCACCCTCTGGCCAGCCAATATCCGCCCCATCCCGGAGTGGTGACGGCGGTTCCCTGCCGACTGCCTGGCGTGGGGCCCGGCACGGGGAGGCCCGTCAGCGCATCTCATGCCCGCATTGGGGAAAGTAGGGTGCAGACGTGAGGAACGCAAAGCGGATGGCAAGACTCGTCGGGTCGTTGCTGACCGGGTTGACCATGGCGACTGTGGTCGGCTTGGCGCCACAGCCGTCCGGCCCCGCGGCGGCCGCCGGGCCGCCTCCCGACGTGGCGGCAGGTCAACCGGTGACATTCGGCGACGCCGGGTTCTACGGGTCGACCGGGGCCCAGTCCCTGAACCGGCCGGTGGTGGGTATGGCAGCCACCCCCAGCGGAAATGGCTACTGGCTGGTGGCCTCCGACGGGGGCATCTTCGCCTTCGGCGACGCCGGGTTCTACGGGTCGACCGGGGCCCAGTCCCTGAACCGGCCGGTGGTGGGTATGGCAGCCACCCCCA
>Ga0066793_10001464_pt1 | contig 10742 bp, 11 predicted proteins | sample PersoiDNA2013189_FD_83876 | JGI IMG/M metagenome (GOLD analysis project Ga0066793, IMG submission 83876) | Permafrost soil microbial communities from the Arctic, to analyse light accelerated degradation of dissolved organic matter (DOM) -... | ecosystem: Environmental > Terrestrial > Soil >...
ATTGAGATCTATTACCAAAAAAGAAGGGATCATCATGTCAAAAAAGAATAAATCTGTTCGTGTCAAAATGATCGCCAACCCAGGCGCTGGGAAAGCTTCAGAAGCAGCCAAAAACGTAAAGTTAGTTACTGGCTATTTGGAGAAAAACGGTCTAAAAGTAGACATAGCTTTTGCCAGGCCAAAAGAAGAAGCTACCGCGATTGCCAGGCGAGCCATTAAAGACGGGTATAAAATTGTGATCGCCATGGGCGGTGACGGTACGATCGAAGCGGTGATGCGCGGAATGATCGGTAGTAAATCTCGTCTGGGAATTATCCCGGCAGGGACAGAAAATAACATCGCCAAGAGTCTGGGCATCTCCGAAGACCTGGAAGAAGCCTGTGCCTTGATCGCCTCTGACACCACGCTCAAACTGGATGTGGGTCAGGTAAAAACCAGGAATGGCAAGAAATTCATTTTCTTTGAGATGGCCACAGTCGGACTCTCGGCAGCCATTTATCCCGATGCTAACAAGCTCGCAAGTGGTAAATTATCTAAAGTCAAGGTTACCGCAATGACTTTCATCCACCAGGAAACCAAACCAACGGTTTATCTGACGTTGAATGACGAGAGCAAAATTGAAGTCGAAACCATGTTGGTGATGGTTTCAAATACACCTGTTTTTGGAAAAAACTTCTTGGTGGCCTCGCAGGCCTCTTTACAAGATGGTCTCCTGGATATCTCTGTTTATCCGGAATTTAGCAAAGTTGAACTGCTTCGCTATTACTCGGATGTAATGAATGGAGGTTATTCGGGTGATGGAAAAGTCCAACATTATCAGGTGCGCAAATTGAAGGTTAAATCTTCTCCAAACCTGGATGTGATGGCTGATGGAGTGGCACTGGGTAAGGGTACAGTTACCATCAAAGTACGCCCGGGCGCTCTTCGCATTATTACACCTTCGATAAACCCGGATTCAACGAGCTCACAGAAAGATGCTTCTGAGAAACTGCCAGAGCCTATTTCTCCTCCTGAAGAAAAAAACCATAGTGAAGAGAGTGTAATTTTATTGAGATAGGCGGTTAATTCAAGAAAAAGGGTAACTACTCAGCCATACGAAGAAAGTTGCCGAATTTGAGGTGTTCGCGCTTACCAGGTAAGCGAAAACACCTCAAATTCGGGTCTTTTTCACAAGTGCCTGAGCAGTTACGAAAAAGGCATAAAATGGTAGATCGAAAAGTCGCAGATCAAAAAGTCGTAGAACCGATTAAAACAATTACAGATGCGGCAAGCCAGGCAGCGCGTCCTGAGAGTGAACCACCGCATGTGCGGCGCTACCGGGCTGTGCTGTTCCAGACAGCGCTGGTCATCATCGCGGGTGCTTTTGCTCTATTAACTTTTCTTGTCAAAACGCAGCCTTCTTTAGCGATTGATCTTCAGGTCACGAAAGCCATCCAATTGATCAATTTCCCATTCTTTGCGCCGGTGATGAGCGCGATAAGCTGGGCGGGGTTTGGTCCGCAAGATTTTATCATCACTGGGCTGATCATTTTGTTAATATATGCGTTTGGCTTGCATTGGGAAGCTGTCATGGCGCTCATCGCAGCGATCTTTTCAACGGCGATCAATCTGTTGGCAAAAGATCTGGTTCAGCGTGCGCGCCCTGCGGCAGACTTGGTGCACGTGGTTGCAACCCTCAACAGTTACAGTTTTCCGAGCGGCCACGTCATGTACTACCTGGGTTTTTTTGGTTTTATTTGGTTCCTGGCCTTTACCTTGATGAAACCATCTTTTAAACGCGGCCTGCTCCTGGTTCTCTTCGGCATCCCGATTGTGTTGATCGGTATCTCGCGCATTTACCTGGGCCAACACTGGGCCAGTGACGTATTGGGAGCTTATTTACTTGGCACCCTGACTCTGGTGGCCATCATACAATTTTACCGCTGGGGAAAGACACGCTTTTTCGTTCGCCAACCCGTAGCCGCGGCGGGATCTCAACCAGCATAAAAAGCATTGGCAGCCCCCCTGCCTTACTGCCATGGGGAGATAGATTGATAAAAAGGAGAAAAAACATGCCAAAAAAAAATAAACCTGTCCGAGTCAAATTAATTGCCAACCCAGGCGCCGGGGATGTGTCAGAGGCGGCCTCACGGATCGAACAAGTGATGCAATATTTAGCGGATGAAGGGCTCAAGGTAGATCTAGCCCTGGCCCACCCAAAAAGAGGAGCCATCCCGATTGCAAAGAAAGCCGTTAAAGATGGCTATGATGTGGTGATCGCCATGGGCGGGGATGGTACAATTGGGGTAGTCATCCGCGGGATAGCTGGCTCAAAGGTGAAGCTGGGAATAATCCCTGCCGGTACTGAAAATGATATTGCCAGGAGTCTGGGGATCCCTGAAGATCTGAAAGAAGCCTGCGCTTTGATCGCAACCGGCCATACTCGCAAACTGGATTTAGGCCAGATAAGTACCAAGAAAAGGAAAAAATTCTATTTCTTTATGGTGTCCGCCATTGGCCTCACCGCAACGCTCTATCCCGAGATGAGTGATGTTCCTGAGGGTAAATTTGGGGGTATTAAAGATGCAGTGATGACTCTATTGAAATTTAAAACAAATCCAACCGTTTTTCTGACGCTGGATGACGAAAGTAAAATAGAAGTTGAAACCATGTTAGTGACAGTGGCCAACACGCCTGTTTCTGGAGCAAAAAACCTGGTAGCCCCAGATGCTTCTATGGAAGATGGCCTCCTCGATATCGCTGTTTACCCAGGTTTTAGTAAGGCCGATTTGCTTGGCTATTTCGTCAAATCAGCCAATGAAGGCTCAACGCCTGATGGACGCATCCAACGCTACCAGGCGCGAAAAATAAAAGTTAAGACATCCCCAAAGCTTGATGTAGCGGCGGAAGGCATCCTACTGGGAAAGGGTACGGCATGGATTAAGATTCTCCCTGGCGCTCTGCGGGTGATTGCCCCTGAACCAGGCGCGGGTGCTGAAAAGCCGCAAGAAGAAGAAGCCAGAGGTGCTATTTCGGCGTAACTTTATGAAGGCGATAGCGAAGCTCAATAAGCCCAAGGTACCGGCTAGTTCGATTCTATCAAGGGTTGGTAAGATTAAATTAACTACTCAGGCCCTCTGAAAAAGACCCAAATTTGATGTCGAATGATTATGAATAAATTACCTGAAAGACGTCGCCAAATTATTTTAGAGACGTTGGAAAAAACCGGCAGGCTTGATCTGGAGGATATCGCCCAGACGCTAAATGTATCGGCCATGACGTTGAACCGGGACGTCCGCCAACTGGCCGAGCAAGGCCTGGTCAAGCGACTCCACGGCGCGATCATTCTGCCGGATGAAGACCAGGGAACTGGTGTGTGCATAGTCTGCCATCGCCCAGTATCCGTCAGGGTTCAGTTTTTATCCGTATCGACCAAAGGGAAGACCACCCAGGCCTGCTGCCCGCATTGTGGGTTCGCCAATCTCGAAGCTTTTAGCCAATCTAAAGCCATTTTTGCCACCGATTTCCTGTACGGTACACTGTACAATGCTTACGAAGTCACTTATCTGATCGGGAGCCGGATCGCGATCTGTTGTTCGCCTTCCGTACTCGCATTTCAACATCGTGAAGACGCTCAGTCGTTCCAGACCGGTTTCGGTGGGGAAATGTTGGATTTGGAAAACGCGGTTAACTTACTTTTTCATTAGAAGGTATAAAGATCTTAAATTAAAGGGTTTGCGGGTGCTTCGCACCCGCAAACACCTCAAATTCGGCAACTTTCCCCTCATAGCTGAGCAGTTACTTTTATTTTATCCTATCTTTATTGTAGAAGAGATTAATTCTAGAATCATTAGGTTTAATTGGAATTAATTAGTTTGATCTGTGTGATCTTACCTATCCGGGGAAGATATGGGCCGGCTGGATCATTAATCCGGTTGCCAACTTTTTACTTTGCTATCATTTGCCCTTGCAATCCTGGATAGAATTCTTGTACAATTATGGAGAAAGAGCCTATGATCCACATTCTGGCAGTTGTCTTCATCCTGGTCGGTATCGGGTTAACTTCTACGGGTATCTACAACATTGTAGAAGCCAGTAAAAGTAAACGTTGGCCATCCACAGCCGGCGCTATCTTGAAATCCGGAGTAAAAGAAACCCGGTGGGGCGAGGCAGTGGATTATTCCACCGATATTGAATATACCTACACCGTTGGCGATAAACACTACCTGGCAAGCCGGATCACCTGGGCCCCCGAAAATCTCTCAGGGATTAAAAAAGATGAAGCGGAAAAGAAAGTCTCCGATTACCCACCCGGGAAAACAGTCACAGTATTTTACGATCCCAAAGACCCCACCATCGCTGTTTTGGATGGAAGCCTGACGCTGCGGGTTCATGTTCCCTGGATCATCGGTTTGCTGCTCATGGCAGCCGGTTTTGGTCTGTATACCTTCGGCTCACTCTAAACGTTATTCCCCCAATGCATGGTAAGCCAACGCCAACGCCACAATGGCGGCAGTTTCCATCCTTAAGATGCGCCGTCCCAGGGAAACCGGGGTCACTCCCACCTGGCGAGCCAGGTGAATTTCCTGATCGGTAAACCCCCCTTCGGGTCCTATAAACAGCGCCAGGGTGTGGGCGCCTTCTCCCAATTGATGAATGGCCTGGGTGAGCGGAAGACCCTTTTCACCCTCATAAGGAATTAATAACAACTCGTTCTCACGCCGGCTGACTTCCAGGGCTTCTTTAAAAACCAGGGGGAGCCGAAACACCGGGATCAACCCCCGTCCGCATTGTTCTGCCGCCTCCAGGATGATCCGCTCCCAGCGCTCTTGTTTTACACCGTGTGTCCCACTGGCCTGGCTGCGGTTGATCAAGGTGCGTTCAGTCACCACCGGGGTAAATTGGCTGGCGCCTACCTCCGTGCATTTTTGCAACATCCATTCAAATTTTTCCCGCTGGGTCAAACTTAAATACATCGCGATCCGGCTGGTTGGTTCCGTGGTGACCGGAGATTGGCCGGTGATCTGCCCCATCACGGTCTGACCCATCTCGACCAATTCAACCGCATACTCGCTGCCACGGTTATCTAAAACCATCACCTTTTCACCAGGATGCAAGCGCAGCACGCGGCTGATCTGGTGGGCGACCGGGTTTTGAAAGACTACCGTATCGAGTGAGATCCATTCAGGGGGGACAAAAAATCGGTGCATCATTTTATTTTGTGAGAAAAGAAGGCTCTATGAGGGTCAGGTTTATACCCAAATCCGATTATAATCCGCCACACTCATAGTTGAGGACATTGTGCTTTCAGATTATCCATCCAACCGGCCCCTTTTTTTCATTTTGGCAGTGTGGCTGGCAATTTTATCACATTCTTCTATAATGACCGTAATCCATTACAGACGGAGGCTGGACCAATCTCTGCACATATGCCTTGGTCTCGGCATAGTGAACGGCATACAGAGTGCCATGAGACCCAGAATCGAACTCATCAGGATTATCCCGCCGCGCCCGCGCTTAACGAATCGCCGGCCAAATTGCAGACTCAATATTAACAGTGCCCGACAATTTACGATGAGCATTTCCAGCACTTGATCCAGTTTGGCATCCAGAAAAGGACCTGATGTGCCAAAACCCGCTGCAGCAACGAGTAGTCCTACGCGCACTCACACCCCCAAAATGCGGCCCCTTCCCCAGGAAATCCTGGAGAACCCGAATAGATCCTATGCGCAAAACCCTCATATAGGATAAGTGAAAAAGTTTTTAAGGAAAGTAGCTTTGATAGAAATGGACATCAATCTCCCAGATAAGGAAAGAGAACGTCAATACCATTACCTCGACCTGGTCATGGCGCTTTTTGTGACCGTTTTAATCGTGAGTAATATCGCCTCGTCCGCTAAAATTGTCGATTGGGGGATCTCCATTATCGGGCTGCGCCTGGCCTTTGATGGCGGGACGCTGCTTTTTCCGGTGAGTTATATCTTCGGGGACGTACTGACCGAGGTCTACGGTTACAAGCGTTCTCGCCGGGTAATTTGGGTTGGTTTTGCCTGCCTGGCGATCAGTGCGCTGGTATTATGGATTATCCGCATCATGCCAGGTGAAGCTACCTGGCAGAGCTACGCGGGGCAAAAGGCATACGAAGCTATCCTGGGCGGGATGAGCTCAGGGGGGATCGTCATCGCCAGCCTGGTGGCTTACCTTGTAGGAGAATTCAGCAATTCGGTCGTGCTGGCTAAAATGAAAATCATGACGCGCGGGCGCTGGTTGTGGACGCGAACGATTGGCAGCACCCTGGTGGGCGAAGGGATCGACTCGATCGTCTTCATCACCATCGCCTCCATCGCCGGAGTTTTCCCATGGAGCCTATGGGCCACCCTGGTCATCACTAATTACATTTTCAAATGTTCGATTGAGGCAATCATGACCCCGGTCACGTATTGGGTCGTCTCCCGACTCAAGCATATAGAGCAGGAAGATTACTACGACACCCACACCAACTTCAGTCCGTTTCAGATTGATTAGTCGTCGTCCTCATTCTTCACTGCTTTCTCGGCGCGCTTGCCTTCAATCACCACCACGTACTCACCGCGCGGCTCGTTCGTTTCGAAGTAGGCCAGCAGCTCTGAAAGTGTGCCGCGCGTCACAGCCTCGAATAACTTGGTCATGTCATTGGCCAGGGCTGCCCTGCGATCCCCATAGACGGCCAGAGCATCGCGCAGGAACTGTTTCAAGCGGTATGGGCTTTCATAAAAGATTAAGGTGTGGGGTGATTCCTGGTCCACGGTCATAAAGCGCCGGCGCGCGCCCGATCGCCGCGGGGGAAAGCCACGATACGTAAAGCTGTTGACCGGTAAGCCTGAAAGCGTCACCGCCGGCACCAGCGCAGACGGCCCCGGTATGGCCGTTACCTGGATCCCGGCTTCGACGGCTGCCCGCACCAGGATAAAACCCGGGTCGGATATGGCGGGTGTACCCGCGTTGGTGACCACCGCAATCGATTTTCCTTCCTCCAACAGCGCAACTATCTTGGGCAAGACTTTCTGCTCGTTGTAATCGTGGAAAGAAATTTGCGGTTTTTTAATCTCAAAATGCTTGAGCATCACGCCAGTTTTACGCGTATCCTCGCTGGCAATTAAATCGACGCTGCGTAATGTCTCAAGCGCGCGCAGGGTGATATCCCCTAAGTTTCCGATGGGTGTGGCGACTAGATATAACATGCTCCCATTTTATACGAAAAGTTCGAAGTTTAGATATAATTGGCCTGGTAACATCTCAATAATTAGGGGAAGCGGGGTGTTTTGGGTGGGCGAAGCCCACCTAAAACACCCCGCACCCCTCTTTATTGAGATGTTACTCAGCCTGTATGGATTGAATTAGCCGGATCCTACCCCAATTTTATTAAGGAACTGCATGATCACGAATGCTTTTGATGAATTGAAATGGCGCGGCCTGGTTTACGATTACGTCGATGGGGTCCGCGTTCTGTTAGCGCAGGAAAAAGTCGTCATTTATAACGGTTTCGATGCCACCGCCGACAGCCTGCACGTTGGCCACCTGGTCCCCTTAATCGCCCTGGCGCGCCTCCAACGGTTCGGGCATACGCCCATTGCCCTGGCTGGGGGTGGGACGAGCATGATCGGCGATCCGAGCGGCAAAGCCAACGAACGCCAGCTTCTTTCACGCGGCCAGATCGAGTCAAACGTAGACGCCATTAAAGAACAGCTCGCCCACCTTTTGGATTTCGAGACAAAAACGAACCCAGCGCGGGTGATTAACAACGCGAACTGGCTCATGCCACTCACCCTGATCGACTTTTTGCGAGACATCGGTAAACATTTTACGGTCAACACCATGATGGCCAAGGAATCGGTGAAAACTCGCCTCGATCGGGAAGACGGCATCTCCTTTACGGAGTTCAGTTACATGCTCCTGCAATCTTATGATTTCCTGCATTTGTATGATGAGGAAAACTGCCTGCTGCAGACCGGCGGCAGCGATCAATGGGGTAACATCACCGCCGGGGTGGAATTGATCCGGCGCATGCGCGGAAAACCTGCCTTTGGCTTGGTTTACCCATTGATCATCAAAGCCGATGGCGCCAAGTTTGGTAAGACCGAATCGGGTTCAGTCTGGTTATCTCCCAAACGCACCTCGCCTTATCGTTTCTACCAGTTTTGGCTGAACACGGACGATAAGGATGTGGCCGGGTATTTGAAGTTTTTCACCTGGCTGAGCCAGGATGAAATCGGATCGCTTGAGGCTACCGTCCTGGATCATCCGGAAGAACGCTCCGCCCAGCGGGTGTTGGCCCAGCAAATGACCCGCCAGATCCACGGTGAGACGGAACTGGCCCACGCCGAACAGGCGGCCAAGGTGTTGTTTGGAGGAGAAATTACCGGGCTTTCGCCCAAAGATATTGCCGATATCTTCGCGGATGTGCCGTCGAGCCAGATCACGCGAGACAGCCTCAGCGGAGAAGGGATGGCCTTACTGGATTTTTTGGTATCGAGTGACCTGGCCAAATCAAAGGGCGAAGCGCGGCGCGCCATCTCTGAGGGCGGGATCTACCTGAACAATCAGCGCGTCACCGACGCAGCCCTCATGGTCTCCATCGCTCAGGCCATCGAAGGACAGTTCATCGTCCTGCGTAAAGGTCGCAAGAACTACCACCTGGTCAAGCTTCAAGGATAACTTGACAATGTCACCTACCCCCAACCTCCATATGCACAAACTTAAGCGCTCGCACAGGCGTGGAACATACAAAATGAACAAAAAACTGTCATTAGGCTTTGCGAAGCAATCTGGATTGCTGCAATCGGATTGCTTCGCAAAGCCTAATGACATGCAAAGTCTTAAGTTAGCGCATATGCCCCCAACCCCTCCCGACTTGTATAGACCGGGGAGCAAAGCCTGAGAATTGAGGTGAACGCAATGGTGGATATTGTCTGTCTGGGTGAGATCCTGTTGGACATGTTCCCGGCAGAGCTGGGACGCAAACTGGCGGATGTCTCGGCCTTTCAACCCAAACCGGGCGGCGCGCCTGCCAATGCGGCGGTCGCAGCGGCCAGGCTGGGCAAATCCAGCGCTTTCATCGGCAAGGTGGGCGAGGATGCCTTTGGACACTCCCTCTCCCAGGTTTTAAAGGACCAGGGGGTGGATACCCGCGGGGTACGCTTTGACCCGGATGCGCGCACCACGCTGGCCTTTATTGCCAAACCCGACGAAAACACCTCGGAATATGTTTTTTACCGCAATCCCGGCGCGGACTTGATGCTCAGGTCAGATGAGCTTGAACGGTCATTGTTGGAAGGGACGCGCGCATTGCACTTTGGCTCATTAAGCCTGACCGGCGAACCCATCCGCTCTGCCACTTACCAGGCGGTCAAACTGGCCGCTGCCGCCGGCGCGTTAATCTCCTTCGATGTGAACTACCGCCCCAACCTGTGGTCTAGTCCGGCGGAAGCGCTGAAGCAGATTCGGGCCATGCTCCCCAACGCCAACCTGCTCAAGGTGAATGAGATCGAGCTGGAACTGCTAGCCGGGCACAGCCATCTGGAAACAGCCTGTGCCGCGTTAATTGCCGGCGGTCCAGAGCTGGTTGTGGTCACCCTGGGCGCCCAGGGAAGCTATTTTTACTGTGCCAGGGGTCACGGCATGCTGGCCGCTTTCAAAGTTCAGACCCTGGATGCGACCGGCTGCGGCGATGCGTTTATCGCCGGTCTGCTCAGCCAACTGGTGGAAGGTGAGAACTGGCGTTCTCATTTATATCCGGATCAATTAATGAAAATTTTGCGCTACGCTAACGCCGTCGGCGCATTAACCGCGACCCAGGTGGGCGTCATTCCCGCCTTGCCCAACGCCAGACAGGTCGCGGCCTTCCTGGCCGCACAGATTCCCTCCCCTTTAGGGGAGGGTTAGGGAGAGGTAACTCCCCGTCAGGCGACTGCCAGGTAACGCTGGACTTCAGTGATTGCCTGGGCGTTGTTTTTGAAATGCACCGCGTTGATCCCCAACTGGCGGGCCGCTTCCACGTTCTCAATTAAATCATCCACAAAAACTATCTCACTCGGGTCCATCCGCAGGCGTTCCATGGTGATCTGGTAGATGCGCCGGTCAGGCTTGGCCACCCGTTCCTCCGCCGATATGATCATCTCATCCGCGACCTGGTTTAAACCGTAGATATCGGTAAAAGTCCGGCGAGCGTCCGTCCCTGCGTTGCTCAGTATGGCGGTTTTATAACGCGGGCGAAGTCCGCCCATAAAATCCGCCAGCTCTGTATTCAAACGTTTGCGCGACATCAGCGTCTCGCGCAGCCAATTGACCAGTTCCACGTTCACTTTCCAACGATGCGCCAGCATTTCCCAAATCTCTTGCTCGGCAATTTTGCCGACCATAATATCGGTAATAAATTCATTGTCATTGGGAGAAGCCAGGACGGCTGAGATAAATTTGTCGTTTTTCAAACCCAACATGATCTGAAACCGACGCGCCATTTTCATATCTGGCTGATGGTACAACACGCCACCAAAATCAAAAATCACCGCTCGAATTGGCATTAAAACGTTCCTGATATGGTTAAACTCTTTGAAAACATCACGTTAAGGGATTAGCCACCGGGCAGAACGGGAGTGACTCCAACCCAATTTCAAAGCATTACCCCCTTCCTTATTCAAGGAGATGTATGATGAGTTTATCACATTTTATTCAGATAGGTCATAAGGTTGGGATAAAAAATATCGTAACTACTCAGTCTTGAGGTG
>Ga0066793_10001465_pt1 | contig 10742 bp, 8 predicted proteins | sample PersoiDNA2013189_FD_83876 | JGI IMG/M metagenome (GOLD analysis project Ga0066793, IMG submission 83876) | Permafrost soil microbial communities from the Arctic, to analyse light accelerated degradation of dissolved organic matter (DOM) -... | ecosystem: Environmental > Terrestrial > Soil >...
CGCCCAGGTCGTGTGGGTCGGGCTGGGCACGCCGAAACAGGATTGGGAGGTCGCCCGGCTGGCGTCAGAGCTGCCAGCGGTGGCGGTGGCGGTAGGGGCCGCCTTTGACTTCATTGCGGGCACCAAACGGCAAGCACCCGCCTGGATGGGAGCTGTGGGCGCGGAGTGGTTGTTCCGACTGGGAAGCGAGCCGCAACGGTTGTGGCGTCGCTATGTGTTCGGTAACCCGCGGTTCATCATCGCAGCTGCTCGGGACGCCTTAGGCTCCGACACTTGAAGGTGTGCCCGCCATTTCGGCGAGGGTATCGCCGACGTGCCTGCGGAGGTCCGGTTGACCATTGGGCTGTTTGGAGCCGGTCCTAGATCACGTGGCTGCTGTCCAGATTCGGCCGCCTCCAGTGAGGGCGAGTACGACGACCCGGGCCAGGTTGACCGCGGCGGCGAGGAAGCCTCCAACTGCCGCCCTTCTCCCGACACGATATCCAGAATGGGTGGACCGGACGGGACCCGACCGGACCCCGGGGATGGGTAAGGACCAGACTGCTGATAACATTGGGATCGGTGGAAACTGTTACGCTAGCGACTTTGCGTTATCCCGGTGCATGCGAGATAATGCGCAGCAATATCGGTTCGCCGGATACTCATTCAGGTAGGGGACAGTGGAATCAGTAGGAATACTGCCTGCGCTACGGCGCCGCTGGCTGTTTGCTCTCATTTGTTGCTTGGTGGTTGTTGGGGCTGCGGCTGGCGCGACGGCCGCAGCGACCAAGACGTACGCCACCACGTTGCGGGCGTTCGTGTCGGCGAACAGCGCCGGCCCGCTCGTCGGCGGCCCTTATCAGGGCAGCTTGTTGGCGCAGTCACAAGTGCAAAGCTACGCCGCGATCGTGACCTCGCCAGCCGTCACTAGGCCGGTCATCCAACAGTTGCGGTTGCCGTTTCGACCAGACCAGCTTGCCGGAGTGATAAGTACCAAGGTTCCACTGAACACCGTACTCATCGACATCACGGTTACGGACAAGAGTGCCATTCGTGCACGCGACATCGCGAATGCGGTGGGTACCCAATTCGCCAGCGTGGTAAGGAACCTGCAGGGCTCGGCAGGGGCACCAGCGGTCAACGTTACCGTAGTCCAGCCAGCGGAAACGCCGTCCTCTCCGGTATCCCCTCGACCTGTCATCAACCTTCTGCTCGGTTTGTTCGTAGGCGTCGCACTCGGAGTCGGTGCCGCGGTGCTTCGCGAATCGCTCGGGCGACGGCAGTCCGCGCTCCCGGAGCGGGTCAGAGGATCTGACCCGGACACCGTTGTACCGACGCTCGCCACCTTTCCGTGGGTGCCAGACAGTGAGCCCCTCGCAGTGATAGACGATCAGGCATTACGGCAGCTGCGGGTTAACCTGAGCCTTCTTGCCATCTCGCCAATACCGACGTCGCTAGCAGTGACGAGCCTTGCCGTTGGCAACGGCAGGTCCACTACCTGCGTCAACCTAGGCGCAAGCATGGCGAATGCTGGCTTGCGTGTCTTGGTGGTTGAGGCGGATGCGCAACAGCCAAACCTTTCAGCATATCTCGACCTCGACGGCAGGATCGGCGTTACCGACGTGCTGGCGGGCGATGTCGACTTCCAGAATGCACTACAGGTTGTTCACCTGTCGGCCGGCAATACGCTTCATCTACTACCGCACGGTACGGTTCGACCGCACGACGCGGATCCTCTGGACAACCCGCGCTTCTCGGTGATGCTGCGCGACCTCCAGCAACTGGCGGATATCGTGCTCGTCGACGCCCCTGCGGTGCGTCGTGACCGTGACTTGTCCGCGGTGGCGGGTCTGGCGGACGGCGTCGTGCTCGTCGTACGCCACGGCAAGGTCCAGCGGGATGCCGAGAGAGTTGCCCAGGCGATGGCGCAGGTTGGCGCGAACGTGCTCGGTATTGTCGTCAACATGGTGACCGACTTCTCCAGCCAACTGCCGGAGGGCAGCACTGGCGGCGGCGGCGCCTGGAGCGCGAACGGCGCCGTGCCCACCAGACTGGCGACCCACAGCCAGGCGGTCTCGGCGAGCGGCACACTCGGCATTGGCAACCGTCGCGACTTGCCGTCCGATGCCCCGCGAGCGACCTCGGCCACGCGCCGGACGTCCGAGTGACGCAAGCAGTGAGTCGCGCGTTTCCGGCGGTCACGGCGATTCTGACCAGCCACGGCCGGAAAGAAGCGACCTTGCGCTGCCTCGGCAGCCTGTTCGCTCAGGTCGACGCCGAGGCGGACATCTCCGCGGTGCTGGTGGACGACGCCAGCCCCGACGGCACGACCGAGGCAGTTCTTGCTCGTTTTGACCGAGTACGTGTGATCGCCGGCAACGGCAACTTGTTTTGGGCCAACGGCATGGCCGTGGCCGAGGCGGAAGCGCGTCGGCGCCAGCCGGACTACCTACTCTGGCTGAACGACGATGTCATCCTCGACCGGACCGCGCTGGCCCGCTTGATCGAAGTTAGCCGAAGCGCCGCTGCCCGGCTACACGTCGTCGCTGGACCCGTGCTTGATCCAGGCAGGGGTACCACTTCGTACGGCGGTGTCCGCCGTCGCGACTGGCATCCGCTGCGCTACGAACTCGTTCGGCCCACGGGTCGCGTCACCGAGTTGGACACCGTGCACGGGAACGTTCTGCTCGTGCCTGCAGCAACCGCCGAATTACTCGGATCCATTGATGGCAACTACGAGCATGCCTACGCCGACTTTGACTACGGGCTGCGGCTGCGGCAGCAGGGTGGCGTCGCGCTGCTCGCTCCCGACCATGTTGGTACCTGTAGGAGCAACGACCTGAATTCCCAGGTGCGCGATGCGCCCTGGCGCGACCGTTGGGCCTTTCTGCTCAGTCGCAAGGGAATGCCCATTCGATCGCATGTGCGCTATCTGCGGCGGCATGGCGGTCCAATCTGGCCACTCGTGGCTGCCGTTCCGTATGCGCGGATGATCGCCAAGGGGCTGACGACGCGAGGGGTCCGGGTGGTGCGCTGAGTGACTGTTCGCGTCGCGTTTATCGAAGGAAGAGTTCTGGACTACCGGGTGCCCTTTCTCGCCGCTCTGCGCGCCCGCGTCGATGGGCTCGGTGTGTTCGCTTGGGATATCAGTTCTGCGACGCGCGGGGCGCTCGGCCGCGTCGACATTGAAGTGCACGCCCTCAAGCACGTATCGTTCAAACGGACGTGGCGTCACCCGGTAGGCTTCGCTGAGCCACTGCCACTGGTCATTGCCTTGGGCATCTCGTCGGCATTGGCGTCCTACCGGCCGACCGTCGTGGTTAGCGGCGACCTCGGTTTGCGGACGATGGCGGCAGCCCGCTACTGCCGGCGCGACGCCGTTCCCTTTGTGCTATGGATTCGCATGTCTGAGCATTCGGAACGAGGGCGAAGCCGCGCCCAGCAGTTCACCCGACCGGTTATCTTGCAGCGAGCGAGCAGGATGATCGTGAACGGTGCGTCAGGGCGCGATTACCTTCGCTCGTTAGGTGCCCAACCGAACCGGATCAAGGTGGTTCACCAGGCCCTCAATCCGGCCGCTGTCGCGTCCGCTGGTGAGCGCTGCCCCATCACTGGACCCACCCAACTTCTCGCGATCGGCCGTCTGGTGCAGAGCAAGGGATTGCACCTACTGTTCGATTCCCTGAACTCGTTGCCTCGAGACCGCTGGCGCCTCACGGTGGCCGGGGACGGCTACTTCCGGCATGATCTCGAACAGCAGGCTCAGCGTTACGAATTGCCGGTCGAGTTCGTTGGGATGCAACCACCCGGCGAACTGGCACGCCTACTGGGTAACTCCGACTTCCTTGTCCACCCCAGTCTCTCCGACGAGTGGGCACTGGTAGTCGGCGAGGCACTGGCCTCAGGAGTGCCGGTCCTGGGCAGTGTGTATGCGCAAGCGGTGACCGAGCTCGTCCGGGACAATGTCAACGGCTGGACGTTTAGTCCGGACGATCGCCACGACGTCGTCCACGCTGTTGACTGGGCGACTGGCGTGGACCTGGTCCGTTGGCGGGAACTCAGCGCCGCCGCGTGCGCCTCTGCCGAGCACTTGCGTCCGGACATTATCGCTGACTCATTTGCTCACGTACTGCACGAGGCAGCAGACGAACGCCGGACGGCAGATGGCAAGCGATAGCGGCCCCGCCCGCATAGTCCTCGTAGGGCCGGCATCCCCGGCAGCACTTGCCACCGCCTTCACCGGCCGAACGCGCGCAGCTGCCGAGCAGGTCAGGGGGTTGGGAGGGGTTCCGGTGAACTCCCTGGTGCTTGGCCTTCTCGAGGCCGGCCGCCAGGTCGAGGTGGTGACCCTGGCGCCCGACGTGTCGGAGGCGGTCGTTTTTGATTCGTCCAACCTTCGCGTCCTCGTGGCCCCGTACCGGTCCCGCGCACGGGCACGGGCCGTCGATGGGTATCGAGCGGAGCGTCGCCACGTCGCCGCCCTGTTGAAGCGGACGGAAGGCGAGCTGCTGCATGCCAACTGGACCTACGAGTTCGCCCTGCCTTGCGAGTTGGACTCGCGTCCCGTCGTCGTGACAGCCCACGATGCGCCACTGACCGTATTGCGCCGGATGCCGTCCGCCTATCGGGCGCTCCGCACGGTCATGGCCTACCGGGCCCGATTCGGCATCCGCATCCTGTCCGCAGTCTCGCCCTACCTCGCGTCCCGGTGGCGCCGGGAGATGCTCTGGCGCGGCCCTATCACGGTGATCCCGAATATCGTCGACGGATTCCCGCAGCGTGCGAAGACAGCCTCCGACGCCCGCACTGGCTCGGTCCTCGTGGACCTGGCGGACGGGACACGGCGCAAGAACGTTACCCGTTTGCTCGAGGCGTTCGCAGGCGTCCGCACTCAGCTACCGGACGCCGAACTCCGCCTGGTTGGGCCCGGCCTCGGTCCGCTCGGCGAGACAGCCGCCCGGGCGAAGTCGCGCGGATGGTCGCAGGGGGTCTCTTTCGTGGGGCCGGTTTCCCGACCCGCGGTCGCACAGCATCTGCACGAGGCAGACATCCTGGTGCACCCGGCTACCGAGGAGTCGTTCGCGCTATCCATTGCCGAAGCGATGACCTGCGGTGTGCCGGTGATTGCGGGCCGTCGCTCTGGCGCCGTCGGCTGGACGCTCGGAGAAGGCGACGCCGGGCTGCTCGTGGATATCACCGATGCTCGCGCCATCGAGAGCGCCATCTTGCAGGTCCTGCGCGACCGAGAACTCGCCGGGCGGCTTGGCGCCGCAGGCGCGCGCCGGGCTCGGACGGCCTTCCGCAGCGATGTCGTGACCGCCGCCTATCTCTCATGGTACGAGGCGGCCATGCGCCGGCACGTTGCTGCGTGACCCGGACCAGTCCGATCCGAGTCATCCACACGCTCGGTAATCTGCGTCCCAGCGGTGCCGAGCGCATGCTCGCCTGCAGTCGCGCCGAGTGGACTCGGGTCGGAATAGAGCCCTTCGTGGTCGGCATGGCCGACGGCGATCATCCGTACGCCGCCGTGCTGCGGGCCGCGGGCTACCAGGTTCGGCTCCTGCCGAGCAATCGGTCGGTGCGCGGACTCCTGGCCCTGCGCCGGCTGTTGCGCGAGCTGCGGCCAGCCGTCCTCCACCTACACGAGGAGCAGATGTTCCACTACGTGTCGGCGCTTGCGGGTTCCGTGCGCCCTCGTCCGGCCATCGTTCGGTCCATTCACGCGATGTTCGAATATCCGCCCGATCTCGCTCGCCGCCGCCGCCGACGCAACCGCATTGCGGACGTCCTTGGCGTGGCCGCGGTTCTGTGCTCGTTCGAAGTGGCGGCCCACGAGCGACGCCGCTACGGCACGTCGATCACCGCTACCGTGGAGAACTGGGTCGATGCGGCGACCATGGGAGCCGTCAGCGAGGTAGACGGTCGTGCCATGCGCGCTTCGCTAGCTGTTCCCGCCGACGCCTTGGTGGTCGCGCTGCTGGGAAACTGCGCCCCTGGAAAGGGCCACGACCTTCTGCTCGACGCTCTTCCGCCCCTCCGTCGCCCGGTGGTCGTCCTGCACGCGGGACATGAGTCCGGAGCCGATTCGGCCGAGCGCGACGCGTGGGCCCGCGTGAGTGCGCCGCATCAGCTACGTCGACTGGGTCCCGTTGCTCAGGTCGCTCAACTGCTGGCATCGGTTGACTTGGTGGCCATCCCCTCCGTTCGGGAGGGCTTCGCGTTGGTTGCGGCCGAAGCGCTCTGTGTCGGGACGCCGGTGATGGCTTCACTGAGCGCCGGCCTCTACTGGCTGAGCGACTTCGCCACGGCACAGTTGGTCCCGCGTGACCCCCGGCTGTGGGCGGAGGCCTTGACCCGCGCGCCGACCCACGGGTGCCTGGATCAGGTGGCGGACCGGGAGCGGGCGATGCGGCGCTTCAGCCCGCGCCGAGGCGTAGAAGATTGGCTTGCCGTCTACGACCGCGCGCTGGGCGCCCGCGAAAGGTTGCCATGACAACGGGGCCAGGGCTGATGCCCCTCCTTACCCGGGCACTTGGCTGGAACTACGTCTCGGGCATTGTGTTGCTAATCGGACAACTCGCCTACACCGCGGTGACGGCTCGCACGATTCCACCGGACGCCTTCGGGGCCTATGCGGTCGCCTTGACCTTCGTCCAGGTCACCAGCTACTTCGGTGGCGCCACGTTGGGTAACGCTTTGATGCGGGCGCCCGAGGTCGACAGGAGGACGGCCGGCACGGCGTTGACGATGGCGCTGGGAGTAGGCGTCGGGCTGTCCGGGCTGCTCATCGCCGCGGCGGCTCCCGCCGGAGCGGTCCTGCACACGGCGCAGTTGCGCACCGCGCTGTACTACCTGGCCTGGCTGCCGCCGCTGACCGGCGGATCGGTGGTGTGCTCGGGCTTGCTGCGGCGCAACGACCGCTACCGAGCGGCGGCCGTGATCGACGCCTCGACCTCGCTCCTCGGGTTCGTCGTCGGCGCGGGGCTAGCGGTGTCAGGCGCCGGCGTGGGGGCGCTGGCCACGGCTCAGGTGGTCAGCGCCGGCGGCGGTCTCGTTCTGGGCGCGATCGCCGGTCGGCGGTGGTTGTCGTTCACACACTCACCCTCGGCTAGGCGCGACTTGCTCCCCTTTGTTCTCAACGTGAGCGGTCAGAACCTCGTTCACTACATCGTCGCGGGTTTGCCGATGTGGTTCGTGGCGTCGGTAGCCGGTCCGACCGCGACGGGCTACTACTCGCGGGCGCAGCAGCTGGTTGCCCTTCCGGCCTATCAGTTGTTGACCGGCATACAGCGATCGCTCTATCCCATGTATCACCGTCTCGCTGCTGACGCCCAGCGCCTGCGGCGGGCACTGACGGATGTGATCGTCGTCACCGCCGGCGTCTCCTGCCTGTTCTTCGGCCTGGGCGCTGCCTGCGGGTCGCCCGCAGCCGCCCTGCTGCTAGGGCCTGAGTGGAGGCCCTCGATTCACCTGTTCCCGTTGTTCTGCGCCGTGTTCGCCGCGCAGACCGCATATGCGGTCACCGCCTCGGCAGCGGAGGCTCTCGGGTGGATGCGCCTACTGTGGTCGGTGCAGGCACTGCTCCTCGTCACCACGTTTGCCGGCCTGTGGGGCGTGGGTGCCCAACACCTGACGGCGGTGGTTGTGGTCCTCTTCTTCACGACGCTGGCATCGCACATGGCCATGCTCGTTGCTCCAGGCACGCGGTCCCGGCTCAACGGCAGCAGCGTCGCGCGAGCGTACGTGGTCCACGCAGCAGTTGGCGTCGGACTCTACCTGGTTGCTACCGCAGCCGCGGGCGTGGCGAAACCAAGTTCTGCGGTGGTCGAGCTGACGGTCCGCTCGCTGACCTCCGGCGCCGCCCTCGCTGTGCTCTTCCGGTTGCGGCGATGGTTGCCTGCGTACCAGGCCTTGGCGCGCCGACGGCGGGACCGATTCCCGGCGGTTGCCGCGCCGGCGCCGTCCGGCGCTGCCCCGGCCAACTCGGGGGGCAGCGCGTGACCCGCAGTTGGCGACGCTATCGGCGCTTCGGTCACAGGAAGGTGGTCGGCACCTGGCTCGTGGTCGGCCCGGACGGCGCCGGCAAGTCCTCCGTCGCCGACCAAATGGAAGCGCTTGCCGACCGATCGCACGTCCACGTGATCCGGCTGCATTGCCGGCCGACTCTGCGGCCACGCGAGAGGGAGGGCAGTCCCGTCGTCGACCCGCATGGCGCGCCGCCTTTCCCCTTCCCCTTGGCGCTGGCTAAGATAGCAGCGTTGGTTCTTGTTTGGCTGCAGCACTCCGTCCGCCAGCGGCTGCGGTCCACCACATCGACGATCACAATTATCGAGCGCGGCTGGTTCGACATGGCCGTGGACCCGGTGCGATATCGACTGCCCCGCAACCTCGGCCCCCTGGTCGCGGCCGCCGGCCGACTCATTCGCCGGGCAGATGCCGTCATCGTGTTGGGTGGTGCCCCGGACGTCATCGACGCGAGGAAACCGGAGATCGGGGTCGCCGAGGTCGCCCGTCAGATCGAGCGGTGGCATCAGCTGGCTCCTCGCGCCGGTCGACTGGTATTGACCGCGGACGCGGTCACCCACGATTCGGCCAGCATCGCCCGTTCCGCCTGGACGGCCGGTACCGCGATGCCGAGCAGGCCGATACGCTGGCGCACAGTTCCCCTGACCGCCAAACGCGCGCACGCCAAGACCGCCGGGGACTCCTGGTACGCCCGAAACTTCTACAGATGCTACCAGCCGACCGCACGGGCGTTGGCTCCAGTGAGTCACCTGGCATTGCGAATGGATCTAGGCCGACCGGTGAGCCCTCCCGTTCCTCTCGAGGAAATCGGCCGCCTTCTACACCTAGACATCGACGGCGCGCTCGCAATCGAATCGTCGACGTCGGGACGGCTGGTAGTCGTTTGTGGAGCGGGACGGTCACAGGTCGCGGTCGTCAAGATCGCAGGTCCGCACGATGAGAAGCTGGCCAACGAAACCGCCCTGTTAGAAGCGATCGCGGGATCGGCAAACGGCTTCTCCGTGCCTCGGTTACGCTGGGTCGGACAGTGGAGAGAGCGGCTTGTGGTGGCGATGGATGCAGTCTCCACAGCCTACAAGCCCGTCTTTGACGTGGAGACGGCGCTGCGGCTGTCGACCGCGTTGGTAAACGGCCCCATTCCCATGGGGCCGGTCGTGCATGGAGATTTGTCGCCCTGGAACATCCTCGGGTCTCAAGTGTCCCCGGTGCTCATCGACTGGGAGTATGGCCGGCGGGAGCGACTGCCGCTATTCGACTTGGCGCACTTCGTCGTCGCCTGCGGTGCGCTTCTCGGCCGGCACACCGAGCGGGAAGCACGCTCGGTGTTGTGCGACCCAGGAGGTGCGGGCTGGCGGCACTTGGAGCAGGTCGGCACCGATCCGCACGACGGGGACCGGCTGCTGCGCGAATACTACGACTCCGGTCTGTGGATCGGCGGTCGCCGTGAGCGAGCGTTCTGGCTCGGGCTGCTCCAGAACACCCGGGCCAACCGTGTCGTCTGACTCGCTCGTCGTACATCCGCGCTCGGCAGCCTGGATCGACCTCCTTCGTGCCGCAACGGATGCGGCGCCGACTTGGCTCGTCTACAAGAACGTCGAGTCGGCGCTCACCGGCACGGGTGACATTGATGCGGTCGCCAGTTCCCACGACTTCCCCGCCATCTCGACGGTCGTGCTGTCCTGGGCGGAGCGGTTCCAGTTGTGGCCCGTCTTCGTGTGCAACCACTTCCCCGCTGGTCCGAACTTCGTCGCAGTGCCACCGGGTGAGCTCGCGTTGTGGGAGTTCAGCGTGAAGGAGCGCAAGGTCTTCCGCGGCGGCCCGTTGCTTAGCGCTGCGGAGCTGCTGCCGATGGCGCAAGCGGACGACCGGGGCTTTCGCCGGCTAAGGCCAGGAGCCGAAGGAGTCCTCAAGTTGCTCACCAACGGCACCCGATGGGCGGGCCGTCGCAATGCCGAGGGCCTCGCGGCAAAGGAGATCCGGCAGCTGCTGGCCCGCGATCCGGAGGGCGTTGCTCAGGCGGCCGGCATGTACGGTAGTGCGGAACTCGCCGTACGAGGGCTGGCCTCGGCCGTCGTTGCTGGGCAGTGGAATGCGGGTGCGGCGCTGTTCGTCGAGGGGCGGCAACTCCTCGTCGCCGCGAGTCGACCGAGGCAGACCGTGCGCCGAGCCTGGTACCGCAGTGTCGGGGAGCGGCGCTGTCCGTTGATCGAAGTGATCCATCATCACGGCCGGCGCATCCCGCCCGACCGGGAACGATGGCTCCACCAGGTGAGCGATACGCACATCATCCACAGAGACGCCATGACGCGGAATGGAGTGACGTGAATCCGGGCAGGGAGTGGGTGCTCGTGACGGAAGGGGCGACTGGGCAGTCGCGAGCAGCGGTCTCTGCAGTGCATCTGCTCGCCAAGTCCGGCCGGCGTCCGGCAGTCACTTTCACCAGACCGACGACGCTCGCGGTGGCGTCTCGCCATTGCCGGCGACGGCTGCGTGTGCCCGCGGTTGACGTCGACCCTAGCGGCTATGTCGCCGCAGTCCGCACCGAGCTTGCACACCGTCCCTACCTCACCGTCCTGCCGGCAAGCGACCCCGCGGTGCTCGAACTGGAACTACCAGGTCGCCACCTCGTGGACAAGCTGGAGTGGGAACCTCGGGCCCGCCGAGCCGGTCTCGCCGTGCCTCCCACCGAATCGTTTGCCACCCTCGACGCGTTGCTCGCCCAGGCCGACCAGCTGCCG
>Ga0066793_10001466_pt1 | contig 10739 bp, 8 predicted proteins | sample PersoiDNA2013189_FD_83876 | JGI IMG/M metagenome (GOLD analysis project Ga0066793, IMG submission 83876) | Permafrost soil microbial communities from the Arctic, to analyse light accelerated degradation of dissolved organic matter (DOM) -... | ecosystem: Environmental > Terrestrial > Soil >...
AGCGCCGACCACGGCCGGGTAGAGGGTTGCGTCGGTGGCATTACTGTAAAGCCAGGCGACAACGGTCGATCCGGCCGCTGGGGAGAACAGACTGACAGGGCCATGGATCTGCAAGGTTTCGGTCACCAGACCCAGACCGGGGGCTTCGCCATTGATGTTAACAGCGGGGTCGATTTTGAGGTAGCCATCGGATTGAGGCGAGCCATTGGCCTGAGTGGCCAGGCCAAAGAGAGAGGCGATCTGAGGATCGGGGCGCATGGCGATGAGTTTTCCACCGCCGGTTTCATATGAAGTGAAGAGGGAGGCTTGAGCGGCGGTAAGGGTCGTTTCGGCCAGGATGACGACAGGATATTGAGCCAGCAGGCTGGGGGTGAGACTGGAAAGGTCTGCCTGGTCGAATTCATTCAATCCTTCAGCCCGGAGAATCTCACCCAGGTAAGCCCCGAAGGGATTGGCGGGGTAACTGGTGTTGGTCACTAACAAGACCGGCGCTGATTGAGTTTGTGCGTTGGAGGCTGGAATTAATGCGACCAGGATGATAAATAGCGCAAACCAGACACCCCATTTAAAAAAACGCGTTTTGGTTAACATGTGAACCCCTTGACTCATTTCTACAAACCTGGGTTGAGCCCGTAAAGGAAGTATCCCCCAATACTGGTGATCAGGTGATAACGTACTGAAAGAATTTCGGTAGGATACAGTTGTACCCAGGTTGAGAAGGCCCCAACTAAAATATAAGGAGGATGGTTAATCTCTACATAATGATATGATTGCCGCGGAGATGCTTTCCCTAACCAAATGTAACTATCCGCTATATTTAATAAATCTGGGGGCGGGAAATGGTAATTATGGTCGGTAAGGAAACCCATTTCAGGTTCCCAGGTTTCGATGACTACATTTTTGGGAATATGTTGATTTAAGTAATCTGCCATTAATTGGGGGGCATTGAGGGGTGGAAAAACAATCGATTTTGCGGTTTGAGCGAATGGCAATCCAATCATGAGCGCAAGCCACACCGACAAAACGACTTTTACTGCATGTCCAGGTTGTATATGCTTCCTGGTTTTTATACTTTGCAGCAGCCCCCCAATGTTCAATTCAAAGCCATCGGTAAGATCATAAAAAAAGCGTGAGACAAATAAACTGGAGACAGCCAGGGCAATAAATGCGTAACGTAACCAGCTAATGGATGCGAACACGAACCAGGCCAGGTTGAAAACCGTCAGGATCAATAATGTTCCCCAACGTTGACCTTCTTGAGTGCGCGGTAATGAAAGATAAAGGCCGTATGCCAACACGGGGAACAGCATGCTTAAGAAAACTGTTGGGCTCAATAATTGAGCTACAGCATGCTTCATCAGCGAAGGAGAAAATACAAGCGCGGCGCCCTGGGTGGCCTGGCGCAGCATGTTGAAATTATCTTTTGCAGTCGCTGGACCAAGATAAAGGACCATGTAGATATTCCACACAGCAAAACAAGCCCCCGCAACTATTCCCGGCGCCAAGAATACCTTTTGGGGCGTGGTACGGTAGTAAAGTAAATTCGCGATCCATGCCAGGAAGAGAGAAGGACCCAAAACGAGAAGATTCTGGTTCTTGGTCACCATACTCAATCCAAATAATAATCCAGCCAGAATTAACCGGCTCCAGGTTGGTTTTTTCCAGCAGGTAAACCATACCAAAAAACCCAGGACGATAAAAAAGAAGCCTGGGACCTCCCCTAACACTTCACGACCATAATCTAAAAATGCAATCCCCCGCGAAGTGACTAACACCGCGGTGGCAATGAGTGCAAAGCTCCCTGTGCCAATTACCTTACCTAAACGGTAAAACAAAAAAATTGATGCCAGTGAATACAGCACGATTACGAATCTGGCCTGGGCTAAACCTATACCAAATACTTTAAAAACCGCCGCGATGGGTAAGAAGACGGTCGGCCCAACCCCAACGGTTGGCCCATAATACCTGAAACCTTCGCTGCTGTAATCCGCGTAGACCCCAAAGCGAATTAATGTTTTTGGAACATGGAGGTGTGAACCCTCGTCGAACCAGGAGACAGGATAACCCGTTAAATGGTAAAGGGATAAGAATAAAATTATGCCGAGTCCCAGGGCGATGGCAATTTTTTTTAATACAGTCAATTGAAGTATCCACGGACGGGTTTGAATTCCCGGCGTGGTTAGAAAACCTGTTTCTTCTTTCATATCAACCTTTGATCAATGATGAACATATGGTATAGAAATATATTTTGTAACTGCTCAGGCTACTGTGAAAAGACCAGAATTTCAGGTGTTTGCGTGTGCTTCGCACACGCAAACACCTGAAATTCGGGATCTATTTACCATATTTTCGGAATCTAACTGACTGAAAGAGCTTCTACTGGCATAGCCACAACAGAAGGTTTGTGGGCAGTTTCGAGTATCAATTGAGCTGATTCAGCGGCGTGCCGTGTAACCGACTCACCATTGGTCAGAGCGGGATATATTTGTGCCGTCGTAGAAAAATAAAGCCCTTCAATCGGGGTCTTAACCGAGGGGATCAAAGAAGAGCCGTTCAAACCATGTAAAGGCTCTACAAATTTTTCACGGTGGATCAGGAAATACTGGATCCAGGCTGGATCAAATTGGGAAAACATAGTTTTTATGGTACTCAGCCAAATTTCACGGATCTCATCATCGGACTTCGTTTGCCAGGTGCTACCCGGTGCGGTATATTTTGGCAGGTAGATTAGATGATGCCCCCCTACAAAACTGGGATCGATATATGAGGTCGTTTCAATAACACCCGTAAATGGGATGTGATCGTCCGTTATGTTCAAGGTCCAAAAATTTGACAGCGGTCTGTCGAGTACCAGTAGGGGGCAAATTATCCCGATATATTCTGTTTTGGCCAATGAATCAAGATAGTAGCTTGGGGCAGCAGGAATTAACCGTTTAAAAATTGGGGCCTGCAAGGTGACCACGACAGCGTCGAACTCTTTCTCACCTTCCACCAGACGGATTCCGGTGGCGCGCCCATCGCGGATCAAGACCTCTTGCACGGGTTTTTTTAAAAATATCTTGCCACCCGCATTTTCAATCTGTTGGCGCATGGCATTCAGCAAAGTGATGTAACCCCCGATCAGGTGCCCAGACATTTCTTTCTGGCTGGCCCCACCCCGGGTGGATTTCATCCTTACCAGGCGAGACCATATGTAAGTGGCGGGAGTATTGTCAAAACCACCATCAAATTTCGCTTTTAAAAGTGGTTTCCAAATATTCTCAAAAACACCCCGGCCACTCCAGCGTAATAACCATTTTTCAACGCTGATATCTTCCAGTGTGTGCCAATCCTTAATGAACTGGGCATATGCAACCGTCAGACCTAATCGAAAACGGTCAATCCAATTTAATGGAGGGAAGCGCAAAAATTCGATGACATTGTTCATCGAGAATATCTTGCCATGATGGTAAAAACCCATTTTCGTTTCACGGAAACGAAGTTTATCTTCTATACCCAGATCCTGGCACAGATGGACAAGCTGTGAGTCACTGGAAAGGATGGCGTGATAGAAACGGTCGACGGATGTGCCATCTTCCAGGCTAAGCGGTCCTGCCAGACCTCCTAAAACCGGGGAAGCCTCGTAAATTTCAACCTCTATTTTTTGCCTGGTTAAGTAATAACCCAGGCTTATCCCCATGATTCCCCCACCAATGATTGCTATTCGCATGGCTCACCTTATAAAAAAATATAAAAAAGACGTTACTGCTCAGGCGTATGTGTATAAGGGCCGAATTTGAGATGTTTGCGGGCGCGAAGCGCCCGCAAACATCTCAAATTCGGGGACTCACTTCTCATGGCTGAGAAGTTACAAAAGGAGTTCTGTTTGCCAGTTTCGTTTTTCTATCGAAGGCAAATTCTTGTCCACTGATGATATCGACGATTTTTTGGGCCGCATTTCCATCACCAAATATGGCTGGTCGTTCAAGGGGAGGTGTAAATGTGGTCCATTCACGCAATACTTGCTGAGGCTCAATACCTACCAGCCGGTTCCAACCGGTCTCAACGGTTTCATTCCATTCGGTTTCATCTCTTAAAGTCAAGCAAGGAATTCCCAGAAAATAGGCTTCCCTTTGGACGCCGCCCGAATCGGTTGCGATTAGACGCGAGTGCTCTTCAAGGGTGAGCATATCAAAATATCCTACGGGATCAATCAATTGAATAAGGGGTAGAAATGGCTCCCCAAGTCTGCCCAAGGCGGCCCGTGTACGCGGATGAACCGGAAAGACAATGGTTTCTTCCACCTGGTTAAGGATTTTAACCACTGAAGAAAGCCGTCGCGGATCGTCGGTTGTCGAGGCGCGATGTACGGTTACTAAACTGTATTGTTTTGGCACCAGGCCTAAAGTCTCAATGATATGAGACTTCTGACGGGCGATAAGCCGGTTCTTTAATAAGGCATCATACATCACGTCGCCAACCCAATAGACGGATGAGAAGATGCCTTCGTTTCTCAGGTGAGTGACAGCAGAAACGCTGGTACAAAAATGCAAATCTGAAACCGCATCCGAAACCAAACGGTTGATCTCTTCAGGCATGCGCCGGTCGAAACTGCGCTCGCCGGCTTCAATATGGGCAACAGGTATATGCAGCTTACTGGCTGCTAAAGCGCCTGCCAGGGTGGAATTCGTATCACCACGTACAATGACCAGATCGGGTTTTTCGGTATTGAGAACATCCTCTAATCGCGCTAAAATAGCTGCTGTCTGATGTCCATGACTGGACGAACCTACTTCGAGGTTATAATCCGGGGTAGCAATGCCCAGTTCATTGAAAAAGGTTTGTGACATTAAATAATCGTAATGCTGCCCGGTATGTACCAGAATTTCCTGATGATAAGGTTTTAACGCCTGGCTGACCGGGCTGGATTGGACGAATTCTGGACGCGCGCCCACAATTGAAATGATTTTCATGTTAAGTTCATGACTTTCAGGCTGTTTGTTGTTTGAAAATTGCCGGCGCCAGGTGCAAGCGATAACGTAATAAATGCCATTGAAAGGTTAAGTGGGCCCGGATCGTGCGCATTATTTTGGCTTTCGATACGCCCGCGACGCGAGAATGTAGAACCGTTGGGTATTCGGCAACCTGGTAATTCATGAGAAGGCTGTTCACCAGGATTTCTGTACCTGCTAAAAATCCAGTAGATTGAAATGGCACGGTATCGATGATCTTGCGGCGATAGACTCGAAATAATGCGGTGTATGTATGGATATGCCAACTGACCAAAAGGCGATAAAGGAAGGATGAACCTTTACTGAGCACCAACCGGTATCCCGGCACATTCTTGACGCCACCCTCAGGGTGATAGGGTGAAGCTGTCACCAGATCGACATCTGGTTGTAAATAAGCCAACATAGAGATAATTTCTTCAAACCGGTAAGTTCCATCGCTGTCTGTGGTTACAACAATTTCTCCGCGCGAAGCAGTAAAACCTGTACGAATGGCTTCTCCCAGTCCACGATTTTTCACATGGGCTTCAAATTTAACCAGCACATTTGGGGCATAGTTTTCTATAAAGGCCGTTTTTAGACTTGTAAGGGTACCATCCGTACTTCCATCATCCACAAAGATGACTTCCACCGACCGCGTGCTTGCCAGCGTGGTAACTATGGGGAAAAATTCCCGTTCGAGTTTTGGAACATTATCTATTTCGTTATAACAAGGGATGATAATGGTCAAATCCACAGCAATACCTCTCACAATTATGCGATGTGCGATGAAACAGATGAAAAAGCAACTTGGTTAAATGAGCTTCGGTTAACTGCTACCAGTAAATTAAGCCGACTGGCCTGGCGGATCTGCAGAGCCAAACGTAAGGCTCTTAAACCTGCCATTGGAGTGACCAGAGGGGGTTTATGTTCGATAATACAATCCATAAAATGCTGTAATTCAAGATAAAGTGGTTCAATGGCAGGGACAACAATTGACTCAACGACGCCTTCTTGCCGATATTTCACGGTGCGCGAGTTGTGATTAAGGTTCAGGTATTGCCCACTGGTGCGCCTGTGCAGAGTCACGGTTTTATTGAGTAAACTGGCTTCAACATAAGCTTCCAATGCAGTGACTTCGATCGATCGCACTTTTTCTTCGGTCACCCGTGATGCGGTCAGGGTCATGAGTGGACCGGATGGAAAACGCAATTGGGCAGATGCGTAATCTACTGCTGTGCCGTAAACCGTTATACCGGTCGCAGCCAATGAAACCGGTTCGTCGTGTGCAATATCCATGACCAGATCTGTATCATGGATCATCAAATCCAAAACGACATCGACATCCGTATTACTGCCTGAATAAACACTTAATCTTCGAAAATTAACTGCCAGGATCGACAGATCTTCCATAACGTTTTTTAATTCCATATAAGCCGGGTTGAAACGCTCGATGTGACCTACCTGGACAACCAACCCGCTTTTGTCGGCCGCCTCAACCACCGCCTGGGCCTGCTCTTCATTTTCAGTAATGGGTTTTTCTATTAATGTGTGGATACCCCTTTCAATACATTTCATAGCAATATCGAAATGATATGGGGTGGGAGTGACCACACTCACTGCGTCAACTTTTTCAAGGAGTTCTTCTACTTGGCTGTAATATGGCACTTCATAACGTTTTGCTACCTGTTGTCCCAACTCGGGGTTGACATCGCACACGCCCACCAAGTGTGCCCGGCGCAACCCCGAATATATACGGCAATGCTGAGAGCCCATTCTGCCCAAACCAATTACTCCCACTCTTTTAACCTGATTCATATGCTCACCTCTTTAAATTGACCTGTAAACTACCCATCATGGGAAGAGATTATCCCCCACCAAAACCACCCAACTCGTCATCCGACTGCCACTTCAAAGTTTGAAAGCCCACATTTAACGCAGATTTCATGGTGGCCCAATCCGAAAATAGCATTTTTAAATAAGTAAAGATTGGACCCGGGCGGAATGCCCATTCGCGGAATGCGCGTTTTTGCCAGTAGAGCAGGCGTTCAGCCGGTAAACCGGGATAATCTAAAACAGTTCCCTTATCCATATCAACTTGTTCCCACCGGGTACCTGGTCTGAACCATCCATTTTTTACCACTTCAAAGAAGAAAGGTGTCCCCGGATAAGGCGCGGCAACATGGAAAAGTGCAATATCCAGCGGGAGTTTTTTGGCAAATGCGATGGTCTGGCGGATGGTATCTTCGGTTTCAGTGGGTAGGCCAATAATAAAATAGCCCCAATTCATGATTCCTGCTTTTTTAGCCCAGCGCAGCGCTCTTTCTGCTTTAGCTGGATCGGCGCCTTTGTGGGCGTGGCGAAGTATCTGTTCGTTTCCACTTTCAATTCCCCATGAAATTAACCGGCAGCCAGATTTACCCATTAATTGCAGCATTTCTTCGTCAACGTAATCTACTCTGCTGTTGCACGTCCAATGAATGTTTATTTTCTGGTCAATCATCATTTGGCATAAAGTAACTACCTGCTGGCGGCTGACCGTAAAAAGATCGGAGTACATATGGATGTTATGAATGCCAAGCGCCTTGAGTGACCACATTTCTTCCATAATTTTCTCGGGCGATCGCAAACGGACGGAAAATTGGTAAGAAACATGCTTGATGCAGTAAGTACAACCTGCCGGACAACCGCGACTGGTAACGATAAAAGTGAATGGGCCATGGATCAAAGGCATGCGATACTTCTGCAAGGGTAAATCCTGGTGCATAGGGATGGGTAGATCGTCCAGGTTGCGGATGAACGACCGCGTCCGGTTGACGGTGATGACATCTCCATGCCGCCAGCAGATCCCCTGGATACCCCCCATATTGACTGTTCCATCTTCGTTGATCGCGGGTTGATAAGTCTTATCGTGCTCGGCGATCATTTTATTGATCAATGTGGGACGATTATCGAGGTTACCCTCGAGGTGATCGAGAAGATCGCGGATGGTTAGGTCGGGTTCTCCGACGATCACAAAGTCCAGAGAAGGAAAGGCACGCATGGTCTCTATCGGGATCGGAGTCACGTGAGTCCCGAAAGCGATGGTTTTTGTCCCGCGTGCGCGAGCCAAAAATGCACCATACATATCATTTTCCAGGGTAGGGGCTGTTACCTGGGTTAAATAATATTTTGGTTGATAGCGGTCAAGCAGCTTAATGAAATCTGGCCAATTCATGCGTTCAGCATTGGCATCGATGATTTTATACGTGTAAGTGGGATGAAGTAAAGCCGCCATTTGAGCCAGGGACACCTGGGGCCAGACCATGTTTTCACGTGTGCGGCGACCAACCCGATGCTGGGTCCTGATCCATAATTCGCCATCAGGTGTCGGTGGATTTACCAATAATATATCCACTGAATCTTTTGAGCGAGGAGCAGATAAAAGACCTTCACGAACCATCGCATCCGCATTAGGAAAATTTGCTGTGCGCGGTTCTGCTATTCGTGATGTGCCTAAATTAATCCGTTCTGATTCTTTTTTTTCGTTCGTCATTTTTGTATCCTTACCTGTAAATGGATTTATTAATTGTATTTACTCAGCATTCACTTGTGTCTGAGCAGTATCGATAAAATCTTTCGATCCAAATCGAATTCCAAAATCTTGTTTCGTCAATAATTCCCGTTGGCTGAGGTTTTCAAGCACGCGCATCAGGATCCAATAAATGATGAGCTGGACACCCATGAGGATTAACATGGCACTGCCAAGTAAATATAACCAAAGGCGAGACATGTCCCAGCCGTTAATCCCCAATGTCACGGAAGCCAAGCCTATAGCTAAGCCGGCAACAAAACTACCTGTTCCCAACCAGCCAAAATAACGGTCGAGACTGGGTTTGAAGATCGGATGGCCAAACAAACCCTGCTGGATTGGTTTTTTATAAAATAATGAGACCAGATAATTGAATGTTGAGCCGAGAGCAAAGATGGAAATACCCGTTACCCCTGAAACAGCTCCCCAGAACAGACTTGCTATCTCCCAGGGATGAAGGACGGTAATCCCACGAAGGCGGGCATAGGTTAATCCTGCCAGGGCGATCAGACCGACTGCCATCCCGCCTAAACCGATCAGGCCCAATATTCGGACCGGGTTGTAAGCCAGGGCTGTCCATAAAATTGATTGCAGAAATATCGATCCATCCTGGACCACGTTAAGCTTGGAACGCCCTAACCGCTCGCTGTAAGGAATGGGTACTTCAACAATGTGTATGCCTTCGTGGATAGCCCGGGTGCTCATCACCGGGGTCATGTTCAACCCATTGGGTAGTGGATAAACTTGTTCGAGAATCTCCCGGCGAAAAACGCGCATCCCACTGGCGCTGTCGGTGACATGCTGTCTGCCAACCAGGCTGAGTAAGAAAGCGAAGAAAAGATTGCCCACTCGCCTTGTGACCGGCATCTTACTCTCAGCGCCGGCCATGCGCGATCCCACAACCAGGTCGCTGCCATCCAGAGCTTTCTGACATAATTGGGGAAAATATTCGGGCGGATAAGTTCCATCTGCGTCCAAGAACCCAATTAATTCACCAGAGGCCTGGTTGAAACCGTTTTTTAGTGCGGCGCCATAACCCTGATTAGGCGAATAGGTTATCAACCTTACGCCTTCAATATTCCGAACAATCTCAGCAGTCCGATCTTTGGATCCATCATTGACCACGAGGACTTCCAACTGCTCAATTCCAACCTCAAGGAGGCTCTTTTTTATATTTAAAACCCGCCTGACAATGGTCTCGATTCCTTTCTCTTCGTTATATGCCGGTATCACAACAGATAAAGTGGTCATGAGTGAATCTCCATTAAATCAAAATAAATATGTTTATTGTTCTTATGGGGTGAAACCTCACCAATTGTCCGAATGAGTCGGGCAGGTACACCTGCTACCAGAGTATGTGGACTCACATCCTTGGTCACTACTGCGCCAGCCGCAACGACAGCGCCTTTTCCTATTTTTACGCCGTCCGTGATGACCGCGCCTGAGCCCAGCCAAACGTCATCTTCAATAATGATGCCTTCAGCCGTGATCCCTTGACTGGTAAAGGGTTGATCGGGATCATCGAAAACATGATTAACCGCGATTATTTGGGTGAACGGAGAGGTGTAAACCCGATTCCCGATCTGGACCCCTCCCTGGCCACGAATCACGGTATATTCTCCAATGAGACTGTCTTCACCGATCTTGATACCCGCATGGGGCAAATCGCGGAAATTATAGACATGTAACACTGAACCATGCATGACGACGGTCCTGTCCCCAATATCAATTCCGGCGGGGCAGGCATGTAAATACACCCCCTGATCGAGGTAACTGCCGTGACCCAAATGGATCTGATCGGCGAAACGCAAGCGCACCTGATTTTCTATCGCTGCCCAGCCATTCATTTTTAAGATCAAGCGATATAGCACACCTCTAACGGCGATCCCAACGACACCTGGAATCCATCCGACTGATGTAAACAGACCCTGTTCGATAATGTAACGACCTAAATTAGAGGCCTGCCGGGATATATATAGCTTTAGAGAATTAATTGAATTTTGCATGCTCCGCCATTTCGACATTCCGATGGCACATCAGGATCGCGACAATTAATTAAAATTATGACCCAGGTATAGTTTCACAACCCAACCTGGTGGTGAAACCGTCCTGTTTTATAAAAATCTGGCATACTTGACACCCATATGCCTATTCCTAATTCAATCGCTAAGTAAACTCGACCAGGGGATTAGAAAAAAAAA
>Ga0066793_10001467_pt1 | contig 10735 bp, 9 predicted proteins | sample PersoiDNA2013189_FD_83876 | JGI IMG/M metagenome (GOLD analysis project Ga0066793, IMG submission 83876) | Permafrost soil microbial communities from the Arctic, to analyse light accelerated degradation of dissolved organic matter (DOM) -... | ecosystem: Environmental > Terrestrial > Soil >...
ATCCCCGGCATTTCGCGGAACTGCCGCCGCACCTCTTCCACGACCTGGCCGCCGACGACGCCGACCGCCTGCATCGCGAGAGCGGCGAAGAGGAAGGGCATCATGCCGCCGATGAACAGTCCGGCGATGACCCAGGGACTGTTGAGCATGAAGCTCGTGTGCACGCCCTCGTGGCCCAGCTTGCTCGAGTACTCGGAGAAGAGCACCAGCGCCGCGAGCCCGGCCGAGCCGATCGCGTAGCCCTTGGTGACGGCCTTGGTGGTATTGCCGACCGCGTCGAGCGGATCGGTAATGGCTCGCACCGAAGCATCCATGTCGGCCATCTCGGCGATACCGCCGGCGTTGTCGGTAACCGGTCCGTACGCGTCCAGGGCGACGATCAGCCCGGTCATCGAAAGCTGCGCCATGACGGCGACACCGATGCCGAACAGGCCGCGCAGAGCGTGACCGTGGCCGCCGGCCAGGTAATAGGCCGAGAGAATGCCCACGGCGATGACGAGCACCGGCGCAACCGTCGCTTCCATGCCCCGGCCGAGGCCGGCGATGATGTTGGTCGCATGCCCGGTCTGAGAGGCCTTGGCGATCGCCTTGACCGGATGCCAGCGCGTACCGGTGTAGTACTCGGTGATGGCGACAAGCGAGAAGGTGATGCCGAGACCGACGAGAGCCGGCAGGTAAAGCCGCCAGAAGGTGAACTGTCCCCCGTCGAAGGCCATGATGATCGGGATGAACCCGATCGCCGAGAGCACGGTGGCGACGATCACGCTCTTGTAGAGAGCGTTCATGATCGAGCCCGAGCGGCCGATGCGGGCAAAGAAGGTGCCGATGATCGAGCAGAAGATCGAGATCGCGCCGATTGCCAGCGGCAGTAGGTACAGCTGCGGCGTGCCCACCTGAATGGCGAGCAGCATCACCGCGACCGCGGTCACCGCGTAGGTCTCGAACAGGTCGGCAGCCATGCCGGCGCAGTCGCCCACGTTGTCGCCCACGTTGTCGGCGATGACCGCCGGGTTACGCGGGTCGTCCTCGGGAATCCCCGCCTCGATCTTGCCGACCAGGTCGGCGCCGACATCGGCAGCCTTGGTGAAAATGCCGCCGCCAAGACGGGCGAAGACCGAGATCAGCGAGCCTCCCAAAGCGAGACCAACCAGATGATCGATGGTCTTTGCCGGCGTGATATCGAAGGCGCCGGTGAGAATCCAGTAGTAGCCGGCCACGCCGAGCAGGCCCAAGCCAACCACGAGCAGCCCGGTCACCGAGCCGGCACGGAAGGCGATATTAAAGGCCGGCTTGAGGCCGTCCTTGGCCGCCTCCGCAGTACGAACGTTCGAGCGCACCGAGACGTTCATGCCGATGAAGCCCGCCGCCGCCGACAACGCCGCGCCGATGAGGAACCCGACCGCCGTTCCCCAACCGAGCTTGTCGTAGAAGCCGATGAGTAGGAACGGGACCACCGAAACGATGGCGATCGTCGTGTACTGCTTGCGCAAATAGGCGCTCGCGCCCTCCTGGACGGCGTGCGATATCTCGCGCATCCGCTCCGTTCCGGTCGGCCGCTTGAGCAGCCACACGGTCAGAGCAATTCCGTAGGTAACACCGGCGGCCGCAGCGATAATCGCAAACAGCACGGCGTCGTTCTTGAAGAAGTTCATTTTCCTCCGCTCTCACAAGGTCCGCGCCGAAGGCTCCAGGCGCGGCGTTTTTGTATCACAGAAGAGGCCGAGCAAAGCGGTTCCACCGCCGCCGGTGCGGGTCGAGCAACGCGATCTCGAGCTGGAGCTACTCGCCGGAGTCGGGAGTCCCGGCCGCCGGCGGCGCGCCGCTTTCGGGCTCGGGCGCGGATGCGGCGGGCCCGGCAGAGCCCGTCTGCTCGTTCACGGCCTCGGCGAAGGCCAGCTGCATGCCGGCGACCGCACGCTGCAGCTCGTCGCCGAGCTCAGCGGATAGCTGCTCGCGCAAAACCGGCTCCAGCGCCCGCAGGGAGTCGATCGCCAGGCGGGCCTGGGCGAGGTCGCGCTGCTCGCCGGCGAGGCGCACAGATCCCAACGAGATGAGCCCGCTCGCCGCCTGGACGAGGAGATCGGCGACCTTGATCGCCTTCAGCTGCTCGGCGGCCTCCTCGACGCTCGCGCCCTCCGGAGCCTGCTTCTCCTCGTCAGCCACCTACGCGCTCCGACCCCTTGACCAGCTCGGCGTAGATCTCTTGCAGACCGGCTCCCTCTTCGAATCGCGCGATCTGACGCTCGGCGGAGTTCTGCTCGGGAACGGCCAGGAAGGGCGCCGCTCCCAACTCCTCGGCGACCGGCATGACCCACTCGATCAACTCCTCGACGGCGGCCCTGGTCGAGCGCACATCGCCGCTTCGCAGGTCGATCATCTCGCCCGAGAGGCCCCAGCGAATCGCGCGCCAGAGATTCTCCTCGATCATCCGGTGCGGCTGCCAGACGAGCGGCTCGCCCTCGTCGATGGCCCTGGCACAGCGGGCTACCAGCGAGAAGGCCAGGGCTGTCAGCGAGCGCGCTTCGCCCAGATCGGGCTGGGCGTCCGCGATTCTCACCTCCACGGTCGGGAATAAGAGGTGAACGCGCACGCTCCACCACAGCTGCGTGTGCTCGACGATCGAGCCGGTGCGGTAGAGGAAGCGCACGAACTGCTCGTACTCGTGCCAGTCGGCGAAGGCGTCCGGAACGCCGCAACGTGGGAAGGTGCGAGTGAAGATCTGTGTGCGGGCCGAGTGCAGTCCGCTGTTGACGCCCTCGACGAAGGGCGAGGAGGCCGAGAGCGCGAGTAGCTCGGGCAGGAAGTTACGCATCGCGCTGGCGACCTCGACGGCGCGGTCAGCGCCGTGGATGCCGACGTGAACGTGCTGCCCGAAGGTGTTGTTGCGCCAGACGACGTAACGCAGAAGCTCGTCGTTGCGACGATAGTGAGGCGTGTCGATGATCCTCTGCCCCTGCCAGGGACTCCAGGGGTGGGTGCCGCTCGCGCCGAGCAAAACTCCCAGCTCGTCGGCCAGCGCGCTCAACTGCTCGCGCCGCTCTCCCATCCTGGCCGCCGCCTCGGCGAAGCTTTCGCTGCGCCCGGTTCGCACCTCCGCCTCCGAGGCGATCAGCTCGCCAACCAAGTACGACTCGACATCCCGCCCGGCGGCCAGAGCCTGCAGTTCCTCGAAGCGATTGTCGAGCGAGAGCGTGTCACGATCGAGCAGCGCGAACTCCTCCTCGACCGCCACGGTAAAGTCACGCGCACCCTCGAATCGTTCGCGGGCCAATGTCAGTTGCTGGTCGACCGAAAGCGTCTGTCCCTCGCCCATTGCTTCAAAGAATAAAGGAAGCGCGGCGATACTTCAAATAGTAAAGGGCCGAAGCAGCCGCTCGGCCACCGTCTGCCAGCTCCAGTTCGCCACCGCCGCCCGGCGCGCGGCCTGCCCAAGTAAATCGCGCTGCGCCTGAGGTAGTAGCAAAAGCGCCTCGAGCTTGGAGCGCAAATCGCCGGCGTCTCCGTTCGTGAAGCCGGTCAGCTCACGCCGCTTCTCGGGGTACTCGCGCTCCGGTGCATCGGCTATCTCGGCCAGGCCGGAGTGGGGAGCGACCAGCGGTGGAACTCCGGCTGCGGCGGCCTCCACGGCGACCATTCCGAAGGCCTCGGGGAAGATCGAGGGAGCCACGGCGACATCCGCCAGCGGCAGCAGGTTGGCGAGATGACGGTGCTCGAGCGCACCGCTGAAAAGCACGTTCGGCCCAGCCATCCGCTCCAGCTCGGCCCGGTAGTCGCCGAAGCCGACCACAACCGCCTTCGCGTCCAACCCTTTGAGCGCCTCGAGCAACAGGTGAACGCCCTTGTTCTCGAGCAGCTTGCCCACGTAGACGACCGTCGCGCCCGCTCGCGAGAAGAAGGCCTCGAAGCGCTCGGCGTTGCCCGGGTCGGGAAGGCGCTCGTCGGCGCCGGCGGGGTTGGGCGGATCGCGCCGCGCCTCTTCTATCAGCGCCGCAAGCGCCTGCTCGCGCGGCCTGGGCGCGAAGGCCTCGACATCCACGCCGGGCGGAACTTCGAAGACGCGCTCCTGCGGCCCGACTACTTGCTCGAGCGCGCGACGGATGTGAGCCGAGCCGACGAAGACCGCAGTCGCCCGCTCGAGGACCTCCCTCCCCCACTGCTCTAGCTCGGGGCGGCCGCGCATCGAGTACTCGAGCTCCGAGCCGTGCACCTTGACGGCGAAGCGCTCCCCAACCGCCGCCGCGACCGCCGCGCCCAGAAGGACGTGATTGGCGAAGACGAGGTCGGCCGGAAGATGACGCCTGAGCGCCTCGGCGTTCAGCTCGACGTAGCGCTCGCGCTGGGCGCGGCTCAGGTCATGAAGCAGACGAGCCTCGAGCCCTTCGTAGCGGTCGAGCACGAACACCGGCAGAAGGGCTCCGATCTCGGGCCGCACCAGCCTCGCCCCGCCGATGTCGTAGCGCTCTGGATGCCGCTCCTGGCAAAAAAGCACCACCTCATGGCCGGCTCTGCTCCATTCGCGGGCCAGCGAACGCGTGTAGACGTTGGAGCCCGTCCCGCCGAGCAGGTAGCCGTGCCAGAGAAGAATGCGCACTAGTGCCTCTCCAGGGGTGCGACTGAGGACACAGCAGCGCGCCGCGTGATCGCGGGCCAGAAGCCGGAGGGTATTGCCTGGAGGGGCATCAAGCGCAGATTACGTGCTGCGGCTGAGCATTGAGAGAAGCTCGCCGGCCGGGTTGAGCGTGCGCACGGACACGTCGCTCGGAACGTCAAGCAACGCCTCGGAGTAGTTGAAGAGGACGCGAACGCCCGCCTCGACCAACTCGTCGGCGACGCCTTGAGCTTCCTGCGCCGGCACCGCGATCACGCCGCCCCTGGCGCTGTGGCGCTTCACCAGCTGCTTGAGATCCCCGAGCGGGCTCACGCAGAGCGGACCGATTTGTTTCCCGATCTTGCTCGAATCGATGTCGAAGATGCCCACGACCTCGATTCCCTGCGTATCGGAGAGCTGGGAGGAGAGCAGGGCCTCGCCCAACCGACCGGCGCCCACGATCACAACGGACTTGCTCACGTCGGCGCCGAGAATGGCGCGTAGCCGTTCGCAAAGAACGTCTGTCTCGTAACCCGAGCCCCGCTTGCCGAACCTGCCGAACGAGGAAAGATCGCGACGAACCTGCGTCGCGTTGACGCCGGTATAGGCGGCGTGCTCATAGGACGAGATACTCGCCGCGCCGCTTTTTGCAGCCCGTCTCGCCACCTGAAAATAACGGCTCAGCCGTGTTGCAACGCTCATCCTCAATCGCTCAGCCACGTAGCGAAACCTACATAACTGGTCGGGTTCAGGAGGCCGAAACGCTAGCAGCGCCGGCGAAGCTGCTGCGCAGGTAGCGGAATCGATACCCGTCGAGACTCATCGCTTCCCGGCCTTGCCCGAGCGGCTCTTGCCCGTAGTGGTAGTGGTCTTGGTTGCAGTCGTGGTGGTGGTCGTTTCCGCGGTCTTCGTCGCCGGCTTGATCGTGAAGCGAAGCGTGCGCATAGAGACCTTGCCGCCGCCCGAGGGAAAGGCCGCGACGCGCAGGCGGTAGTCGCCCGGAGCGAGCGTCGCGCCGGCCGGGCTGCGCCCGGTGAGCCCGAAGACGTAGTGCCCGGGCAGAACGTCCCTCATCCTCGCCAGCACACCCAGGTAGCGGCCGGCACCGTTCCAGAGCGCCACCTCGACCTTGGTCGCCGGCTCGATCCGGCGTTCCCGGCTTCCGCTGACACGGCCCAGCCCGAGCGTCAGCACCTCGGCGGTGCTGTCCGAGGCGCTGACAGAGCGACGCGAGAGGCTGGCCGAGGAGATCAAGTCGCTTCGGCCCGAGGCGTAACGGACCGACCAGGGAACGTGAAGCACCTGACCGCCCGAGAGCAGAAGCGTGACGGTTCCCTGCGCACTCGAGCCGCGATTCTTTCCGACCAGGTCAACTCTCAACTTGACCCGCCTGCGATGCAGGCCCCGAATGAGAAGGCGGCTCGGCGAGACCCGCACCCGCACCCAGTCGGGGTTGCCCTCGCGGCCGACGCTCAGCGCCGCGGAGAGCTTGATGGCGCCGAGATTGCGCAAGCCGAACTCGAGCGTCGCCTGCTTACGCGCGCCGCGCAGAAGCGGGAACGTGAGCGGTTGCGGCTCCACGGTTACGGGGGCTTGTGCGGCCGCCGGAAGATCGAGCACGCCCATTCCTTGCGCCGTGAGGGAATACCCCTCGAGCCGCCTCGCACTCGTCCCGAGTATCGACTTCAGCTCACTCTCTCTCAGATCGGGCCGCGCCTGCGTGAGCAGCGCAGCGGCGCCGGCGACCACCGCGGCCGCCGCGCTCGAGCCACTGACGGTGGCGAAGGCCGGATAGCCGCTCTCGGTCGTACCGGCATCGGCGCTGGCGATCCCGACGCCCGGAGCAACCAGGTTGGGCTTGATCTCACCGCTGAAGGAGAGGCCCTGGGAAGAGAAGGCGGCGATCTTGCCGTTGTCGGGGTTGGAGACGGCGAAAGGCTTGCCGATCGAGACCTCGACGTTCTCTCCCCGGCCCAGCCTGGCACTCGCCTCCCTGCCGATGCGCGCGGGAACACTTACCACCGGCACGGCGACGTTCTCGTCCAGGCCGAGAGCTCCACTCGGCAGTGAGGTGCCGTAGAGAACCACCGCCGAGGCGCCGGCCAGCCCGGCGTTCACGGCGCCGCTGCGGGGATCGTCGCCGGCAGGCACGAGCGCCGCCTTGCCGGCCACGAGGCTGTAGCCCGCCTTGTTGAAGAACCGGCTCAGATCGGGTGCCGCCTGCAACTCCTCGGTCGTCGTCTCGACCGCTTGGGGACGGGCGAGTAACTTGCTCAGCGCCGCCTTCGGCGCCGCCGAACCTCCCAGTGACACCGCGCCCGAGTAGAGAACGTCGAGCCCGCTGCGGATCACGACGCGGACTCTCTCGCTCGTCTGGCGCAGGTCGAGCGCGCCGACGGTAAGGGCGTCCGAGGCGCCTCCCGGGCTTCCGATCGAGCCCCGCACGTTCCCGGAGGCCCCATCGTTTCCGGCCGGCGCGACGACGAGCATGTCGAGCGCCGCCGCGCCCGCTACGGCTCGCGCCTCGGGACCGTCTGAGAAGCCCGCGAGCGGCGCCGATACGCCGACCAGGGCGATACGCGCCGCGTCGTGCGCGTCACCGTCGCCGTTCGGATCAACCGCCCGCTCGAGCCCGGCGATGAGCTGATCGGTACGGCCGTAGACCTGGTAGGCGCCGCTCGTGTCGCGTTGCCAGCCCGCCACCCTGATGGGCAGGATCGAGGCCCCCGGCGCAACGCCGCCAAAAGCCGCCGGCCCGACGATGATCCCGGCCAGCTGCGTTCCGTGGCGCTCGAGCTCGGTGCGGTTGTCGGGACTGGGCGCGGCATCCGCCTCGGGAGCGCCCCCCACGACATCCAGCCCCTCCTGGACGTGACCGCGCAGGTACTCGTGCAGGCGATCGACGCCCGTGTCGAGCAGCGCTATGGTCACCCCGCGGCCGTCATAGGGCGGAAGAGCCACCTCTGCGTGATAGCCCTTGGTCAGCGCGGGCGGATTGCCGAGCGATTGCACATCTAGCGAGGTGGGATAGGTAACGCGCACCGGATAAACGGCGCGCACCTCTGACGAGCGTTCGAGCACGGCGATCGTGCCCGCGTCAAGCGCGGCGGAAAAGCCGTTGATGACACGGGTGAAGCTGAACTCGGGCGAGATGGAGGCCCCGCGCAGAGCAAGCTTGGCAATGATCGACTTCTGGTCGGAGATGGCCTGGGCGTTCCAGTCGCGCTCCTCCTCGTCGCTTGCCAGCCCGCCGGCGGCCGCGACGCGGTCGGCCAGCGACTGAGCGTGAAGCACGACGATGACGCGCTCTCCCACCGAGACGCTGGAGCGCGGCGATCCGGCCAGACCGGCCCAGTCGTTTGCCCCCGCCCGCTGCCCGTCGCCGCTTTCCCTCAACGAAACGGCCAGCACGATGGCGCCGACGAAGAACAGCAGCACAAGCGCGAGGCGCGAGAACTTACGCAAGCTGCCGGGAGGCGTAGGCATCGAGACCAAGATAGCCGGGCGGCTGGAGTGGCTCCAGGTAACGGGCGGCCGAGGCGATCATGGCCGCGTTGTCGGTGCAGAGCTGGGTGGGCGCCAGAGCCGCACCGGCAAGCGCCCCGCGCAGCTCGGAGTTGGCGGCCACCCCGCCCGCGACGGCGATCGCGCGGGCGCCGGTTTTTTCGGCCGCCTGCAGCGTTCGCTCGACCAGGGCCCGTACGATCGCATGCTGGTAGGAAGCGGCCAGATCGGCACGCCGGCGCTCCAGCTCGCCGGGCGCGAGCCCGCGCACCTCGTAGAGTAGGGCGGTCTTGAGGCCCGAGAAGGAGAAGTCGAGCCCGTCCAGGCGGGCGACCGGAAAGGCGTAGGCGCCGGAATCGCCCTCACGCGCCAGCTTGTCGAGGGCCGGTCCGCCCGGGTAGCCGAGACCGAGCAGGCGCGCGCCCTTGTCGAAGGCCTCCCCCGCCGCGTCGTCCAGCGTCGTGCCGAGCAGCCGGAAGGAAGTGCGCTCCTGCACGTCCAGGAGCAGTGTGTGACCGCCGCTCGTGAGGAGACAGAGAAATGGCGGTTCAAGCGAGACCGGCTCGAGATAGAGCGCCGCTACGTGCCCGAGCAGATGGTCGACGGGAATCAGCGGCAACCCTCTACCCCAGGCGATCGCCTTGGCGGCCGAGATACCTACGAGCAGCGCCCCGATCAGGCCGGGTCCCTGCGTAACCGCTACGGCGTCCAGCTGCCCGAGGGTCACCTTCGCCTCGTCCAGCGCGCTTTGCACCACCGGGGCTATCAGCTCCAGATGCCGCCGCGAGGCGACCTCCGGCACGACGCCGCCAAAACGGGCGTGCAGCTCGGCCTGCGATGAGACGACGCTGGCCCGCAGGTGACCGCCGGCGTCGATCAACGCCGCCGCGGTCTCGTCGCAGGAGGTCTCGATCGCCAGGATCACTTCTCAGCGCCCTCGCTCTTCGCTACCTGCTTGCCCGGGAGAGTTGTGCCGCCACATGATCACGGCGTCTTCGTGGTCGTCCAGGTAGTAACCGCGCCGGATGCCGCGCGCGCCGAAGCCGAACTGCTCGTAGAGCCGAATCGCGGCCTCGTTCGACTGTCGCACCTCGAGCGTGTAGCCGCGCTCGCGACCGCCCTCGCTGCTCGCCAGGAAATCCTCGAGCAGCAGCCCGGCCACGCCGCGGCGCCGCCAGGCCGGATCGACTGCGAGATTCATGATGTGCCAGTCATCGACGAAGAGCGAGACGAACAGGTAGCCGATCACGCGCTCGAGGCGGAAGGCGCCGATACAGATCGAGCTCGACTTGATCAGCTCCCCGGCGAACATCGCGCGCGACCAGGGCAGCCCGTAGCACTCCTTCTCGATCGCCTCGACCCGGTCGATATCGGCGAACTGAAGCGGCGCGATCTCGGGTTGCCGGCGCGACTCTCGATCCTTGCCGTTCATCATCGCTCGAGCGCCTTCTCGGCGTCGGGGATGCGCAGGTAGAGCGGCTCTATCAAATCCGCCGGCCCGAATTCCGTGGCCAGACGGGCGTGGAAGCGCGCCCTGACCAGATGCAACTCGCTGGCGTCGGGAGGAATCTCGGCGCCTGCCGCCTCGAGCACGGCGCGGTAGCGAACGGCGCCGTCACCGACGCAGAGCGTCCCCGGCGCCGGCTCGAGATCCTCGGGCCTGGTCACAGTCGGGCGGCCTTCGATCAAGCTGAAGACTTCCTTGCGGCTGCCGTCGATCACCGGCAAGCAGCCGGGCGCGCCCGCTTGCAGCGCCGCGAGGGTCGAGACTCCGGCCAGCGGAAGATCGAGCGCGAGGGCCAGGCCGCGCGCGACCGCAAGGCCGATGCGGATTCCGGTGAAGCTACCCGGCCCGGTGCCGCAGACGATTTTGTCGAGATCGGCGGCGCTGAAACCGGCTTCGGCGAGAAGCTCGTCCGCCGCGGCGAGCACGGCTATGGCCTTCGTCTCGCGCTCGCCGAGGAGCTCCTCGCCGCTCAGCAGAGCGCAGCTCGAGCGGGGAGTGGCGGTGTCAAGGGCGAGCGTCAGCACGGTCGAGACCTGCGAGCAAGGTTGCGTCTGAGCTGTCGATGGTAATGCGCCGGCGAGTAGTGCCGTCGTGCTCGATCGAGACCTCGGCCCGCGCCGGCGGCAGCGCGCCCGCCCCGGCCTCGGGCCACTCCACGAAAACGGCGGCATCTGAAAAGTAGGGCTCGAGGTCGCCCCACTCCGCCGCCGAGACGCTACTAAAGCGGTAGAGATCCAGATGAGAGACGGTCAGGCGCCCCTTGTAGCGATGCCCGATCGTGTAAGTCGGGCTCGTCACCGGCCCCTCGACGCCCAGCGCCCGGCAGGCGCCGCGCACGAACGTCGTCTTGCCGGCGCCGAGCTCCCCGGCGACGGTGACAACGTCGCCCGTATCGAGCGCGAGAGCCAGCGCACCGGCAAGGCGCTCGGTCTCTTCGGCGGAATTGCTCGTGAACTTCATCTTGCGAAGGCTATCGAGACGCTCCCACCTTGACCCGGTCGGGCCTCGGCGCCGGGCGCCGCTCACGTCACGACGGCGGCGCCAAACTGAGTTCCTGCGCCGCCCAGGCCAGTGCGACCGTGGCTTGCGCGAGCTGGAACACGCGTACCGTGGGTGCGCCAAACGGCGGTGGCAAG
>Ga0066793_10001469_pt1 | contig 10728 bp, 12 predicted proteins | sample PersoiDNA2013189_FD_83876 | JGI IMG/M metagenome (GOLD analysis project Ga0066793, IMG submission 83876) | Permafrost soil microbial communities from the Arctic, to analyse light accelerated degradation of dissolved organic matter (DOM) -... | ecosystem: Environmental > Terrestrial > Soil >...
GGCTCAGGCAGCACGAGGCGGAGATATACGCCGACACCCACAAGTTCCTGGAGGTCAACAGCTACCTGGTCCACAGGTGCTGCGGCGAGTTCGTCTACGACTACGCCGCCGCGTCGGGCACGGGCATGTTCAACTTCAAGAAGAAGAACTGGGACGATATGCTGTTCAAGCTCTTCAGGCTCGACCGGGAGAAGATGCCCAGGGTGGCGCCTTCCTCGAACAAGGCCGGAGAGCTCACGGCTTCATCCGCGGAGGAGATGGGCCTGCCCGCGGGAGTGCCGGTATTCGTCGGCACCGGTGACGTGTCCAGCGCGACCGTTGGATCGGGAGCCGTGCTCGACGGCCAGGCGCACGTCTACATCGGCTCCTCCGGCTGGATCGCCGTGACCATGCCCAAGGCGATCAACGACGGCCGCAAGGGGATCGTCAGCATATCCTCAGCCGACCCAGACAAGTTCCTGCTGCTCGCGGAGACCGAGAGCGCGGGCGCGTGCTTCAAGTGGTTCGCCGAGGAGGTCGCGCCGCCCGACGTCGATTGGGGCGGGGGCCGCAACGTGTACGACTGGCTGAACGACAAGGCCGCGGAGGCCGAGCCCGGCTCGAACGGGCTGCTGTTCTGCCCCTGGATGTTCGGTGAGCGCTCGCCCATACCGGACACCACGGTGCGCGGCGGCTTCGTCAACCTGAGCCTGGACAATAAGAGGGGCGACCTGGTCAGGTCGGTCTTCGAGGGCGTGGCGCTGCACGGCCGCTGGATGCTCGAGGGGGTCCGGGGCCGGGGCTTCGAGGACGTGGTCCTGCGCGCGATCGGCGGCGGGGCCAAGAGCGAGATCTGGATGCAGACCTACGCCGACGTCTGCGGGACGACCATCGAGGTGGTGGACGAGCCGCAGGAGTCGGGCGCCCGCGGGGCCGCGCTCATCGCCGCGCTGGGGCTGGGCGAGTACAAGAACTTCGCCTCCTTGCGCGACGCGGTGAAGGTGACCGCCACCTACACGCCGCGCCCCGAGTACAGGAAGGTCTACGACGAGGCTTTCTCGTACTTCAAGGACACTTATTCGAGTCTCAAGAAACTGTACGGGAGGATGAACGGCTGAGAGGGTCGGTTGTTAGCCATAGCCGCCGCATTCTCATATAATTGCACGCAACCCTGAAACAAGGAGGACGACAATGCCACCAGCCAAGAAGACTGCGAAGAAGCCGGCAAAGAAGCCGGCCAGGAAACCAGCAGCGAGAGCGTCGAACAAGAAACCATGGGCCGAGGACACGACCTGCGAGATCGGGCCGTACGATGCCGAGCCTTACGCGCTCCCCGAGGGCATCGATTTTGAGAAGCACGTAATCGCGACCTACTACGTCGAGTTCCCCAAGGAGCTGGACGTGGTTTCCCTGGCCCCCGTGATCGCCATCGAGCAGTCCACCGGCACCTGGACCCCGGTCCCCGGTGAGACGCCCGAGGTCAGGGCGAGGCACGTCGCCAAGGTCATCAACGTTTTCGAGGCGCCCTACTACGAGTACATCGTGCCCGATGACGTGAAGAACCGTCAGTGGATAGTGCAGATGGCTTTCCCCGCGTCCAACATCGAGAACCAGATCCCCATGCTCCTGACCGCGTGCCTGGGCAATATCAGCATGGCCGGCAGGCTCAAGCTGCTGGAGCTGCGCATGCCCAAGGCGATACTCTCGGGCTACCAGGGACCCAAGTTCGGCATCGACGGCATCTACAAGGCCCTGGGAATCCCCAAGAACAAGCGCAGGCCACTGCTCAACAACATGATCAAGCCGTGCAGCGGCTACCCCGTCAAGGTCGGGGCCGAGCTGTTCTATCAGGCGGCGGCGGGCGGATGCGACATCATCAAGGACGACGAGCTCATCGCGGATATGGAATACAACCATGTGGTCGACAGGGTCAAGGCGTACATGAAGATGGAGAAGCGCGTCTTCGAGGACACGGGCGAGCACACCCTGTACACGTGCAACGTGACGGACAGGCTGCCCAAGATGTTCGAGCTCGCCAAGCGCGTGGTGGACGCGGGTGGCAATGGTCTTATGGTGAACTACCTGGCGATCGGGCCGGAGGCTATGAGGACGCTGGCCGAGGACAAGAACATCAACGTTCCCATCCTCGCGCACATGGACTGCGCGGGCGCGTACTACATGTCGCCACACCACGGCATCGCGTCCCACATAGTCCTGGGGAAGCTCCCCAGGCTCGCCGGTGCGGACACCGTCGTCATCCCGTTCGCGATGGGCGGCAAGGCTCCGTACCTGCCGGAGCGGTTCAAGCAGGTCGTGCAGGCGCTGACATTCCCGTTCGGCGACTTGAAGCCGCTGATGCCTATGCCATCGGGCGGCATCACCCCGATAAACGTACAGGACATCTACAACGCGCTGGGCAAAGAGGTCATGATCGGTTCCGGCGGCGGCGTGCACGCTCACCCCGATGGACCGATAGCTGGTGGCAGGGCGTTCCGCCAGGCCATCGAAGCCGCGATGAACTACATCCCGGCCATGGAGTACGGCAAGGAGCACGAGGAGCTCGGCAAGGCCCTGGGCATCTGGGGCGTCAAGACCGAGTTCAAGGTCTGATAGACACAGAGACAGCACGAAGCGCGCGGGCCATACGGCTCGCGCGCTTTCTTTTCCGCGCGTCGCGCTCTTGATGTATTATTGTCTGCGTAAGATTTCAGTCCTTGCCGCGGGAGACGATGAACAGGGTACTGCTTCTGAACGCGACGTTCGAGCCGCTCTGCGCTATAAGCGTGAGGCGAGCGGTGGTGTTGCTATTCAAGGGCAAGGCGGCGGTGCTGGAGGGGGACGGGGGAGCGCTGCACTCCGAGAAGCTGACAGTGCCGATACCGTCGGTGATCCGCTTGAACTACTACGTGCGCGTCCCTTACTACGGCCGTGCCAACCTGTCGCGTCGGGCGGTCTTTGCCAGGGACAGTTGGAAGTGCCAGTACTGTGGGTCTCACGCCGAGACGGTCGACCACCTCATCCCGCGCAGCAGGGGCGGGCCGCATACCTGGGAAAACGTGGTCGCGGCCTGCAAGAGGTGCAACGGGCGCAAGAGGGACAAGCTCGCCCACGAGGTGGGGTTGAAGCTCGCGCGCAAGCCAGGGGTCCCGAGGGGACCCGTGACGGTGAGCCTGGAGCTCGGAGCGATCCCGCCCGAGTGGGAGAGGTACCTGGAGTATTGCAGGCAGGCGGCAAGCTAACGGTTTAAGCGCTTGTAGCTCAGGGGACAGAGCAGTGGCCTCCGGAGCCACGTGTCGGGGGTTCGAATCCCTCCAAGCGCGCCATTGATGATTAGACTCTGAGGCAGGGAGGGATTCGAACCCCCGACCACGGCCGACGTTAAACGCCCAACAGACAGTTGCCGACAACTTAGTGTAGGGCACGACAGGATGGAGGAGCCATGGACCTGGTAGCGTTCGTTGCACAGTGGAAGGGGCAGGAGGTCGTGGCGTTCTGCGGCCCGATCAAGTACAGGGGCACCCTGGAGTCGACCGTCGCCGACAAGTTCCTGGTGCTGAGCAAGGTCGCCATCATGAACGCGTCGGCCAACGAGACCGCCGAGTACGAGACGTGCGTCTTGAACATGAGCCAGGTCTCGGGGCTGGCCAACAGGGAGATCGTAGGTCGCGGCGGAGAAGTGCAGGATATGTACGAACAATAGGAGGGCTCATGCTCCGTCAAGGCTCGAGCCGGATAGTCATCGTGGTGCTGGCATCGCTGCTGGCCATGTCAGCGGTGGCGGTCCTTTCCGCCGGCTGCGGCGTCCCGGACCCGGGCAAGGCCATCAATAACATCAAGGACCAGACGTCGCAGGTCGCGCGCCAGGCGAACCTCGCGGCCATCGAGTCCGCCATCTCCTACTACGAGGCTCAGAACAACGAGCAGGTCCCCACCAGCATCACCCAGCTCGCGAGCTACCTCGGGGGCAAGGTCCCCGCCGATCCCCTGGGAGGGACGTACTACATCTACGTCGAGAACGGCGTGGCAAAAGCCGGAGTGCGCTGAGCCGGCCGATCTTTCTCAGGACTCCTTGGCGAAGTTCAGCTTCAGGTTGAGGACCGTGCTCTTGAGCGGCTCGACCTGCTCGGGGTCCACGCGCCCTTCCAGCACTGTGCACCACGCGTCCAGGCAGTCAATCGCAAGCCTTGCCTGCTCCATGTCCTTGAACTTCTCGTTGACCTCGTGCGGTATCCCCATCCGCTGGTAAGCGAGGCTCGACAGGGAGATCATCATGTCCAGCACGATGTCGGCCACCGTGACCTTCTCCATGACTTCCTCGATGCGCTTGCGGAGCTCTTCCTCGCTCATCTCCTCCGCGCTCTCGGGCTGCCCGCCACTCTTGGATTCAGGGGCAGCATCGTCGCTGCCGGGGGTCCAGAGCTTGCCGGACTCTTTCTTCTCTTCGCTCTCGTCTGCCACGCGGACCACCACCTCTTATTGATGCGGCATCAAGGAGAAATATAGCACAGCTTACGCCCGAGCATGCCGTCCGGGCGCCCCGTTTGAAGGCCTCCGGGCGCAGGATTATAATATCCTCCAAAGAAGAAGGCCTTTGCAGCGGGAGCTCGTGTGAGCGGGCTGAGAGGGTGGGCGCGACCCGCCGACCGATGAACCTGTAAGGTAATGCTTGCGTAGGAAGTGTCACAAGGCGGAAAGTGCATGGCCGGGCCTACGTGGCGCGGCTTTTTGTTTTTTTGGACGCCGCCGCCTCGGCTCCGGCGGGGTTTGCCGGAAGGACGACCGGGAGGAGTTGGATATGGGGATCTCAGAGATCGAAGTGACCAGGGGCATACTGGAGGGGTTCACCAGGGACTTCCTTGCGGCCCTTTCCTCGGACGTGGCGGTGGTGGGAGGCGGCCCGTCCGGGATGACGTGCGCCTACTACCTGGCCAGCGAGGGCCTCAACGTCAGCGTGTTCGAACGCAACCTGCACGTCGGCGGCGGCATGTGGGGCGGAGGGATGCTGTTCCCGCGCATCGTGATCCAGGAGGAAGCCCGCGCGATACTGGATGGCTTCAAAGTCCGCCTGGAGCCCTTCAGTGAGGGCTACTACGTCGGGGACTCGGTCGAGACAGTCTCCAAGGTTACGGCCGCCGCGGTCGACGCCGGGGTCAAGGTCTGGGTCGGCATCTCGGTGGAGGACGTGCTCATCCGCGAGCTCGAGAAGGTCGCGGGCGTGGTGCTCAACTGGCGCGCCGTGGAGCTCGCCGAGCTTCACGTCGACCCGCTGGCGATGGAGGCGAAGCTGGTGGTGGACGCGACCGGCCACGAGGCCGACGTGGTAAGGACCATCAAGCGAAAGATACCCGACTGCATCCTCAACACCGCCACCGGCGACGTGGTGGGGGAGATGCCCATGTGGGCCGAGGTCGGCGAGTCGATGATCGTCGAGAACACGCGCGAGGTGTACACCAACGTCCTGGTGACCGGCATGGCGGCAAACGCCGTGTACGGGGCGCCGAGGATGGGGGCGATCTTCGGCGGGATGTTCCTGTCGGGCAAGAAGGCCGCGGACCTTGCGATCGAAATGCTGAAGTGATCGACTGACGGAATTCTCGGGAGGCATCGTGTCTCACAGAAACAGGCTGCCCGACTGGGGGGAACGGCTCAAACTCCTGGTCATCACCGAGCGGGTCAAGGAGCTCGGCCGCGACCACCTGGACGTCGCCGAGGCGGCGCTGCACGGGGGCTGTCGGGCGATACAGTTCCGGGACAAAGAGATCGCGGACCGTGCTTTCGTGGAGGCCGCGCGGGGGATACAGGAGCGCTGTCTATTGCACGGCGCGCTGTTTTTCGTGAACGACAGGGTTGACGTGGCGGCCGTCCTGGACTGCGGTGTCCACCTGGGGTTCAACGACCTCGACGTGGGGCTGGCTCGGAATGTCCTGGGGCCGGGAGTGATCATAGGGTACTCACCCGAGACGCTGAGCGAGGCGAGCCGGGAGGTCGCTGGTGGCGCCGATTATCTCGGCATCGGACCGGTGTTCTCGACGGTCACCAAGCCGGACGCCGGCGAGGCCATCGGACTGGACGGGCTCGCCAGGATGTGCAACGCCGACCTGGCCCCGGTGCTCGGGGTCGGAGGCATAACGGTGGAGAACGCGGCCGAGGTGGCACAGGCCGGCGCCAGCGGCATAGCCGTGGTCACGGCCGTCACGCGGGCGAAGGACATGCAGGCGGCCACCGAAGCGCTGCTGAAGGCCTTCGACTCGGCCGTACGATAGAGGAGCAATAAGTTGACGCTCATAGAGATGTTGAAAAATGGTGACATCCCCCCGGCGCTCGAGCGCGCGTCGCTCGAGGAGCCGCTGGATGCCGCCGACATAGCGCGCGAGATCATCGACGGAACCGCGGTCTTCCCGTTGAACGGGCTGCGCGAGATCGAGCGGCCGTGTGCCATCGGCGAGGGCTTGAGGACCAAGGTCAACGCCAACATCGGCACCTCGGGCGACCTGGCGGACCTGGAGCTCGAGCTCGCCAAGTTACAGGTGGCGGTAGAGGCGGGGGCGGACACCGTGATGGACCTCTCCACCGGCGGCGACATCGACGCGGTCAGGCGCAAGGTGATGGCTACCTCGCGGATACCGGTGGGCACGGTCCCGATATACCAGGCGGCCATCGAGTCGCAGGCGAAGCACGGCAGCATCGTGGAGATGACCGCCGACGAGATGTTTGAGTCCATCGAGCGCCACGCGGCCGACGGGGTCGACTTCGCCACCGTCCACTGCGGCGTGACCACCAAGGCGCTGGCGTGCCTCGAGTACACCGGCAGGATCGCGGACATCGTGAGCAGGGGAGGAGCGTTCCTCTGCGGCTGGATGATCTACAACGAGCGCGAGAACCCTCTGTATGAGGAGTTCGACCGGCTGCTGGAGATCGCCGCCCGCTACGAGATGACTATCAGCCTCGGCGACGGCTTCCGCCCCGGCGCGGTAGCAGACGCCACCGACAGCGCGCAGATCCAGGAGCTCATCACCCTGGGCGAGCTGGTGGCGCGATGCCGCGTGGCCGGCGTGCAGGCGATGGTCGAGGGCCCCGGGCACGTGCCGATATCGCAGGTGGTCGAGAACGTCAGGCTGGCCAAGGACATCTGCAGGGGCGCGCCGTTCTACGTGCTGGGCCCGCTGGTGACCGACGTCGCGCCGGGCTACGACCATATTGTGGCCGGCATCGGCGGGGCGTTGGCGGCATCGGCGGGGGCCGACTTCCTCTGCTACGTCACCCCGCGCGAGCACCTGGGGCTGCCGGACATCGAAGACGTTCGCGAGGGCGTGGTCGTCACCCGCATCGCGGCGCACGCGGCCGACCTGGCCAAGAACGCGGCCTACTTCATGCAGTGGGATAACGAGATGTCGCGCGCCCGCAAGGCACTGGACTGGGACCGGCAGGTCGCGCTCTCGGTCAATCCCGGCAAGGCCGGCTCGGTGCTCGAGCAGTGCAAGGTGCCGGGGCGCGAGGGCTGCACCATGTGCGGCGAGTTCTGCGCGATGAAGTTCGTGGCCAGCTACCTGGGTAGCGACCGCGAGACCTGTGACGGAGGAAGCGCCTGAGCGCTTCCGGAGGAACCATGACTATTGGCCATTCAGAACATACTCTGCAGACCAGTCGATGGTGACGAAGAGGACGGATCGCTAACCTTGCGTCGGGAGCAGCCCATGGCTGGCAAGCCACTTAGCGAACTCGAGACCATAGAGATAATACGGGAGATGCTCTCCGGCCCGGCGCCCGGGCTCGTGGTAGGGCCGGGTGACGACGCGGCCGTCTTCGACTTCACCACCAACAGCATCATCCTCACGGTCGACGCCATCCACGAGGGCGTCCACTTCACGCTCGATACCTACGACCTGGCCGACGTCGGCTGGAAGGCGGTCGCGACCAGCATCAGCGACGTCGCGGCGATGGGCGGGGAGCCTTCGTGCTCGCTCATATCGGCGGCGTTCGGCGTGCCGCCGACCGAGCTGGAGCTGCGAAGCCTGCTGGGTGGGGCGATCGAGGTCTCGGACGATTGCCACTGCCCGATAGTGGGCGGCGACGTCTGCGCCTCCAAGGCGGGCCTGTCGCTGACGGTAACAGTGGCGGGCACGCCCAACCCGACCGGGTCGATACTGCGGTCGGGCGCGCGGGAGGGAGACGTCATAGCGGTGACCGGCACGCTGGGCGATTCGGCGGGCGGCCTGTACGTGCTGAAGTCCCGCAGCGACAGCCTTCGCGCGACCTACCCCCGTCTGGTCGAGGCACATCTGAGGCCCAGGCCGCGGGTGTCCGCGGGCGTCGCGCTCGCTTCCGCGGGGGCCAACGCGATGGCGGACGTAAGCGACGGCCTGGCCCGCGACCTCGCTAACATCTGCCGCGCAAGCAAGACAGGGTGCGAGGTGCACGCGGAGAATGTACCGGTGAGCGACGCCCTCCGCGAGCTTGCCGCCGAGGCCCTCCTGGATCCAATGATATGGGCCCTTTCCGGCGGCGAGGACTACGAGTTGGTGTTCACCGCGGCCCCCGACGGGTTCGACGAGATCGTCGGCGCGCTTGCGGCGCTGGGCGTTCCCTGCTCGCTGCTGGGCACGGTCACCGGCCCGGCCTCGGGCATGCGGCTCGTCTCCGATGATGGACAGGTGACAGAGATGGAGGGGCTCGGATATGACCACTTTCTTTGATGACACCGAGGAGACCGGGCAGCCCCCCAGGCTGCCGCAGGCCGGATTGAGGACCGCGCTGTCGATCGCCGGGCTTGATCCCTCGGGGGGCGCCGGCGTCATCGCCGACGTGCGGACCTTCGACGCGCTGGATGTCTACGGCATGGCCGCGGTGTCCACGGTCACATACCAGAACACTTCGGGATTGCTCGGCCGGTTCGACCTGCCGCCCGAGACATTGCTGAGTCAAGTCGAGGCGATATTCGTCGACAGGATGCCGAACGCCATCAAGACCGGCGCGCTCGGCAGCGCCGAATCGGTGCGCGAGCTGGGCCTGCTGCTGGCGGAGAAGTACAACGGGCCCGTGGTGGTCGACCCCGTGGTCCTGAGCCAGGGCGGCCAGAGGCTGCTGGACGAGGACGCGGTGAGCGCACTGGAGCGGTTCCTTCTGCCGGTGGCGGCGATGGTGACCCCCAACATCAAAGAGATCGAGCTGCTGAGCGGCTTCGCGGTCTTCGACTCCAAGGACGCGGAGGCGGCGGCGCTGCGCCTGGTGGCGGCCGGCGCGCGCTCGGCGCTCATCACGGGGCTGAAGTCGGTCGAGGCCGGCGAGGATGTGGCGGCCGACGTGTTCTGCGACGGGCAGGAGATAGAGATATTCACCAACCCCTGGGTCGAAGGGCTCGAGGTGCACGGCAGCGGGTGCCTGCTGTCCGCCGGTATCGCGGCGTGCCTGGCCCTGGGGATGTCGCTGAAGGACGCGGTGTTGGAGGCTCGCGCGCTGACGCGGGCGGCGATCGAAGTGCCTGTCTTCCCGGGGAGAGGAGCGGCCTGCGCCGACCCGTTCCTGCTGCGTAAGGGATTGCGGCCTCCGGCGCTGGAGGAGCAGGAGGGCGAGGCGCAGTGAGGATAGCTCTCGTCAGCGACACGCACGGCGACCCGACCGCCTGGGAGCGCGCGCTCGAGGTCATAGGCGACGTCGAGCTCATCTGCCATTCCGGCGATGTGCTCTACCACGGCATCTTCAACCCCATCACGGACACCTACGACCCGCGACGCCTGGCCACGATGCTCAACGAGGTCGCCGTCCCGATGGTCCACGCGCGCGGCAACTGCGACTCCGAGGTCGACCAGATGGCGCTGGACAACCACATCCTCTCCGACTTCGCGTTCGCGAGCGTCGATGGCACGCGCATCCTCATCACCCACGGGCATAGGAACACCGAGGAGGAGCTCGCCGCCATGGCGAGCAAGGCCGGCATCCAACTGGTGCAGAGGGGACACACGCACCTTCCCGGGATACGTCAGGTCGAAGGGGTCACGATAATCAATCCCGGCAGCGTAGCACTGCCCAAGCAGGAGGGGGAGGCGCCCACAGCCGCCGTGCTCGAGGACGGCAGACTGACGATATTCGACCTGAGGGATAACTCGGTGTTCGCTGAAGGGAAGTTGCGCGCGTAGGCGGTTGAGCGGCTAGGCCCTCTGGACCTTGCCCGCCTTCAGGCACTTGGAGCACACACGCGCGTTGCGCTGCCCGCCGTTGACCACGATGCGCATCTTGTGGACGTTGGGGGTCCAGCGCTTCTTGGTCTTCTTATGTGAATGGCTTACGTTGAAGCCGAACTGAGGCTTCTTTCCACAAATGTCACAGACGTTAGACAACTCATATCCTTTCGGTGCCAACGAGGAAAGATAATAGCACATCGCCGCGCGCAGGCAAATGCAGAGCAGGCGCCTAGATGCTTCTATCGATGCCCAGCACGACCTTCTTCGCGTCAGGCGCGATGCCGATGGACCTGGCGCCCGGCTCGGTCTTGAATGCGGCCCCGTCGATCTCGCAAGCGGTGATCTCGAACGGGACGTTGATCTCGACGGACGAGGGCGGCCTGTCGAAGGAGCCGGGAAGCTCGAAGATGATCGAGTCGTCGCCTGACTCCACCCGGTATGACACCTCGCCGAAGAAGGTCGGGGCGCCGGAGACCTTGATCTCCGAGCCTGGCGCGAACCACTCGGGCTTGGAGACCGCGAGCAGCGTCAGCTTGTCACCCTCCCCGACCAGCCGCACGTTGAGCGTGGA
>Ga0066793_10001472_pt1 | contig 10726 bp, 10 predicted proteins | sample PersoiDNA2013189_FD_83876 | JGI IMG/M metagenome (GOLD analysis project Ga0066793, IMG submission 83876) | Permafrost soil microbial communities from the Arctic, to analyse light accelerated degradation of dissolved organic matter (DOM) -... | ecosystem: Environmental > Terrestrial > Soil >...
AGCGGCTGGCTCCTTCGCGGCCGTGGCGGGCGGCTCCTTGCTGGCAACCGGCGCCGCGGCCTTCGTGGCGGCGGCGGGCGGCTCCTTGCCAGCATTCGGCACTGCTGCCTTCGCGGCCACGGCGGGCGGCTCCTTGCCAGCATTCGGCACTGCTGCCTTCGCGGCCACGGCGGGTGGCTCCTTGGCAGCCGCGGGCCCAGCGCTCGCCCCCGCCGCCGCTTCTCGCAACGATGCGATCCGCGCCTCGACAACGGCACGATTGGACGTCTGGGGCATCTCGGCCAGGAACTGCTGGTAGTCCCGCACGGCATCGCCATCCTGGCCGAGCTTGCGGTAGCACTCGGCCCGGTTGAATAGCAAGGTCGGATCCTTGAGCGTTCGGTAGGCCCTGTTGAACTCCGGCAGCGCCAACTTGCACTTGTTCTTTGCTGCAAGCTGGTTGGCCTTGCCGGCGTGCTTTCGCCCCGCCGACTCGGAGTCCGCGGCGGCCCGGGGCAAACCCGCAAGCCCGACCGCCACCCAAACCGCCGTGGCAAGCGAGAACCTGATGACCCCCTGGCTCGGTTTCATTTTGTCACCTCCGGCCGATGTGCCCGCTCGCTGGCCGCGGGCTGGTAGATTTCTCCGCCCTGCTGGCGAAAAGCCTCCGCGCGCTCGCGCAGACCACGCTCCCGCGCCTCCTCGACGCTGAGCTGGCCCTTGGCCGCGAACTCGCGAATGTCCTTGGTGATCTTCATGGCGCAAAAAGCCGGCCCGCACATGGAACAGAAATGCGACTCGCGCGCCACCTCGGCCGGCAACGAATCGTCATGATAGCCGCGCGCGGTCGGCGGGTCGAGCGACAGATTGAACTGGTCCTCCCAGCGGAACGCGAAACGTGCCCGGGCCATGGCATCGTCGCGGGCGCGCGCGCCCGGGTGGCCTTTGGCCACGTCGGCGGCATGGGCCGCGATTTTGTAGGCGATGACCCCGGCCTTGACGTCATCGCGATTGGGCAATCCCAGGTGCTCCTTCGGCGTGACGTAGCAGAGCATGGCGGTGCCGTACCAGCCGATGAGGGTCGCGCCGATCGCGGAAGTGATGTGGTCGTACCCGGGCGCGATGTCGGTGACCACCGGCCCAAGGGTGTAGAAGGGGGCTCCGTGGCAGGCGACCACCTGGCGATCCACGTTCTCCTTGATGAGATGAAGGGGCACATGGCCGGGCCCCTCGATCATCACCTGCACGTCGTGCTTCCAGGCAACCTTGGTCAGTTCGCCCAGGGTGTCGAGTTCCGCGAACTGCGCGGCATCATTGGCGTCGGCCAGCGAGCCGGGCCGCAGCCCGTCGCCAAGCGAGAACGCCACGTCGTACTTCTTCGCGACCTCGCACAGCGCCTCGAAATGCGTGAAGAGGAAGTTCTCCTTGTGATGGGTCAGGCACCACTTGGCCAGGATGGAACCGCCCCGCGACACGATGCCCGCGGTGCGGCGGGCGGTCAGCGGCACGTGCGCCAGGCGAAGCCCGGCGTGAATGGTGAAGTAGTCCACCCCCTGCTCGGCTTGCTCCGCAATGACCTGCAGGAAGAGATCGATGCTGAGATCCTCGATGCGGCCGCCGGCCCTTTCCAGGCACTCGTAGATGGGCACGGTGCCGATGGGCACGGCGGCGTTACGCAGGATCCCCTCGCGTGTCTCGCGGATGTTCGCGCCCGTCGACAGGTCCATGACCGTGTCGGCGCCCCAGCGCGTGGCCCACTTCAGTTTCTCGACCTCCTCGGCGATGGACGACGACAGCGCTGAATTGCCGATGTTCGCGTTTACCTTCACCAGGAAGTTGCGCCCGATGATCATCGGTTCGAGTTCCAGATGGCGGATGTTGGCGGGCAGAATGGCTCGACCGGCGGCGATCTCGTCGCGCACAAATTCCGCGGACATGCCCTCGCGCAGGGCCACGAAGCGCATCTCCTCGGTCAACTCGCCCCGCCGCGCGCAGTGCATCTGGGAGAAGTTGGCGTCGCCGCGAGCGGCGCGGCGAGCGACCCACGGCGCGCGCACCTTGGGCAGCCCAGCGCGAACGTCGGTCTCCCGCGGCCCCGTGGTGTCATACACGCGCAGCGCTGGCTCGCCGCCGCCAAGAGCTATCTCGCGCACGGGAACGCGAAGCCCATCGCTGTCGAGATACACCTTCCGGGATCCCGGCAAGTCAGCGTCGGTGGGCTCTGGCCCGGTACTCGGTCTGTCGATGTTCACGCGTCATCCTCCCTACGCCGGCATTGCCCGGATCAGGTTCAAGGGGTCGCGCCGAGTTCCGGCGCCTCTCAGCCAACATGGCTCCCCCGCAACGGAAGTATCCGGTGTGGCGGTCGTGATTGCAAACCCGGGAATGGAATCTGTAGTCCCGCGGAAAGCGTGGCGAGGCCGCAAGCGTCACGCCGGCGGATTTGTTCCAAGGCGAGGTCACTTGCCCGGCAGGGCGACGAAGGGTGGTCGTAGGCGTCGTCGTAGACGTGGCCGTGGCCGACCGATCACTCCGGCCAAGGCCACGGCCACGACCACGGCTACGACCTTCTTCGGCTATCCCGGGAATTCCGAAAGCCCGCAATCCCTTCCTCAAGGCGTGGCCGCACATGCGCCTGTGCAGCGAGACGCGACGTCCTTTGGCCCAGCGGCGGCGTTGGTGGGACGCACGCGCTTGCCCTTCTTCTCGCGCTCGGCCACGGTGCCGAAAACGTTGCCGGACATGGGACACCACGGAGCGCGAATGTGGGCGGGCCGCGCCTGGTGAGCCGCCAGCGCGGAGGCATTCCCACGTGCGGAAAGACCACGCATCGCCTGCATGGCGACCTCATTGCGCATGGTCGGATTCCAGAACAGAAACCCGTCACTGCCCGCGCGCTGGGCGGCCAGCACCTGCTCTTTCACGAAATCGGGTCCCCACAGGTGTTCCACGCCATTAGAATAGGCCTGCAAGTAGGGGCGCAGCACGATGCCTTCGGCCTTGCGGCGCCCGCGCTGCAGACCGCACTGGATCACGTCGATAACGTGCGAGGTGATGTGGCCACCGCGGAAGTAAGTGTCCATGCCGTTCGCGTACATCATGGGCGAGATGGCTTCGATGTACTTCGCCATGCGCTCGATGTGCTGGCCAAGGCCGCGCGGATCGCCGTCGACCAGCGTCGTCAAGCCGAACACGTCCGCCGAGATCGGCGTGGAAAGGGCACGATCCACTTTCTCGAGAAAACTCGCGATCACGTCGGCATGGCTGGCGGGCTTGCCGCCGGCGTGCAGCCACGTGGCGTGTGACGACGGGAGGCCGCGCGGAAAGCGCATGTAGTCGAACTGAATCTCGTCGAAGCCGAAGGACTCGATCTCCAGGGCAATGTCGACCAGATAGTCCTGCACCTCGGGCGAGTAGGCATCGAGCCAGTTCTCTCCGACGGTGTACAGCCTTTCGGCGTGGACACCGATACGAACCGCGAGGTCAGGACGCACGTAGGGCAGCCGACTGTCCTTGAAGGAAACGATGCGGGCAATGACGTAGATCCCACGCTCGTGGAAGGTCTTCACCATCGCGGCGGGATCGTTGATGAGAACGTTCAGCTGCTTTGCGCCGAGCGGAATCTTCGACGGATACGTGAGGTGTCCAAGGTCGTCCTTCATGTCGATGACCACGGCGTCGAGGTTGCCTCGCTTCATAGCGGCCGCCGTGCGCGCGGCGCCCAGCCCACGCAGATACATCGGCGTGATGTAGAAGCCGCGAGCATGTCGGCCCGCCTCGGTCATGGTGTCGGCGAGACCGTGGTCAGGATGGGTCTGGGGCGTGTACGGCGTCAGTTCGGTGCCTAGGCGCTTGGCCACGCAGCCGGCAAGCTTGCTCTTGGCGTTGCAAGGCGAGAACGGAAACGTGATCCGGCTCTTGCCGCTTGCGGGCGTGCTGCTCGCGAACATACCAAGCAACAACGAGACAGACGCAACCGTCGTCGTCGAGAGAAAAGCAACCGGTCTAGGATATCGACGTGAACCAGCGAGGACAGCCGTGCACATGGAGTACTTCCATCTTCGTCGCGAACAACGCTCCCGTGAAGTTTCGCGATCACTTCAAGATTCCACGAACTTACGCTGCTTCGCAACAAGAATCATGCCGGTCCTGGCCATCTTGCCGGCGAGAGCCTGGCACCGGTCACTTCGCCGCCGGCTTGTCGGTCGGCTTGTCGGTCGGCTTGTCGGTTTTGGGCCGGGGCACGAAGGTCGAACGCAGCCCCTTGATGATCTGATCCTTGGCCGAATTCGGATCCCGCCGCATGTCCATGTGTTTGATGCGGTCGAGTGTGCTCTTGAGGATGACCATGCGACCGTGTTCGGCCTCCTCGCACGGCACGATCGACCCCGACTCGCACAGGGTCAGGGCGCGCATGGCCTCGCCGTAAGCGTAGCCAGCCTCGAAGTAGTCCACGAAGGCCAGGCTGCGCGCCAGGTGAATGCGGTGATCGTCAGGGTGGGCGGCCAGGGCGGAGTCCAGGGCGGCCAGCGCCCATTCCGGGTGCCCCACATCCATGAAGATGCCGGCCAGCTCGAGGCCCGCGGCCGAGTCGGACGGCGAACCTGCCAGTTGAGCCTGAAGCTCGGCGATGCGCTCACGGGCGGGCGAATTCTCGGTCAGGGCCGGCTTCACCTTCACGTCCGGCCGGGGCATGAGGATGGCGATGGCAAGCAGCACCAGGATCGCCAGGTCGAGAACACGCGTTACCACAGCCACTACTCGTACCGCAAACTCGATGCCCGGTCCAGCATGGCTCGCCACCTCGGCGGCCCGATCTAACGCGCCACCCTCGACCGCACCATTTCACCCCGGACCGGGGAAAAAAGCCCCACCCCGCGAGATCGAGAAATCGGTAAGTTACGAGAATTCCCGTCTAGACAAGATTTCTTGACTATGGCATTTGAAATGCATCGTAGCAGTTCGTAGCTGTTAGAGTGTGGCGATTGGCGTCGGGGAAGACCTAGGTTTCTTTAAGCTCCCAACCGCTTTTCTGTTTTCGTTGGTCGGTGGTGTGTGTGGCCGGAAAAGCACTGCCCGCATCGTCGACGAAAGACCGAAGGAGGAACCCATGACCGTTCTGAAGCTATTGGCCGATGCCTTCCATGAGGGCGGATGGGGGATGTGGCCCATCCTCACTCTTCTGATGATCACGGTGTCCATCATCACCGAGCGCGCGGTCGTGCTGCGCAAGGCCGTTATCGACAAGGAGAAGCTGCTCGCGCTGCTTCGGTCCCAGATCTCGCAAGGCAACATCCAGGGCGCGATCAAGGTTTGCTCCGGCAACCCGACGCCCCTGACCCGCATCGTGCAGACCGGCCTCATGCGCGCGAACCGCTCCGAGGCGGAGATTGTCTCCGCCATGGACGAGGCCTCGCTGCGCGAGTTGCCCGCGGTCGAGAAGCGGACCGGCTACCTGGCCATGCTGGGCAACCTGGCCACCCTCGCCGGCCTCCTCGGCACCATCACCGGCCTCATCAAGGCCTTCGCGGGCGTCGCCGGCGTGGACCCGTCCCAGAAGGCGACCCTGCTCTCGAAGGGTATCTCCGAGGCCATGAACTGCACGGCCTTCGGTCTTGGCACCGGCATCATCGGCCTGGCGTCCTTCGCCTGGCTGAACGGCAAGACCCAATCAATTCTCGACGATATCGCTGAAATGAAGAAGAACGTGGTGAACCTCGTCGCCAGCGCCAAGGCCGCGAAGCACGGGTAACCGTTAACCAGTTTCGAAACACGCCAAGAAAAAAAGGAGAACAAGTCATGGTTGAAGCATTCAAAGAGGGCGGCTGGGGAATGTACCCGATTCTCATTCTCGCCTGCATCACCATCTACACGCTGATCGAGCGCGCGATGTATCTCGCCAAGTCGAAGATCAACGTCGAGCAGCTCATGTCCATGATCAAGTCCCAGATCGTCGCGGGCAATCTTCGCGGCGCCATCTCGACCTGCGATGCACAGCCCGTCGGCACGACCAAGATCATCGCGGCCGGTCTGCGCAAGGCCGAGCAGGGCGGGAGCGAGCACGAGATCCAGCAGTCGATGGACGAAGAGGCTCTGCGTGAGCTGCCGAAGATCGAGAAGCGAACCGGCTACCTGGCCATGCTCGGAAACCTGGCGACCCTCGCCGGGCTACTCGGCACCATCACCGGTCTCATCAAGTCCTTCGCCTCCGTCGCGGGCGTCGACCCGTCCATGAAGGCCACCATGCTTTCGAAAGGTATCTCCGAGGCCATGAACTGCACCGCCTTCGGTCTTGGCACCGGTATCTTGGGCCTGGCGGCTTTCGCCGTGCTCAATGGCAAGACCCAGCACATCCTCGACGGCGTCAACCAGGCTTCGGTCGAGGCTCTCAACCTCGTCGTTATGGGCCGCGACGCCGCCGGCCGCCACTAGACCCCACGAAACAACTCTAGGGGCGGCGCCCGCCGCCCCCGGATGGGAGCAAAACCATGAGCGTTTCAGTCGATACAGGCGGCAAGGGTGGCAAGAAGCCACTCAACGCTGAGCTCAACCTCGTCCCCTACATCGACCTGCTGACTTGCATGGTCGCCTTTCTTCTCATCACCGCGGTCTGGACTCAGCTTGCGCGATTGCAAGCCCAGCAGAAGGGCCAAGGCATGGCCGGCGAGGAGACCCCACCTGAGTTGCAGGTCAAGATCGTCGTGCTCGTGAACCAAGAAGGATTCAACTTGGTCGTAGGCCAAGACCAGACGCCCCTGCCCAAGAAGGGCAGCGACTACGACTTCGAGCGGCTCGCCGCCGAATTGAAGAAGGCCAAGGACAGCCACCCGGACAAGAACGACGCCCAGGTCGCTTCCGAGGACACCGTCAAGTTCGAAACCTTGGTGCGAACGATGGACACCGCGCTACAGGCAAGATTCCCCGATATCTCGCTGATTGACAGCGGCGCGGCCGGAATCTAGGGAGACGCAACCATGCCAATCAACGCACCAACGGGGCACCTCTTCCACTCGATCAACCTCGAAGTGGCCAAGACAAAACTTGGCCACGGCGGGCGCAAGAAGGTCAACTCCGACCTCAACCTGGTGGCCTACATCGACATGATGACGATGCTCGTCATCTTCCTCCTCATGTCGTTCTCGGCCTCGGGCGAGATCCTCTTCGTGCAGAAGAACATCACCCTGCCTGACGCCCAGAACTGGAGCGACCTCGAGCGCGCCCCGGTCATCGGCGTCACCAAGGATGTCGTCACTCTCGACGGACGGCAGGTCGCGACCGGCGAAGACCTGATGAAGGACTCCGCCACCGGTGACATGAAGATCACCGAGCTGCACGACGAGCTCGTCACCGCCAAGAACAACTACAAGCTCCTTCACCCGTCCGAGGACTTCAAAGGCGTCTGCATCATCCAGTCCGACAAGGTCGTCGAATTCAAGATGCTGCGCAAGGTGATGTTCTCGGCCGCTTCCGCGGGCTACCAGAACGTGAACTTCGCGGTTCGTCCCAAGGCCAAGGGAGGCGCAGCAGCGCCAGCCGCCGAGTAGGGCAAGTCCACGACGTTCCTTTTCAGGAGCCTCGTCCTTCGCTCAGACTGTCTCGTGGCGGCCGGCTCCTCCAGGGGTCGGCCGCTGGTTTATGTGCAGTTTTCTTCTTTTGGGGAGGTGTTCTGATGCAGATCCGAAAACTAGCCATGCTGTCCACCATCGCCGGCCTGCTCCTGGGCGCCTGTTCCGGAGATCCCAATGATCCCATGACGTGGGCGCGCAAGGTCAAGAACATCCGCGAACAGCAAGAGGCGCTTAATCAGCTGGCCCGCATGGGTGTCGAACGAGCCAAGGTCGCGGTGCCCTCCCTCATCGACCTGTACAAGGAGACCAAGAAGCCTGAGCACCTGGAAGCCCTGGTTCGCTACAGGGACGCCACCACCATCCCACTGTTCATCGAGGCGATGGCCTTCACCGAGGACGACTTCGACCGCGCCCTCGTGGCCGCGGGAGCGCTTGGCGAGTTCAGCGAGCAGGCGGCCGAAGCGTTGCCCGCGCTCATCAAGGCCCTCGAGCACACGCTTCCGATCAAGTCGAGAGCCAATAATGTGCGCCTGGCCTCCATCCGCGCAATGGTCAAGATTGGTGACAAGCGCGCGGTGCCGCCGCTGATGAAGATTCTCGCCACCTCGGCCGACGAGCAGGACTTCCTGCTCAACCAGAAGTCCGCCCTCGGACTGGCCGAACTGCGTGACCCGGCGGCCATTCCCGCCCTCATCAAGGGCATGTTCATGACCGGCCGAGGCGCGAACATCTTCCAGGAATGCCGGCTGGGTCTGGTGCGCATGGGAGAAGCCGCCGTGGCGCCGCTCATCGAGTTGCTCAACGAGAAGAACACCGAAATCAACGAGATGGCGAGGAAGCTGGACTTTGACAAGTACAGCCCCGGCATCGTGCCCTTCAAGGCGGCCCACCTGCTCGGCGACCTGCGCTCCCCCAAGGCCGTGCCCGCGCTCGCGGCGCGCCTCAAGATCGCGGCCAAGTCCGGCGAGCACAAGTCGATTCTCATCGCGCTCGGATTCATCGGGAGCAAGGATGCCGTGGACGTGCTACTCAGCACTCTCAAGGACAAGAAGGCGGATGCGCCCACGCGCTCGGCGGCCGAGGACGGGATCTACCTTTCGGGCGACAAGCGCGCGGTGCCCATCCTGATGGAAACCGCCAAGTCGGGCTATGTCGTGGTAGGCGGCATGAAGGCCTCGGATCTGCGCGCCAATGCGGCCATTGACCTGGCCCGCATCGCGGGCCCCGAGAACTACGACGAGTTCAAGGCCCTGGCTGACAAGGAGAAGGAAGTACAAGGCATGTTTGGCGAGGCTCTCGACCGCATGCAGGTCGCCAAGGAGTGCGGCGACAAGATTGAATGCTACGGCAAGCACCTGACCGACCCATCGTGGACACGCGCCGAGAAGGCCGCTTTCTACATCGGCTTCTCCGGGAATCCCGCACAGGGCCTGCCGCTCCTACTCGCGGCCCTGAAGCCAGTCGCCACCCTGACCCAGGATCGCTTCCCCGTACAACAGGCCGTCCTACAATCCTTCGCGCGGTTGGCGAACAAGAACGACAAGGCGGTCATCGACGCCCTGGGCAAGCAGATCGAGCGCGACGAAAACGCGGTTCGCCTGCCCGGTGCACGCGACCTCCTCGGCGAAACCCGCGTGACTCTCGCGGTGATCCAGAACAAGGGCTGATGTACCGCCGCGCACTCGACAGCCTCCCGCGACAGTCGAGGAACGGCTGTCGACTAGTGCTAGCCCTTGCCGGCGACGTATTCAGTGATCACGACGGTGTGAATGCCGCCGCGAATCTTGAAGTCGCCCTCGATGCGCGCTCGCCGCGGCTTGGTGGCTGCTACCAGATCGTCGAGGATCTTGTTGGTCACGGCCTCGTGGAAGGCACCCTGGTCGCGGTACGACCACAGGTAGAGCTTCCAGGATTTCAGCTCGACGCAGAGGGCGTCGGGGACGTACTCGACTTGAATCGTCGCGAAGTCTGGCTGGCCGGTCTTAGGGCACAGGCAGGTGAACTCGGGACATTCGAAGCGGATGACGTAGTCCCGCTCGGGATTGGGATTGGCGAAGGTTTCGAGATTCTTGCAGGGGTTCGATGCCATGGGGCCGCCGCGCATCATAGCTCATCTCGTTTGAAAGCCACCACGCCGCGGTTCTACTCGCGTGAGGACCGGTGGGCTTTGCCCAGCGGACCTCATCGCGGGAGATTCAAAGAACCCTCCCAGGGTTCTTTCCCTGCACCTGAGGACCGGTGGGCTTTGCTCAGCGGACCTCATCGCGGGAGATTCAAAGAACCCTCCCAGGGTTCTTTCCCTGCACCTGAGGGCCGGTGGGCTTTGCCCAGCGGACATCATCGGTCTTTGTCACTCAACGGAGGCCTCGCCAGATGACACACGCTCGCACTCGCCACATCCTGGTCTGCGTTGCCACTCTTGCCGCCGGCCTTGGAGGGCTCGGCCCGGCCTCCGCCGCGGTCGTCAAGGGCACCGTCAGCCTGCCGGCGGAGCTCAGGGCCGGCAGGAGCTTCATGGGCCACTGGCGTGTCGAGAACACTAACGTCGCGATCCAGCACGCCAACCAGCGTGGCGGAACCGTCGTCGTTCTCGTGGGACCGCAGTTCCAAGCCGTCCCGCCCAAGAACGCCTCGGTCGAGATTTCCGGGTTGCAAGCCACCCCGGCCGCGGTGGTGGTCAGCGAGGGCACGGTCGTCGAGTTCAAGAACTCCGACAAGGTTTCGCACGACCTGTCGACGCCGGGCCAGCCGCAGATCATGGCCCCCGAGCGCTTGAGCGCGGGCACGGTGCGCAAGCAACGGTTCTCCGCGCCCGGGGAATTCCTCGTGCGTTGCACGGAGTACCCGCACATCGTCGTCTCGATCATCGTGACCAATTCGCCGTTTTTTTCCGCCGCCGACGACAAGGGCGCTTTCAGGATTCCCGACGTGCCCGAAGGCCATGCCACGCTGAAGGTGTGGAGCAGTGGACGCTGGGTCAAGGAAGCAGAAGTAGACGTAACGGCCAGGGGACTCGATCTCACGGTGAAGGTGCCTAGCGCGTCTGGCGCCGTGGAACCCGCGGAACCCGCCAAGGAAAACGCGGAATAGGGAGAAGCCAGCCATGTTCCTCTCCAAGATCTGGTTCATTCTGGTAGGCCTTCTGGCCGGGGTCGCGGTCACCGCCGCGTTCGTGGCGC
>Ga0066793_10001474_pt1 | contig 10720 bp, 5 predicted proteins | sample PersoiDNA2013189_FD_83876 | JGI IMG/M metagenome (GOLD analysis project Ga0066793, IMG submission 83876) | Permafrost soil microbial communities from the Arctic, to analyse light accelerated degradation of dissolved organic matter (DOM) -... | ecosystem: Environmental > Terrestrial > Soil >...
GCATGGGCATGTTGTGGCAGGAAAAGTTGGGCGGACAGGGATGATCAGCCGCTCGCGCCAGATTCGCGAAAAGAATGATGCGCTTTCACAGTTGGATGGGCAGCTCAATGCCAACCGTTCAGCTTTACAGTCGCTCGATCAAGCGTTGGAAAAATTGCGCGCGCAAGAGAGTGATTTGGTCAGGCAATCCAAAGAAATGGGGATAAAGGCCGAAAAGACCCGCGAAGTTTACCAGCAGGGTTTAAATGCCCAGGAGCAAATCCGCCGCCAGGCTGAATGGTATGAGGGCCAACAAAAGGATCTGGACAACCAGATCGCCAGGGTGAAAATTGAGTTGGCCAAAGATGAAGCGGAACTGGTTGGGATCGACATGGCCATCGCTAAAACCCGAGAAGAGGTGAGGAAATTTCAACGGGATTTAGGTGAGCTGCCGGTAGATGAATTCCAATCTCAGGTTACCCATTGGGATACTGCCATAGCAGTGTCCTCTCGGGCGCTAAAAGAGTCCCAAAAACGGGTGGATGAGCGCAAGCAGCGACTGGTTGAAACTCAGCAGCGCCAGGGGGTATTGCGCAAGCGGTTGGAAGAATTAGAGGCTGGATTATCCGAGATCGATCATCAAAAGGACAGCTTACACACCCGAGAAGAGTCCCTCAATGCGGAAATTCAAGCATTTCAAGCCATCATCGAACCTGCTGAAAAGGATTTGACCGAGGCTGAACGCCAATCCACCGATCTGCTGGCGGTGGAGGCAGCCTCTCTCCAGGCATTAACCGTGGCAGAACGCCATTTCACCCAGGCAGAGCTCGATCTGGATCGTAATCGTGACGCGCTCCAGGCACTCCGTCGCAGGATTGAGGATGATTTTGGGTTGGTAGCCTTTGAATATGCCCCGAATGTTTCTGGTCAAACCCCATTGCCTTTCGAAGGAATGGTGAACCGGCTTCCCGTGATCCTGGAACTGGCGCCTGAAATTGAGGAGGCTATCACCCGCTTCAAGACTCAACTGCGCCGGATGGGGTCGATTAATCCGGACGCATTAAATGAATTTCGGTCGGTCCAGGATCGATTTCAATTCATGACCAGCCAGGTGGCTGATCTCAGCCACGCCGATGCCGATTTACGCCAGGTGATCGGCGAACTGGATGAATTGATGAAACGGGATTTCCGCCGGACTTTTAATGCGGTTGCCGTCGAATTTCGGCAGATGTTCACCCGCCTGTTTGGGGGCGGCAGCGCCCACCTGGTTATGATGGATGAAGACAATCCCATTGATACCGGCATCGATATCGAAGCCCGTTTGCCTGGGCGGCGTGAGCAAGGTCTTTCACTATTATCTGGGGGTGAACGCAGCCTGACGGCGGTGGCGCTGGTGTTTTCTCTGCTTAAGGTCTCGCCGACGCCATTCTGCGTGATGGATGAAGTGGACGCCATGTTGGATGAATCGAACGTGGGCAGGTTCTGCGATATGCTGCGCGAGCTCAGCCATAATACCCAGTTTATTATTATTACCCACAATCGTAACACCGTCCAAATCGCGGATGTAGTGTATGGGATCACCATGGGTCGCGATTCTACGAGCCAGACGATCAGCGTCAAATTGGATGAGGTTAGCGACGATCTGGTCATTTAACCCTTTGTGGGTCGAGAGACCTGATCAGTAGACAAACAAAAAAACGCGCTCGTACAAGCGCGTTTTGTAACGTCTCAATAATTAGGGGGGAAGCGGGGTGTTTGTGGGTGCGAAGCACCCACAAACACCCCGCACCCCTCTTTATTGAGATGTTACCGCGTTTTTTTGTTTGCCTAATGTTTTGGTTAATTAGGGCTTGCGGGGACGACCTGGGTGGGGGGCAAGGTTGGGATGGTTGGCACGAGTGAAGCCCACACGGTATCAAATTTCTGAATATCTTTGTGTTTGCTAACCGCATCGGTCAGCCAGGTCTGGAAAGTAGTCTGTTTTAGCTGGGTAAATTGTGTGGCGGTTAGAGGGCGAACCTCATGGCCAACGACCTGGATGATATGATAGCCGAATTGAGTCTTGACCGGGCTACTGATCGAACCGGTACTCATCGAAAAGGCCATCTTTTCAAACTCAGCCACCATGGCTCCCTTAGCGAACCAACCTAAATCGCCGCCTTTGTCTTTATTACTGGTATCGGTAGAATACTGAGCTGCCAGGGTTGCCCAATCGGTACGCTTTTTCAGCGCGTCTTCCACTTTTGCGGCGGTGGCCTCATCTGGAACCAGGATATGGCGCGCCCATACCTCATCCTGTTCGGGTTTGAGGTCAGCGGTGATAGCTGCCAGGACTTTATCGCGGTAAAGGTTATTCTCAATCAGTTTCCGAATACCGTCTTCAGAAATGTTGTACTTTTTAACCGTACCAATATAATCGTTAAAAGTTTTCTGGTAACCGGTTAATGTGTACGGGGTCGCAGAGGGCGCCGGAGTTCCCGTGGCGGTGGGAACTGCGCTGGTGGGTGTAACGGTTGGAGAAATGGGCGTGTTTGTGGGAACGATGGTCGGAGTTGAGGTGATAGTTGGCGTGGGTGAAATTGCGTAGGTGGGGGTGATGGTTGGGACCATGGTCACCAGTATAGCATTTTGTCCCGCAGACACGGTGGCTGTGGTTACATCTGTCGGCGTGATGGTAGGTGAGGGCGTTCCGTTGGAATAATAACCGAAGGCCGCCTGGACGCCCTTGTCCACTTCTTCTTTGGTTACGGTGATGTTGCGGCGCGCGGCTTCTTCACGGATGATCACATTATCGATCATCTGGTTGATCACATTAGTGCCCAATGTGGTTGTATCGGTCAGTTCCGATTCGATTGTGGATAGATTCTGCTGGACACTCGGATCATTCCCAAAGTATTGGGCGAGTTGCTGTTCCTGCTGGTATTGGTTGACCAACTGGATGCGGTTAAAGCTGGCCTGGGCCACAAAATCTTTGACCGTGATGGCTGTGTTACCAACTTTTGCGACTGGCCTTAAAGATTGCAGTACAGTTTGATCCAGGATACCATAGCCGATTAAACCGATGACCAGGACTAAGACGATCATTGAAACAACAAGAATTAAACGGTTTTGTTGTCGTTCACGTTCAAGACGGGCCAGGTGTTTTTTAGTCACCACCTTTTGATTTGGTTTTTTAGCCATTGACGAACCTCGAGATATAAAATATGGGGCATAAGGGTTATAAGACCTGCTCACTAACCTCATGCCCCAAATGAATTCACACCATCCTGGTTAGCGAGATTCGCCCCAGGGTTCAGCGCTGAAGGGCAACAGAGCCAGATGCCTTGCCTGTTTAATGGCCTCGGCTAACCGCCGCTGGTGTCGAGCGCACGTCCCCGTTTGCCGTCTTGGACGGATTTTCCCATCTTCAGACACATACCGGCGGAGTAAATCTACCTGCTTATATTCAATGACAATATTTTTATCAGCGCAGAACTGACAAATCTTAGGTCGAGCGATGTAACGCCGCCCGTATCCTGTCTGCTCGGTTTCATTATTTTCTTCACTCATCGAACTTGCTCCTATCATTCTTAAAAAGAGATGTTTAAGAATGGTTTGTTCTACTTGCTAGAATGGATTAAAAAGGATAGGCGTCTTCTTCTTCGTCTTCTAAAGCGGGCTCACCTGTGGCGCTGGGTGGGTTTCCGTCGCGCCGTTCACCCAGGATCATCATTTCATTCGCCACGATCTCGATACTCGAGTGCTTCACGCCTTCATTGTCTTCCCACCGGCGAGTCTGTAGACGGCCTTCAATATAAACTTGCTGGCCTTTGGTCAGGTATTGTTTGCAGATTTCAGCCAGATTTCCCCAGGAGACCACATTGAACCATTCTGTTTCACTATGGCGCTCCCCATCGGATGTATTCCAGGTGCGGCTGGTGGCTACGGTAAATGTAGTGACAGGTCTACCGGAAGGGGTGTAGCGCATCTCCGGATCCCGTCCCAAATGCCCGATAATCATCACTTTATTCAATCCGCGGCTCATAAGATTCTCCTTACGACAACCTGTTAGTTCATCTGGCCGGACAATCCATTAGTCAACCGCCAAAAGCATGAATCGCATAACGGGTTCGAGAAAGCGCATATTCCGGTCGAGCTCAGCGCTAAAAGTAGGGGCCATTTGTGCATTAATCAACACGTACTGCCCTTCGCGCTGCTTGCGGATAGTATATGCCAGACGCCTTCGTCCCCATAAATCCACTTTCGCAATAGATCCGCCAGCGTCTACGATCCAGCTTTTAACTTTTTCGATGACGACATTGAGTGCGGTCTCATCCAGTTCTGGATGGGCGATAAACACGAGTTCATAATTACGCATGAGAGGGATTCCTCCTTTCCTTGGGTTTGCTCTCGGACATCATCTTAGGTGAGCCAGGAGTGGAAAGTAAGCCAATGATCCACCGGCTTAAGTTCGAGGTGACATTCTACCACAAATTCAACCATTTGCTATGGCACTTTACAAAGGCATGAAAAAGACCCGAATTTGAGGTGTTTGCGGGTGTTCCGTACCCGCAAACACCTCAAATTCGGGAACTCTCTCCTCATGGATGGGCAATAACAAAGCGGTTTAAAAGTTATCGAAGTTGCCTTTTGGGTGGGGCAACCTCGATTCGAAGGAAACTGCGCTCTCTTTAGCGGGATGTGGTCAGCTTCAACATTTTCCCCTGCGGATCCAGGGTCATACGGGCGTAAAGGTGATGTACATGCCTGGATGTTTTAACATCCTTGCTCAACGTGACCACGTAGCGGTGGGGGGCGGCCTGGGTGACAGATTTCGCCTTAAGCTGGTCTGCGCCACATTGGGGGTTGCTTTTGAGACAGTTACATTGCTGCTGGATCACATGCAGCTCAGCGTCGCGCAGCCCGGGAAGATAATCGTTGACGATTCGCCTTACCTGCACCAACATATCGCTGGAAATTTTCTCGAGTGAAGCTTCTTTTTGGTGGACATCACTGATCATTTTAACCACTGGATGGTTCTTTGAGCGGTAAATTGTTTTTGGCATTGGGCGATATTCGTTTAGCAAGGCCAGTGGATCGCCGTACAGGACGAATGAAAGCAGCGTTTTCTGGTCCTCTCCATCCAGGTAACCCTGGCGCCGGTTCATTTCCTTTGCCAGCTTCAACTTGGCTCTGAGTAAAGCATTCCCTGAGGTCTGACCCTGGTGGATCTCTTGCCAGAAATATTGGCCCAATAAGTCGGCAGCAATCAGCGGTGTAGCAACGGAACCATATGAGATCCCGGTTGAACCGACCAGGCTGTAAGTCCCGTTTGAAAGGAACTTATAGGTAAGGGCTTCATCTTCTTTCTTGTTTTCAATCAAGGCGCCATAACAGGCTTCACTGAAGATAATCCCTGGCGCATGACGATGGTTTTGGATGTCTTTGGGGCTGATCGCAACCGGGTAGTCGGGCACTTTGGGATCGCCATCCGGCTTCTTTTGCCCGTACCATTCGACCGCGTCTTCAATGCCATGCAGGTTGAAATAGCCCATGTAGGCGGGTAACTTGCCGTTATTCCACGTGCCTGCCTGGATTGGAGGACAGACCAGCATCGATTTTGACTGGCCGATGGGCCTAAAAACTTCAACCGATGATGAGCGCCAGACCTGGGCGGTGTAGGCGAAGCTGGGGCGTGTTCCCTTAACCAACCCGAGATTGAACAGAAAGTTGTGCAAAGAATGGGTTAGCCTGCGGGTGAATAAATTGCGATACCAAAATGGATGGTTTTTCTTCGAGTTCCCATGGTAAGCCACCGTTCGACGGAGAGCTTCCAATAACAGGCTGGCATCAGATCCCTTTGGGCCTGGCAGTCTACCAACTGGCCATTCGGGGATAAAATAATTTTCATCACTGGTCGCATAAGGGTTATCGGATAATACTTCCGTATCAGAATCTTCAGTCGGGTTAGGTAGATGGTGAAATGGGATCACGTCTGAACCGCCCACAATGAGCAAAGTCCCAATCATTTCTCCGCGTTTGGCTAATGCATGATCAAGGTCCGTCAAGCTGAGCTTAAGCTTCCAGGGATCGATAGATTGGACCGATTTTATACCCAGAGCAGCGGTTACGGCTGGATCATCCGGGCAATACAGGAGGGCGCCCCAACCTGTGCGCTTGCGGATTGCCAGAACCAGGGCGCGCATCTGTTCGTCCAATAAAGCCGCAGTATCTGGCCCATATTGCTTTTCCAGACCTTGCCTGGATGAAAAAATGATGTACATCGGGAAACGACCATCCGAACGCCCGACAGCAGGCCGTTTTATCTTCTTAGCCAGTTTTTCGAATTCTTCTTGAACATTAAGCAAATGTTCTGTCGTGACTTCATCCGATTGGTTAAGGCTATCCTGTAGGGATGAGGCAGTTTTATCCTCTTCCGTTTCCCCTTCCTTTTCCTGGGTGAATTCACCATAGAATTCTTCACAGTCTGCCTGGTTGGCATGGTGATCAACCGTGGGTCCTTGGATGGCAGCGTTATCTTCATCCAGGCTGATTGGATTGGAAATGACTTCAATAGCACTCCCATCGTCGAACCCGCTGGATTCGTCATCCGGATTGACGATGATGATCACCTGGTCACCACTCACATCACTATCATCGTCCAGCCCTTTTTGCGCGTCAGCCAGTGCTTCATCTTGTAGAGGCGCCGGTTTCAACTCACCGGCCACCAGTTGGTTCCAGCCCATGGCCATTGCCAGTTGGGTCGGGATCGGCAGTTCAAATCGGATCTCCATGCGATCTGGCCAGATAGGGCGGTAGGGGAAGGCTGGACCCCAGATGCGGGTGGGCACCTGGCCGGCGGGATCCCTGGCGACACATTGGTGGAGCAGTGCCACTGCATGGGTCTCATCGCCATTGACGATGCGCGCTTCTGCCAGAAACAGGTTGATCTGCATGCAGTCTGGCCATTTCTGGTGATAGGTGTCCGCCAGTTTTTGTACGATCTGAAAGTCATTGTTAGCGTGAGCCACGCGGATATGGTGGATGGCGGGAATGGGTGAGTCGGGCCTGGCTTGCATGGCTTTTAAGGCGAGTTGTTCTGCATCCTCAAGCTGGTTATTGAGCAGCGCTGTCTGGCTTGCTTCGATAGCTCGTTCCCAATCTGTTTTATGTGATCGTGGGGTGACGACTGTGCCTGGATTTCCCGAATTGGCAATGGTCAATAATTCTTGAGCCTGCCAGAACTCGGGGTCAGACTTAACCAATTTTTCTAGGATTGGCCTGGCCAGGGCATGTTTACCTTCTCCTACCAATGCATTTGCCAGCAAGTAGTTGATGTAGAGGTCGCCGGGAAATATTGCCAACCAGGCGAGGGCGCCCTGGCGAGTAAAACGGTACTCTTTTACAATCAGGGCGGTGTTAAGCAGCGCTAAAAGCTCTTTACGGGCCAAAGGTTTAGAAAAATCAAACCGGTTTGAGGGTTTCAGGTTCATGAGATAACCGACGCCTCCTGCGGGTGGTGGACAAGGTTCAGGGTAATAATGGCGCCAAGCTGCCGGCGGATATTGATGTCATCGGGTGAAAGGCGGGCTGCATGCCGGAGCATGGTTTCTGCCGCAAGGTAATCTTTACTTCCTCTCAAGGCCAGCCCGGCGTTGTAATAAGGCCTTGGATCGTTAGGAGCTATTTGGGTTGCCTGCCGGTAAATCTTCAGTGCCTGTAAGTTCTCGCGCCGGTCCTGGTATGCCCGGCCCAACTCAAGATAGGCCTCTACCTGGGCCGGGTCCTGGCGGATAGTTTCGCTCAAATGACTGATGCACTGGTCCAGTTGGCCATTGGCCCTTTGAAGCTTTCCCAAAAGAAGATGCAGGTTGGGTTGGGTCGCGAGCAATTTTAAGGAGGCCTGAGCCGTGCGTTCAGCGGCGTCCGTTTGTCCAATTTCTGCCTGGGTCTCAGCCAGAAGGCAGAAGACTTCTGGCTCAGCGGGATTTTTATGGGCTAATTCGATTAAGACTGGCAAGGCAAATTGGATGCCTTGAATTTGTTTAATCAACCTTGCTCGTTCGATCAGCAGGACGACCGGTTGGGTAATGCTGGACAGGTTTAGATCGATCATCTCTAAAGCTGCCTGACTTTGACCCATAGCGTTCAAGGCTCTTGAATTCAATAGGATCGCCGCCGTGTTTTGTGGATTCAAGTTTAAAACTGCCTGTGCTTTGCTGATGGCTTTCTGATGCTGCCCGAGGCGTAAAGCAATTTCACCCGATAAAAGTTGTGGGTCAACCTGATTAGGCGCCAGGTCGCAGGCTTGTTCGGCGCATGACATGGCTTCCGTTTTGTTGCCGATAAAAAGGTTAGCTTTGGCCAGGGTGAACCAGGCATCAGCCTGGAATGGATTGATGTGGATGGCTTGATCGAGGCTCTTGATGGCATCGGCAAAATCCCTCTCTTCGAGGTAATCAATACCAAGGGCAAAGTTGTAATCGTAGGAACCTGGGTCAAGATCCACTGCCTGCTGCCAGTGAGCGATGGCAGCGAGGTTATCACCGGCATCCTCACAAAGATCGGCTGCGAAGCGGTGCCATTCGGGTTCGTCTGGCCAGTAGCTGATGGCGGTCTCGATCGACTGTCGCGCAGATAACCCGTCATTGGCATTGGTAAAGGCATAAGCAGCTTGTAGAACCGGATTATGCCGGTCAATTTCGATGGCAGATTGGATCGCTGCCAGGCTGGCTTCGGGATCGGAAACGCGCAGTGCCAGGTTCAACTGGAGTAAAACTTCTGCGTTAGTGATCCAATCTTGAGCGGCTATTTGCGCCTCTGAAAGTTGGTTGGAACGGCTGTAAGCGGCAATTAACGCGGCTGTATCATCCGCACCGATGATGTAATCGCCCAGGGTTTTAGCCGTCTGTGGGCCTGGATGAAAGACAGCCTGACCACGATTGTGCCAGTGAATGACTTCTGTCGTTTGGATCATCCGGTTGGCGGTCAGGTAAGCCTCTTCAAAGAGGTCGTAATGGTTACGGTCGAGTTTATCTTCACCTGGCGCGTGGGTTTTAATGTCGAGCGCATGATAAGTCATCTGAGATTCCGCGCATATGACCAGGGCTCTGGCAAACCGCAGGCGTGGACGGGCATCAAAGGGCGCTATTTCGATGCTGCGTTGGAACAGGGTCAGTGAAACCTGCCATTGTTGCAGTTCAAGCGCGGCTTCTGCGACGCCCAGGATGTCCCAGACACAATCCGGATCAAATTGTGATAAGGGCTGATCGGCATTTATGGCTTTATCCAGAATATGGTTCTGGTTCAGGCTGGAAAAGGCCTGGGTGAAATGCTGCTCGGTATTTTGCAGTTCCCCTTTTTGTTTTTCTAAGCGGGCCAACAAGGCCAGAACGCGAGGATGATTGGGGATGAATTGAACGGCGTAAGCGACCGCGGTGCTGGCCTGACGGTAATCATCTTTTTCAAATGCGATCTCACCGTTCGTACACAGCAGCCGCACCAGGGGCAGGGTGTCTGCCGGGATGTGGACCAGGTTTGATCCGATACCGTCTTCTGATAGATCAGGTAAATAAGCAAATTGGGAGGTCTTGGCCAGTTCCATCAAGGCATAAGCCAGGTGAGCTGCCAACGATCGATACACAATTTGACCGGGTTCGGATTGTGTCGCTTCTTCAGCATGCCGCAGGGCTGGTATCATTTCACCGCTGGATCGAAGCAGGCGGGCGATACGGTAATGGATTTCTGCGGTTGACTCGATCGTTGGCTGGCCGCCATCGATCGGTTCTGCGCGGGTTTGTGATTCCAGGGTGGCCGGCGAAGATGAGATGACCTGGAGGATGTGTTCAAGGCAAGCCAGGGCCGCCTGTTGCTGGTCCGTTTTCTCATACAAGGCAGCTTCAAGCAGGTTCAAACTGATATCATCCGGGCGAAGGAAAACGGCCTGCTCAACCGCTTCGAGAGCGGCTTTCGAGTTACCGTTCCGGTCGTAGGCGTTTGCCAGCTCAACCAGAATCTCGTACGCCGGTTCATTTTGCTTTTGGCGCGCTTTCTCCAGGAAGAGGATGGTTTTATCGAGATCACCCATCTTCGAGAATACTTTTCCTGCCTTCTGAAATTCTTGAGCAGTCGCGCTATCGAGGGAGGAGAGTAGATCGAGTGCCTGTTGGGCCGCGATCGGATTCCCAGCTTCATGGTAGATCTGGCCGAGTAACAACACCAGGTCAGACCGCTCGGGCGCCAGTTCAACGGCCTTCTCGAGCGCGGTGATGGCTTCAGAAATGTTTTCCAGGTCCAGCATAAGATGGGTGAACCAGATCAGGTTATCCAAATGATGCGGTGCGTCTTTTAACACGATCCGGGCCGTCTGTAATGATTCGCGGAAGAGTTTGGCGTGATAAAATGCCTCCGCCAGAACCTGCTGAATCTCATAGTTATCGGGTTTAGCTGAGGCAGCTTCCTGTAGGGCTGCCAGGGCAATATCCACCTGATCCATGGATAGTGCTGTCTGGCCTAATCCAAATTGTATTCGCCAGTAAAAAACGGGGTTTTTTGAATTTTCTGACTCGGCCAGGCTGCGATAGATCTGATAAGATTCTTGGGTTTGGCCGTTGGATTTCAAGATTTCTGCCAGGAGCAGCTGTATTTCGGGGTTTTCAGGTTCCACAGCCATGGCCTGGGAAAGGCAGCGACTCACGCTGTTCAGGTCGATGGTTTCATCGACACTGGAACGATCGGGCAGTTTGGATGAAGATTGTTGCGA
>Ga0066793_10001475_pt1 | contig 10719 bp, 10 predicted proteins | sample PersoiDNA2013189_FD_83876 | JGI IMG/M metagenome (GOLD analysis project Ga0066793, IMG submission 83876) | Permafrost soil microbial communities from the Arctic, to analyse light accelerated degradation of dissolved organic matter (DOM) -... | ecosystem: Environmental > Terrestrial > Soil >...
GCTGCAGTGGGGCGAGCAGATCGTCAAGCCGATCTTCGAGTCGAAGGACGATTACGAGATCATCTACCGGCTTTCGGCGAAGCTCGGTTTTGCCGACGCGATGTTCAAGAACATCAAGGTGGAGAACAACCATCCCTCGGCCGAAGACCTGCTGCGGGAGATCAATCGCGGCGGATTCTCGACCGGCTATTCCGGCCAGTCGCCGGAGCGGCTGAAAGCGCACATGAAGAACCAGGGCAAGTTCGACCTGGTGACCCTGCGCGCCAAGGCCGACGAACCCGAGATCGGCGGCGACTATTATGGCCTGCCATGGCCGTGCTGGGGCACGCCACAAATCAAGCATCCGGGAACGCATACACTCTACAACACCAACCTTCACGCCAAGGACGGCGGCGGCACATTCCGCGCGCGGTTCGGCGTCGTGTATGAAGAGAAGCAGGCGGACGGTTCGGTGAAGAACGTCAATCTGCTGGCCGAAGGTTCCTACAGCAAGGGTTCGGAGCTGACCGACGGTTATCCCGAATTCACCTATGGCGTGCTCAAGAAGCTCGGCTGGGACAAGGACCTCACCGAAGCCGAACTGGCCACGATCAACAAGATCGGCGGCAACAATCCAGACGGCGTCGGCTGGGCGGTCGATCTTTCGGGCGGCATCATTCGCGTCACGCTGGAGCATGGCGTGATGGCCTATGGCAACGGCAAGGCTCGCGCGGTGGCGTGGAACCTGCCCGATCCGGTACCGGTTCATCGCGAGCCGATCTACACCGCGCGTCCTGATCTTGTCGCCAAATATCCGACGCGGCCTGGCGTACGCCAGTTCCGCATGGCCAATCTCGGCTTCTCGATTCAGAAGGCGGCGGTGGACAAGGGGCTTGCCAAGCAATTCCCGATCATCCTCACCTCTGGACGTCTGGTGGAATACGAAGGCGGCGGCGAGGAAACACGATCGAACCGCTGGCTTGCCGAGTTGCAGCAGGACATGTTCGTCGAGGTCAATACGTCGGACGCTGCCGAGCGCGGCATCCAGGACGGCGGATGGGTCTGGGTGTTCGGTCCGGAAAACGGTTCGAAGGCGCGGGTCAAGGCGCTGGTCACCGACCGTGTCGGCAAGGGCGTGGCGTTCATGCCGTTCCACTTCGCCGGCTGGTTCCAGGGCGTCGATCAGCGCGGCAAATACCCGAAGGGCAACGATCCGATCGTGCTTGGCGAAAGCGCGAACACGATCACGACCTACGGCTACGATCCGGTCACCGGCATGCACGAGGGCAAGGTAACCCTGTGCCAGATTCAAACGGCGTGAGGGGAGAATAGATCATGGCTCGCGTCAAATTTCTTTGTGATGCCGACCGTTGCATCGAGTGCAACGCCTGCGTTACCGCCTGCAAGAACGAACATGAAGTGCCGTGGGGCATCAACCGCCGTCGCGTCGTCACGATCAATGACGGCAAGCCCGGCGAACGTTCGGTGTCGATGGCCTGCATGCACTGTACGGATGCGCCGTGCGCCGCGGTCTGTCCGGTGTCTTGCTTCTATACAACCGCCGACGGTGTGGTGCTTCACTCCAAGGATCTCTGCATCGGCTGCGGTTACTGCTTCTACGCATGTCCGTTCGGCGCGCCGCAATACCCGAAGGTCGGAAACTTCGGATCGCGCGGCAAGATGGACAAATGCACTTATTGCGCTGGCGGACCGGAGGCAGACTCCACGCCGGCCGAATACGCCAAGTACGGCGCCAACCGTCTCGCCGAGGGCAAGCTGCCGATTTGCGCCGAGATGTGCTCGACCAAGTCGTTGCTTGCGGGCGATGGCGCGATCATCGCTGAAATCTACAAGGAGCGCGTGATGAAGCGCGGTTACGGTTCGGGCATGTGGGGCTGGAAAACGGCCTACAGCGATTCACCGACCGGCTGATGCCAGTTTTCGTCGCCCGTCTCGCGGCGGCGTTCGCGTAACCTTAAAACCGAAAAGGCGTTGTGCAGATGCCAAGCTCACTTTCAACCCTCAGGGTCTCCATTCCCCGGGCTTTATGCGCTGCCATAGCGCTGCTGTTCGTCCTCGCCCATCCGGCGGCGGCGCAGCTTTCCTTCAAGCCCACGGCCGAATCCGTCCACGAGGACCAGCTTCTGAATGCTCTGAAAGAGGGCGACAAGATCACCGGGCGGATATCGATTCCCGATGCCATGGCGGCCAGCCTGATTCAGCCCGCGGGTCGCGAATGGCGCGATTTTCAGCGCAGCAAGCTGCCGGTCATTGGCGGCGTTGCCATCATCGGGATGTTCGCTTTGCTGCTGATTTTCCTGTTGGTGCGCGGACGAATTCGCATTTATCACGGCTTCGCGGGGGCGAAGATTCTGCGTTTCGCCAGCTTCGAGCGCTTCACCCACTGGCTGACGGCGAGCTGCTTTATTGTTCTTGCGCTGTCAGGCCTGAACATCAGCTTCGGCCGCATCCTCATTCTGCCGCTGTTCGGCCCGCAAGCTTTCGCGACCCTGTCGGCTTACGCAAAATTGGCCCATAACTATCTGGCGTTCCCGTTCATGCTCGGCCTCCTGATCATGTTCCTGATCTGGATCAAGGACAATATTCCCGGGAAGCTCGATCTGGAATGGTTGAGGCAGGGCGGCGGCATCCTGTTCAAGGGCCAACATCCGCCCTCCAGGCGCTTCAACGCCGGTCAGAAGGGCATTTTCTGGATCGTCATCCTCGGCGGAGCGCTGATGTCGGTATCCGGCTGGTTCCTGCTGTTCCCATACCTTCCGGGCAACGTGACAACGCTGCAGTTGTGGTCCGTGATCCATGCTGTGATCGCCATGCTTTTCATCGCCGTCATGTTGGCTCACATCTACATCGGCTCCATCGGGATGGAGGGCGCGTTCGATGCGATGGGGACGGGCGAGGTGGACCTCAACTGGGCCAAGGAGCATCATTCGCTCTGGGTCGAGGAAGAGCAGGCCAAGGGCCAGGCGCCGTCGGGAAACGCTCCGCGAGCCGTGCCGGCCGAATAGTTCGGCCCGTCGATACAAGTCAATCCTGGGGAGTGCCATGAAAGTCTTTTTTGCGGCCTTGTTGTTTGCGGCGATCGCCGCGGTTGGCATGTCGGTACTGCTCAACACCATCCAGCAGCCGAGCTCCGTCGCATTCACGACGGGCGGCGCCAGGGTCGGCGATCCCGGCAATAATCTGGTCGGGCCGGGCTGATACCGGCTGGAACCGCCGGCGCCATCAAGAGAACATGATCGGGTTCAACCTCACGGGGCAGGGATGCCCGTTGCGGGTATCAAAACGGCGCAAATCGAGAACGCAGACAGGACCGTCACTTGAGCGTGCCTAATGTCACCGCGGCTTGGCCGGTTGAAATCCGGCTTGCGAAGGATCGCCGCGCGCTGCACGTCACCTATGACGATGGCAAGATTTTCAGTCTCGCCGCGGAATTGCTTCGCGTGACCAGCCCCTCGGCCGAAGTGCAGGGTCATTCCGAAGCGCAACGCAAGACGGTTGGCGGAAAGCGCAATGTGACGATCCTCTCCGTCGATCCGGTCGGCAATTATGCGGTACGGATCGGGTTCGACGATATGCACGCCACCGGCATCTACTCCTGGGCGTTTTTGCACGATCTCGGTGTGAACGCCGAGCGGCGTCTTCAGGATTACCTCGACGATCTCCAGGCCAGGGGCCTGGACCGCGACAGACCGGGCGTGCGCTAAGGTAATGCGAATGGAGGGAACGATCGCTGCGAATGCTCTGCCTCGCAAACGCCGTCCTGCATTCCTGACATTTGCCGCCTTGTTGGTAATTCTACTTTGGATGACGACTGCCTTCGCGCAGTTGCGCGGCCATGGCGGGCCGGTGCGGGCGTTGGCGATTTCGTCCGACGGACAAACCGCGATCTCAGGAAGCTTTGATTCAACCGCGATCCGTTGGTCGCTGACGCGCAATGCGGCCGAGCAGGTGCTCCGTTTCCATGCCGACGCCGTCAATGCGGTAGTGCTGCTCGGGGATGGACGCGCGGCGACCGCGGGCGCCGACGGGCGCATTGCCATCTGGACCCCCGGCAACGCCCAGCCCGACGCCGTGCTGGAAGGCCATACGGCGCCGATCGCCGCGCTCGCGCTGTCACCGGACGGGGCGACATTGGCTTCGGCGTCGTGGGATTACACGGTGCGGCTGTGGCCGCTTGCGGGCGGCGTGCCGCGTGTGCTCGACGGGCATACACAAAACGTCAATGGCCTGGCGTTCGCTGCGGATGGTCGCACGTTGGTCAGCGTCAGCTACGATCAGAGCGTTCGCATCTGGCCGCTCTCAGGCCCGCCGGTACCGACTGTCGTTGCGAGCCCGAGTCCGCTCAACTCCGTCGCAGTCGGCGGGGATGGCGAGATCGCAACCGGTGGCGCCGACGGCAAGATTTATTTTCTGACCGCAGCCGGCGCGGCAGCGGGCGAGGTCGTAGCCGGGCCGAGACCGGTGATCTCGATTGCGATCTCGCCGGACGGCGCGCTGGTGGCCGCCGCGAGCATTGGCGGATCGGTAGCGGTGATTGATCGCAAAACGCGCGGCTTGGCGCGCACACTGGTCGGCCCCGGGCTGCCGGTCTGGTCGGTCGCGTTCTTCCCGGACAGCCGCACCCTGCTCACTGGCGGTGCGGACAACATCATCCGCCGCTGGAATGCGGTGACCGGCGAGCCTGTCGACCCCCTTTTTCTGGAGGCGGCGGGCGATCCGCTGGCCGCCTATGCCGGCGACCGCGGCGCGGAAATCTTCCGTGCCTGTGTCGCCTGCCATACCCTTGGCGCCGAGCAAGCCAACAGGGCGGGCCCGACCCTGGCCGGCATCTTCGGCCGACGGATCGCAACCCTGCCGGGCTATATTTTTTCCGAAGCCCTCAAGCGCCTCGATATTATCTGGACACCGGAGACGGTTTCCAGATTGTTCGAGATCGGACCTTTGGCCTACACCCCGGGCACCAAGATGCCTGAGCAGCGCATCGGTTCGGAACAGGACCGCGCTGCGCTGGTGCAATTCCTTGAGCGCGCGACAGGCAGATAGATGCTGATTTTGCGGCACTCCGTTCAGCCGCTCACATTGCCTGGCACGCAGGCGCTACCGCTTCGTCACGGTCGAATAGACCAGTGACATATCCTCAAACTCCTCGATCGGGAGCTTTACGCTGGCCGGGGCCTGCGATGAACCCATGTCCGCAGTCGCGACAGGACGGCCGGTCGAAGGCGAGTGCGACCGCAGCATGGTGGTTGCAGCAGTGAGCAGGGCGACCGCCGCGAATCCAGAAATCAGCAGACGCGTCATGGGAAGCCTCCGTCGGTTCGATACGCGGAATAGTTTGCGCCATTTCATTTATCTCGAACCGCGACACGCCAATGTGAGCTGTTTCACATCTCACGCTTAGGTGCTTTACCGTGATGTGGACCGGGTGCCGCAATGGGCGGCAAACGGCCTGCCAGTGCGAGCCGAAGCAACTGGTTGAGCGCCCAAAAAAACTTGGGGTGTCTGGGCCTGAGGCTTCTTGGGTCAGGGGCAACGCAGACCTCGCGGCTGCGCGCGTCGAAGCCTGAAAATGACCCGCAGCGGAGGTCGCGCGGGGTGCCTGACGACGTCTTGCCGTTACCGACAATCTGGATTGACTAGCATCGGATGCCACGCCCATAATCCTTTATCTGAAGGCCTTATGCACGTACCGACCACGCAAGAGTCGTGACAGCTTAAGTGTACAGAGGGGGAAACGGGCTTGTCGGCATCGCGACGTCCCATGTTCGGCGAGCAACAGCGGTTCATGCTGCTTCTCGTTGCGCCGGCTGCCCTGCTGCTGCTGCTGTTCCAGGTCGTGCCGATCGTCATCGGCGCGAACGCCAGCTTCCGCAACTGGGCGCTCTACAATCCCAAGAAAACCTGGGTCGGTCTCGATCACTACTATGGCGTGATCAGCGATCCGGCGTTCCTCTACGTCGTGCTGCCGAACACGTTCTTGTTCATGATCCTGAGCGTTGCCGGAGCACTGGTTGCCGGACTGGCGCTGGCGCTTCTGCTCAACCGCCCGTTCAAGGGGCAAAAGCTGGTGCAGACGATCCTGCTGGTGCCACTGATGGTGGCGCCGGTCGTCGCCGCGATCATGGTGCGCTGGATGTTCAACGACCAGTTCGGCATCGTCAATGCGGTGCTGGAAGGGATCGGCCTCGACGGGCAGCCGTGGCTGGTGCAGCGGTGGAGCGCATTCGGCATCATTCTGCTGACCGACATCTGGCTGTGGACCCCGTGGTTCACCCTGCTGCTGCTCGCCGGCCTGCAGAGTTTGCCGAAGGAGCCGTTCGAAGCGGCCGCGATCGACGGCACGACGACCTGGCGCGTGTTCCGGTTCCTGACCCTGCCGATGCTGCGCCCGGTGATCGTCGTGTGCGTGGTGATCCGCGCCATCGACGCCTTCCGCACATTCGATATTGTGTGGACGCTGACCGGTGGCGGGCCGGGCCGCTCGACTGAATTGTTCAGCCTCTATGCTTACGTCCACGCCTTCCTGAACCTCGATCTCGGTCGCGGTTCTGCCGCCGCGATCATCGGCGGGCTGATCATCCTCGTGATCGGCGTGGTGCTCTATCGCTTCGTCGACCGCATCGCAAAGGTATGACCCGATGCCAATGGTGAGCCGCCCCTATTTCCTGCCACAACTGCCGTCATGGGGACGCAAGGCGCTGTTTGCGCTGGCGCTGTCCGGAATCTGCTTCGCGTTCGCCTTCCCGGTGCTGTGGCTGATCCTGACGTCGCTGCGGCCCGAGTCCGGCGTCTATTATGTCCATCGCGGCACCGAGTTCACGCTCGGCAACTTTGCCGAGGTGCTGCGCGAGGACCGGATCGTGGAAGCCTTCCTCAACAGCGCGTTGATCGCGACACTCGCGACCGTGTTCTCGCTGCTGGTGACGGTATCGAGCGGCTACATGCTGTCGCGGTTCGCCGGGCCGGCATCGCGGATCTGGTTCGGAACGATCTATGTGTTCCGCTGCGTGCCCTACATCTCCTGGGTCTTGCCGCTGTACTTTGTTACCCAGAGCTGGGGTATCTACGACACCTATCTCGGGCTGCTTCTGCCGCATGTGGCGGTGCACATCTGCTTCTTCTCGTGGCTGATGAAGGGTTTTTTCGACGGCATCGATCCGTCGATGGAGTACGCCGCCATGATCGACGGCTGCACCCGGTGGGGCGCTTTCATCCGCGTCGCCGTGCCGTCGGCGCTGCCCGCGATCTCGGCGCTTGCCGTGCTGTGCTGGCTGTTCACCTGGAACGAGTTCCTGTTCGCCCTGATCCTGACCGGCAACCGCGTGCCGATGATCACGGTTGTCATGGCGCAGTTTGTCACCGAGATGGGATTGCGCTGGAACCTGATGGCGGCGACCGCGGTGATGGCGCTGCTGCCGGCGTTCCTGGTGGCGCTGTTCGGACAAAAATATGTGATCAGAGGTTTGCGTATTTAACGGGAAGAACGCCAAAACCGGGAGGAGAAGCTATGCAGCGACTAGCGAAATTGGTCATGGTGGCGACCGCAGCCTTGCTGGCTGCGGCGGGTACCGCTGCCGCACAGGTGACCGAACTGCGGATCGGCTACCAGCCGAGCCCGATCCAGGACGCCTCGATCGCGATGTTCGAAACCTGGGGCGCCAAGAACGGCGTCAAGATCGTCAAGGTGCCGAATTCCTATGGCGTCTACGTCGAGAAAATGACGGCTTCGCTGACGTCGAACTCGGATCAGTACGACGTCATCTGGCACAATGACGATTGGGGACAGACCTGGGCGCATTTGCTGGAACCGACCGATGACGTCGATGCCAATAAATATGCCGAGAAGTGGGGCATGGCGCCGGTCGTGTTCGCCAACGCACAAGGCCAGAACACCGTGGTGCCGATGGGCCAGACCTTCAGCGTGTTCTTCTACCGGTCCGACCTCGTCAAGCCGGAAGAAGTGCCGAAGACGCTGGCAGAACTCGTCACCGTCAGCAAGGCGCTGCAGGCGGCGGGCAAGGTCAAGTTCGGCTATGTCGGCGGCATGGCGATGAACCACAGCTGGTTCAGCTGGTTCTGGTCGATGTGGGGCAACAACTGCGACGTGCTGATGCCCCCCTACGAGCGTGACAACAAGAAGCTCGCCGCAGCCGGCTGGAAGTCGGGCTTGACCGAGCCGTGCATGCAGCAAACCGTCGAATATTGGTGGGACGCGATCAACACCCACAAGATCGTGCCGCGCGGCATGCCGGCCTACGACCGCAATGAAGCCAACGCCGTGTTCATGGCCGGCGACGCCGCGTTCACTGTCGCCGACTCGCTGTGGTGGAGCACGTTCAACGATCCGGCCAAATCGAAGATCGCCGGCAAGGTGGCCGCCGCGCGCTTCCCGCTTGGTCCCAACCGAACGAAGCCTTTCGCCTGGGACGATATCTGGGGCTGGGCGATCCCGAAGTCGATCGCGCCGGAGCGCAAGAAGCTCGCCAAGCAGATGCTGGAAGCCATGATGCTCGACGAGGAAGGCCAGGTGAAGCTCTGGAAAGCCACCGGCGCGCCGCCACCGAACACCCAGTTCTGGCCGAAGATCGCGGCGGCAGATCCGTTCATGAAGCTCTTGAAGGAGTCTGTGCTCGACTCCCCCGACAAGGTGCGGGGCGCCTATTACTTCCCGCAGTGGCCTGCCGTGCACAAGGCTTTCAACGATACGGTCACCAAGGCGGTCACCGGCAAGCGCGAGGATATCGCCAAGGTGCTCGCCGAAGGCGCACCGATCGTGAGCAAGGCCGCGCAATAGTCGAACGCGGGAACCCCGCCGCGCCTGTCGCGGCGGGGTTGTTTTTGGACAGGCATCAAGTTCAGTGAGACGGCGGGGAAATGGCAGCGATCACACTCAGCAAGCTCAACAAGCACTATGGCTCGCTGTTCCATGCCGTGAAGGACGTCGATCTCGAGATTGCCAACAAGGAGTTCGTGGCCCTGGTCGGTCCGTCGGGCTGCGGCAAGTCGACGACGCTGCGCATGATTGCGGGCCTCGAGGACATCAGCAGCGGCGATATCCGCATCGGCGATCGGATCGTCAACCACCTGCCCCCGCGCGACCGCGACATCGCCATGGTGTTCCAGAACTATGCGCTCTACCAGCACATGAGCGTATACGACAATCTCGCCTTCGGCCTGCGCAACAAGCGAGCCTCGGAAGGCGAGATCAAGGCTGCGATCGATCGTGCGGCGGGCATGCTTGGTCTGCACGACATGTTGCAGCGCAAGCCAAAGCAGCTGTCGGGCGGTCAGCAGCAACGCGTGGCGCTCGGTCGATGCATCGTGCGCAATCCGCAAGTATTCCTGTTCGACGAGCCGCTGTCGAACCTTGACGCCAAGCTGCGTGCCCAGATGCGCGTCGAGATCAAGCGCCTGCATGCCGAGATTCCGACCACGTCGGTGTTCGTGACTCACGACCAGGTCGAGGCCATGACGCTGGGCGACCGGGTCGTGATCATGCGCGACGGCAGGGTTCAGCAGACCGGCACGCCGCTGACGGTCTACGGCAAGCCCGCCAACAAGTTCGTGGCGGGGTTCATCGGCGCGCCGGCCATGAATTTCATCGACGTCACGGTGCACAGCGAAGCCGGCGCAACGGCGGTCGAGGCCGCAGGCCTCCGATTGGCGGTGAGCGCGGCCGATGCGCGCGCGCTGGCCGCCCGCAACGGCCGGCGCGTGATCATGGGGGTGCGGCCGGAACATCTTGTGCTCGGCGATGGCGCGCCGGGCACTAGCTTCGATGCCCGCGTCGAAGTCGTCGAACAACTCGGCTCCGAGATCCTGCTCGAGACCAGGGTTGGCAGCCATAGCGTTACCGTTGCCCGCGTGGCCGCGGAGATCCCGATCGCGAGGGGCGATCAGGTCCGCCTCTCGGCCCAGCTCGGCCGTCTGCATTTCTTCGACCCCGAGACCGAGCTTCCGGTTTCCTGCTGAACCATCCTCCAGAGCGGAGCTGACTTTCTTCGCGCTGGTCGATGGTCCCCGATGTCGCCCCCGCCAATGACCCAGAACGGACGTCCACCAATGCTATTTTGACGCAAATCAATGGCACCCCAGCGGCTGATAGTTATGCATATTCGATCGGGGAGGAACGACCATGGAAAAAGACCATTCCTGAGTGCATTGTTGGTGGAACACGGCGGCCTCGTTCGACGCCGAGGTTCCTGAAGTCGTATCCGCGTTCGGCATCGGCATGGCAGGAAAGATATCGGGGCGCCAAGAACGGGAACGGCGCCAAATGCGCTCATATGTTTTGTACTTGAACTCAACAGGAGACTGGCAATGAACCGCAGGAAGCTTCTCAAGGGTGTGGGTCTTACCGCTGCCGCTACGGCTGTTAGCGCGCCCGCCATCGCGCAAACCGCTCCCACCCTGCGCTGGCGGCTCACGACCTCCTTCCCGAAGACTCTCGATACACTCTATGGCGCATGCGAGATGTTCAGCAAGGCGATCGCTGATCTCTCCGAGCAAAAATTCCAGATCAGCATTTTTGGTCCCGGTGAAATCGTGCCGGCCTTTCAGGTGTTCGATGCGGTGCAAAATAACACTGTCGAGATGGGAAATAGCGCCTCTTACTATTACGTCGGCAAGGATCTGGCGTTCGCATTCGGGACGGCCGTTCCCTTCGGCCTCAATACGCGGCAGATGAACGCGTGGCTCGCCTATGGCGGCGGCCTCGAC
>Ga0066793_10001477_pt1 | contig 10708 bp, 13 predicted proteins | sample PersoiDNA2013189_FD_83876 | JGI IMG/M metagenome (GOLD analysis project Ga0066793, IMG submission 83876) | Permafrost soil microbial communities from the Arctic, to analyse light accelerated degradation of dissolved organic matter (DOM) -... | ecosystem: Environmental > Terrestrial > Soil >...
TCACGGCGGCTAGTAGGCGCGCCATCGCGAGGCGTCAAAGTACAGGACCTGGAACGGGACGGGAGAATCCACGCCGCTGGCCACCTGCTGATCGGCGGTGAGGGTGGAGAGGTCGACAACCATGAAGCCCGTGCCGTCCTTGAGCGCCCAGACGTGCGCGCTGACGTTGAGGCCCTTCGGGTCCATGACGGCGGGCCTCACGGTGGGAGCGCCCGTCTTCCGGAGGTAGGCGTTGGCCTGCGCCAGCGTGGTCTCGCCGTCGACAATCGCCTTGAGGAACGCCGTGTCGGCCGCTGTCTGCGACTGGCCCTGCTTGGCCTCCACTCCGTGCGACATGACGACGGCCACGCCGCGCTCGTCCAGGCCGCACTGGACCCGGTAGGCGCGTCCGTCGGCCAGCTCGGCCGAGCCGGTGGACGCCTCATCCGCCGCGGTCTGATACGTGCGGGTCGCCTTGCCGAAGCGCGACTCGAGCGCGGGCAGGCCGCCGGCGACCAGGTAGCCGAAGATGAGGCCCTCCTGGCGCTGCGAGAGCACCCCGCCCTTGAGGCTCTCGACGGTCGGCGGCGCCGGCGCCGCCGGCGACGGCTGTGCGGTCGCCGGCTGTGCGGTCGACGGCTGTGAGGGGGTCGCCCTCCCGGCGGGCGTGGCCGGGGCGCCGCAGCCTGCGGCGGCGAGGGCGACGACGGTTGCGGCGAGGACGAGGGCGCGCCGGGTGGTGAGGGACATGAAAGCCTCCGACTCGAGGGTGTGCGGTTGCGCTGACGGTACCATTGTAGCCGAGACGCGGCGTCAACGTCGCGCGTCAGCCGATGAGCCGGACCCCCGGGAAGGTGGAGTGGGCGCGCGAGTCCGCGCTCACGAGCTGCACCCCCAACAGCTGGGCGAGTGTGGGAGCGGCGGCGTCATAGACCGAGCAGCCGAGCCGAGCCGCCGTCACCAGGGCCGCGTCGAGGAACGCGGTGTCCGCATCGATGACCGCCAAGGCCTCCCGGTCCAGCCGCGCGAGCAGCGCCCGCGCGGTCTCAGGTCCCAGCCGGCGTCGCGCCACGTCCAGGACCTCGTGCATGAACACGACCGGCACGACCAGCCGCAGTTCGCCGCGGCCGTGACTCCTGAGAAGACCACTCGCCTCGTCAGACCCGGGCTCGTCCTTGAACCATTTGACCCCGACCGACGCATCGAGGACGACGAGCGGGGCGGTCACTCCTCGTCCCCACGCAGGTCGGAATCGAGCGGCCCGCGGAGTTCGCGCAGTATCTCGAGGGTGGGCCTGTCGTCGAGAGCGGGTGCGCCCTTGATCTGCTCGAGGAAGGCGAGCAGATCCCCGGTCGCCTCGAGCAGCGTGCGCTTGCGGTTCTGCTCCATGCGCACCGCCACATAGCTGGCTGAGGCCTCGCGGATCAGCGCAGAACGCGTGAGACCCGACTCGGCGGCGATGCGGTCGACCTCGACGACGAGAGAGGCGGGCAACGTCACGGCAACGCGCTCGGTCTCGACCCGGGCGCTCCGGACAGATCCTGGGCCGCCACGAGCCGCGGAGCGCGACGTCCCGCACTCCGCCAGGTCCTCGAGCACTCGTAATTCGGCCTGCTCGCGGTAGGACCGGAGCATGTCACGGAACAGTGCGCTTCGCGAGCGGCCTTCCTCCTGTGCGAGGCGTTCGACCTCCGCAGCGAGTTCCGGCGGGACCGAGAACCCTATCGTGACGGCGGTGCGGGCCATGGTCAACTCCGTTTACAACGGTTGCAGACCGTTTCAGTCTACTCCCCGCACCACGGCAGCACAAGCGCGCACTACCGCGTTCCCAGCACCGCCCGCGCCGCCACGACGCCGCTGGCGCTCGACTGTATGAGGCCGCGCGTGATGCCCGCGCCATCGCCGACGGCGTAGAGGCCGGCGACCTCGGTCTGGAGGTCCGCGCCGACCGTCACCCGCGACGAGTAGAACTTCACCTCGACCCCATAGAGCAGGGTGTCGGGGCCGTTCACGCCGGGAGCGAGCACATCCATGGCCTCGAGGAACTCGAGGATGTCGGCGAGATGACGGTAGGGCAGGACGAAGGCCAGGTCGCCGGGGACCGCACCTTTGAGCGACGGTTCAAGGATCGACTGCGCCATGCGCGCGGGGGTGGAACGGCGGCCGGCCTTCAGGTCGCCGAGACGCTGGACGATCACGCCGTCGGAGAGCAGGTTCGCCAGCCCGGCGATCGACTCGCCGTAGGTGATCGGATTGTGGAATGGCTCGGTGAACGTCTGGCTCACGAGCACCGCGAAGTTCGTGTTCGGCGTCTTCTCCTCCGCGAAGCTGTGGCCGTTGACCGTGATGATGCCGCCGTAGCTCTCGGTGGTGACCTCGCCGTACGGGTTCATGCAGAAGGTGCGCACGCGATCACCGAACTGCTTGGAATGGTAGATCAGCTTCGCCTCGTAGAGGGGATCGGTCAGCCGCTCCATCACGGGAGCAGGAACCTCGACGCGCACGCCGATGTCGACCGCGTTGTTCTTGAGGCCGAGGCCGAGCCGGCGCGCCTCCCCGGTCAGCCAGTCCGCGCCCTCGCGGCCGGGCGCCGCGATGACCGCTCCCGCCTCGATCGTCTCTCCGCCGGCCAGTTCGATCCCGGTGGCGCGGCCGTCCTCGGTGAGGACGCGCGCGACCTCCGTGTCGGTCCGCATCTCGACCCCGAGTCGTTCGAGCTCCACGCGCATGGCGCCGAGGACCGCGGGCGAGCGATCGGTGCCGATGTGGCGCACGCGCATCGGGATGAGCTGCATGCCGGCGCGGGTGGCCTCGTTGCACAGTCGCTCGGCCGTCTGGGGGTCCGGTTCGTGCACCTCGGTCGTGGCGCCGAACTCCATCCATATCTCGTCCGCGTACGCGAGAAGGCCTTCGAGCGCCTCGCGGCCGGTGTAGTCGCCGAGCCAGCCCCCGACCTCGGTCGTGAGCGTGAGCTTGCCGTCAGAGAACGCGCCCGCTCCCCCCCAGCCTGTCATGACGTCGCACACGCGACAGTCGGCACAGCCGCGCTCCTTCGCCGGGCACCTGCGGTTCTCGAGCCGGTGGCCCTTCTCCAGCAGCAGCACGCGCGGCGGCTTCGGCGCACGGGCCAGTTCCAGCGCGGCAAAGATCCCTGCGGGGCCGGCCCCGACGATGACGACATCATACCGTTCGGAGGTCATTCGATACCTTTCGTCTGACATTTCCAGACGCTCGGCAGCGTCGAGACGCTGCGGCGCCCGCGGTAGTCTACCCTACCGGCGCGGAAGGGCAACGTCTCTGGCTGCATGCGCGACGCGCGACGCGGCGGCAGCCGGCGCCATCGGGGTAGGAACGTCATGTAGACCACCACGTCAAAGCGCGAAGGAGGCTCCCCGGCATGGCCGACGGCGCGAGACCTGTGCAGGCGAAGCACGTGAAGATCTACACCACGCCGACATGACCATGGTGCACCGTGGCGAAGAGGTACTTCGCGGACCATGACGTGCGCTTCACCGACGTGAATATCAGCGCCGACCGTCGCGGGTTGCGCGAGATGGTGGCGACGACGGGGCAGTACGGCGTGCCCGTCATCCTCGTGGGGGAGAAGGCGATGGTCGGCTGGAACGTCCAGGAGTTCCACCGGCTGCTCGGGGCGACGCACCGCAAGCGCGGGTAGAGCGCCCTCGCGGACAGCGACACGGGTCGCGACGGAAGCGCCCGCGGAGCAGACCGCCGAGGCGTCCGCGCTACAGCGGCGGCTCGGTCTCCCGTGACGGAAGCGCCCCGCCGGCCATCTTCGACCCGCTCGGGGGGTTGACGAAGCGCATGAACGGCTCGTGGTAGACGAGGTGCACGTTGTCCGTCGGGCCGTTGCGGTGCTTGGCCACGATGATCTCCGCGAGTCCCTTCGGGGGCATCTTCGCGTTCTCACGATCGTCCCCGTAGCCGCTGCCCTCGTCGTCTCCGCGTTTGTAGGTGTCGCGGTGGATGAACATGACGACGTCCGCATCCTGCTCGATCGCACCGCTCTCGCGGAGGTCCGACAGCATCGGACGCTTGTCGGCGCGCTGCTCGACCGCGCGCGAGAGCTGTGACAGCGCCAGCACGGGCAAGTTGAGTTCCTTCGCGAGGATCTTGAGGCCGCGCGAGATCTCGGCGATCTCCACCTGGCGGTTCTCGGTGCGCCGGTTCGACGGCTGCATGAGCTGCAGGTAGTCGACGATGATGAGGCCGTCCTTCTTGCCGCGGAACATGCGGCGGGCCTTCGCACGCAGCTCCATGATGGAGAGCGCGGGCGTGTCGTCCACGTGCAGGTCGCACTGGTCGAGGCGGCCCATCGCGTCCATCAGCGGCTTCCAGTCACCGTCGGAGAGACGGCCGGTGCGCAGCTTCTGGCCGTCTACGCGCGACTCCGAGGACAGGATGCGCATGACCAGCTGCTCCGCGGACATCTCGAGCGAGAAGACGCCGACGGACGTGCCTTGCTGAGCCGCGTTCACAGCGAGGTTGAGCGCGAAGGCCGTCTTGCCGACGGAAGGGCGCGCGGCGAGGATGATCAGATCGCCCCTGTGCAGGCCGGCGAGGAGTTTGTCCAGGTCGGTCCAGCCCGTCGAGACGCCGGTCAGGTGCTCCTGGCGCTCATAGAGCTCGGAGAGCTTCTCCCAGCCCTCGGCGAGCAGGACCCCGATGGGGCGGAAGGTCGTCTCCACGCGCTCGTTGGTGACGAGGAAGATCTCGCGCTCGGCGTTCTCGATGACCTCGTCGACGTCGTCGGGCGCCTCGTAGCCGATCGCGGCGATGCGGGTAGCGGCGATTATGAGGCGGCGCAGCAGCGACATGCGCTTGACGATGTCGGCATACTGCCCGACGTTGCCGGCCAGCGGCACCGTGTTGACGATGTCGAGCAGGTACGTCTTGCCGCCGACCTGCTCGAGCTCGCCCGTGGCCTCGAGACGCGACGCGACGGTGACGACGTCGCACGGTTCGCCGCGGCTGTAGAGGTGACCGATCGCGTCGAAGATGCGCTGGTGCGCCTGGCGGTAGAAGTCGTCGGGCTTGATGCGCTCGAGCCCGGTGCCCGTGGCTTCGGTGTTCAGCAGCATCGCGCCGAGCAGGGACTTCTCGGCGTCGAGGTTGTGCGGCGGCACGCGGTCAGCGCCCCACGACGGGCCCGAGTTGCCCCTGCGCACGATGTCGTCCGCCACCGCTCCTCGTCCTCCCTCGACGCCCGCGAGCGCGGGCGTATCCGGCCGCGCGGCTACGCGGGCCCTGTCATGCGCACGGCCGGCCGCTCACCCGCCGGGCCGAAAGACCCCCCGGCCGTGCGGGCACGCCGCGCTTCTTAGGACTCCGCGGCCGCGCTCCGCCCGACTTCGGGTGGCTTGCTACTCGGCGCTGTCCTCGGTGGTCTCCTCGGCGTCGACCGACGCGGGGACCTCCTCGATCGCGGCCTCGGAGGGCTCGTCGGTCGCTTCTTCGACCTCGGCCTCCTCGGCCACGGCCTCGACGACGGGCTCGGCCGTCGCAGTGGCGGCGGCACCCTCCGGCACGACCTTCACGACGACCTCGGCCTTGACGTCACCGTACACGCTCACGCTGACCAGGTAGTCGCCCAGCGCCTTGATCGGGCGATGCAGGTCCATGCGCTTGTGGTCGACATCCGCGCTCAGCTGCGCGGCGATCGCCTCTTCGATCATCAGCGCGGTGACCGAGCCGAAGAGCTTGCCGCCCTCGCCGGCCTTCGCCTCGATGATGACCGACTTGCCGTTGATGTCGCCCGCGAGGCCCTCGGCCTCGGCGCGGCGGCTGTCGTTGCGCTGCGTGATGTTCGTCATCCGCGCTTCGAGCTGCTTCAGGTTGCCCGGCGTGGCATGGATCGCCATCTTGCGGGGCAGCAGGTAGTTCACAGCGTAGCCGCGTGCGACATCGACGACGTCGCCCTCGTGGCCCTTGCCCTTCACCTCTGCGATGAGAATGACCTTCATGTCGTGACCCCTTTTCGTTCTCGCGCTCCTCCGTCGACGGAGGGCGCGAGATGCCCTTGACTCTAGGACCGTGGGCCGAAGGCCTCAACGCCTCCGCAATCGATCCCAGACACTTGTCCACAGGTCGCCCTCTCGCGCTACCTGCGGTTTCCACACTATCCACGGATATCCGACCGTTGCGCCGAGCGGTCGCCCATGGCGGCCGAGCGGCGAGGCCCCGTGGGTCACGCCGGGTCGGGAGCGACTCCCGCACCGTCCCGCGGCACCTTCCGCAGGTTGAAGAACAGGTCGGCGACGCCGACCACCGAGACCGATGGGACCGCCGCCTCGGAGATCCCGAGGAGGAAGAACCCGAATGCGCGACCGAACCTTCCGACGCCCACCCGCCGGTAGAGCGACGCGAACGCCGCCATCCCCTGGATGAAGAGCGCAGGACGCATGGCGATCAGCAGGTTCGCGCCGACCGCCAGGGCCCAGCCCGACGAGCCCTTCCCGAAGACATCGACCGCGAGCAGAGCCAGTCCCACGATCGACGGCCACACGAGATGGAAGCTCAGGTCGAGATCGGCCAGCGCCGGCAGCGTCGCGACCACGGCGCCCATCCGCCGACCGAGCCACGAGACCGCCGGGACCGCGAAGGCGGCCGCCAGCGCCGTGGCCAGGAACAGCGAGGATGGCCAGAGCAGGAGCGCATACGGCAACCATGCCGCTATCTGCTTCGCCGTGGCCTGACCTCCGGGTTGGGAGGCGGCGCTCTTGATCGCCTGCTCGAAGCCGGGTCTCACCGCCGAGTCCCACTCCCGTGCGATGGTCGTGTGGGCCAGCGCTGTCTCCAGCGACAGGGACGCGATCAGGGCAACGAACATGACGGCCGTCGCGGCTGCGATCACGTTCGTGATCTTCCAGCGCTTGAGCGCCCAGACCGTGCCCGGGCCCGCCGCGAGGAGCGCGGGGAGCGTGAAGATCGCCGACGCCGCGGAGGGTGGCGACACCGATGCCATGGCGACCGTCACCAGCGAGGTGGCGATCACCGCGGCGACCACGCCGGCGCGCGTACCGAACCGGTACGACAGCCAGCCCGTGGCCAGCGCCCCGAGGGGCACCGCGACCACGGCGAGGGACGGCGCCAGCAGGGCCGCCGCCAGCGTGGCGAGACCCGTCAGGACGATGTCCCGTATGTCGGTGGCTTTCAGGTTCACGCTAGCCCCTGCGGCCCCGACCCTCGACTTTGGTGCTGACGACCGGGACGACGTAGGGAAGCAGCGCCATCTCGCGGGCACGCTTGACCGCCATCGACATGGCGTGCTGGTGTTGCGCGCAGTTGCCCGTCACGCGGCGCGGCTTGATCTTGCCGCGGTCCGTCATGAACTTGCGGAGGCCCTGGGCGTCCTTATAATCGATGTACTCGACGTGGTCCTTGCAGAACTGGCAGTACTTGCGCTTCGGCTTGCGACCGTATTCGCTCATATGCGTCCTATCCTCCTTCCCTCGTCTCGCTCGCTAACGAGTGGAGATCGAGGCGTATCGGTAGTCACTCTGAAGCGGCGGGAGGGTACCGCCGCCCCGACGAGTGCGGTTCGTGGTCCTTCCTAGAACGGTATGTCCTCGCCGTCGGGGATGTCTGCCGGCTCGTCACCGAGATCGGCCGCCGGGACGGGACGGGAAGAGCCCGCCGGCGCGTCACCGCGGCCGCCGAGCAGCTCGATGTCGTCGGCGACGACCTCGAGCTTGTTGCGCTTCTCCCCGGCTTGGGACTCCCACTCGCTCCAGCGAAGCTTGCCCTCGACGGCGATGTGCTTGCCCTTCGACAGGAAGCGGGAGAGCGCCTCGCCGCGCGAGCCGAAGATCACGACGTCGATGTAGTTGGGCGAGTCCTCCCACTGACCGGTCGCGGCGTTCTTGCGACGGTCGTTGACGGCCAGGCGAATCTTGACGATCGCCATGCCGCCGGAGGTCTGCTTGAGTTCGGCGTCCCGCGTAAGGTTACCCGTCAGGACGACCCTGTTGATGCTCATGAAGACAACACCTGCTCTCGTGCGTGGTCTCTCCGGGGCATCCGGCCCCGGTCGTGGCAGTTACTCCAGATCGTCACGACGGACGATCATGAAGCGCACCACGGGGTCTGTGATGTGGAGCACGCGGTCGAGCTCGGCGATAGCCTCGGGGCTGGCGTGGACCTGCATGACCGTGTACGCGCCGTCGGTGAGTTTCTTGACCTCGTAGGCGAGACGACGCGTACCCCAGTCCTCGGTCGAGTCCACCGTGCCACCAAGACCGGTGATGATGCCGGCGGCCTTCTCGACGACCCCGGCGTAGCCCTCTTCGTCGAGCGAGGGGTCGATCAGAAGCATGACTTCGTAAGCCTTCACTTGTTCACCTCCCTCGGACAGTGTGGCCCCGGGACTGTGAAGGCAGCGGCCCGGAGCAGGAAATGAGCTTCCGAAGTGTAGCACCGCGCCGCATGCTCCACAACAGGACGGTGGGCCCGCGGTTACGACACATTCAGCATTCCCTCGAGTGGTGCAGGTGGTTCAGGTACGCGCGCGGCGCACGGGGACGGGTTCGGCGGCGACACCCGCCGTTTTCAGCGCTCCGAGGACGGGGCGCAGGCATAGCACGCCGGCGGCGGCGAGCAGAAGGCGCACGACGACCCACGCCACGCCGTCACGCGCGCGGGCCGCGGCGAGCGCCAGTGCGAGCAGCCGCGCTCCGGGAGGGACGGACGCGATCGGCAGCGCGCGCGGCGTGGGGAGCGTGCCCATCGTTCGGAGCGACGCGCTCGCGGTGACGCGCAGGGACTGGAGCTCGGAGGCCGCGACGGGACCGGCGTTCGGCGGGGCACTCATCGCCCCCGACGCGACAGGCCACGCGGCCAAGGGCGGGCGTGCGCTCATCGGAGCGGGCGCAGCCACCGTCAACGCCGGTCCGTGCCCGCCGGAGGCGCCCTTCGGCGTGACCGGGCGTGCTGTGGGTGCGGACGCGGATGCGGGCGCCGGGCCGGCGAGCAGCGACAGCGGATCCAGCGACCGGCTCCCGCGCTTGACGCCCAGGTGCAGGTGCGGCTTCGCGCTCGAACCGTCACCCGCCTCCCCCAGCTCCCCGATCTGATCGCCCTCTGCAACACGGCTGCCCGTGTGGACCGCGGCCCGCTCAAGCGGCAGGTAAGTGACGTGGAGCCCGTCGTCGGTGGCGACCGTCACCGCCGTGGCGCGATGGCCGATTCCCGCCGGCACCAGCCCGGCGAACGTCACCGTGCCGGGCGCGCACGCCGAGACGGTCGCGCCGGCCGGAGCGGGGATGTCGACGCCGCCGTGCGTGCAGCGGCGGCCGTCCGGCGCCGTGTAAGCTGCTCCGTACAGGAGCGAGACCGACGATCCGACAGGCCACGCCCAGCCTTGCGCGGCCAAGGCCGCAGTGGGCGCAAGCAGCGCCGCGGCCAACGCTGCGGCGGCGATCCTGCGAACGGACATGGGAAAGCCCCTTCCTCCTTCTGCGCACCGGGAGGGAGGGGCGGTCGCGCGGTTGCTGTTCTGGTCCTTCTATTCGACGTCCAAGCCCGGAATCCTGCACGGAGGGGCCGGCCGACCCGCGCGGGCCTCGGCCCGAAGGCCCGGCGACCTCGCGCCCGGAACGCACGAAGACCGCCCGTGAAGGCGGCCTTCGTCTGCTCTCACGTGGAGCGGGTGACGGGACTCGAACCCGCAACATCCAGCTTGGGAAGCTGACGCTCTACCATTGAACTACACCCGCACATCACCGCGCTCGCGCGAGCGCCGAAGCGGCGTCGGTCATTGTAAGCGGACGCCCCGGCCGCGGGCAAACCGCCGCAGTCGAGATGCCCTTCCGCGACCTGCGGACCTAGACCCCACGGTGTGGCCGGACCCACGTGCGCGTCGCGCGCTCGAGCGACCACAGCCCACCCGCCGCCGCGACCAGGAGGACGGCGACGCCCGCCTTCCACGGTGGGACCGGATCGGAGACCGGGTGGCCCGCACGGATGACCGTGAGTGTGTCGGCGTGGATGTCCATGTCGCCGCCGTGCTCCTTGCAGGCAGCGTTGAACGTGCCGGAGATCCGCACGATCGACCCTTCGTGCTTGTAGTCGCCGTACGTGTCGATCTGCTTCGTGAGGTCCGCGGGCACCCAGATCGCCATGCCGGAGTTGTAGCCCTTCAGCGGCGCTCCCTCTTCGACGTTGCGCTCCATGTAGGCGTCGTCGTTGAGGTGCACCCACGCGTAGCCGCCGCGGACCATCACCTCGCCGATCGCCTCGCCGGTGAACGTCACGCGCTTGCCGTTGTACAGCTTCGGCTTGTTGACGAGCGTGCCGCTCGACGGGTCGTTGACCGGGATGGTTTCCGCCGCGAAGGCGGGCGCGGCCACGAGCAGGAGGAGCGCCGCCAGGATCGCCGCCGTGAAGAGTCGCTTCATGCTCACTCGCCCCTCACGATCGCCATACCGTACCCGATGAGCGCGAAGACGCTCATGAACTCGAGCCGGCCGAGCCACATGGCCAGGGTGTAGGTCACCTTCATCACCGCGGGCATGAACGGCTGCGTGACGCCGCAGGAGAGGCCCGTGTTCGACGCGGCCGACACCATCTCGAACGCCGACTGGTCGAGCGGGATGTGGTAGAGGGTGGCGATGATGGCGCCGATCCCGTACAGGCTCAGGTACGCGATCGTGACGGTCATCGCCGCGCGCACGGTGTCGTCGGTGAGCCACGTGTCCCGGATGTGATGGAA
>Ga0066793_10001478_pt1 | contig 10707 bp, 15 predicted proteins | sample PersoiDNA2013189_FD_83876 | JGI IMG/M metagenome (GOLD analysis project Ga0066793, IMG submission 83876) | Permafrost soil microbial communities from the Arctic, to analyse light accelerated degradation of dissolved organic matter (DOM) -... | ecosystem: Environmental > Terrestrial > Soil >...
GTCGGTTTGCGAGGGGGTCCGAAAATGCGACTCACGCACTGGGGTCTCGGGATCGTGCTCGGCGGTATCGCCGGCGGTTCGGCACTCATCGTCGGTGTCCTCGCGCTGCTGGTGGTCGTGCCTGGCGTCGTTTGGGCTGCGCGCGAGCTAAGATAGGGCAGGATGAGCACGAGGGCTGCCGCCTGATGCTCATGCGTGTGTCGCAGGGCGTGCGGAACTTAGACCCTGCCTCGAAAATAGGTTCGGCGGCTCGCCTCCAAACCTATTTCTCTTTCCGACGCGATCGGGCCCGCGGCCCGCGGGCATCTGTGTATGAAATCGCGCGAGTCGAGACCTGCTCTGTGATGGTGCGCGCGACCTCCAGTTCGTCTTGGGCAACCTCGCCAAGCGCCAGCACACCTTCGTGATCATCGGTCTGGTCCGACCGCCCCGGCCGAAGGTGGGTGGCGGACACGTCCAGCAGAGTCTGGATCTCATGGGCCAGCAGCGACCGGTGGCAGGCGTCGGGATCAGCCTCGAAACAGAGCAGGCAGACGCGCTCGGCCGCCACGATCGGCAGGAGAACCTCGAGTTCTTCCCGGACGAGGGATAGCCGCTCCCGGTAGCCGTCGGCGAATCCATCCCAGTCCCCGGAGGCGAGTGCCCGCAGGTCCTTGGGGGCGCCGAGCGCGCGGGCTGACAAGTACCGGATCCCGACTTCCGAGAGGGCCGACTCGAGCGACCGCGGCCGGAACTCGGGACGACGGGAGTGGGGCGTGTCCCGCGTGTCGACCACGACGGAGACGTCCGCCGAGGCGAGGGACTCGATCAGGCCCTCCAGCGTGGCGCCCTGGTAGCCAATCGTGAACATGGATGAGGACATGGCCGGAGTGTAGGTCGCGAACGGCTTGGACGAACGCCACGCGGTAGAGCGCCCGACGACCGGGCGAGCAGGTAAGTGCCGGTGAAACGGTGGTCCGTACGCTGGCATCGGCCGCGCTCCGGTTCCCGGAGAGCGTCAGCCCGGCGGGACTCAGAGCCGCGGCCGGGCGGCTGGACCGGGACCGACGCGGCCGATCATGGCGCCCGCCACTGGTGGAGAACGGTCTCGCCACAGCCGCGGCAGACCCAAGTGCTCCGATACGACTTTGGCTGACCGTCGGTGAGGATCGGGATCGTCCGGTCCATGCGGACCCAGCGCTCGCCGTGGCGGTGCTCCAGGCGGGGCGTCTGCTCGCCCAGAACTCGGAACTGAGCGCTGTACTGCACCGCGACCTCCGTGAGGGCCTCCTCTCGTCGCGATGATACCGAACGCACGTTCTATACGGCTGGGCCAGGTGCGGTCAGAACGGCATCATGAGTTCGTCGAAGGCGGCCGAGGCATCAACCTCGACGAGCCGGATCGACTTCACGCCACCCTGCGGGTTGTACTCGCGGATCCGCTTGAGCACCGCCTCGACCTCGGCCCTGGTGCCACGAACAACTGCCGCGTACGTGTCCGGCAGCGTTTCAGCGGCCGCGGCCGTGTAGGCGACGACGACGGCGTAGCACCCGGGCGGGTCTCGCTTCTGGTAGGGAGTTCGCGCGCTCGCTTACGCTCACGAAACCCCTATCAGCGGCGAGACCCGTCACCCGGGCTCAGTTGTTGCCACGAAGATCCCCTGACCTAGTCCCGTGCCGTTTCCGAGCGGCGGCTTGGCGCCATCCAGATCGGCGTCGACGATGTCCCATTCGACCTCGTTCAGCCGCTCTTCGAAGACGCGCTCGGCTTCCTCGATCTGGGCGCGGAACTCAGCCTCGCTGACGCGCGCCTCTGGCGCCATCGCGGCCCACTCGCGTTCTATCTCGGCAATCTGCTCGCGAAAGGCGGCCCGCGACTCGTCGACTTCGCGCCAGTAGCGCTCGATCTCGACGCCGTGGTCGCTCACGGTTGCGGGCCGCAAGCAGGACACACGTGGGCGGTGGCGGCGATCTTCGCTTCTGCCTCTGGGTCGTCCCGCATGCGCCGACTCCTCATGAAGATGTAGCCGAGCGGCGTCATGGTCCGATGAGCGAGCGACGCCGCCGAACCCGCCTCCATGTCGATGCCGGCGCCCTCGAGCGCGGCGTAGAGGGCGGTTCCGAAGCCTTGGCCCTGTCGCTTCGGGTCGACCGCAACATCGACCGAAACGGGGTGGTCGGGGCCGATCGACCCGACCATCGCGCCGCCGGCGACTCGGCCGCGATGATCCCGGATCACCCACCACTCTTCCCGTTCCTGGGTGACGCCGGGCTTTCCCTTGCCGTACCGCTTCATCACCGGGAACAGCGGCTGGTCGTCGTTGTCCGGGATCAGGCGTTCGGCGATGACGGTTGGGATGGGCGCGCTCGGCCGCTCTACGTCAGGCGACGGGCGGCCGACCGAGGGATCTCGCAGCCGGTCGAAGGCGGCGCTGAGTCGATCCATGGCTCAGAACCTATCGGACGCCGACGCGTTCCATCATCTCGACGATGTGGTGCAGCCCGCGCTCCTCGAGCGCCTGACGGAACTGCGGCCACGGTGGCCGGTTACTCCAATAGGGGTTGGTGCTCGGCCCCGTGGAGAGGCCACCACCAGGCCCAGTCGAAAGCCCGCCACCTGGACCGGTCGACAAGCCGCCCCGAGGCCCGGTCGAGAGGCCTCCTCCGGGCCCGGTTGAGAGGCCACCGCCCGGACCAGTCGAGAGCCCGCCACCTGGCCCAGTCGACATGCCACCACCGGGTCCGGTCGAGAGCCCGCCGCCGGGTCCTGTCGAGGCTCCACCGCCAGGGCCCGTGGAAAGACCACCGTCTGGGCCAGTCGAGAGCCCTCCGCCAGGACCCGTGCTGAGATCACGCGGCCACGTCGCCATCAGTGCCCCCGGCATCATCAGGGCAGTTCACCCCGTCGAGTCCATTGTCGCCGCCCCGGGTGACCTCTACCAGAGGTGCGTCCGTGCCAGGACCGACGCGCCCTTGAGCGAGCCCGGGATGGGAACGGCCTTCGCGCAAGCCAGGACGTTCGCGGCGCCGGTGTGGTGGGCGAGGTAGATCTCGACCGTGACCAGGGTCGCCGCGACGATTTCGCACAGCGCCGTGTGGAAGTCCGCGGCGTCGTCGGCCGAGAGCGCGCCCGAGAGGAAGGCGTCGCCCTCCTTGTAGTTCGAGCGGATCCGGAGCCGCCATAGCAGGTCGAACAGGGTCGTCGGCCGCATCTTCGTGGCGTTCGCCGTCAGCGCCGTCGACGCCAAGGTCTTGCGCTTGGCGCCGCCCTTCGTCGGCGGCTGGGCGCGGATCCACCCGTCGCGGCTGTCGGCGATCTGGCCCCGCCTCGTCGTCCGGAGCGCCATCGCGAGGAGAGACGGAGCGTTCCCCGCGTAGACCGCCTTCAGGTTGCTGATCTTGAGATCGAGCGGGTCAGGCCCGAAGTCGTGGTAGGTCCAGGCGCTCGGCGGTCCTCCGACTCGCGCCGTCCACGGCAGGACGAACGGGCTCTTCGGGGCTGCCGCCGCTGTCGCGGCCCACGTCAGCAGTTTTGCGTGGGTCAGCGGAGGGTTCGCGGTGACGACGTGCGTCAGCGCGGTGATCGCGTTGAAGACGGCGTAGTACGCCTGCACCGGCGCCCAGAGGTTCGCGAACGACACGAGGTCGCCTCCACCGAGGGTCCGCGGGGCGTTGAGCAAGACCTCGGTCGCCCACGCGTTCCGCAGGACCTCGCCGGCGCGCGGCGACAGCACCTTCCCGCCCGGCGGGTCCGATCGCCACGGCTTCGACTTCACCGACTGCGCGACGCCCGCGACCATCCCGTCCGGATGCGGATGAAGGGCAGTCGCCCACACGCAGACTGCCTCCAGGTAGCCGCGGAACGTGTGGAAGGTCATCTCCTCGTCCGACCCGGTGGGCATCCGAATCGAACTGAGGTCGATCGTCACGATGGGCATGACACAAGCGTAGCCCGCCGCTGTCACCGACCTAGGGGCAACCGTCGTGGCCACTTGAGGCAGCCCAACCAGCGCGTCGCCGAGCCACAGTTGACGCCGCCTTGCTTCTGTACAGTCTCCATGCCCGGTTGGGCGTCCTTGTTGCGGCGCTCGTGCAAGGACTTGAGCGATGCATTCGACAGGTGGGGAACACGTGGACATCGACCCCGTTGATCTCGATGCGATGAACCTCGCGATCGAGGAGATGCGGAAGTCGGTGCCCGAGCGCCGCGAGGATGGCAAGGTGCAGCCGCTCGTCGGGGCGGTCATCCGGTTCCCCAATGGCGAGATTGTCGCGGCACATCGGAGCGAGTTTCGTGACGGCGACCACGCCGAGTACACGCTCCTTGAGCGCAAACTGCCGTCGCGTAGCCTCAGGGGTGCGGTCCTCTATACGACGCTGGAGCCGTGTCTGAAGCGCAGCCCTGAGCGGACGGCCTGTGCGAAGAGGATCCTCACGTCAAGAGTCGAGAAGGTCTGGATCGGGATCGAGGACCCAGATCCGACGGTCGAGGGCCGCGGCAGAGAACTTCTGCTGGCTGCCGGGATCGACGTTGAGATGTTCCCGACTGGGTTGTTCAGGATCGTCAAGGACGAGAATGCCGCCTTCATCGACCAAGCGCTCGAGCGGGCGGCTGATGCCTACCGAGTGCCACCCGAGGCCGTCACGCTGTCCTCGTTCGAGGACGTCGAACCACGCGTCGCCTTCGAGAACTTCTCAAGCGAGGCCCTCGAGCACTACCGCGCCGAGGCAGGTATCGAGGATTCCATCGACTCGCCGGAGTTCCTCGCGCACTTGACCCAAATGGGGTTCCTCACGCTCGGGAAGAGCGGAGCCAGTCCCACGAAATTCGGCGTTGTTCTGTTTGGAAAGGACCCGGCCGCGCTCTACCCGATGACCACGCTCGCCGCGAAGATCACGCACGCGAACGGGAAGACGGAACCGAGGCTATTTCGCGACCCGGCGATCCTCCTGCCCAATCGCGTCATCGAGTGGCTTCGGAGCAGCCTGCCGCGGACGATCGACCGCACCACCGCCTCTCATCGGGAGATCGACGCGCTGCCGTATGAGCCGGTTCGCGAAGGGATCATCAACGCGATCATTCATCGGGACTACGACCTTGAGGACGGCGCGCAGACACACGTTGAGGTGACGCCGGAGACCGTCGTGGTGAAGAGCGTCGGAGAGCCGAAACGTCCGAACAGCCTCGAGAAACTCCAGTCGCTGGATGCCACGCCGGTAGCGAGGAACCCGACGCTTCAGGCCGCATTCGCCCGTGCCAACAAGTCGGAGGGACAAGGCTTCGGCATGTCCACCTTTCGCGCTCAGGCCGCAGCCGGTCTGCCGCGCCCGACGTTCGCCTTCGATGGCCTCAACCTAGCGCTGACCATCTACCTCACCCCCGAGGCAGCGGCGGCGGCTCTCCCTCGCGACATCGCCGCTCAGATGAACTCGGACGAACGGCGTGGATGGGCGTACCTGGCCCAGCGTGAGGACGGTGAGGTCACACGGCTCGACTACGAGCGAGACATGGGGTTCAGCGAAGACAAGGCAGCACGACATTTGCGCCACTTCGTCACTCTCGGGCTTGTGGACGCTAGGGGCGGCCGAAAGACGCGCTCGTATCGCGTGCGGCGGTGATTTGGGCGGCAGAGGCGGCCATCACACCCGCCGCTCGTTCTCCGCAGCAAATTCCGCAGAGTGCGGAAAGAACTTCGTGTTGGACCAGCCCCAGGGCCTATTCCGCAGTTTGTTCCGCAGAGTGCGGGATAGACCTGCCGGACGTTGTCGACGGTAGATGGAGAAGCCGGGGTTGCTGCGGGCCTCGTTGACCTGCGGGACCTCGAGCGGGAGGAACCACCCGCGCTGGCTGCCGCCGACGGCTTTGACCTCGATGACTCGCGGCAGGCTTTCGATGTCGGCCGCGTAAGCCTTCTCGTAGCGACGATCGACCGGGTTGCGGCCGGACTGGCGCTCGAGGTCCAGGACGAAGGCGATGGCGGCGTCTTCGATCGCCTTGTTGCCTGAGAGCGGCGCTGGCGTATTCGGCAGCAAGAGTTGGCAGATCGGGCATTGCCATGCAGGAGTCAGTAGTCTCTACGGCCGCCTACGCCGAGGGGGTCGGTGTCAGTCGTGCGACGGCGATTCGCCACCTGTCCCACCTCATCACCGAGGGCCGGATCGAAGATGGCCCCAGGAACGTCGGGACCGGCCACGAAGTACCGAATCCTGCGTGGCTGACCGGGCCTACTGTCTCATTTATCGCCTCATTTGAGACAGTAGTGCCGTTAGATCCGGTGACGGTGAAGACCATCCTCGGCGACAGGCGGAGGTCGGTCAAGGGCGACCGCACGGGTGTCCAGGCCATCGCGCGAGTGCTCGACCGTGCCGGGGTGGTGCGAGACTGGTGCGCCGGAATGCCCGACAACCAACGCTTGCTGCCGAATGCGCGTCGCTGGACCCTCATCGAGCGGCAGTTCGTCAGGCACTCGTCGCTCCTCCCGGCAGAACTGCCCGTGCCGCTATGCGCCGTGCGAGCGCAGGTCCGAGTGGCCACAAGGCGAGGAAGACGGCGAGGTCGGGGCGTGATGCGACCGCCACCTCTGGCGTCGAGGCTAGGTCGGCGACCGCCAGCCATCGGTTCTCGGACTGGAAGAGGCGTACGTCGACCCAGAAGTCGAGCGCCGGGTGGGTGAGTCGGAGTTCGATCACGCGAGAAGGGTACGGCCCCTTGTGGCGCCCCAAACGCTGTTCCTTCAGGCGACGTCGAACAGGTCGAGTTGCGGCTCGGGCGGCAAGACCAAGGCGTCCCAGAATGTGCCTTGTTCATCGGGCGCCGCGACCTGAGGGGCGACCTCGGGTGCGGTGACCGTCTCGGCCATCTGACCCGGGGCGGCCGGCAGCGCTTGACGAGCCAACTCCCGATGCATTCGTACTCTGATCGTAGCCTTCGCCTGCGCGCGGGCCAGTCGTTGCTCTGGATGGCTCAGGCGGCATCTAGCCCCTTGACCCGCTACCTGGCTGATCCTCGCCTTGAAAGGCGGATGCGCGGGGTCGGTCTCACACCGCCACAGGTACTCGTCGCTCATGCCGGGCAGCACGTCAAACGGAGTCACTTCGCCATTCGCATCCTGATCCCACATCTTCGCAATGTCGGGCCGAGATTTCGCGAGGTTGTTCCAGGCGCAGACTTCCCGATTGAAGCAATACGGGCAGCCGGTCTGAAGAGTGGCGCGCTGAGCCACTGACGTCTGCCATCGATGCAGATGGCTTTCCGGTCCGTCTGCGTGGGCTCGGCACACCCACCAGACCTTCTTCCGGTACGAGCCTTTGACGACCGCCGGATCGAGGGTGCCGTTAGCGGCGATGTCCCACTCGTCACGAAGGTTCACGGGCTCGACGTAGTCGTTGACCACACGGCCATCGATCGGGATGTATTTCCGGGGCCCATGGCCGCGTCGTTTCCGTGTTCCCTGGGACAGGCCGACCGCGGTGGGCGGGCCGGCCCGACGTTCCGCGAAGCCGGCGGTCACGGTGGCTACACGTCCCGAAGAGTACCTGCCTTCGCGTCCACCACCCTGTCGGCGGGCGGAGAGCGATTCGCCATATGAGACGGTCTGATCGAGCGTAGAGTGGTGCCCGGAATGGGGGACCGCCTCGGCCCCCTCTGGGCCGAAGAGAGCAAGGAGGGAGTATGTCTCGGAGGCAGCCACTCGGAGTCGCCGTCGGCGCGGCGCTCCTCGTCCTCACGATGGGTGGGACAGTCCTCGCGGCCGATCCGACGGCTCCAGGGCCATCCGCTCAACTGGTCGGGCTGGTGAACAATGTCGCCGGCAAGACACCAGAGCAGCTCGGCTACACGGCCGCGGACGTAGCCGCCAAGCAGGCCGCTGTCGGCCGCATCGAGGTCCAGCGGGCATCGGCGTCAGGCATGGTCCCGATGACGACCACCTACCTCGGGGGTTACTTCGAGTACCACCAGAAGACGACGAGCCAGTGCCTCGCGGCGACCGTGCAGAGCATCCTGCGCTTCAAGTATGGAACCATCTGGGTCTCCCCCTCGGTTACGTCGAAGCAGCAGACCATCAACAGCCACACGGGCACTAGCGAGTCGTCGGCGATCAGTTACCTCAACGGCCAGATTACAAGCGGCTTCAGATACGTTGTCTGGAACAAGTCAACCGTGACCGTCTTCAAGGACGCCATCCTCATCGACATCGGCAACTCCACGATGCCGAGCTACACGACCGTGGACGTGACCTCGGCCCAGTATGCCTGGCATCAGACGAGGGCCGCCAACCACGCGACCACCGTCTCCGGTTATTACGGCGGGTCATCGGTGACAGCAGTGGACCAAAACGATCCGTTCACGTCGCCGAACACCGGTCAGGGCTGCACGCTGAACGTCGCGAATCCAAGCTACTCTTCCACCCCTGACTACGGGTGCACCTACTACTCGTTCGACACGGTTCGGCTTTACAACGCGTCAGAGCATCAGTGGTTCTAGCCACTCGATGGTCGCGCCTCGCAGCTATGGTCGCGCTCGTGGCCATAGCCGCGGTGGCCTGTGCGCCGACCGCGAGCCCGTCGCCGGCACCGTCGGCGACGGGCTCGCCGACGCCTTCTTCATCGAGCACCGCCACGCCGACGAACGCGGCCACCAGTTCGGGCAGTCCGGCCACGCCCGATCTCGAGGGGTACGTGCCGGTCGCGATGCCAGAATCTGCGGTCAGGACCGTAGAGTTGCCCGCCACTTTCGGGCTCCATCGGATCGACTCGGACGGCCCGCTCGTCGTGCTGGACCAGCGGGCATCGAGCGCGGCACGATCCGTCGAGCTGTTCGACCTGGCGAAGGGCACGCATCGCACGCTGGTGGCAGCGCCTGCGGGCTATCAGGTGTGGACGCCGGCGATTAGCGGGACGCTCGTGGCGTGGATCGACTGGCACTACGAAGGCGACAACGACACGGGCGCCTGTGACTGGGAGATCGAGATCCAGGACGTGTCGGGCGTGGCGCCCGCGCGGACGCTCGTCCGCGGCGTCCAGCAGCGTGCGGGGGCTGGGTTCGGCGCATCCTGGCCGGCGCTCGACCTCGACGGAGACCGCGTGGTCTATGCGATCGAGGACCCGGCAGCCGCGCCCGATGGCTGGCAGATCATCGTCCGGACGGTGGCCGGCGACATCGAGAAGACCATCCACACCCGCCAACCCGTCTATGACCTCGCTGCCTCGGGCGGGGCGATCGCCTGGACCGAGGGGCGGATCGACGAAGCCCTTGGGTACACGACCGATGCCCATCTCTACGTCGCCCAGGGAACCGCGACTACAGGCACCGAACTTGCGACGAACGCCTACGAGGTGGCACTCGACGGCCGTCGGCTGGCCTGGACTCAGGACATTCCGGGGGGCAAGGGCGCCGCAATCGGGTCACGGATCTGGTCGGCCGACCTTGCCACACTGACGCCGCAGGCCGTCTCCCCGGAGCCAGGCGGCGGGACCGAGCAGCACCAGGAGTGGCCCGCAACGGGCGATGGCATCGTGACTTGGGGGAGCGAGCGGCTCTCGCTGGCCGATCCTTCGCTCAACGGGGATCGTCTCGCCGCCTGGTCACCTGCGCTCGGACATGCGATCGAGCTGTTGCCGAGCCCCGGGGCCATTCTATCGGGCGTCGGCGGCGGCTGGATCGTGTGGGTGAACGATCATGCTGAGCCGCAGACGCTCTCCGGCATCCCCGAACAGGCGATCAGCCTGCCGTGATGTCGGCAGCAAGATGACACGGACCAACGCCACATAGCTGTTCGGCCTCCTTCACGGCGGGAGCGTTCCGAAGCAGCGCGAGCAGCTCGACGATTCCGCGTGCCCGGTGGTGGAGTCCCGGCCGGGCGCGCTCCGTCCCGCCCGAACGGGAGCCGGAGAAGAGCGGGATCGGGTCTAGCCAGCCCACGGACGAACGAGGGGACTCGTGCGAGATCAATCGGCTACAGGCTCTTAGCCCGGATCCACCGGACATCTCCGCCTGACGGCCCGAGCCAGCCCATTCGCAGGGTTCGACGAGTGAGCGACGACCCGCGGAGGTCCCGATAGGGCCGAGAGGCGTCGGCGGTGGGCCAGGGAGCTCTGATCCGACGCCCCCGATCGGCCGTGGGGCGTTCAGGGCGTCTCACGGGACCTGATCGGCCGACGTCCGACCCTCGTTCGCCCTCGTCAGAACGTGGTCATGACCCGGATCGGGGTCGATCGTCTCGCTGCGGCCGCCATCGAGCCGGCAGGTGAAGACGTTCGGTGGATCCGAGGTTACCCCGCGGGCAGGGCCAGCAACGCGTTACTTCCCGCCGCGTCGGCCCACAGCTCCCGTCGATCAGCCGCGGCACGAATAGCCACCGACACCACGCCGCTGCTCGGGTCGACGATGTAGTAGCGAACACGCACGGGCCGGGCCTCGAGATCGGCCATGACGTCGGCTACCGGGCGCGGCGACCAGTCCCCTTCCCCGATGAGGGCTGTGATCCGTCCGCCAAAAATGCGGGTGCCGGTAACGCGTCGGCGTTTCCAGTCCACTTCAGACTTTGGATTCATAGCGTCGATTCGTGCGGTCCGAGCGCAGGTACGCGTCGAACAGGAGCCTCGGTGTCGCGGATCAGCGGAATCTCCCCAGAGCTGATCACCGAATCTCCCCAGGTCTGAGCACCCGGATCGGGCCTCTCTGACGGTCTGGTCCAGGAAACGGGGCGGGGCCCCACCCTCTGCTGA
>Ga0066793_10001479_pt1 | contig 10701 bp, 6 predicted proteins | sample PersoiDNA2013189_FD_83876 | JGI IMG/M metagenome (GOLD analysis project Ga0066793, IMG submission 83876) | Permafrost soil microbial communities from the Arctic, to analyse light accelerated degradation of dissolved organic matter (DOM) -... | ecosystem: Environmental > Terrestrial > Soil >...
CTTCAGGCCGTCAAGAAATTTCATGATGCGAATCCTCTGGTAGCCGGGATGAGCAAAGAAGAGCTGCGCGATCGGGTCAACCTGGGGCCTGAGGTTTTCTACAGCGTGCTGGGAAAACTGACGGAAGAAAAGAAGCTGGAAGTCGCAGGCGAACTCGTCCACCTGCCTGGCCGCGGCGTGGTCATGAAAGACGAAGAAGCAGAGTCCAAGAAGATCATCGAGCAGGCGTTTGCTTCCGCGGGGTTGAAAGTTCCGTCGCTGAAAGAAGTGTTGGCGGGTCTAAAGGTAGATAAAGTCCGCGCCCAGAAGATTGTCACTCTGCTTCTGCGCGACAAAGTTCTGATCAAGATCTCAGAGGAGCTTGTCTTCCACCAGAGTGCGCTCATGGATCTTCGCCACAAGATCGCCGCGCTCAAAACTAGCACGCCGAAAATTGACGTAGCCCGTTTCAAAGAGATGACGGGAGTCAGCCGCAAGTACGCCATCCCGTTGCTAGAATATCTGGACCGCGAACGGGTCACGCGGCGAGTGGGAGACGAGCGTGTGATTCTGTGAATTGCTGGTGGAGCGACGGGCGTCCCCGCCCGTCCAAGCCGAGCCCAGCTCCGCCTCATCTCCGAACCACTATTGATTTAGGCGACAAGTGCTCTGACTCGTTTGGGAATGAAAACTGGCTCTTGAGAGTCGTGCGACTAGAGTGCGTTTCATAAATGCCTTTCAGCTCGGAGGGTTCGTCCCTCAGGGGCTAAAGCCCGCGTTTTTCCAGGCCCTAAACGGCACGGCTAAAGCCGTGCCCTACCCAAAACCGATTTATGAAACACGCTCTAGCAACTCCAAGGAGGCAACCCAATGGGAAGGAAATCGCTTGAGCAACTTCGTGATCCCTTTATTAGAACAAAAAGGCCGGACATCGGACAAGATCCGATGTCCGGCCTTGCTCGCGAACTGCCAGACGAGCCGGGCAATCGTGTACTGCGACGAACGCCTTGACTCTGTCGGCCGGCACAGCCCGATTAGTGCGGCTTGATTTGGCCGTGCGCACCAGCTTTGCCACGCGCGTGCGGCATTGCGCCTGCAATCGCCGCCGTGCCCTGACCTGCGGACCAGAACATCGGCAACTCGTTCATCATATTGCTGGTCTTCGGCGAACCGAGACCCGTGAAGGCGTCCCAGCCGGTCCCAGCACTGAATCCGGTGATTGTGACGGGGTTGTTCAATGCATCAGGTTCCTGGGCCGAATTCGTTCCTGTGGTGACGTCGTTGAACGTATTCGCATAGTCTCCGGCGTTCTGCCCGATCTTGTAGAGGGCAGCATTGACGAAGCCATAGTTAACGCCCGCGAACTGATCGGCAATCACCGTGAGTGCCGCCCACTGCGGCGCGCCCGCGCTCGTGCCTCCAAATCGGTAAAATCCGGCGGCCACGCCCGGTATGTTGAGATAGGTGAGAACGCCGTGCAAGATGGCCGCGTTGTAGGCAACGTCCGCCACCCCGCGCTGCTTGCCACCAGGAATCGTTCCCCGCTGGTAGGCAGGCTTGCTCCAGACCGTACTGAAGCCGCCTCCGCTTGCCTCCGTGTTTGCGAAGAAATTTTGGAAATCTCCAAATGGGGGCCCTTCGTTCCAGCCAATTTCACTCAGGTAAGTGCCGGGCGCAGGGTTACTGCTCGGGTCGCAGCCGAGTGAAGGGAGACAGTAATCGGCAGCGTGCAGTTCGGTTCCGCCTACGCTAGTCACAAGCGGATCGGATGCGGGAGAGGATGGCGACTTGATCCAGGAGTTGCCATCGCAAGAGGGTTGCGCTGCTCCCTGGTCGCCTGAGGAGGCAAAGAGAGTGATGCCCTTCTTGGTCGCGTTTACGAAGGCTTGGTGCCAGGCTGCGGTGAGGTCCGGACCCAGACAAACATCGGCTTCGCCGAAGCTCATCGAAATCACATTGCCGCGATTGTTGTTGATCGCGTCATTGAGAGCACTGATGAGGGCTACATCGGAGTTGTCCTTGGCCAGCTCCAGCACTATGTTGGCGCCCGGTGCAATCGCATGCGACCACGCGACGTCGAGCGAGATCTCTTCAGCCCAGCCAACGTTTAACGGGCCGAGACCGTCCGGCGCCACCTGGGTAAAGGTCGGAGTGCCTGGGCCAGCATTGACCGGCGGCAAACCGTAGAAGGTATCAAAGAATTCTAGCTGGCTGGCGATGTTCGGATGCTGGAAAGCGTCGATAATGACGATCGTCTTTCCCGTACCGTCGAAGCCTGCGTTAACGAGAGTGTCAATGTTGTAGGCATGCCGCATCTGATACGGGTCGTAGCACTGTCCGGTACTGCGTCCGACCTGGCAAGAGAACAGGCCGTACGCCGGGCCGACGACGTCGGTTGGAATTGCTTGCGGGCCAACCTCGACGAATGGCGATGCGGACGAAGCTGCATTTGCCAGCTTGCCAGGCGCTGGCGCCAGGCAAATCATCGAGACTGCCACTACCATAACTGTCAAAGCAGATAGAACTTTGTACTTCAGCATGTTTGATTTCCTCTCTGGATTAAGATGCGCGCCAATTTCAAAGTCGCGTGTTAGGCGCGCATTCCCGAATAGCCTAATCGGGATCTACTTTTTGACTACAAGATAGGCCAGCGGATGATACACCCGTCTCGCCGCTCACGATACTGTGAAAGGGTTTTCATCTGAAGTGCAACGAATCGGTACGCCATCCGCACCAGCACCGCCGAAATTGCGCCATGGGCCCGCTTTTGCAACTCCCCGGCAGGTACTCCACCTCGCCAACTACTCGCTCTCAAAGCCGCATGAATGCTGGCGTTGACCCGATCCTACGACCACTTACGCGGACTTCAAAAAGGAAATGTGGGTTTAGATATTTTCTTCTGGAAATTCCACTTCCAAAGCCAGCGGACCGGTGACGCGGTTGGTAAGGTTCGCCAATCCAATCAGCATGTGCAGATCGACAATCTGTTCTTCAGAAAAATGTTTCTTCAATTCGCTGAAGTCGGCGTCACTAGCGCCGTCGGGCGTGCGCGTCAGTTTTTCGGCATAGCGGAGCGCGGCTTGCTCGGGCGCACCAAATCCGGCGTAGTTTCCGTCCTTCAGACCCTTCATCTGGTCGGGTGTAAGTCCTGCGCGTTTGACGCCCTGGATGTGGTGCTGCGAGCAGTAATGGCACCTGTTGATCAGTGAGACTCGCAGATACACGGCTTGGTACAGCTTGCGGTCGAGCGAACGCCCTACGGTGGCATAGAATCCTAGAAAATTACCGAGCATGGCGGGACGGTGCGCCAGCGCTTTCTGGATGCTGCCGGGCTTGCCTTTCAGCTTGCCATCGTAGATTTCCTTAACTTCCGGGCTGGCTTGCGCAGGTTCAATCAGACTGATCCGGGCCATGAAATTTCCTCCTGAGTGTCGCGCCCTATAATAAACAGATTCGGCGAAGTCCGCTGGAGTCGCATGAATCGGGAGTCGCGTGAAAAAAGTTTGCATCATCGGAGCTGGCCTGGCGGGATCGGAAGCGGCGTGGCAGTGTGCCCGGCGCGGCGTCGCCGTCGAACTCGTCGAAATGCGGCCGGTGCGCACCACTCCCGCCCACCAAACGGACGCCTTCGCGGAACTGGTCTGCTCCAATTCTCTGAAATCCGAGAGCGAGAACACTGCGCCCTGGCTGCTGAAGGAGGAGATGCGGCGAGCGGGTTCGCGCCTGTTGGAGATCGCGCGGGAAACTGCGGTGCCCGCTGGGCACGCTCTGGCTGTGGACCGAGCCGAGTTTTCGCGAAAGGTGACGGAGGCGATTTCCCGCGAATCGCTCATCACGATTCGCCGTGAAGAGGTCACGCAGGTCGAAGCGGACCAGTTCACGGGCGAGCTCACGATCATTGCAACCGGTCCGCTGACTTCGGACGCGCTCTCGCGGGAAATTGCGCGGTTGAGCTCCAGTCTCGACCCTTCGCGGGCGGGGGCGCCCGCGCCACACAACCTGTATTTTTACGATTCGATCAGCCCCATTGTCGAGGCCGATTCCATCGATATGAGCAAGGTGTACCTGGCGGCCCGCTACGACAAAGGGTCGGCCGACTACATCAATTGTCCAATGTCGAAAGACGAGTACAACCAGTTCTACGATGCGCTTCTCGCGGCGCAATCGGTTGAACAGAAGGACTGGGAAAAGCTGAACTACTTTGAAAGCTGCTTGCCCATCGAAGAGATCGCCCGGCGCGGACGCGACACGCTGCGTTTCGGGCCGATGAAGCCGGTCGGACTCAAGGACCCTCGCACCGGCAGAATTCCGTATGCGGCTGTGCAATTACGCCAGGAAAATCTGCGCGCCGATTCCTACAATCTCGTCGGATTCCAGAATCACCTGAAATTCGGCGAGCAGGCGCGCGTGCTGAGTTTGATCCCCGGACTGGAACGCGCGCGGTTTCTGCGCTACGGACAGATTCACCGCAACACCTATATCAACGCGCCGACGCTGCTGAACCCGACATTACAAATGAAGGCGCATCCGCATGTGCTGTTCGCGGGACAAATCTGCGGAGTCGAAGGCTACGTCGAATCGATCGCGACCGGCCTGATGGCGGGACTGAATGCAGCCGCGCTGGCCACCGGCGGCGAACTGATGCCTCCGCCGCGAGCGACGGCGTTTGGCTCGCTTGTCCACTACATTACGCAGGCAGAGAATAAGAACTTTCAGCCGGCGAATATCACATTCGACCTCTTGCCTGCGCTCGAAACTCCCGTTCGCGACCGGAAGGAACGACACCGCCAGCAGTGTGAACTGGCATTGCGCGAGTTCGACGGCTGGTACAGCAGGTGCATCGGGCAAACTGCAGATCCCTCGCTCCCCCGGTCGCTCGGGATGACAAATCATAAAAGGGATGACGCATCGTAAACGGGATGACAAGTTCTTATTGTTTTTTCAGGAGATTCGCTTTAGGGTGCTGATGTCAGAGTGAGGTCTGTCCCGTGCCGGTTTCCGCCGTTGATTGTGTACAGCCCGCCCTGCAGCACGCGCGGGAACAACTCTTCACTCGTTTCCGCTGGGGGCAATGGTCTCGCCTGGCGCTGGTTGGGATTCTGGCGGCGGAACTGCATGTCGGCGGATGCAATTTTGGAAACCTCGGGCAGTTTACCTCTCATCCACAGAAACACGAGAACGAGTTTCTGCAGTCGCGCATGCCGCATGGCCTGCCTCCCCTCGATCCCGCGCACATTTCCGCGCACATCGGACAGTTCCTCGGATTGATCGCGGTGGGAATCTTCGCCGCAATCGTGTTGGCGTTCGTCTTCCTGTACATCAACAGCGTGTTCCGGTTCATCCTGTTCGACTCGGTTCTGCGGCGGCAATGTTCGATTGGTGAGGGATGGCAAAAATGGCGCCGCGCCGGCGGCCGATTCTTTCTGTGGCAGATCGTGTTCCAGATTTCAGTCTGGATGTTTCTCCTGGTTCTCATCGGCTTGCCGCTGGCCCTGGCTGTGGCTGCGGGGTGGACGACAGATCTGCGGCATCACATCGGGCGGCTGATTGTCGGAGTGATTCTGCTCGTGGGCCTGTTCCTGGTGTTCGTGCTGACAGCCGCTGTGGTTCAGGTGCTGGCTAGAGATTTTCTGGTGCCGATTATGGCTCTCGAGGGCCTCGATTTTGCCGACGGCTGGCACCGTTTACTGGCGATGATCCGGCGGGAGAAGGGACGATATGCCGTTTACCTGCTGCTCAAGCTGGTGCTTTCCATTGCGGCGGGCATCCTGTTCACCATCATCGCGATCATCCCGGCACTGTTCGTAGTGGTTCCTGGTGTGGTGGCCGTGCTGGCGGGCCGAGCCGCGGGGATGGGATGGAGCGTGACCACCATCAGTCTGGCGATCATCTTTGGAAGCTTGCTCCTGCTCCTTTTGATTTACCTGATCGCTCTGGTGAGCGTGCCGGCCACCGTCTTCTTCCCGGCGTACGCGATGTATTTTTTTGCTTCTCGATATCCGAATCTCGACGCGCTGCTGAATCCGGCCCCCTCGCCTCCGGCGCCGGAATTGCCTCCAGTCCCGGAATCTCCGCCGCCGTTCGAAGCGCCTCCGCTGCCGCCGTCGGCGGAGCCCATCGGCTAATCTTGCCGGTGGAGAGCCGGGCGTCCCCGCCCGGCTGGACGGGCGAGACGCCCGTCCCTCCACTACTCTTGGGCGGTGCTGGGCTTACGCCCCCAACTGAAGCGGCGTCCGATGATGCACTTTATGATCAAATGATCGGCGGAGTTGGTTACATCCACTCCCGCGCCGAAATTAAACTCCCAGTTCGGTGAAAGATTAAGGTCAATCGTAGGAAAAATCTGTTGCGACTGTTGGGAAATGGGATCGAAGTTTGAGACCGGCCCGAGAGCTCCGTAGTATTCGAACCCGCCGGTGATTTTCTTGGTGAAATCAAAACCGACTTTCACATTCGGAGAAAATTGCCAACCCCTGCCTGTGTTCAGACCATGCAGCGCCCGGTCAAACGCCGGATTAAAGGAGAAGTACCAGCGCCCAAGTTTCTTGTCGATGATGGGACGAAGCTCGTAGTTCCAGCTGTCCTCCGCAAATTTCCGCCGCTGATATCCAATCTCCTGCGAGAGGCTCAGGCCAACCGGCAAGTGCCACGACTCAGGAGCCGTGAACCGCGGGCGAATATGATCGCCCACCCAGTTCCAGCCGCCGTCGGGCTGAATGCTCGAAAACACATAGAAGCCGGTTTCGAACCAGTCGGTCCAGCCGTGCGTGATCTCCAAGGTTTCGTGCATGGCGTGATTCGATGGGGCCACGCCGTTGACCACCTGCTTCTGGCCGTCCACGGTGAAGTTGGAATGTATTTCCACCATGGTGACGTTCTGCGGGACCGCTTCCGAGGCGTAGATCTGGATTTCGTAGTTGTCCTGGGCTCCAGCCTGCAGAGTGAGTATCAACAGATTTAGTGTGAAACAGAGGGTTCCGAGCACTGCCCGCGAGAAATGTTTCACCATCATCCCTGATCTATAGAGCTGGAATGTGCAACGTGCCGCACGCTGCATGAATATTCGATTCTAGCTCGGACGAGGGGACTCCACATTGGGGAGTCCGAGTCGTCGAAATAGCAGTTTTGGTCGCGGCTTACTACGTCACCGTTGGCCCCGACTCCACCGCCGCCACCGGCAGCGTAATCGTGAATACCGCGCCTCCATCCGGGGCCGTCGCTGCTTCGATGTTGCCGCCATGCTCGCGCAGGACGGTCTTGCAGATGCTTAGTCCCAGGCCGGTCCCACGGCCAGGCCGCTTGGTGGTGAAGAAAGGATCAAAAATGTGCGCCAGGTTTTCAGCTGCGATTCCCGGACCATCATCCTGAAACACGACCCATACCGAGTCGGGCTTGCGCCCGATGCGCACACGAATCGTGCCTTTCTCCCGGCTTTCGCGGATCGCCTGCTCCGCATTCAGCAGGAGGGCCAAGAACACCTGCATCAGCTGATTGGGATCGGCCATGATCGCGGGTATCGCCGATTCTGGCAGAAAATCAACCGTGATGTGGCTCTTGCGCAGTGGATACGCCTGCAAATGCACGGTACGCTGCACGAGCTCATTCAGATTGACCGGGCTGCGTCCCGGAGCCGGCGGCCGGGCGAAGTATTGCAGGTTCTGTACGATTTCAGCCGCGCGCCTCGCCTCCTGGCGCAGAACTCCAATCTGCTTGCGCGCGGATTCGCTGGCCTCCGATTCCTGCAGCAGTTCGGCATTGCCCAGGATGGCGGTCAGCGGATTATTGAGCTCGTGTGCGAAGCCGCCGATCATCTGCCCCATGGCCGCGAGACGTTCGCTCTGAATAATCTGCTGCTCCAGCTTCTTCTCCATCGTCACATCGCGGACGGAGATGATCACGCCCGCTGGTTTGCCTTCGGCATCCAGCAATGGACTCGCCATGCCCAGCATCGTGCGCCAACTGCCGTCGTGGTGCCGGGCGCCGTATTCGCATGAGGTCAGCGAACTCTTGCCGGTCGCGACGGTGCGGTAGAGTGCGGCCAGTTCCGGTGAAGTATTCTCCACATCCTCGACGTTCTTGCCCATGAGCTGTTCCGGCCCGTACCCGAGGAGCTCGCCTATACGCGCGCTCACGAACGTGTACTGCCCCTTCAGATCGAGCACCAGAATCAGATCCGGAAAGCTTTCCAGCAGGTGCTGCCGGAACTCTTCCTGCCGCCGCAACTGCCGCTCCAGCGCGCGCGTCTCCGTGACGTCCACCAGCGTGCCCTGGTAACGGACAATCCGTCCCCCGTCCATCACGCCGCTCGATGTATCCACGCACACCGCGACTCCGCCATCTTTTCTTTTCAGTCGAACCTCTCGAGTGCGAGTGCTGCCGCTCTGGCTTCCCACGCGTCCCAGCACCGGTTCCCCGCCAGCATCGACACTCAGTTGCTCCGGCGGCAGTTTCAACAAATCTTCTTTGCTCTCGTATCCCAAAATCGTTACCAGCGCCGGGTTCACCTCAAGCAGCTTGCCTTCCGGATTGCTGATGTACACGCCTTCCTGCAGAGACTCGAACAACTGCGTGAAGCGCTGTTCCTTCTCCCGATGTCCAGTAATGTCGCGCGCCAGCACACTCGCCCCGGTTATCTCGCCGCCCTTGACGATGGCATTGACCACGCAGTCGTAGTAAAGCCGCCGGGGGTCGTTCTTAAGGTGGACTTCGACCACTCCCGACCAGTGCCGCTTCTCCAGAAACCGTGCCACGCTCCCGGACCCCTCCGCATGCAGCGGCGCGCCCAGGAATTCCTCAAGTTTGTAACCAACCAGCTGGGAATAAGGAACACCGAGAATTTCCGCGGTTCGCCGGTTTACCGTTCGCAGGGTTCCATCGAGTGAGAGAGCGAGCGCCACGTCATCCAGAGAATCGATCAGCTCCTTGAAGTTGCGCTGCGAACGCATAATCAGTTGGCCCAACTGATCCAGTTGCTCTTCCGAGGGTGTGACTCCCGCCTGATTCTGAAAACCCTTCAGAATCTTCTGGAGCTCCGAAACTTCGCGCTTGCGCCCGAAAGCATAGGCGGCAAACAAGACGGCAAGCAAGAAGAGTCCGGCCGGAATTGCCCACAGCCGATAAGGAAGGTCTTTCAGTTGTTCCCACGACAACGCCGCCACTGCCGCCGCGAACAAAACGAGCAGGCCAAGCGCCCATCGCCACAACTGGCTCTCTTCGCGTTCCAGCCGGCTTGACGCCGGAGCGGGCCGGTTTGAAGTGGAACCTTCGTCGGGCATTGGGGGACTCCACTGGCGCAAAAACGACTTTCTTAATAACAGTCCATCGTTTCCGCCAGATTGCCCCTAGCGTAGCACCGAAAGCGGCCGTTCACGACAGAACGTTCCGTCACGTTCCATCACGGTAACCGGGTGATGGCCATCACAGCGGTCCGGTTTCGCGCCGGCTATGATGCTGGCAGGGATCTCCCATTCCGCGCTGTCCCCTTCGTGTGCCAACTGGTGTCCCTATGCTCTATAAAACCCTGAGTGCCGCCGTTTACGGCATTGACGCCAACATCATCGAAGTGGAAGTGGATGTCTCCGGCGTCAAAATGACGGAAGACCACTTTCACACGGTCGGTCTGCCCGATGCTGCCGTCCGCGAAAGCCGCGACCGGGTCCGCTCGGCACTGAAGAACTGCGGCTACGACATCCCACCCACCCAGATCACCATTAATCTGGCGCCGGCCGACATCAAGAAGGAAGGCTCCGGCTTCGACCTGCCCATGGCGCTCGGCATCCTCGGCGCATACGGCGGTCTGAATAAGAAAGAGATCCCTGACGCGCTGTTTGTCGGTGAGCTTTCGCTCGACGGAAGAGTGCGCGGAGTCCGGGGCGCTTTGCCCATCGCGATCGAGGCCCGCCGTACGAAGGTGAAGCGCCTGATCGTGCCCGAAGTCAACGCTCGCGAAGCTGCCATGGTCGGCGGGGTTGAGGTTTACCCCGTCAAGTCATTGCTCGACGTTATTCACTTTATCAATTCCGGCAACGGCATTTCCCGCCTGCAGATCGACACCGATCAACTGCTTAGCCAGGCGCAGCAATTCCATGTGGATTTCAAAGACGTTCGCGGCCAGCAAACCGCCAAGCGCGCGCTCGAAGTCGCCTGCGCTGGCGGTCACAACATTCTGATGATCGGGCCTCCGGGATCGGGAAAAACCATGCTGGCGAAACGCATGCCGACGATTCTGCCGCCCTTCACTTTCGAAGAAGCGCTCGAGACCACCAAGATTCACAGTGTGGCGGGTGTGCTCGATGCGCACGCCGGACTGGTCGGCGTGCGCCCTTTTCGCGCGCCTCATCACACCATCTCCGACGCGGGTCTAATCGGCGGGGGTGCGATTCCCCGGCCGGGCGAAGTTTCGCTCGCCCACAATGGCGTGCTGTTCCTCGACGAATTTCCCGAATTCCCGCGCAACGTTCTCGATGTCATGCGCCAGCCGCTTGAAGATGGGACCGTCTGCATCGCGCGGGCCGCCATGTCGCTGACCTTCCCCGCGCGCTTCATGCTCGCCGCCGCCATGAACCCCTGCCCTTGCGGATTTCACAACGACCGTACCCGCGAATGCCACTGCACGCCGCCCATGATCCAGCGCTACATTTCTAAAATCTCGGGGCCACTGCTCGACCGTATCGACATCCACATTGACGTCCCGGCGGTGAACTACAAAGAAATGCGCAGCAC
>Ga0066793_10001480_pt1 | contig 10697 bp, 10 predicted proteins | sample PersoiDNA2013189_FD_83876 | JGI IMG/M metagenome (GOLD analysis project Ga0066793, IMG submission 83876) | Permafrost soil microbial communities from the Arctic, to analyse light accelerated degradation of dissolved organic matter (DOM) -... | ecosystem: Environmental > Terrestrial > Soil >...
ATACCGCTTCCAATGCCGTGATTTTACCACGAACCGCTCCTTTCCGGCTCAGTTGACTGGTGTTTGCCGCCCGCCCGTCGCCTGACCTTGTCATATCCCTCCAGGCCGCGCGGTTTGCCCGTTTTCAGAGGACAGTTGTCCCACATGTGGATTTATCATTCTTCATGCCTTCATCTTTCAAAGGCTCAAGGCGGGCGCCCTCATGTTTGCCCTCCCCAGGCGGTGGATTCGTGAGAGCATGGACCGGAACAGCTTCTCGGGCACCGCTACCTCAGCCATCTGTAAGACGGTCCTCCTGGAGTGGGCCCTGTGTGATGCCTGCCTGCATAAAGAATGAAATGATGCTTCCCGCCCTTCGCCCTACGGGCTGCGGGCGGGAAGCATGATAGACTGCGTCATCAGACGTGGTCCGAGAAGATCCTTGTCTTGGAGATGGGGAAGTACAGAGCTAAAGCGGCACAACGTGCGAGCTGGCCGGGTGGGTTATGAGAACCCTCCTGCCACATGTGAAAAGCGTCGAGGTATCAGACCCCAGGCACAACGCATGGATAGCCAGGGGCAAGAGGAAGAGCGACCCCATAGATGCGGCCAAGCTCGCAGAGCTCCTCAGGGGCGGCTTCTACAGGGCGGTCCACCACCCCGAGGAGGAGGAGATGGCCAACTTCAAGATAGCCTTCCAGCACTACGACCAGCTGTCCTTTTAACGGGAACTGCTGTACTCCCAGACCCCATGGGAAACCGTCCCCGCGTAGAGCAGGTTGTTGCCCGAGTCGTAGGCGAGGGAGTAGATTTTCAAGCCCGAAACGTCTCCAACGGTGTTGGTCCAGGTGGTGCCGTCGGACTTCCGGACCCCCTGGCCGTTCGTCCCCGCGTAGAGCAGTTTGTGGCCTGAGTCGTAGGCGAGGGAGCAGATGTAGTGGCCCGACATACCGGTGTTGGTCCAGGTGGTGCCGGCGTACTTCCAGACACCCTGGCCTGTTTCTGTGGAGGGATTATAACAACCCGCGTAGAGCAGGTTGTGGCCTGAGTCGTAGGCGAGGGAGGTGATCGAGTAGCTCGAGACCCCTCCACCGGTGTTGGTCCAGTTCGTGCCGTTGTACTTCCAGACTCCGTTGTTCCACGTCCCCGCGTAGAGCAGGTTGTGGCCTGAGTCGTAGGCGAGCGAGAAGATGTTGTAGCCCGAGACCCCTCCACCGGTGGTGGTCCAGTTCGTGCCGTTGTACTTCCAGACCCCCCGGCCCCACGTCCCCGCGTAGAGCAGTTTGTGTCCTGAGTCGTAGGCGAGGGAGTAGATGTAGGAGCCCGAAACTCCTCCACCGGTGGTGGTCCAGGTGGTGCCGTCGTACTTCCAGACCCCCCGGCCCCACGTCCCCGCGTAGAGCAGTTTGTGGACTGAGTCGTAGGCGAGGGATTCGATGTAGTAGCTCGAGACCCCTCCACCGGTGTTGGTCCAGCTCGCCCAGTCGTACTTCCCGACCCCCTGGCCCCACGTCCCCGCGTAGAGCAGGTTGTGGTCTGAGTCGTAGGCGAGGGAGCGGATTTCGTAGCCCGAGACTCCTCCACCGGTGTTGGTCCAGGACTTTGTCTGGACCGACTTTGTCTGGACCGCAAACACCACTATCACGATTAGCGCGGTCACGACGACTGCCCCACCCGCTGCAATCAACACCCACTTGATCTTGCCGGGCTTCCGCCCGGGGATGCCAGGATGCGGGGCTGGTGGCTGGGCGGCCGCCTGAGGTTGAGCCTGCGGCGGTGATGGAGGTTGACCATTCATCTGAATCCTCCTTGCTCTAGCTACACACGAGCGCAATATTAATGAACGGACTTTGGTAGATTATCCCTGCTGCCCTGGTAATTATATCACCCCGTCATTTCCCTATGTCCGCCTCCCGACATCGTGATTCTACTACATGCCGTGCAAGCATGAAGAGTTCCACAAACCCTTCTCGATTGGCGTCGCGCTCGCAAGTTCGTCGGTAACGAGCCAAGGACGGTCCCGGTCTTCCGAGGAGGTACTTCCACATACAAAAAATCAGGAAATCGGATGCAGTTATCAACCCTCCAAGGGTAGCCTTTCGTTCGACGGCAAAGCCGCTGCCTTCGAGCAGGCGTTCCAGCGAGCCTGCCGAGTAGTGCCGGTGCTTCTTCGGAAAGTACATCGGGTCGAGGGCCTTGGCGAGAAGGTTGTCGCACGGGATGCTGAGGGCAAAATATCCGCCGGGCCTCAAGACGCGTGCGATCTCTGCGAAGGTGGCGTTCTCGCACCCGATAGGGAGGTGCTCAAGGACATCCCAAAGGGTGACGACGTCGAAGCTGCACCCGGCGAAGGGCAGCGAGAGCACCGATGCCTCTATGAACCGCGCCTGCGGCGTCCGCGCCCTGGCCACTTCAAGAGCCAGTGGCTCGATGTCGACCGCGGTGACGGTTCGCGCCCTGTCGAGCGCCATAGATGCGAACGCACCGGCCCAGCATCCAACATCCAGGAGATCGGCGCCGTCGATCACGTCTGCCGCAAATCGAAAGCAGGCCTTGTTCCGCGTTCCCGGTTCTCCCGTGTCCACCCCGCGCTTGAAGGTTACAGGCTTCGGTTCAGTGCGCAACAGATGCTCCTGGGATAGCCGGACTCTTGCCCCAAACCAATAGCAGGCTCCTTTGTGTAATACGATTAGTCCCTTTACTCAGGAACACGCTAAACGTGGGTGTTTTAGACCCATGACACAACCTCATATTGTGCCACCGCCATCCCTTCCTGAGCTAATGGACTAATCATTTTGTGTAATAGGCCTATGCACTTGTGTCCGGTAGTCACTATATGTAGTATACCTCCTTATGGAGGACCGCAGCCTGCTGCTGCTCCGCCCACAGACGCGAATCAGCCCTTTGAAACACAAGATATAGTATCTACCTGAGTATAGTGCTATAGGCCTATTGTGTAATAGGCCTATGCACTTTACTCAGGTTACTACAATAGGTAGTAGATGGAACTGTCGTCCCCATACTACATGATGTGTCAACCGGACACAAGTGCATAGGCCTATTGTGTAATATGAACCTGAGATACATTATGATGCTATGAAGGCGCGACAACTACTCTCGGGGGTGGCGAGTACTTGGACGAGGGACGAGGGACTCGGGCGTGCACGTGGGTTCGTTCCAGGTTGCGTCGTCGCTCCTGGGATCAAGGTGTGGCTGTGTCCACCATCGGCAACGGTTGAAGAGCATGAAAAACTCAGCCAAGAGAACCGCCCTGTTCGTTCTTATCAAGTTCAAGCGTCTTCTGGGTCGGATGTGGGTCGACAAGATCCCGGGGGCACAAAGGGCATACAAGTTCTTGAAGAGGAAGCTGATACCACCAGGCCTAGTACAGGTCGATTACCACGGCTGCAGAGTCTTCGTCGACACCCGCGACGAGGTGCTCGCTCCATCTCTGATCGCGAACGCGCCTGAAAGCTACGAGCTGCAGGTGTTCAAGGAGCTGGTCAGGCCAGGGACGGTAGTCGTAGACATCGGTGCTAATATTGGTATCTACTCGCTCGCTGCCGCCAGGTTGACTGGCGAGGAGGGCAAGGTCTACGCGTTCGAACCCGAGGCGGAGAACTACCGCATTCTCGTGCGCAATATAGAGGCCAACAAGCTCTCCAACGTGGTACCGATCCAGAAGGCAGTAGCAAACGAAAGTTGCGGGAAAAGGCTGTTTATGAGCAAGTACAACCTCGCTGGCCACTCGCTTGGCGAGGAGAACGTCCAGGACCCGTCCGGATACGTGGAGGTGGTGACCACTTCGCTGGACGAGTTCTATGGCGACGTGCTGCGGGGCCAAAAAGTGGATATCCTGAAAAGCGACGCGCAAGGCGCGGAGGGGTTGATACTGGACGGAGGGCGGAGATTCTTGAGTGAAAACGAGTTTTCCGCCGTGATGGAGTGCTGGCCGTACGGCCTGAGAAGGCTTGGGTACGGCGTCCAACACCTGCTGGATGTGTTCGATGAATTCGGCATGACTTACGAGGTGCTGGATTCACGGGCAAGGAAGAAGAGGAGAATGGACCCCCGCGGGATTGTCGAGATGTGTCTGAAGGAGGAGAGCATCGACTATCACTTCAGCTTCTTGTTAAGACGAACGGGCGCCTGATCGCTCGAGACAGGATGTTTGCGGGGCGGGGCGAGGTTTCACGGATGGAGACAGCATGCGATTTGTTGGCAGGGATATCGATCTGAGCGTGGCATTGGCGATGCTGAAAGAGCATCCCGGCGCCTGTATCATCCAGGGGTTTCAGAAGGTTCGGCAGGTCACGGGCCTTGATTATCGCCTCCTCAAGAACGGGATGAGCTTCTATCCTCAGATAATCGGGTTCGAGATAACTCACAGGTGCAACCTGAGGTGTAAGACCTGCTGGTACTGGGGGCCGCACGGTAGGTACTCAGCGGGAGGCGCCATTGAAGAGATGTCCGTTCAACAAATCCGGGATTTCGTGGATTCGATCTGCTGGTTCAGGCCCTATCTCATGCTCACGGGCGGCGAGCCGCTGTTGTATCAGGGCATAGAGGAGGTTGTCCGGCACGCCTCATCCAGGGGCCTTTTCGTAGGCCTTATTACCAACGGAATGGTAGCGGGCGAGGAGAAGGTGAAGGAGCTGGTTGATGCCGGACTGAGCTTCGTGAACGTCTCCATAGACAGCCCGGAGAAAGAGACCCACAACGAAATCAGAAACAATGAGTCCTCGTTTGACAGGTGCATCCAGGCGCTGGACAACATCAGGAAGGTTAAGGGAGGCCGTCTCTTCCCGATCGTGACGGTCAACCTCACCGTGTCCAGATACAACTACGAGAACCTGCAGAGCGTAGTTGAGCTGGTCAACGACGTGGGGGTCAGGATACTGCATATCCAGCACCAGTGGTACTCCGACCGCGAGACATCCATCGCTTACGAAAAATGGGCTGAGAGATACCTCGGCATGGAATCGAGACATATCAGCACCTATGAGACTGGTGACGCTCACGATGTCGACGGGGCGGTACTGTTCGACCAGATCAGAGACATAAGGGAGCGGGCGAAGGTCGCGGTGCGGGTCTACCCCGACCTGTCTCGAGAGGACACCGTGTCCTACTATCGGGGCATGGACGCGGTATACAACAAGCGCTGCATCCAGGCTTGGTACGGGGCCTGCATCAAGCCAAACGGAGACGTTGTCCCGTGTATCGACTACGTAGTGGGGAATGTCACAGAGACACCGTTCAGGAGCCTTTGGAACTCCGAGAAGATGAGACTGTTCAGGCGAGTGGTGGGGGAGCAGGGGTACTTCCCCGGATGCACAAGGTGTTGCGGGTTCTTCCTAAGATAGATTCCGTTGGCATCAGGGCGGACGAGGGCTTCCTCTCCTGATCGCCACCATAGCCTCGCCATCTCGGAAGACAATCGGTTCACTCACCTGGCAGTCGCCGAAGTGCTGGACGACATCATCCAGCGACCACAGTTTCAAGAAGTAAAAAAACGGTGTCTTCCTCGTGACGTTACGGAGAGGGGCTATGATGAAGACGCCGTTCTCGGCAAGGCACCCCTTGACGTTGTCCATCGCGAACTTCAGCTTGCTGTCGCTCACAATGTGCTGGACGACGTCGATCATGACGATCAGGTGGTAGCTCCCGAACATCTTCTCCGTGGCGACGTCTTGTCTTACGAAACGAAAGCGGGGGTGCCTCTCCTGCAGGCCAGGGAAAAGTGCGTCCGTGATGTCGACACCTGTGTACTCTTTCACTCCCACATGTTCCAGGGTGCGAGTATAGAAACCGGTCCCGCACCCTATCTCCAGCGCACTCGAGGAACTGAAGTCCACGCCCTCGATGCTGCAGCACTCGAGGAACTTCTCCCTGGCGGCCTGTTCCCGCTCATTGTTCTCGGCCTCGGAGTAACCTTCGTCGGTGACGGACTCGAATGAGAACCCGCATCTCTCGAACCTGTCCTGCCAGAATTGCCCAGCGTCGTAATCGGCGCCCCTGCCATACTTGAACCTTCCGACGAAGGCGTGATAAATGCCGCGCTCGGCGGCGCCGACCGGGTCTTTCTTCAACCTGCCGATGAGCTGTCCTAGAACAACGCGTGCCGCGCTACGGTTGTCGTCCATATTCAGGGAACCACGTGAGTCTGCATCTGAACCGTCATTTCACCGATCTCTGTTAACCGACACGGACATATTAACACTTACCTGCATCTTCTGCAGCGTGACGGAGCCCGACCCGCGCGCAACAAGAAGAGCCTGGTCGCGGTAGCTGGCCTGGGCGGCGAGCCGACGTGTCACTTGAACCCTGGATATACTATCATGGTATGGAGTCGGGTCAGCTACCCGTTAGTTCGCGCTTTAATGTCAATAGGTCATTATGTACAAGAACATCATCCCCGGGCTCGTATCTTTTGAAACAAAAGTAAGACATCTGAGCGGGTGTTACATCTCAGCCGATTTCGACGCGTACCCCCCTGTCAGCGCACCCGCTGCCTTCCACTACGTGCTGATGGTCGAGAAAGGGTTGTCCTTTCCGGCAGACTGCCAGTTCAGGCACCAGTCTTACTTCAAATCAGGCGAGTGCTGGTATTACGAGAGGAAGCTTGCGCCCGGCGTTCCGCTCAGGTTCAGCTATGACCCTAGTAAAAAAGTGTTCCGGTTCAACGAGATGCTCAGGCGCGTTCCCCTAAATATCGGTGGTATCCTACCGGCGGGAGGCCACATATCGAACATCATCGCCCTGGACCTCCTGCTTGAGGGCTACGTTCTGCTCCGAGGCAACGCCATGGCGTTCGGAGACAGAGCTGTCTGCGTCCTCGGCCCCGGCTCCAACGGGAAGACCACTATCCTCAAACGGGCGCTGGACATGGGGGCCAGGTACGTATCGGACGAGTTGCTGCTGCTCGATATGGAGTGCAAAACAGCGTTCCCGATCTCCCTCGCGGGAAACCTCGGCAGAAGGACGAACAGGCAACTGAAGCGCGACTTGAGGGACAGCACAAGAGCGGTGACCGCTCCACTCGAGGTCGGGGGGCTGTTTCTCATACAAAACATCAGCGGCAGGCAGACGGGCACCGCGTCGCCCGAGAAAGACTGGCTGGACTACCTGTACATGCTATCCCTGGGCGAGTTCTACAACAGCCCATTTATCACAGCGTTCGTTCACGAGGAAGGGCTCACTGGAGAGCTGTTCAATCGATTCGACATGGCGAGGAACCTCTGCTGGGACGTCTCGTTCGTCCGTGTTAACGATTACGATTTTTCCGAGCTCCTCGAAATGATGGCACGGATCGGTACCCCGAGCGAGGGCCCGACTGGTAAGCGATAAGATGAGACAAAGTATTGACCCCTTCCCCACGGATCGGCGCGCCGGCGATATCGAAGTCGTCTGCCCCAAATGCAGGATGGCGGGGTCGCACGTCGCCATCGGCTCGTTGGATGAGCTTCGAACGATTGAGGAAGGGGCCGCTGCTTGCCCTTCCTGCGGCTCCTCCTACCCCGTTTTGAATGGAATCCCGATCCTGGTGCCCTCCGCTTTCAGGCATTCGCTCAATTCTCCTGATGGCGCGCGCATGGAAGATGGGCCTGCCCCGCTCGCGACCGGCAAGTTCGACACGCTAATCAGAAGGTTTTCGGGCCCCCCCTCCCTTGCCATCGGTTGTGGGACCGGAGCCCGCTCGAGCTTCTTCAACGGCGACGTCGTGTTCATGGACACCAACTATCGTCATGTCAGGGAGGCCGTGGAGCGCTACGTGGGGTCGCACGAGGTGTTCGGGGTGGTGGCGGACCCGCGCGTTCTACCTTTTCCTCCCGACTGCTTCAGTTACGTTCTTTGTTCGCATGGGTTGGGGAATCTATCAAGTGAGGACGCATCGCTTGCGCTCCGATCGATGATCGACGTCGCTGCCGTCACCATCCAGGTCAGCGTCATTACTGACAAAGTGTTGCTCGCGCTCGCGCGCAAGATCATCGAGCGAACAGGTCTCAATCAGCTGGTTCGCGGCCCGAAAAATACGCTGTTGCGACAGGCGCCGCTATCCGCGGCCGATCTCTCAAGGGCTGGGTTCGAGGTGCACAGGCGTGCCCACTGGTTGCTCCGCGACGTGCTCGACCTGCGTGCGATCTGGGAGTATTACGATGCGCTTTCCTGGAGATTGCCTACCGTGGGGGGAACGTTCGTGGCCACCTGCTCGAAGGAGGAAGCGAGCAAGCGCACGTTACTGAAGTCTGGCTTCTGGCGCGGCGACCGCTCGATGGTGGAGCTCTGGGATGAGACTGGGGCCAGATACGACAACCGCTGGCGGAGCGCCGCGAGCCAGGCCTTGAGCGAGATGGAGCTCGGGTTCATTGGCAGATTCCTCGAGCTCGCGCCTGGCGGCGAGATCCTTGACATCGGGGTCGGCACGGGAAGGATCCTCGATTTCCTCTTGAGCAGCAGTCGCGCCGAAGATGTCTACGGCGTCGACCTGTCCGAGGAGATGTTGGAGCATTGCCGCGCTAAGCTGTCGAGTCCCAAGCTGAGAGCGCTCGAGGTCGCGGACGTATCGAGCGAGGACTTACCTTTCGAGGCGCGTTTCGACTTCATGACGGCTGTGAGGGTCCTTCCTTACTGCAGAAACTGGCGCGAGGTCATCTCCAAAGTAGCGGCGAATCTCCGACCTGGCGGGATACTCGTCTTCTCGATGCCTAACCTGCGCTCGATAAACAGGTTCACGCCGTGTCCTGTCCCAGTTGAGAGGGCAACGAAGAAGGAGATCGAGCAATTGGCCAGGGACAGCCGCTTCCAGCTGCTTGATATCGAGAGCTTTACGCGCCTGCCAGACGTCTTCTATGACATGTCACGAACCGAGGTTTCCTCGCGAGCTTTACTGGCGGTGGAAGCCTTGTTACGGAAACTGCTCGGGAGGACTTTCCTCGGGAGGTTTCTGTTTGTGGCTCTCAGGAATACCTCTTGAACACCACCCGTCACCGGGCACTGACCTTCACAAACAGAGGATTCGAGTACACTGTCGTGGCACCGTCGGCGGATACCGCTTCTATTCGGACGTAGAGCTCGTCGCCCGCCACCTCGTAGTGAGCGCTCCTGGTGTTCTCCGCTGACCCGAGCACCTTTCCTTCGCGACCGATAAATGTGATATCGGCGGGCTCGGTGGTGTCCACGGTTATCTTCTTGCCACTCACTGTCACATCTCGGAAGCGCAGTTCTCCCGTCCCCACCACTGAGTAGAAACAACCGTTCTTCAGCGACGCCCTGAAAGCGTCCGCGGAGACCGCGTCCGACAGGACAATGATCTTGCCCCAGCTAATCCCCTGTGGGTTGCCGTGCCAATCATCTACGGCGTAACCCCACACCATTCGGCCCGAAGTCGAAAGGAGCCCGTCCCAGACGTCGAGAGAGTATCCCTTGTTGGTGATGAGCTCCGCGGCACGGTTGAAGATCTCTATTCCCTTGTACCCCGCTAGTTTCTCTATGTCTCTGGCGCTTTTGCCCGACAAGTTCGGATGGGATATGATCGCGAGCCCTTTCCGTGCAAGCACCTGGTCAATACAGCTCTGCGGTGTGACATTGGCATCAGGAACGTAGTCACAGAAGAGGCTGGTTATGTGGTAGCCCTGCATTGATTGATACTTCGATACTTCATCCCCTTGCACAGGGATCATTCCGCTAGGGTCTACAGGCCATGGCCATACCACCAAGTTATGGTCTGTTATTGCCAGGGCACGGAAACCAGCACTGGCATAGCTGTTGATGACCTGCGCAACGGTCAGTTTCCCGTCGCTTTTAGTCGTATGGCAGTGTTGCTCCATCAGCGTCCTATAGTGAGCGGCGAAAAGACACGGGTTCGACACTACTATTCTCGAGGCCGCGCTTGTACCGCACGAACTCAGGCAGAGGCACAGGACTGCCAGCAAGGCGAGCACTCCGACTAGGAGGCGCCTGCTCTTTTGGACTGTTGCGCTCGTGTTCAATACACTTCCCCGCTCTTCTGGAACAACAGTATGCAGTGTCTGACCAGGAACTTCATTACCCCCCACTTTTCTTCCTGGTGGACGACTGACAAATCCCGATCGCGCAGCGTCTCTATGACTTCTTCTTCAGAGTAGAAGCTGTGCCCCTTGATAAGCGCCTTGAGGTACTTCCTTGTGACATCCGTATAGACAGCATCATCGAAGACCAGAAAGCGACCTTGCTTGAGCACCCTGGCCAGCTCGCCTAGGGCGGCTTGCCACTCGGGTACGTGATGCAGCACCATCTGCACGATGACCAGATCGAATTCGCCGTCTTTAAAAGGCAGACTGGCGGTGTCGGATTCGAGGAACCTGAGCGTCTCGCTCGAACCGTAGCTGTCTCGCGCTGCCTTTATCTGCTCGGCGTCGACGTCGACACCAGTGACGCTCATGCCGTGGCGTTCGTGAAGATTGAAGGCGACGAACCCAGCGCCGCACCCGACCTCGAGCACCCGGCGCGAACCCAGAGGGATCCATCCGCGCGCGGCCAACAGCTCTCGCACTGCCGTCTGCCTCTGCTGAAGGGCCGCGCGATTCCCTGGGTTGGCGAGAGACCAGCGTTCGGCGGCCTGGGTCTCTTCGTAGCCGCGGTAGGCCTGCGCGATCCGGTCCAGCTCTTCGCTCACTCTCGACCTTTCATCTGGGCGTAGGCCGACGCTGGGATCACGGTGGTCGTGCCGTCGGCTGGGC
>Ga0066793_10001481_pt1 | contig 10695 bp, 11 predicted proteins | sample PersoiDNA2013189_FD_83876 | JGI IMG/M metagenome (GOLD analysis project Ga0066793, IMG submission 83876) | Permafrost soil microbial communities from the Arctic, to analyse light accelerated degradation of dissolved organic matter (DOM) -... | ecosystem: Environmental > Terrestrial > Soil >...
GATCTGCTCGGCCCAGCGGGCGAGGTCGGCGTGCGCGAGGAGGTCGGGCAGGACCGCGATGGCGAGCGAGTTGACCGCCCAGGCCGGTTGGTGGCGTCGGACGCGCTCGGGGAGGTCATCGTCGGGCGCGATGACGTAGCCGAGGCGCAATCCCGGGCACGCGAACAGCTTGGTGAGCGAGCCGACGACGACCGCGTCGGGGTCGCGGCGCGTCCAGCGGCCGGTCGCCAACGGGTAGAAGGCCTCGTCCCACACGTCGCGGTGCTCGTCGGGCGCGGCGAGGCGCCCGGTCGGGTTCCTCGGGTTCGAGCCCCATCGGAGCCCGGAGGAGTCGAGGCGGACGAGGTGGCGGGCATACAGCGAGAAGTCGGGGTCATCAACGTGGCCGACGGGGAGCTCGGCGGCGACAAGCGCGATGGCCTCGGCGCCACCGTTGGTGAGGACGAGACGGTCAGCGTCGACGCCCATCGCCTCCGCGAGCGCTTCCACCGCCGGGCCCGGGTCGGGGTAGTGGCGAACGGACGCCGCGTGGCGCGCGACCAGGGGGGCGACGTCGGGTGCGCACGGGTTGAGGCTGACCGACAAGTCCAGCACCGCCTCCCGCGACACGCCGAGCGCGCGGGCCAGACGCGGGCCGTCGCCGCCGTGCGGTCCGGGGGGCACGATCGATGAGACCGTCACGGACGGGCCGACCGGGCTCGGGCCGCCAGCGCCAGACCGAGCGCCGCGAGCAGGCCGGCGAGCACCAGCTCGACGCGGTCGGCCAGCCCCACCGCGCGAGTGATGTCGGTGCCCTCGGGTCGCGGGCCGCGACCGAGACGGGGACGGTCCTCGAGCCGGCCGGCGTAGCGGGTCGGTCCACCGAGCTCGACCCCGAGCGCGGCGGCGAAGGCGGCTTCGGCGACGCCGGCATTGGGGGACGGATGCGCCGACGCGTCGCGCCGCACCGCGGTGATCACCGCCCGGGCCCGGTCGGGGCGGCTGGCGCAGACCAGCACCGCGGTGACGCGGGCGGGGATGTACGCCGCGGCGTCGTCGAGACGGGCACCGACACGCCCGAACCTCTCGTAGCGGTCGGAGTGATGGCCGACCATGGCGTCCATCGTGTTCACCGCCCGGTGCGCGGCGGCGCCGGGGGCGCCGAGCGCGGCGCCCCACAGCGCGGGGGCGACGACGGCGTCGACGGTGTTCTCGGCGAGCGATTCGATCGTTGCCGCCGCGATGCCGGGCGCATCGAGGCGCGCCGGGTCGCGGCCGACGAGCGCAGGGAGGATCCCTCGGGCGTGGTCGAGGTCACCGGCGTCGAGCGCGTCGGCCACCTGGCGCGCGGTCGTGCGCAGCATGCGACCGGCCGTGGTGCACGCCACCGTGAGCGCGGTCGAGCGGGCCGCGACGCCGGCGGTGACACCGGCGGCGACCCCGACCGCGGCGTACACCGCGCCGGCGGTGGTGTCGTCGGCGTACCAGGAGCGCTCAAGGCGGGTCATGAGGTGACCGAACCCGGCCACGGGGTGCCAGGCTGCGGGTGGCTCGCCGAGGACACGGTCGGCGAGCAGGCCGGCGGCGGCGCCGAGCAGCCTCGTCCGCGCCGTGCTCGGGGTCACCATCGGGCACCGGCGACGACGAGTCCGACGGTCTCGACGACGATGATCGCGGCGCCGAGGACGTCGCCCGTGAATCCGCCGACGCGGCGTCGGGAGAGGGCGAGCACGCCGATGCCGGCGACGATCGCGGCGCCGATGGCGGCGGCGCCGGGCCAGCCGACGCCGACGACGGCCAACGCGGCGGCGGGAAGGAGCGCCAGTGCGACGAGGCGCGAGGCCGGCGCGGTGAGGAACGGCGACGCCAGCCCGTCGTCGCGGGCGTAGGCCAGCCAGGCGGGCGCGGTCGCGGCGACGGTCCGCGACGCGCACCACAGGCCGGCGACGAGGGCGATGTCGGCGGGACGAGCCGCGAAACCGGCGGTGCGCGTGAGGAGGACGATGCCGAGCGTCGCGGCTCCGAACGCGCCGACGCCGGGTGTTCGCATGATCTCGAGCCGGCGGGTCCGGTCGGCGTGGGGCAACAGCCCGTCGGCGGCGTCGGCGAGTCCGTCGGCGTGGAGCAGGCCCGTGATCGCCAGGTCGGCGGTGACGGTCAGGGCGGCCGCGAGCAGCGCCGGGAAGATCTGGCCGGTGAGCCACCACACCGACCCGACCGCGGCGCCAATCGCGGCCCCGATGAGCGGGAACCAGCGCAGCGAACGGGAGGTGGGGGTCGCGGGGCCTCCGACGACGGTGAGGAAGGCGAGCGCTTCGCGCATCAACGCTCCGGACGCGACGGGTCGAGGGGTTCGAGGCGGGTGACGCGTCCGGCCACGACGAGGAGGACCTCGTCCGCGCCGGCGGCGACGGCGGTGTTGAGGGCGCCGAGCTGATCGGCGAAGTGGCGTCCAGCGTCGGTGGGCGGGTGTACCGAGAGTCCGACCTCTTCGGTGACGACCACGGTGGGGTCGGGGCGGCCGCGGAGCGCGTCGAGCAGGGCGGTGGTGTCGACGGTGAACCCATCGGTTCCGGCGACCCAGCTGCCGAGGGAGTCGATCAAGACGATGCCGGTCGCGGCGTGCACCGCGTCCGGGAGCGCGGGACCGCACTCGACGGTGGTCCACGACGCGGGTCGGCGTTCCTGGTGGTCGCGGACCCGTTGGGCGAAGTTCTCGTCGGCGACGATGGTGGGGACGACGACTGTCACTGGTTCGTCGTGCGCGGCGGCGATGCGGGCCGCGACGTCGGACTTCCCGGAGCGGGTGCCGCCGATGACGAGGGTGATCACGCGGTACCGGCTGACACCGCGGCGTGGACGGCCCGGGCCAGGTGCGAGCCGAGCCGTGAGCGGGGGCCGCCGTAGCGCTCGACCGGTCCGTGCGTCGGGGCGAGGACGCACACCGCGTCGGTGGGGGTACCGGTGCCGGCGATTCCCGCCTCGAGGAGGGCCTGGACCTTGGCTTCGGTGACGGTGGCGACGGCGTTGACGAGCGCGGCGTCGGACAGTCGCTCGGGAACGAACGCCACCAGGTTGATGGTCCCGGCGGCCGGGGTGGTCGCCGCCGCCGGGGTCGACGCGGCCCAGATGGGCGTGCGCAGCCCGACCGTGGCGAACACGGTGACGGCGTCGCTGTCGCCGCGGGTCCAGGTGTCGACGTCGGCGGCGGTGAGGAATCCAACACCGGGTCCGGAACAGCCGGCCTCCGCGGCGATGGCGGCGAGGTCACGCTCGGGGTCGTCGGCGGTGTAGTCGGAGCGGACTTGGGCGTTGACGACCCATCGGCGCACGCCGATTCCCCCGCCGAGCGCGGTCGACGCGATCGCGAGCCGTGGTTCGGGCAGGTGCCAGACCAACGCGGGGAGGGGTGCTCCGGTGGTGGTGTGCTGGGTCTGCGCCGGCTCATCGACCGGGAGCGGCCCCCGGCTCAGTAGTCGATCCCCTTCTTGGCGACGATCCCGCGGTCGTAGGCGTGCTTGATGTTGCGCATCTCGGTGACGGTGTCGGCAATCTCGACCAGCGGGCCGGGCGCGTCACGTCCGGTCGCGACGACATTCACGGTGGCCGGCCGGTCGCGGATCGTGGCGACGACGTCGGCGGGGTCGATCCAGTCCCAGTTCATCGGGTAAGTGATCTCGTCGAGGACGACGAGGCGATGCTCGCCGGCGCCGATGAGCTCCTTGGCGTGCTGCCACGCCGCGCCCGCGACCGCCTGGTCTTCGGTGAGGTCCTTCGAGTCCCAGGTGAAGCCTTCGCCGATGGCGAACCAGTCGACGCCGAGCTGGCGGGCGATCTTCTCCTCGCCGGTGCGCCAGGCACCGGACTTGAGGAACTGCACGACCGCGACGCGCCATTCGCGGGCTAGGGCGCGCATCACGATGCCGAACGCCGCGGTCGACTTGCCCTTCCCATCGCCGGTATTGACGATGACGAGGGACGGGGCCCGGTCGAGGTGCTCCGGTCGAGGGTCGTCGGCAGGTGGGGTCGACACGTCGGGGGTGTCGAGGTCGGCGGTCACCGGGCCAGGTCCTGGTATCGGTGGGTGCGGGCCACGCGTTCCTCCTCTCGGTCGAGGGAGGGACCGTCCGTCGACAGCCGGGCTGTCGAACGAACCGCTCTTTCCTCGAGAGCTTCGTTCGTCACCGGCCGGGCTGGCGACCTGGCTCGCCTCAATGAGGACGACAGTTGCGGGACAGCGCCGGAATCGCACCGGACTTCGCAGCTCGGCCGGTGTCGGGATCGTAACCACGGGCCCCACCGACCGCCACCGCCGCCGGCGGGAGCTTCGATGCCGAGCCGGCGCGCGGGGTCCGGTGCTCCCGCGCGAGGCGGGGCCGGTTGGCCTGAGCCGGAGGGCGCGAGCCGCCTCGCGGCCTGGTCGGCGGCCTCCGGGGTCGGGTCGAGCGTCGGTGGGCTCAGCTGGCGCGGGTCTGCGCCGAGGTCCACGACGCCCAGAGGCTGGCGTAACGGCCCTCGCGGCGGAGCAGCTCGGGGTGGCTGCCGAGCTCCTGGAGCTCACCGTTGTCGACGACGGCGATGCGGTCGGCTCGCGACGCGGTGGAGAGCCGGTGAGCGACGACGACGACGCTTCGGGCTTCGGTGAGCGCCTCGAGGGCCTGCTCGACGTCGCGTTCGGTGCCGGGGTCGAGGTTGGAGGTGGCCTCGTCGAGGATGAGGAGGGCCGGGTCGGCGAGCGCGGCGCGGGCAAGGGAGACCAGCTGTCGTTCCCCGGCCGAGAGGCGCGACCCGCGTTCGCGGACCTCGGTGTCGAGACCCGAGGGGAGGGCGCGGAACCGGTCGAGGATCCCGAGGGCGCCGAGGGCGGCTTCGACGTCGTCGTCGGACGCGCTGGCTCGACCGACCCGGACGTTGTCCCGGATCGTCCCGGCGAACAGGAAGCCCTCTTGGGGGACGACGATGATCCGTTCGCGCAGCGACGCGAGGGTGGCGTCGGTGAGGGAAACCCCACCGAAGCGGACGCTGCCCTCGGCGGGGTCATAGAAGCGGGACATGAGCTTGGCGAGGGTGGATTTGCCGGCGCCGGTGGGCCCGACGAGCGCGAGGCGTTCCCCGTCGCCGACCGACACGCTGACGTGACGGAGCACGAGGGGCCCGTCGCCGTAGCGGAACGACACGTCGTCGACCTCGAGGACGCCGGTGGGGGGAAGGTCGACCGCGCCGGCTCGTTCGGCGATTCGGGGTGGGGTGTCGAGCAGCCCGACGAGCTTCTTCATGGCGGCGCCGGCCTGCTGCAGCGTGTTGTAGAGCTGGCTGAGCTGTTGGACCGGTTCGAAGAGGCTGTTGAGATAGAGGACGAACGCGGCGACGGTGCCGACGGTGACGATGCGCTGGTCGGCGAAGAGGCCACCGACGCCGACGATGAGCGCGGTGCCGGCGACGCCGCAGAACTCGATGAACGGGAAGTAACGGGTGCTGATCCTGACTGTCTCGAGGTTGGCGTCGTACTGCGCTTCGTTGGTCTCCCGGAAGCGGCGGGCGAAGGCCCGCTCGCGGCCGAAGGCCTGAACGACGCGCACGCCGGCCAGGCCCTCTTGGAGCGTGGCGAGGTTGTGTCCGATGCGGTCGCGGACCTCGAGGAAGGCGCGGCTCGACTCGCGCCGGAACCAGCGGCTGGCCCACACGACCGGAGGGACGACGATCAGGGTGCACAGGGCCAGCTGCCAGGACAACACCAAGATGACGACGACCGCGCCGACAAAGAGAAAGATGTTCTGGGCGAACTGGGCGAGGCCGATCTGGACCAAGTCCTGCATGGCGTCGACGTCGGAGGTCAGGCGGGCCACGAGGCGGCCGGTCTGCTCCCGCTCGAAGAAACCGAGATCGAGGGACATGAGGTGTCGGAACACCGTGTTGCGCAGGTCGCGGAGGAACGGCTCCCCCACCTTCGAGACCGCCCAGATGGCGGAGCGGGCGAAGAGCAGACCCCCGAGGGCGACGACGAGGTAGAGACCGGCGGAGAGGTCGAGGGCGCCCTCGTCCTTGCCACGCAGCCCGGCGTCGATGCCGTGCTTCACCAGCGCCGGCCCCGCGAGGAGGCAGCCGGTCCAGAGCGCGATGAGCGCCACCGCGCCGGCAATTTTGGCGTGGTACGGGTCGAGCAGCGTCCAGAGGCGGCGCAGCAGCGTTTGGGCGTCCCCGCGGGTGAGCAGCTCGTCGTCGGTGGCGAAGGCCTGGCGGCGCGCGTCGGTGCCCATCAGTCGGTCGCTCCCGCAACCGGCAGCACCGCGCCGGACTGGGCGAGGACGTGGCGGTACCGCTCGGTGGAGTTGAGGAGCTCCTCGTGGGTGCCCTCGGCGACGACGCGGCCGCGGTCGAGGAGGACCACCCGGTCGGCGAGCGCGATCGTCGCGGCGCGGTGGGCGATGATCAGCGTCGTCCGGTCGTGCATGACCTCCCGCAATGCGGAGCGGATCTCGTGCTCCTTGGTCGGGTCGACCGACGACGTGGCGTCGTCGAGGATCAGCACCCGGGGATCGGCGAGGACGGCGCGGGCGATCGCGACTCGTTGCCGCTGCCCGCCGGACAGCGAGTAGCCGTGCTCACCGATCAGGGTGTCGTAGCCGTTCGGGAGTCGATCGATGAACTCGTCAGCCCCGGCGAGGCGGGCCGCGTTCCGAACGAGCTCCATCGAAGCGTCCGGTTCGGCGAAGGCGATGTTCTCGGCGACGGTGTCGGTGAACAAGAACGTGTCCTCGAACACGATCCCGATGGCGCGTCGCAGCTCGCGGAGGCGCAGCTGGCGGATGTCGATACCGTCGAGCAGGACGCGGCCGGCGTCGACGTCGTAGAAGCGGGGGAGCAGCCGGGCGATGGTGGTCTTCCCGCTCGCGGTCGCTCCGACCACCGCGACCGCCTCACCGGGGTGCACGACGAGCTCGAAGCCGTCGAGCACCGGTGGGCCCTGGCCGTAGGCGAACGACACGCCTTCGAACCGCAGGTCGCCACCACCGCTGGCGGGCAGCGCGCTCGGGTTGGTGGGGTCGGCGACGGCGGCGTCGGTGGCGAGCAGCTCGTCGATGCGTCCCGCGGCGGCCGAGGAGCGCGCCGCCTGGGCGACGAGCATCCCCACCAGGCGGAGCGGCCAGAGCAGATAGAGGATGTAGGAGTTGAACGCGACGAGGTCGCCGATCTGCAGCTGGCCCCCGAGCACCAGGTGGCCGCCGTACCCGAGGATGATCACCAGGGCGAGGGCGGGGAGGAAGTCGACGAGGGGCAAGAAGTTGGCGCGCAAGCGCGCGCCGGCGAGGGCCCGGTCGAGCACCTGGTCGGCCTCGACCGCGAGCTGGGCCTCCTGGCGGGCTTCGGTCCCGAAGCCCTTCACGACCCGGACCCCGGCGACGCTCTCCTCGACAACGCCGGAGAAGTCACCGAGCTCGTTCTGGAGCTGGAGTGACACCGGGTGCAGCCGGTGCGAGAAGCGCGCCGCGGCGATGCTGAGCAGCGGCAGGGCACCGAGCGCGAACACCGCGAGCAGCACGTTGTGGAGGACCATCACGATGATCACGCCCGAGAGCAGGAACGTGGTGGCCACCGTCAGGGGGATGAGGACGACGACGAGGTTGACCTGCTGGATGTCGCTGTTCGCCCGGGCCATGAGCTGGCCGGTCTGGGCCCGGTCGTGGAACGCGAAGTGCAGCTGCTGGAGGTGGGCGAAGAGCCGCTCGCGCAGGTCGGTCTCGACCCGGTACGCGATCCGGAACGCGGTGTAGCGCCGCAACGCGGTGCCGATCGCCTGGATGACGCCGACGAAGAGGATCAGCAGCGCATAGACGACGATGATGTGGCCGTTGCCGGGCAGGATCCCCTGGTCGATGGCGACGGCGGCGAAGAGCGGTCCCGCCAGCCGGGCGCCGGTCCAGAGGCCACCGGCGAGGATCCCGAGGATGAGCCAGCGGCGCTGTGAGCGGAGCGCCGAGCGCATGAGCCGCCAGCCGTCCCGACGCGACTGGTGGTCCTGCTCCAACGCCTTCAGCTCCTGCGACCGCGAAAGTGCCCGGCGTGCGATGTCGCTCAGGCCAGCAACCCAGGTTACCAGGGGCGCTCGTCGCGGCTCGCGGTCATTCGCGAGACGGGGCCCGGCGCGCGCGTGGCGGTCAGTCGGGGACGGCGCGCCCGCCGTAGAGCTCGGTGATCATCTCCACGAGCGCGTCGCGGTCGCGTTCGGCATCACCGATGAACGCGCCGGCGCGCACGCCCCGAGCTTGCAGATCAGCGACGAGCGCGCCGACGGTGGAGGGGTCGTGGCCCACGATGATCGCGATGGGCTGATCGGTCACGGTTCGGATGTGATGCGGACGTAGTCACCTTGGTAGAAGAGGAGCGGGCCGGCATCGTGGGTGATGCCGAGGTCGAGGACTTGGCCGACGACGATGATGTGATCGCCGCCGTCGTACTCGGCCCAGAACTCGCAGTCGATGTAGGCGAGGACGTCGTGCAGGACCGGTGAGCCGCCGACACCTCGGTGCCAGTCGACTTGGGCGAAGCGGTCGACACCGCGGGTCGCGAAGAGGCGGGAGAGCTCCTCTTGGTGTTCGCCGAGGATGTTGACCGCGAAGCGCCGGGCTCGTTCGATGCGGGGCCACGTGGTGGAGGTCCGCCCCACGCAGAAGAGCACGAGCGGCGGGTCGAGCGAGACCGACGTGAACGAGTTGGCCGCCACGCCGACCGGCTCGTCGCCGTCCATGGCGGTGATGATGGTGACGCCGGTGGCGAAATGTCCGAGAACCTGGCGGAAGTCGTCGCCGCCGGGCCGGAAGACGTCGTCGGCGGGGGCCCCGCCCTCGGTCATGGGGTCAGCGGGGGCTGACCGGGAATCGCAGCCCCTCGGTGGCGGCGAAGACCTCGGGGCCGCCGGTCCGGGCGGAGAGGTCCTGCGCTTGGGTGAGGACGTGATCGAGGTCCTCGTCGGAGTGCGTCGGGCAATGGTGGAAGAGCATGAGGGACCGGGCCCCGGCCTCGCGTCCCACCCGGACGGCGTAGTCGACGGTGCAGTGACCGAAGTGGCGTTTGGCCTGGTATTCGGTGACGGTGTGCTGGGAGTCGTGGATGACGACGTCGGCACCGTCGCAGAGCTCGAGAACGGCGTCGGGGACGTAGTCGTCGGCGTCGCTGGGACAACAGCCGGGACCGTGGTCCGACAGGTACGCGACGGAGATCCCTTCGAGCTCGACGCGGTACCCGAGGGTGGGATCGGTGTGGCGAACCCAGCGGGAGCGGACTTTGGCCCCGTTGACCGGGAAGTCGTCGGCGTTGGTGTCGACGAAGGTGAGCTTGCCGCCCATCTCGGCCGGGGTGATCGGGAAGTACGGGGGATGCATCACGGCGCTGAAGGTGGCGCCGAGGCCATCGCGCTGCTCGGGGCCGTGGATGTCGATGCAGGCATCGGGGCGAAACGCCGGTGTGAAGAACGGCAGCCCGATGATGTGGTCCCAATGGAGGTGGGTGAGCAGGACGGTGGCGAGGTACGGGCTGGTGAGATTGTTGGCTTCGAGCTCGGCGGTGAAGCGGGCCGTGACCGCGTCGCCGTACTCGCGCAGGCCGGTCCCGAGGTCGAAGATGATCGGCTGGTGGCCCTCGGCCTCGAGGGAGACACACGAGGTGTTGCCGCCGTAGCGCGCGTAGCGAGGACCGGCGCACGGGGTCGAACCCCGGACGCCCCAAAAAGCCAGCGTGGCTCCCCCCGGCATCGCCAGGACCCTACCCCGCCGGGTGTCCTGACCGTCAGCGAGGCACCACCCACCGCGACGTCCTGACCGCGGCGGGACGGGAATTAGCGGGCGGCGGGCCCTTCGGCGCGGACCTGCTCGACGTGGACGAGGGCGCGGCGCAGCTGTTCGATCCAGTCGCCCTCATTCTCGTGGACGAGCCGGACGCACCAGGCGAGCGCCTCGGATCGGCTGCGGGCGACACCGGCGTGCACGAGGGTGTCGAGCACCCGGCGCTCGTTCATGCGCAGACGGGTCATGACCGGGACACCGAGGCTGGTGAAGGCGACCTCGTCGGCGCCGCAGCGGGCACCCCAGGCGACCTTGCGGGCGAACCGGGCCTCGGCCTCGTCGGCGATGCGCATCCGGTGCTGGCGGGTGTCCTCGCGGTGGCCTTGGATGCGGGCCTTGCGGGCCGCGTGTCGGGTCTCGTCGTCGGCGTCTTGGCCGGCGTCGGGTTCGGCCAGGGTGCCGAGGACGAGGATCTCCTCCCGGTCGGCGAGGACGTCGGGCGGGCCGGTGAACCACCCCTCGGGGATCCTCCCGGCGAACCAACCCTGCAGCTGTCCCGAATCCGTCATGCCATTACATTATTACACCACTACATCGCTTGCAAGCGGCGACGGAGCCGATCCGCGACGTCGGCCATCTCCTCGGGGGTCTCGTAGCGGTGGCGGGGCCAGAAGAAGCCCCGGAGCCCGTCCTTCGGGCGGCGGGGGACCACGTGGAAGTGCAGGTGCGGGACGCTCTGGCTCACGATGTTGTTGGCGGCGATGAAGGTCCCGACGGCGTCGAGGGCGTCGGGCATCGCCGCCGCGACCCGCTGGACCGCCAGGAAGAAGGGGGCGACCTCGTCCCCGGGGAGGTCGGGGAGGGTCACGACGTGGTCGCGGGGCACAACGAGGGTGTGGCCGGGGAAGAGGGGGCGGTGATCGAGGAACGCGACGGC
>Ga0066793_10001482_pt1 | contig 10694 bp, 7 predicted proteins | sample PersoiDNA2013189_FD_83876 | JGI IMG/M metagenome (GOLD analysis project Ga0066793, IMG submission 83876) | Permafrost soil microbial communities from the Arctic, to analyse light accelerated degradation of dissolved organic matter (DOM) -... | ecosystem: Environmental > Terrestrial > Soil >...
AATCAGCAGACTCTCTATACTCCCTGAGACGCTGCGAATCGCTCGCAAAAGGCTCACCCTGACCCCGTCAGGAGTTCCCCCCAAATCTATATATAACAAATCGAAGATGACTGCTGACCAGTAGGAATTACTGCTGACGTGTAATCGAAAACGCAAGTTTTAGGGTCAGACCCCTTAACTTGCGTTTTGCGTCGACGAGTTCAGTCCTGCGAGGGGTGTCCTCTCCGGAGTGAGTCGGCCTCCGTCGAATCGACGGAGAGGACACCCCTCGCATTAATGGTAGTTGTAGCGGCCGAAGCCGGGGACCAGCTCTATCTTGACCGTGCCCCTGGCGGCGACCTTGTCCACCAGCTCGTTCATCTTCGTGGCGTTCGACGAGCCGATCATGTTGACCATTTTCTCGTTCATCTTCACCTGGGGCCTGAAGAACGGGTACCAGAACTTGTTCTTGACCTCGTACATCATCTTGAAGTTGCGCGTGAAGCCCTGGAACTCGCGCATGGCCTTCTCCGGGTCGGTGATGGCGGTGGCAGCGACCTTGCCGGTCACCAGCGCGCCCGATATCCCGAACCAGAACAAGGGGTCCATCGCCCCCGAGATGGTCCCACAGAGAACGGCGTCGTTCCAGAAGAGCCTGGGGTTGTCGCGCGAGGCGATCGGGACGACGCCGGAGACGTACTCCCAGTTGTCGTGCTCGATTCCCTCGTTGCGCACCATCCAGTGGTTGTACCTGCGCAGGCACTCCTTCGAGACCTCGCGGATACTGAAGAGCAGGTCGAAGTAGTAGTCGTTGACCGAGGAGAAGTAACCGTACTCGCTGACGCAATCGCCCCACCAGATCCAGGCGTAGTCCGTGACTCCGGAGTAGCCCCGCGAGCACCAGCCGTACCAGGTCAGGGCGGGGATGTCGAGCATCTTGTAGGCGGAAGGGGTGAGCCCGCAGGCGATGATGGTGTTGGGCGGCAGCTTGTCCAGGTCCTCTTTCTTGAGCGGTGAGCCGAACTCGAAGGATACACCGGCCTTCTTGCACTCCTCGTAGAGCACTGTATCCAGGCTGGTCGGGCGGTTGCCCCTCTCCACGGCGTAGAACGCCTCGCCGGGCACCTCAATCTTGGTATCGTTGAAGAAAAACGGGATTGGCCGCGCCACCTGGTGGAACACTCCCGTGATATCGATGCCTATATACTCGGATGTCTTCACTGGGTCGATCGGCGTCACGTGGGTCGAAGGGTTGTACATCTGGGAGCCGCCATAGCCGGGCTCGCGGTCGTGCACAGTGACGGAATAGCCCTCCCGGGCCAGGTTGGCCGCCGCTATCAGACCCGACATCCCCCCACCGTAGATCGTTGCCTCGCGCTTTTTCTCGCCCATTCCTCCTCCTTGATCTGACTGCGATGATTAAAACATCTCCAGCGGTCCAAAGTCCACGCTGCCCCGGAACGCGCCGCCGGAGCCTGTGGTAGAATCCTCAGACGGGTTTAAGCGGCGCCCGGAGGCGGCATTGACGAGGACTGACACCAGAACAAGAGTGCTCAAGGCGGCACGGAGCGTCTTCGCCAAAAAAGGTTACAAGGCTACCACCGTCGAGGACATCCTCACCGAGGCGCACGTCGCCCGCGGGACTTTCTACCGCTATTTCCCCAACAAGCGCCAAGTCTTCCTGGACCTGATGTCGGAGCTGCTCGACGGGATCTACGAGGCCACCAGGCCACTGGTCACCGGCGACGGCGTCGAGCTCTCCGGGCTGATACACGACAGCTTCGCGCAGTGCTACAGACTCTTCATCGACAACCGCAGCATCCTGATCACTTTCATCCGGGAGGGCCTGGCGGCCGACGTGCGGCTGTACGCGCTCTGGGACGATTTCGACCGCAGGATGAACTCGGTCTTCGAGTCGGTCCTGGCGCGTGGCGCGAGCAGCGGCGAGTTCAGGCCGGTGGACAGCGAGCTCGTCTCTCGCGCGATGATGATGCTCTTCCTGCAGGTGCCCTACAGGGACATAATGCCGGGCGGCCGCACGCAGATCGATGTCGACTCGCTGGCGGGCGAGATGGCCGGCTTCGTCCTGGAGGGGCTCGGCGTGCGCCAGGACTTCAGGGACACGGGCCAGCCGTAGAGCGTAACGGTCAGGTGCCTCATCATCGGCTCACCAACGTTATGGTAATATCGTGCCTTGTCTGGAGGTGTGTCTTTGTTTCCCGAGTACGACCACCAAGCAATAGAGACCAAATGGATCAAGCGCTGGGCCGAGGAGGGCGCGTTCGCAGCCGAGATCGACCCCGGCCGCGACAAGAGATACGTGCTTGTCATGTTCCCATACCCCAGCGGCCCCGCCCACATGGGACACGTGGCCAACTACACGCTGGGCGACGTGGTGGCGCGATACTACCGGCGCAAGGGAGTCGGCGTGCTGCACCCGATGGGCTACGACTCCTTCGGACTGCCGGCTGAGAACGCGGCGATATCCTCGGGGGTCCACCCCTCGGCCTGGACACGAGACAACATCGAGCTCATCAAAGCCGACCTCAAAAGGCTGGGCTTCTCCTACGACTGGTCGCGGGAGCTGTCGACCTGCGAGCCCGCCTACTACCGCTGGACCCAGTGGTTCTTCCTGAAGATGTTCGAAAGAGGCCTTGCCTACAAGGCAAACGCGGCCACCAACTGGTGCCCGTCGTGTGGCACGGTACTGGCGAACGAGCAGGTGCTGGCCGACGGCACCTGTGAAAGGTGCTCGACCCTGGTGGTGCCGCGCTGGCTCAACCAGTGGTTTTTCAAGGTCACAGATTACGCTGAGCGGCTGCTCGACGACATGGAGAAGCTGGACGGCTGGCCGGAGCGCGTGCTCACCATGCAGCGCAACTGGATCGGCAAGTCGCGCGGCGCCGAGGTCGACTTCACGCTGGAGGCCACCGGCGAGAAGATACGCATCTACACCACCAGGCCCGACACCCTCTACGGGGTCACCTTCTTCCTGCTGGCGCCCGAGCACCCGCTGGTGGACAGGCTGGTCGAGGGTACGGAGCGCGAGGCCGAGGTGGCCGCGTTCCGCAAACGAGTGATGGCGAGCTCCACTATAGAGAGGACCGCGCTCGAGACCGAGAAGGACGGCGTCTACCTGGGCGCGACCGTGACCAACCCGCTCAACGGCGAGAGCGTTCCCGTTTACACCGCCAACTTCGTCCTGATCGAGTACGGCACCGGCGCGGTGATGGCGGTGCCCGCGCACGACCAGCGTGACTTCGAGTTCGCGCGCAAGTACGACCTTGCGATCAGAGTCGTGATAGAGCCCCCTGATGGTGAGCTCGTCGCCGATGACATGACCGAGGCCTTCGAGGAGCCCGGCACCATGATCGCGTCCGGCGCGTTCGACGGGACCGCCAGCGAAGAAGGCAAGCAGAAGGTGTGCGACCTGCTGGAGGCGCGCGGCTGGGGGGCGCGAGCGGTCAACTACAGGCTGCGCGACTGGCTGGTGTCCAGGCAGAGGTACTGGGGGGCACCGATCCCCATCGTCTACTGCGAAAAGTGCGGGACCGTGGCGGTGCCGGAAGAGGAGCTTCCGGTGCTGCTGCCCGAGGACCTGCCGCTGGCCGAAGGGGGCAAGTCGCCGCTTCCGCTCACGCCCTCCTTCTACCAGACGTCGTGCCCGTCGTGCGGTGGGCCGGCGAAGCGCGAGACCGACACCATGGACACGTTCGTCGACTCCTCCTGGTACTACTTCAGGTACGTCGACCCCGCCGAGTCGGACGCTCCGTTCGACAAGGAGGACGCGGCATACTGGATGCCGGTCGACCAGTACATCGGCGGTATCGAGCACGCCATACTTCACCTGCTGTACTCACGTTTCTTCACCAAGGTGATCCACGACCTGGGGTTGATAGATTTCGACGAGCCGTTCACCAACCTGCTGTGCCAGGGGATGATCACCAGGGACGGTGCCAAGATGTCCAAGTCGAAGGGCAACGTGGTCACGCCGGGCGATCACATCGACAGGCTGGGCGCGGACACTCTGCGCCTCTACATCCTGTTCATGGGGCCGCCGGAGCTCTCCAAGGACTGGAGCGACGCCGGTGTGGAGGGCGCGCACAGGTTCCTGGGGCGCGTGTGGAGGATGGTGCACGAGCGCTACCTGCCGCTCCGTCAGGCGGGCGGTGAGCCGGACGGGCCGGCCTCCAGGCACAGGGCCATGCGCAGCCTGACCCACCGCACCATCATGAATGTCACTAACGACATAGACCAGTTCGCTTTCAACACCGCGATCAGCTTCATCATGGAGCTCGTCAACGGCATCAACCACTATGCCTCCGAAGGCGCGCCCGACGCCGCCGTGCTCGACGAGGCGGTCCTGGCCGCGCTGCAGCTGCTCGCGCCTTTCGCGCCGTTCATCTCCGAGGAGCTCTGGAGCATCGCCGGCAAGGAAGGCAGGGTCAACGACCTGCCCTGGCTCTCCTTCGACGATGAGCTCGCGAAGCCGGAGGAGGTGACCCTCATAGTGCAGGTCAACGGCAAGGTGAGGGACAGGGTGACGGTGCCGGCCGGGATATCCGACGACGAGATGAAGGCCAGGGCGTTCGAGGCGGAGAACACCGCCAGGCACCTCGAGGGCAAGGAGATCCGTAAGGTCATCGTGGTCCCCGGCAAGCTGGTCAACATAGTCATCTAGAGAGCGAAGCCACCCGATCCCACTTGATATGCTTGTACTGCTGTGCTATCCTGAACAAGCAATGCAGGCAAATGTCAAACGCGGTTTCGGCGACCTGGTCGGCGCAGCCGCGTCTCTCACAAGACCCCAGTTGGTCGTCATCGTACTGCTCATCCTGGCGCTGTGCATCGGATCATTTCTCGCTTACTCCAGGTCGCGCCCCAGCCGGGTAGAGGTGAGCGGGGCGGGGGAGGCCGCCGCCTCGGCGCCCGGCGCGCGGACCATAACAGTCCACGTGGCTGGAGCAGTGGTGAGCCCGGGGCTTTACCGGTTGCGGGAAGGATCCAGGGTTGCCGACGCGCTGGAGAAGGCCGGGGGCGCGAGCGCTGACGCTCTGCTCGATGACCTCAACCTGGCGGGGAAGCTCGCTGACGGCCAGAAGGTGATGGTACCGCGAGGGACGCAGCCGGGAGCGCAGCCCGCGCCCGGGCCGGCGTCCGCCCAGCCGGCGAGCGCGCTGGTGAACCTCAATACCGCCACCCCCGAGCAGCTCGACGCGCTCCCCGGGGTCGGCCCGGCGATGGCTGCCAAGATCGTCGAGTACCGGCAGAAGAACGGGCCGTTCACGACGGTCGACGAGCTTGACGACGTGTCCGGGATCGGGCCGTCCAAGCTCGAGGCGCTGCGCGACCTGGTGACAATCTGAGGTGCGGGGGCGGCTGTACCTGCTATGCTTCGCCTCGATGGCGGCCGGCATCGTCGCGGTCAGGTTCTGCGACGCGCCGGCGATGTGGGCCTTGCTCGCTCTCTTGCTCCTATCCCTGGCCGGCCTCGCGACTCCCCTCAAGCGCCGCGCGCTGATCCTCCTCGTCCCGGTTGCCTGTTCGTTCCTCGGTTCCCTTCTGATGCTAGCCTCAGGTGACGCGGTACGGGGCGGCCTGTTGGCGGCGCGGGCCGGCGACGGCGTCGCCGTGACTGTACTCGGGCGCGTGGTCTCGCCCGCCACTACCGGGGGAGGGAAGTCCAGCTTTTTCCTCCAGGTCGGCGAAGCGAGGCTTAAGAACGAGACATACACCCTGGGCGAGCGCGTCTACGTGCAGGCCGAAGGAGCCCTGAAGGCCGGCGCGATATTCCCGGGATCGATGGTCGAGGCGCATGGCAGGCTCGCCAGGCCCCAGCGGGAGGTCGCCTGGCTTGCTGACAACGGCGCGGGGTCGGTCCTGCGCTGCGCGGGCACTCAAGTCACCAGGCAACCAGAGCCGGCCGGCCTGGTCTCGAGATCGGTGGCTACCTCGCGCCAATGGATCGCACTTGCCTACGAAAGGGTCTTTGACAGGAGGGTGGCGGGGTTCCTCCAGGGCGTCAGCTTGAGCAAGACCGATCGAATGGACCAGACGACTCTCGCCGATCTGAGGGCCTGCGGTCTGGGACACCTCGTCGCCATGGCCGGGCTGCACGTCGGCTCCGCCGCCATCCTCGTGTTGGCGATCGCCGGCGTCCTCGGCCTGGGGCGCCGCTGGCGATTTGTGCTTGCCTGCCTGGCGGCGCTGGCCGTGCTCTCCCTGTCTAATTTCAGGCTCTCGGCGATGCGGGCCACGATAATGGCGGGCGCCTGTTTCGCCGGCTCGATGCTGGGACGCCGGTACAACCCGCTCATCGGGGTCTCGCTGGCGGGGATGGCGATGCTGTGCGCGAATCCCAGGGCGATATGCGACTCGAGCTTCCAGTACTCGTTCGCGGCGGCCCTGGGGATCGTGCTGGTCGCATCCAGGCGCGGTCCCCACGACAGGCGCAGCAAGGCAGGGCTGGCGGTGGCGGTCTGCGCCGGAGCCCAGCTTGGGATACTCCCTCTGATAGTGATCAAGGGAGAGCCGGCCCCGGTCTCGGCCCTCCTGGCGAACCTGCTGGTCGTCTGGCTCGTCGGCGCGATTCTGCTTGCCGTTTGGGCCACGGCATTGCTAACCGCTGTCAGCATGCCGGTCGCGCGTGTGGCCTCGGTCATGCCCGCGGCCCTGGCGCGCTACGTCATGGCCGTAGCTTCAACATGCGCGCGGCTGCCGGGGGCGGGGTTGCACATGGGCGCCCTATCCGCGGCGGCCCTGGTGTTCTACGCCGCAGCACTGGTGATGTTCGCGTCGCGCCGGCGCGGCTCCTCGCTGCTCAAGCCCGCGGTCGCCCTCGGAGTCTCGGCCGTCCTGGTCCTTTTCGGGTGCTTCCCGCTGGTGCAGACCGTAGGAATGCCAAGGATGACCGTGCTGGACGTCGGTGAAGGTGACGCCGCGCTCCTGCAGGCGGAGGGAACGACTGTCCTCGTCGACGGGGGCCCCGACCCCAACGTCATCGTCGCCAAACTGCGGTCGCGCGGGGTCAGCCACGTCGACCTGATGGTGGCGAGCCACCCGCACGCCGATCACTGCGCGGGCCTGGTCCAGGTGATGAGGAGCATGCCGGTGGGCAGGCTGCTGGAGCCCGGAGAGTTCAGCGGCGTCGGTGGAGCGTACGAAGATCTCCTCGCTCTGGCAGCGCGGAGGGGGGTGCCTGTAACCGTGGCAGCGGTCGGCCAGTCCCTTTCGCTCGGTGCGCGGTTCACCCTGGAAGTGCTCTTCGCGCCCTCCAGGCTGCCGGTCCCCCCAGAAAACCTGAACGACTGTTCCATAGTGGCCATGGCAGAGGTGGAAGGAGCCCGCGTGCTGTTCACGGGTGACATCGAGGCCGACGCGCAGCAGACGCTTTTCCACGACAGCCCCTCGATGGCTTGCGACGTCATCAAGGTACCTCACCAGGGAGCGGCGAACGCGGCCACCGCCGCCCTGCTGGACGCCTCCAGGCCCGCAGTCGCGACGATATCGGTCGGAAGGGACAACGAGTACGGGCACCCGTCGAAGAAGTGCCTCGACCTCCTGGCGTCCCGCGGGGTGAAGGTCGCCCGCACCGACTTGTCCGGTGACATAGTGATAACGATGGGCAATGGTAGAATTGGGATGCAAACCAGCAGGCGGTGAGTCTTGGCCAAGAAGCGTGTCGAAAAAATCGAAGACCTGAACAACGTCTACTACGTCTACGGGGACGAGGAGCTCCTCATCCAGCAGGCGCTCGACCGGCTCAAGGCGCTCTTCGGCGCGGAGGCGGACGCCGACTTCAACCTCGAGGTGATAGACGCCGCCGCCATGGGCGCGGACCATGTGGTCGACGCGGCCGAGACCATACCTCTCATGTCGCCCCGCCGCCTGGTCATAGCCCGCGGCGCCGAGACCCTGAGCAAGAAGGAGCAGGAGGTCATCAACTCCTACCTCGACCGCGCCAACCCCGCCACGGTGCTGGTACTCGCGGCCTGCGGCTCGGGGCCGGGTGAGAGGGACTCGGGCGTCATCAAGAAGGTCGAGTCATCCCCGCTCTACAAGAAGGTGGTGGCCGCGGGCGGCGAGCCGCTCAAGTTCTCGTTCGGCGCCAGGGGACGGCAGAAGAAGGTGTCGGACTGGGTGACCGAGGAGTTCGACAGGCGTGGCAAGACGATACAGCCCGCCGCGCGCGACATGTTGCTCGAGATGGTGGGCAGGGAGCTCCGCGACCTGGAGGACGCGGTCGAGCGCGTCTGCCTTTACGCCGCGGACAGCGCCAGCGTGGGGTGCGACGAGATCACGCAGGTGGTGGTCCCCTCGGCCGAGCAGGGGATCTTCGAGCTGGTCGACTCCGTCGCCGACCGGCGCCGCGACCTCTCGCTCTACCTCCTGAACAAGCTCATCCGCCAGGGGGAGAGCCCCCAGCGGATATTCAGCCTGCTGCTCCGCCAGTTCAGGCTCATCGCGCGCACCAAGTCGCTCGCGCGCGACCACGAGTACGGAGACATCGCATCCACCCTGGGCATCCCCCCGTTCCTGGTGGGCAAGTGCCTTAAGCAGTCGGCGAGGTTCTCGGCCGAGAGGCTGCGGTCGGCGTTCGGGGAGTTCAGGCGAGCGCAGGTGGAGATGCACTCCAACCGCTACCTGGGCGAAAAGGAGTACCAGGGAGCGATACTGGAGATGCTCATCGTGAAGATCATCGGGTGAGGGAGCCCGACGCGACTACTTGACGCCGGACAGAGCCTTGGACATCCTGGATTTCTTGTTGGCGGCCTTGTTCTTGTGGATGACGCCCTTGGAGGCGGCCTTGTCCAGGGATCGGGAAGCTATCAGGAACCTCTCCTTTGCGGCGTCCGCCTCGCCGGCGGCGCAGGCGGCCTCGAACTTCTTGATATCGGTCTTGAGAACTGAGCGCACGTCTTTATTGCGAAGGCGCTGGTCCTCCGATTTGCGCATCCTCTTCCACTGCGACTTGATGTTTGGCATTACCTCTTCCTCGCCAGGGTCGTATTCTTGCTCTTGCAGGAACGCCCGCATTGATGCGGTTCGTTTGGATACCGACGAATTGTAGCACAGGCGTATTTCAGTGTCGACAAGACGGCGAGGCGCCCCAGGCGGGCAAAACAGGCGATTCCATCTGCTATCATTGAGGCCCGGAGGTGAGAATCCTGGACCCGTCGCACATACGGAACTTCTGCATCATCGCGCACATAGACCACGGCAAATCGACGCTCGCGGACCGGTTCCTCGAGATCACCGGCGCCATCGAGCCGGGCATGGCGCGCCCGCAGTTCCTGGACCGCATGGATCTTGAGCGCGAGCGCGGCATAACCATCAAGGCGCAGGCGGTCCGGCTTTCCTACGAGTTTGCCGGGCAGACCTACGAGCTTAACCTCATCGACACACCGGGACACGTCGACTTCAACTACGAGGTGTCTCGGACGCTTGCCGCCTGCGAGGGCGCGGTCCTGCTGGTGGACGCGGCCCAGGGGGTCGAGGCGCAGACGATCGGGAACCTGCACCTGGCCCGGGAGAACGGGCTGAGGATAATTCCCGTGATAAACAAGGTGGACCTCCCCTCTGCCGAGCCCGAGCGGGTGCGCGAGGAGGTCGTCGACATTCTGGATGTGGAGCCCGCCGACGTGATGTTCTGCTCCGCCAAGACGGGCGAGGGCGTGAGGGCCGTGCTCGAGTCGATCATCGCGCTGGTGCCGCCGCCTTCCGCGGGCGAGGACGCCAGGCTGCGCGCGCTGGTTTTCGACTCCACCTACGACCAGTACCGCGGCGTGGTGACATTCGTGCGCGTCGTCTCGGGCAGGCTCGAGGAGGGCGCCGAGATCGGCATGATGGCTGCGGGGAGCCAGGCCGTCGCCGAGACGGTGGGCTACCTCTCACCGGACATGGTGCGTGCCGACTCGCTCTCCGCCGGCGAGGTCGGGTTCGTCGCCACGGGGATCAAGGACGTATCCAAGCTGCCGGTGGGGGACACGCTGACCGTGTCGGCCGACGCGGCGACCGAGCCGCTGCCGGGCTACCGGGAGCCCAAGCCCGTCGTCTTCGCCGGCTTGTTCCCGATAGAGAACAAAGATTACCAGAACTTGAGGGAGGCGCTGGCCAAGCTGAGGCTGAACGACTCCTCGTTCACGTATGAGCCTGAGACCTCGCAGGCGCTCGGCTTCGGCTTCCGCTGCGGATTCCTGGGGCTGCTGCACATGGAGGTGGTGCGCGACAGGCTGGAGCGGGAGTACGACCTCGAGCTCATAATCACGCCGCCCAACGTGGTGTACAGGGTCACCGACAAGGCCGGCGAGGTGACCGTGGTCAAGAACCCCTCGGAGATGCCGCCGGCGAACTCCGTCGCCAAGGTCGCTGAACCCTATGTCTCGCTGCTGCTCATAATGCCCGGCGAAATGGTGGGACCCGTGATGGAGCTGTGCCAGCAGAGGAGGGCTCTGTACCGCGATATGGTCTACCTCTCCACCAACCGGGTGGAGCTGAGCTACGACATGCCGCTGGGCGAGATGGTCTCGGGCTTCTACGACCAGCTTAAGTCCAGGTCCAGGGGATACGCGTCGCTGGACTACGAGCTGGAGGACTACCGCGAGGGGCCGCTGGTCAAGCTCGAGATAATGGTGCACGGAGAGGTGGTCGACGCTTTTTCCACCATTGTGCCCAGGGACAGGGCGCAGGCCCGCGGCCGCGAGCTGGCGGCCAAG
>Ga0066793_10001483_pt1 | contig 10693 bp, 10 predicted proteins | sample PersoiDNA2013189_FD_83876 | JGI IMG/M metagenome (GOLD analysis project Ga0066793, IMG submission 83876) | Permafrost soil microbial communities from the Arctic, to analyse light accelerated degradation of dissolved organic matter (DOM) -... | ecosystem: Environmental > Terrestrial > Soil >...
CGTCGCGGTCTTGGCGACGAGTCCACCGAGGCCCTGTGGTCTGTCTTCGATGGCCGGCTCCCGCACTCGTCCGACCTGTGCTGCTACTGGCACGAGAAGGCGCGAGCTCAGATTGCGACCGGGAAGACTCGCCGCGCTGGTCTCCTCGCGACACAGGGCATCAGGGGCCAAGCGAACCGTCGAGTGCTGGGGCGGATCAACGAGACCGGGGCGATCTTCTTCGCTCGGTCGGACGAGCCGTGGGTGCTCTCAGGCGCGGCCGTCCACATCAGCTTCGTCGGCCAGGACGGCGGCGGCGAACGCGACCGAACGCTCGACGGGCGGCCGGTCGCGGAGATCAACGCCGACCTGACCTCCGGCATCGACGTGACGAAGGCCCGCCCACTTCGCGAGAACCTCGGGATCGCGTTCATGGGCGTCATCACCGTCGGTCCGTTCGATATCTCGCATCCCGTCGCGAGCGAGATGCTCGTTGCACCGAATCCGCACCGACGGCCGAACACGGACGTACTTCGGCCGTGGATGAATGGCCGGGACCTCACGAGCCGGTCTCGGAACCGGTGGGTGATCGACTTCGGCGACCGGTCCGAGCGTGACGCCGCCCTGTACGAGACACCCTTCGCCTACGCGCTCGAGCACGTCAAGCCGATGCGTGAGCATTCGTCGATTGCGCACGCCGCGTGGTGGCAGCACTGGCGCCCCAGACCTGAGATGACGGTGGCGATTGATGGGCTCCATCGGTACATCGCCACCCCACTGACTTCCAAACACCGTGTGTTCGTTTGGGTCGACGGCGCCGTTGTTCTCGATCATGCAGCGGCCGCAATCGCCCGCGACGACGACTACACGTTCGGAGTCTTGCATTCACGCGTCCACGAAGCGTGGGCGCTGGCGCAAGGAACGCAGCTCGAAACCCGACCCCGCTACACGCCGACGACTTGCTTCGAGACGTTCCCCTTCCCGCGCCCCACGGACTCCCAACGCGACGCCATCGCCGTGGCCGCCCGCGAGCTCGTCCGCCTCCGCGACGGCTGGCTCAACCCGCCCGGCCTCGACGAATCGGAAATCGCGAAACGCACCCTGACGAACCTCTACAACGAGCGCCCTACCTGGCTCGCCAACACCCACGCGACGCTTGATGCCGCAGTGTTGGCCGCCTACGACTGGCCGGCCGATCTCGCCGATGACGAGATCCTCACTCGGCTGCTCGAGTTGAACCTCGAGCGTGCGCCCGCCTGACAGCCTCCCGACCTCTTCGGACGCCCTGTCAGGCTCACGGATCGGAGGCTGTCTCGGCCAACGCTATGCAGATCGTGCCGGGCCCCAGCCCGTTCCTACCCGAGTTGCGCGACCCAACTCTGGCTGCGCGCTTCGGATCTGCGCCCGGGGCTCAGGGCCGGTCCGCGACGACGGCATCCACGGGCAAGCCCCACAGGGTCCCCTGCACGACCTGAGTGATCTGCAGCCCCGCCTCGGTCAGCGCGGTCTCCAGCGGGATCGGGCGGCAGTCGATCAGCGCCGGCAGGAGGTCGTGGCCACGCTCGTAGAGGCGGGTCCGCAGGGCAGGACGATCGCGTCGCGCCAGCGAGGTCACCCCGATGCGACCGCCGGGTCGAAGCACGCGAGCACACTCCGCCAGCACGAGGGGCACCTCCGGCGTGTCGAAGAGCTCGAGGGTGAAGCTCATCACCACGAGGTCAACGGCGCCATCTGGGTACGGCATTGCCAGCGCGTCACCGGTCGCCAGCTCCACGCGGTCGGCAACTCCGGCGCCGCGCACGCGCCGTTCGGCCACCCGGCGCATGCCCTCGGAGAGATCGAGCCCCCAGACCCGCCCGCCCGGGGCGACGGCCCGGGCGAGGGACACGAGATCGTGCCCCGTGCCAAACCCGACTTCCAGAACCCTCTCGCCGGCTAAAGGATGCAGCATCGCGATGGCGCGCCTGCGCACGCCGCGCTCGAAGGGCTCCTCGAACAGGTCGTACCCCCGGCTCAGGCGGTTGTAGCTCGCCTTGGCCTGCGCGTGCGTGCGTCGGACCCGACGGACTCCCTGCCACGGCCCCGACGATTCCTCCGCGGCCGGGCGGAAGGCGAGCAGCGGCAGTTGCTCGGCCGCCCGTCGACGCGCTGCGGGCGTCCCGTCGTAGGGCCAGCCGAGCAGGCGCCCGAGGACGGTCCGGACGACCACCGCTGGAAGGCCGCTGTGGCGCTCGTAGCGCTCGAGGACCGCCACGGCCTCGTCAACCTCCAGCCGTCGCCAGACAGGCCTGTATCGCGTGCCCGCAATCCACACCTCCCGTGCTAGGCCCGCCTCCACGTTGTGAAGCCAGCCTGTCTTCCAACCCCAGCCCGCCGCCACGATCGCCTCCTGGTTGGCGGGGTTGTACGCCATGACCTCGAGCGGCGTCTCGCGACGCAGGTGCGTGCGCCGACCCTCGTGGACGAGGATCAGGAAGCGGTGGCCGAAGAGGAACCCCAGGTGCGCCCTGTACAGGTAGGCAGGCAGCGCGAGGAGCCGGCGGATCACACCTCCGGGCGGCGCCGGCTGCCCGGAGGGTCGGGTGGTCACCGCACGCTCCTTTCTCGCTCTATCACCGGAGCGTCAATCATCAGGGCAGAACGTACACCCGGAGGCTGAGGCGCGAAGCCTGCGCACCCATGGCGGACACGATCGGCGCCGTTGCCAGCGGCAAAGGAGGGGTAGGCCGAGCGGACTGGCCACGATCCAGCGATAGGGACGATGGTTCGTGGAGGGTGGCGGGAACCGGATCTGTCGGCAGTATCTAATGCAAGGCGTGCCGCGTACTATTGGCCTACGAGGAGGGAACATGGCCTATTCGACTCGGATCATCGCCAGCGTCGCGGCTGAAGAGAGCGTCGCGATGTTTGAATGGCGCAAGCTCCATATCCACATCGTCACCCGCGAACCGCTCACCGTTGATGAGGTCCGCACGATCGAACGGGTGTTGCCGAAGGTTGCCAGCGTCGGGCAGTTCGCCGACGTAGTGGGCATGGTCTTCGGACGTTCCGTCCGGATCAGGACACAGCGCCCATCGACGGACATCAGGCTCGAGGTGGGACGATAACGGCTGGCCTGCCCGTCGCGCCTGCGGTGGTCCCCGGAGGGAACCCGGGGCGATGCCGGTTGGGGGCAAGACGACTCGGACGTCTGCGGCCCGCACGCCCGGTGTCGGCATCGAATTCCTTCTCTTCGCTTTCGCCGCCGGCGAGCAGCTCTCGGAGCACACCGCGGCACGACCGGCGATCATCCACATCCTCGAGGGCGAGGGGGAGCTGATCGCCGGCGGCGACGCCTATCCCGCCCGGCCGGGGACGTGGTCGCGCATGGCGCCCGAGGTCAAGCACAGCCTGGCGGCTCGGACTCCTATGCAGATGGCGCTCTACCTGCTCCCGCGCCAGCGGCGAGTCACGATCAGGTCATAGGGGTTGCCTCCCGCGGGATATCGGTGGCAGAGCCCAGCCATTGCTGATCCCCGTGCCTTCTAAACTGAGAACATGACGAACCAGTGGTCCGCGCCTCGGCCGCCAGCAGCTGGCCGGAACTGAAACATGGCCATTCTCGCTGCCCTGTTTGCGGCCGTCGGGAGACAGGCGGGCCGCGTGCTGACGACGGCTCTCGGATGGGCCAGCGCGTTGCTCTTCGGACGTGTCCCCAGACACAAGCAGCTGCTCCTGTCGACCGCCCAGCTCGGATCCGGGCCTTGGAGCAAAGCCCGCCGGGCTTGGCCACTTGCCGCTCTCGCTGTGGCCGTGAGTCAGGGGGGCGGCTCAGCCCGCGGACCAGCCGCCGTCGGCGGTGATGATGGCTCCGTTGACGTTCGAGGCCTCTGCCGAGGCCAGCCAGGAGATCAGGGCGGCAACCTCGTCAGGGTTCGCCATACGGCCGGCGGCGGCGTGGATCTTCGCCAGACGTGTCAAGTCCCATTCCGCCCTGGGCGCGGCCGTGACGCCGATGTTCGTTTCGACTCCGCCGGGGCATACGGCGTTGCAACGAATCCCCTCGGCTTGGTAGGTCCAGGCGACGTTCCGCGTGTAGCCGACGATGGCGTGCTTGGAGGCCGTGTAGGCAACGCCCGCCGCACCGCCCTTGAAGCCCCCGATCGAGGCCACGTTCACGATGGAGCCGGACTTGCGCGCCATCATCGCAGGCAGGACTTTGCGCCCCAGACGCATCGGGCCGGTGACATTGACATCCATGACGTGCGCCCAGGTCGCGTCGTCCACGTCGTGGGCGGCCAAGAAGAAGTCCATGATCCCGGCGACATTGGCGAGCACGTCCACCCGCCCATGGGCGGCGATCGTCTCATCGATCACGCGATCCACGTCCGCCTGGCTGGTTATGTCCGCCTTTTGGAGCGTGATCTTCACCCCCGCGGCCTCGAACTCCTCCGCCGCGAGCCTGAGGCCCTCGTCCGAGATGTCGAGCCCGACTACCGTCGCTCCCTCTCTGGCGAACCGCAGGGCGGTGGCGCGGCCAATCCCATAGCCCGTGCCGGTGACGACGACGACCTGACCGGCATGGCGAGTGGTGTCCATGGTGTCCTCACTACTTCGTGGGTTCGAATCCCGTCTTCCGCTCCACTTCCCGGTTTGTGCTCAGCACGACACTCAGCCCGAGGCACCAACCAGCCGCTTCATCCGCCGATCACCTCGTAGAAGCGGGGCTTCGGCTTCCCGGCGAGGAGAGGCAGCGCCTTCTTCCAGGCTTGATCGCGTTCCGGGCTGTGATGCATGCGCATGAACGTCTCGTGGCTCTCGTGCTCGATGAGCACGACATACCCGCCACCCTCGTCTCGCGCCTTCATCAGCCTGCGAGACACGAATCCCGGGAAGCGAGCGTAGGCCTCGTTCGATGCGGCGAACCAGTCGCGAAACTCCTGATCACGTCCCTCCAAGACCGGGGGGAACTCCATGATGTTGATGAACATCGGTGCCGGCTCCTCTATCGGTGGGCGGCCTTCGCCGCTGTGGCTGCCTGTTCCAGCCTCTCGAATAGCCCGACGGCGCGTTGCGAGTCGAGCCAGCTGTCAAGCACCGGCAAGTAGATCTCCTCCTCCTTGGCGAAGTGGAGCTTGACGATGCCATACAGCCCGTACAGGACGCGTCGCAGGTCGAGTTCACGCTCGGGCGGGATCGAGCCACCGATCTGGCCCCGCAGCCTGGCGAGTTCCTCGGTCAGCCGCACGACCTCCGTGTGATCGCGCCGCATCGTATCCGTGGCGCCAGGCGCGGCCATCGCCTCTTCCACGATGGGGTAGAGCGCCTCATCTTCGGCGCCAGCGTGGGGGATGAGGTGGCCCACAAGGAACTCGTGTGCCTCGTCGACGTTGGTCCGGACGTGCTCGGCCGGCGCGCTGCCGACGAGATCGGCGGTGGTGCGCAGCATCTCGATGTGCGGCAGCAGCTCACGGTGTTCGTCGCGGAGCGGCTCGGTAGGGCGGGTGGTTGGCGTCATGGCGATTGGTCTCCATTGCGGACGGCCGACCGATCCCGATTGAGCGGCCTGCCGGCGTCGCTCACGGTGCCCTACCGAAATGAGCTGGTGGGAGGAACCAGTTCCACGTTGCCGCCGTTGCCCAGGCTGCGGCCCGGCGCCAGCCGGACAGCCGGACAGCCGCGGTCAGGATCGAGCCAAGCTCGCCGGTCATCCAGGGCCGAGCCTGCCCGGGGCGGCAGGTTAGTCCATCTTGGCGAGCGACTCCAGCTTCGCCGCGTCTTCGAGTACCAGCCCAGAGCGGCCGACCCGACGGATGGTGCTCTGGGCCTCGAATGAGCGGATCACTCGATCCGTCATCTCCCGCGTCGCCCCGGCGAGGTCGGCCAGTTCGGGCCGAGATAGCAGCGGTCGGACGGGATCGAACAGAAGGACCCGCTCACGCCACAGGACTCCGGCCAAGCGCCGGGAGACAGAATCGAAGCTCATCCGTTCGAGCCGCTCGAGGAGCCGGGCTGCGCTGGTAAGTGCGTGTTGGAGCAAGTCGATGGCGAGCCCGGCGTCAGTGCGTGCCAGGGCCATGACAAGAGCCCCCGGCCACAGAGCTACGATTCCCCTGTCCAGGCCCACCAGATCGGCGGGAGCGGTCGGATGCCGCCGCAGAACCAAGACGCTGACGATGTCACCTGGGTGGGCGATGCGGATCATCTGACGCTGCCCGCTCGGATCCGACCGCCAGACGCCTAGGTGGCCGCTGACAACGAGGGCGAGCGAGGGCTCAAGCCCCTGGTGGGCGACGTGCTCGTGTCGCTGGAACGAGCGGAAACGTGCCTGGCGGACCAGGGCAGCCCGCGTCCCACCGCTCGTCTGGTCGAGGGTTCTCGCGAGCACGTCTTCAAGGGCGTTCCTGTGCTCACGATCCCGGCCTGTTGTCACGTGCGTTGTCTGCGTCTGGCGCGTCAGCGGCGCGTTGGATCTCGCGGCCGGTCCGGACACGGCGGCTATATCGCGACCGTAGGCGCAATGGGATATGGCCACAGTATCTGCCCGCCGGCTGGCGTCACGCTGTAGACGTCCTCGAAGCGAGCCCCGCCGAAGCCAGGGATGGCGAGTACTGGATGGCCGATCGTCACTGTCATTCCTTCCCGAAGGGGCACGCTGCGGTGGGGCGGGATGATGGTCGAGGCCGGGATCTCTTCGAACCGGAGCCCGATGCCGTGCCCGATCCCGTTGACGTAGTAGCGGTCCAGCCCGTGGCGGGCACAGATTGCACGGGCATGCCCGTCGAGCTCGGCGACCGTGACCCCGGGTCGCATCGAGTCTGGGACGGCCTCGGAGATTTCGGCGTATGTGGCGAGCAGCTCAGCCTGGCGTTCGTCGGGGTCGCCCAAGACGAATGTTCGGGCGAGGTTGGCGCAGTAGCCTTCGACTTGCGGCGTCAGGTCGATGACGGCGAGTTCACCCCTGACGAGCGGGCTCGGGCTCTGGCGGCCGTGAAGCATGCAGGTTTCGATGCCGAAGTTCACGAAGATTGGCGTGCTGGTCCCCTCCGCGCCGGCGTGCACCATGGCGCAGAGCGCCTCCGCGGCGACTTCGTGGGCGGTCACGCCAGGCCGCAGCAGCGCCCGGGCGCGGTCCATGCCGATCCCCGCGATACGCTGTGCCTCGCGCAGGAGGGCGACTTCCCCGGCATCCTTGACCATGCGGAGGGGGTCCATGACCGGATCGGACGAGACCAGCTCGACTTCGGGGTTGACGCGGCGAAACATGTCGACCAGGAACGCAGGCGTGTCGAACCAGAGCTGCATGCCGACCTTCGGGCGTCCGCTCGTGGCAGGGATAGCCGTCGCCGCGATGAGCTCGCGCAGGCGGCCGACGATGTCGTGGATCTGCCCGCCGACAGAGCCAAAGACCCGGATGCGGCCGTCCGGGAACGCGGCTTTCAGCTCGGGCTCCTCGCCGCTGAACGCGATCAGCTCCGGCGCGCCTTCAGCAGGGATGATCGCCCTCGGCTGGGAGCGGTCGGTGCCGAAGAGATAGCGGTAGTCGTCGTGGTTCATTACCACGATTGCGATCAGGCCTTCCTCGCGCATCCCGGCCTGAAGCCGTGCGATCCGGTCGTAGTGGACGTTCAAGATCACCTCTCCTGGGCGGGCAGTCAGCACCGGCAGATGTCGCCATTGTGGCCTTCGAACCGGCAGAGTGGTAGAGCCGACGGCTTTGTTTCGTCTCGTTGGCGGCGGACCAACCCGTCCATCTCCGCCAACGCTCGGCCCAGATGACATTCGCCCCTTGCAGGTACAAGGCCCAGAGCGATCAACTAGGGGCAGCGGCGATCCACCGAACCTGTTGACGGCGGCACTTTCAGGGGAGACGGTTGAGCCGCGTCGACGAGACGGGAACTGATCGCGCGGGCGCCAGACCATCCTTCGGCAACTCGCGGTAGGAGGTAGCACGATGCAAGCAGGAGGCACCGCAGGGGTCCGCAGCGAGTCCATCGACCGGATCCTTCGCTGGGGTCTATTCGCCGCAATCATCTTCTCGGTTGGCGTGCTCGCCTACGGCACCCTGACCGCCTACGATGCCGCGCCACCGATTCCGGATCGCGTCGTCGGTCCCACTGGTGCGACCGTCTACACGCGTGACGACATCGTCGCCGGCAAGGCGGTCTTCCAGCGCGCCGATCTTATGGACTTCGGCTCGCTGTACGGGAATGGCGCCTATTTCGGGCCGGACTTCACGACCGACTATCTCGACCGCGAAAGCAAGAGTCTGCACGAGTCGGCTGCGCAAGCCACCTTCGGTATCCCTTATGCCGAGCTGAGCGTGTCTCAGCGTAACCAGGTGGATGCGCAGGTGACGGTCTCGGTCAAGACGAACCGCTACTCCAACGGGGTCCTAACCCTCACCGCCGACGAAGTCACGGCCCACCAGGCCATCGTCGCCCACTACCGCGACCTGTTCATTAACGGCGACCGGGAGCTCGGCCTGCCGGCCAACACCGTGAGGAGCCAGGCGGAGGCGGACCAGGTGACGGCCTTTCTCGGCTGGGCGGCCTGGACGACCGTCGCCGACCGACCCGGCACCGACGCTTCCTACACCAACAACTGGCCGTATGAGCCCTCCGTGGGGAACCTAGCGACAGCGCCGATGTGGACCTGGACCTGGATCTCGCTGGCCGCCCTGGGCGTGTTGGGCATACTCGTCCTGCTCATCTACCGCCGGCTGTTCGGCGGCCGCGAGGCCGCCTTGCGGGTGCCGGCAGCCGGAACCTCCGGTGATGGCCCTCTCACCCCAAGCCAGAGGGCAACTGCGGCCTGGTTCCTGGTAGTCCCGCTTCTCCTGCTCGTTCAGGGCGTGCTCGGCACGCTCATGGCCCACTATTACGCCGAGCGGACCGGCTTCTATGGGATCGACCTGTCTGGGCTTCTCCCGTTCAACGTACTCAAGGGCCTCCACCTGCAGTTCGCTATCGCATGGATCGCTGCATCGTGGCTGGGGGCCGGGTTGTTCCTGGCACCGCTGATCGGGGGCAAGGAGCCGCGGCACCAGCGCGCTCTCACCTACGTCCTGCTGGCCGCCATCGTCGCGGTCGTCGTCGGATCTGCGCTTGGCGTGTACCTCGGCGTCAAGCTGGACCTCGGCGATGCCTGGTTCTGGATCGGCAACCAGGGCCTGGAGTACATCCAGCTAGGCCGACTGTTTCAGATCGCGCTGTTCGGCGGCCTGCTGCTGTGGGCGGCCGTCCTGGCCCGGGCCTTCTGGCCCGGGCTGCGACGGATGCACACCTTCAGTAGCGTGGAGGGGCTGCTTCTGTACAGCGCGGCGTCGATCGGCCTCGTCTACGCCTTCGGCATGATCCCTGTGTTCACCATCAATGCGAGCGCGACGCTCACGGACTACTGGCGTTGGTGGGTGGTCCACCTCTGGGTCGAGAACACCTTCGAGTTCTTCACCGTCGTGGCGATCGGCTACGCCCTGATGCGCATGGGCCTGGTGTCGCGTCGGATGGTGGAGCGGGTGGTCTACTTCGAGCTGATCCTGATCTTCGGCGCGGGCCTGATCGGCATGGGCCACCACTTCTACTGGGTTGGTGAGCCGGCTATGTGGCTTGCCCTGGGGGCCATCTTTGGCATCCTCGAGGTGATCCCGCTGGTGATCCTGCTTATCCGGGCCTGGCACGAATACCGTGCCATCAGAGCAGCGGGCGGGACCTTCGCTCACCGAACCGCCTTCTACTTCTTCGTCTCGGCATCCGTCTGGAACTTCATCGGCGCCGGGGTGATCGGCGGCCTCATCAATCCACCGATCGTCAGCTACTACGAGCACGGCACGTTCCTGACCTCCACTCACGGCCACGCCAGCATGTTCGGCGCCTTCGGGCTGCTCGGACTGGGCCTGCTCTACCTAGCCGTGCGCGGAATGGTCGCCACGAAGGACTGGAGCGATCGCTGGCCGCTTCGCGCCCTGGCACTCTTCAACGCCTCGATCGTGCTGTGGATCATCTTCAACCTGGCTCCGATTGGCATCGCCCAGTTCCTGGCCTCGCTCGATTCCGGCTACGCTTACGCCCGGAGCCTTGACTTCTACAACGGCGTCGTCATCTTCCAGTGGCTGCGGCTGCCGGGCGACGTCGCCTTCTTGGCGGGCGGTGCGATCCTCTTCTTCGACCTCGTGGCCAAGTTGCGCCATCGCCGGGCCGCGACGGTTGCGGAAGGCGAGTCACTACCGGTCGAGCCGGCGCTCGGGCCTGCGGGCGCTTGAAGCCAACCGAAAGGAGAAAGTCGGATGCCACCCCACTGCGACTCGATGGATGGTCCGGTCGTGCTTGCGGCGAAGCGTGCCCTTGCTGAGCGCGACCCGAAGCTAATCCTCCCGTACGTCAAGGCCGATGGTGAGGCCGAGGTCATCTTGCCTTCGCGCCCGGAGTGAAGCGAGGTTTCAGCCCCACGGACGAAGCCGCCATCTCGGGACGGCTCGCTTTCTGCACAGTCGCCGTTGTACCCCTCAGCTTCGGTCGGTGGGAGCTTGAGCGGCATCTGGTGCAGGAGCTAGGCCCGCTGCTCAACCGCGAGTACGCGGTTCACAGGTAGACGTCCTGTCGATCGCGAAGAGCAACATCATGGCTTGTTAGTACCGTCCTTTCCTTACACCCGACCCATCGGGGTTACTGGGGTCGGTTCACCCTCCGGGACGTAGCCATCTTCTAGGGTGGGGCCCGCGCATACTCCGCCGACA
>Ga0066793_10001484_pt1 | contig 10693 bp, 6 predicted proteins | sample PersoiDNA2013189_FD_83876 | JGI IMG/M metagenome (GOLD analysis project Ga0066793, IMG submission 83876) | Permafrost soil microbial communities from the Arctic, to analyse light accelerated degradation of dissolved organic matter (DOM) -... | ecosystem: Environmental > Terrestrial > Soil >...
AGCAACTTAGCCAGTTTCTCGGCGGCGGAGTGTGACAGTCCCAGCGAGCCCGCTTCCTTACAGGCATTGTGATACTTTTCGCTGAGCTGCTCGGCCACTTTGAAGCAGGCTTCCACATCATCCTTCAGGAAGTGAAGAAAGTCATCGCGCTTGACGAAATTGACCTGGCAGGGATCGATCGTCTCCGCCGTTACTTCGTATGGTTTGCCGGAGATCGTGGCGCTCAACCCCAGCACCTCCCCGGGCTCGGCAAGTTTCACAATGACCGTTCTGCCGCCAGGGGAGTTAATGGAGAGCTTTACACTGCCCTTGCACAGCACAAAGATGCCGCGTGGTATCTGCCCTTCTACAAAAAGCACAGCCCCCTCGGGATACGCGGTCGCGTACTTGATGTTTTCAAAAGTTTGCAGCGCGGTAGCGGGCAGATCGCAGAAGATGCGATCGGCGCGCAACTTGCATGTAATGCAGCTTTCTACAATCTCCATTCCGTATGGTGAGAGCATGAACCAGCCTCCTGTGACGCCCTTGTATGACGCCGCTCGGGCCCGGCTCCCTTGCGTGGATCGTATCTTGCGCAGTCCACAAGCCAGTTGAGTCGGCCACGTCTGACGCCAGTGTCCGTCTGGATGAAACGCTTGGCTGTGCTGCAAGACACACGCCATTGTGATGTCACTCACATGCTGCCCTCTCATCCATCGTTGGTTTCGGTCCCGATTTCGAGATCAATCGGCAGCGGTACCGCAGTGAGCATCCCTAGCGTATCGATCACGGCGAGGAGTTTCCTGTGATGCGGATCACATGCGTCTGTGACTTGGCTTGCTGCGTTCAGGTCCAGCATCGTCCATGCTTATCGAGTCAAGTGGGAACAAGGAAATTGCGGATACCTGTTTTGGATCTCGCACTCATCGCTAACGCTGCTGCGCTCGCGTCGCGCGTGCCTTTCTGTTTCTGTGCATTTCTTCGACGGCTTCCACGCCTGGCATGAGGTGAACAAGATCGAAATGCTCACTGAAGAGGATATGCGCGCTCTCATCAGCATGGATCGCATCTTCAAGCACATCTCTTTCGCGATGACAAGCTGATGGGTCACGCTGATTGGCGAAACTCACTGCAGTGGGTGAGCGGCATCACAGCACAACTAGGGGTAAAGGACCATACTTCTAATTGTTCGTAGAGCCTGGGCACAGGGCGAAGCAGTTTGGGTTAAGCGTCTCGATGGTCGCGAAAATCGGGCCGCTGGAAACCAGTGAGGAGCATATATGGTTACTAAACAACAAGCGCTCGACTACCACTTCGGCACACGCCCGGGAAAGATTGAAGTCACTCCCACCAAGCCTTGCCGCACACAACGCGATCTAAGTCTGGCCTACACCCCCGGAGTGGCAGATCCGTGCCTGGAGATCCAAAAGAACCCGCACGATGCCTTCAAGTACACTGCCCGCGGCAACCTGGTCGCGGTCGTGACCAATGGGACCGCGGTCCTCGGCCTGGGCGACATCGGTGCCCTCGCCGGCAAGCCTGTCATGGAAGGCAAGGCCGTTCTATTCAAACGCTTCGCCGACGTGGATGTCTTCGACATTGAAATCAACAGTCACGATCCGGACGAGGTCATCAAGGTCTGCCAGTTGCTAGAGCCCACCTTCGGCGCCATCAACCTGGAGGACATCAAGGCGCCGGAGTGCTTTTACATCGAAGAGACCTTGAAAAAGACGATGAAGATCCCAGTCTTTCACGATGACCAGCATGGCACCGCCATTATCTCCGGGGCGGCGTTGCTTAATGGCCTGGAAATTGTAGGCAAGGACATCGGCAAGGTACGCGTAGTGGTGAACGGCGCGGGGGCCGCGGGCATTGCTTGCGCTGAGCACTACGTCCGTCTGGGCGTCAAGCGGGAAAACATTATTCTGTGCGACACCAAGGGAGTGATCTACAAGGGCCGCAGCGCCGGCATGAATCCTTACAAAGAGCGTTTCGCGACCAATACCAGCCTACGCACTCTGGCGGAGGCCATGGAGAACGCGGATGTGTTCCTCGGCCTGTCCGTGAAAGGCGCAGTCACACCGGACATGGTGCGGTCGATGGCTAACCGTCCCATTGTCTTCGCTATGGCCAACCCGGATCCGGAAATCACCTATGAAGAGGCTAAGGCGGCGCGTGATGACGTCATCATGGCTACCGGGCGTTCCGACTATCCCAACCAGGTGAACAATGTGCTGGGGTTCCCCTTCATCTTCCGCGGTGCCTTGGACGTGCGTGCTACGGTGATTAATGAGGAGATGAAGCTCGCGGCCACCCACGCCTTGGCAAACCTGGCCAAGGAAGATGTGCCGGACTCGGTATGCCGTGCTTACGGGGTCGCGCGGCTGAAGTTCGGTCCCGACTACCTGATCCCCAAGCCCTTTGATCCACGCGTGCTGGTGTGGGAGTCCTCCGCCGTAGCCCAAGCAGCGATGGAAACCGGAGCGGCCCAGGAGCCTATCGACATTGATGTGTACCGCGAACAGCTCGAGCGTCACCTGGGCAAAGCCCACGAGATCTCGCGCATGATGATTCACAAGGCCCAGGCCAAACCCAAGCACGTCGTCTTTCCCGAAGGAGACAACGAGAAAATCCTGCGCGCCTGCCACTCGATATTGGATGAGAAGATCGCCACACCCATCCTGCTCGGCAACGCTGCAACCATTCATGCCAAAACCGCCGAGCTTGGATTGGATCTGAAAGACGCGGAGATCGTGGATCCAGCGGCATCGCCTCTTCGCGAACGCTACATCCAGGAACTGTTCCGCCTGCGTCAGCGTCGCGGCGTGACCCTCACCGAGGCGCGCACGCTTATCGACGAACGCAACATTTTCGCGTCCATGATGGTTCACATGGGAGATGCCGATGCTCTGGTCTCCGGCGTGACCCAGCACTTCCCCGACACCATTCGCCCGGCGCTGCAGATCGTTCGCATGCGCGAAGGCTTGCACAAGGTCGCCGGCTGCTATCCCCTGATCACGCGCAACGGAGAAGTGTTGTTCTTGGCCGACACCAGCGTCAATATCGATCCTTCCGCGGAGGACCTGGTGGAAATCGCCTTGTGTGCCGCTCAGGAGGCTCGGCGTTTTGACATGGTGCCGCGAGTTGCCATGCTTTCCTTCTCCAGCTTTGGCGGCACCAAGCACCCGTTCTGCGATAAGGTCCGGAAGGCAGTGGAGTTGCTGCATAAAGCCGACCCAACCTTGATTGTGGACGGAGAGATCATGGCCGATGTCGCCGTCTCCCCCGAAGTGCTGGAGCAGACCTATCCTTTCAGTTCCCTCAAAGGCGGTGCCAACGTACTGATCTTCCCCAACCTCGAGTCCGCCAACATTGCCTACAAGCTGCTGACGACGATTGGCGGCGCCGAGATCCTTGGTCCCATCCTCATGGGTATGACTCGGCCCGTGCATTTGCTGGCCCGCGGCGCCGAAGTGGAGGAGATCGTGAACGTTGTCGCCATCGCGGTGGTGGACGCGCGGGCGACTGAGCTCGCCACGGCGATGCCAGAAATCGCGGAATCGGTGGCGCAGGCGGACTAGAGCGGATTCACAAGAGTAGTGTGGGGACGGGGCTTCGCCCCGTCCAAGGGGGGCAAAGCCCTATCATAGGCGCTAACCTAAGCGGTTTGGGCTTGAAGTGGCGTGCCAACTTCCCAGAAGCCCGTTTCTGGGGAGTTTGCTCGGTTCCACACGCATTAGCGGCGCGCAATTCTCGCCAAGCACGCGCGAAAATACGCTTACGATCCCCCTAACAGGGAGTTATAATGCGCGATCATGCCGCAGAAACGGGTCACGATCGCACAAATTTCAGACCTTCACATCAATCGCAGAGTGAAGCAGCCCATCAAGGATATGTTGTTGCGAGTGTTGCAGAAGACCCACCCAGATGTCCTGATTATCTCTGGCGACCTGGCGAATCAGCCAGTTTGGTGGCAGATGAAAAAAGCGGCGAGGCTGGTGAAGGACATCCAGGATGCATGCGCTCCCATCCGCACGATCGTAATTCCCGGCAACCACGACTACAAGTTCTGGGGAAACGTAGGTCTTCGGCGGTTGAGCCGGATAGCATTCGAAATCTACTTCCGTAGAGATGGCTTGAACCAGGGCCTGTGGTGGCATTTGAAGGAGCGCTTTAGATTGACCTTGAACGCATTATGGTGGAGGGGACAAGCCATGCGCGAGCCAGCCTTCGTCGACTTGTTCCCGGATCATCCCGAGTGGGGTTTGGCGGTGTTTGCTATTAATTCCACGAGCCTGGCTGAGATGATGGCAGCAGGCAGAGTTGAGTCGCACGATCTGCAGCAACTCTATTTGCGTGTTGACGAAGCGAGCCGGGATCCCGGATTTACATTTTTTTATAAGGTCGCTCTCGTGCATCATCACCCTGCTCCCATCGCGGATGCCCCGTCGGATGGCCTCGCCCGCATCCAGGACAGTTTCATGATCTTTTACAACGCGGGACTTTTCATACGCGAGCTGAGCCGGCGCGGATTCAACTTAGTACTACACGGCCATAAGCACGTGGCCGGTTTTCTGCGAGTAGCATGCGAGTTCGAGGATCAGGGACGCACCGTGCTGCCCATCGCCGCAGCGGGCACGGCGAGCCATCCTGCACCGGACGACACGCGCGGCCATCACTTACGAATTATCGACATTTTCGATGACGATACAGCGAGGTTACATGAACGATTCTTCAGTGATGACGTGGAAGAAAAAGCGGAGTCCTATTCTCTGGACCTGGAGAGCATTGAGGACGTGCGACGTCGTCGCTTTGTGGTCTTCAGCAGACTTCGGGGATATTCCGCGAGGCATGTGGTTAAGAACGTGCGAATCACGGCAGACGGCTATACGCAGGTTGAGATCAAAGAATTGGATTGCCGAGTTGTCGGATCTGCGAGTGTGCGCCGGATCCCACTGTCGCTTACCAGTGGGCGGCCCAGTTACGTGCGCGGCGTTATGCGCAGCGACGACTCATCAGCCTATGTCCGTATCAGCTTCTCGAAGACGCAGCTGCATGACATTGCCGGGGAGATTTCGCTAGAGAAGGACTGGACCCGCGAGGACGGTCCGTTTCACTTCGGGTATTCCTACCGCCTAATGAACGGACATGTTTTGACGCCACAAGAATTCGCAAGGCACTACGGCTCCTCCGGCGAATCCTCAGAGTTTGCCAGCATCACCTGCGACGGTGGATGTGATCTCATGACTCTGAATGTGCAGTTTCCCCCGAATTACGATCTGAAGGTGCTGGAATTTCGGGCGACTGCCGAGTACGTCCGGGCACCGTTAACTGGAATCAACGATGACCGACTCGATCGCGGTGATGTGACTCCGCACGATAAGGAGATCGCGCGGATCGGGGGAAGCATCCGGCCTGAGGCGAACGGGTACGTATTCACTTGTCCAGAGCCTGTGCCTGGGATGATTTACAAACTCACGTGGAAGTTTCGAGAGCTGGTCGGAGACCCGAAACAGAGACTCTCAGTAGCAGCCGCGTTTCATGCGACCCGCCAGAGGCTGTTGGAGGTGGCCATGAATGCCTCGACAACTGCGGCCGCGGAGTTCGAGAAGGTACGATCTATTCTTCGGGACTTGGCCAGTGACATTGATTCCACAATTGCGGGACCTCCAGAGCAGCTAAGCGTGAGCGTGATGGTCTTCGACGAAAGCTGTCAACGCCTTAAGTTCGTGGGCACCTCCGGCAAAAAACTCACCTCAGCGAACTTTTTCTCCGGAGAAAGTTGCGCCGGCTTTGCCTTCGAGAAGGCAAGATATATTTTGTACCACGCCGCGAAAGATCGTATCGGTTACTTTATCCACTCCGAAGAATGGCAAGATCCAAAGCAGCTAGCAACGCCAGTTGTTTTGGCTTGCTTCCCATGGTTCTACGGTCCGGAAAACGACGGACGCAAACTTGTGGCTGGGGTGGTGAATGTATCGACCATGGTCCTGACCACAAAATTGCTCGGTCTGTTTGACGACCCGGAACTCGAACGAGGTGTTAAGATGAAGCGTTTACAGGACTTAGCAAATCTTGCGGCTATGCGTCTAATCTCGGTGTAGAATATTGTTGGGTAATAAACATGTCACCATTGTGGGACCCACAAGAGGCGAAATCCACGATCTATCAAGGGGTTGAAAAACACTCGGAAGGGATGATTAGCTTCACCTACCGGCCACCGTCTGCTTCTGACCTGAAGGCTCTGAAGGACACAAAAACCTATCGCAACCTGCTACGAGAGCAGCCCGCCGCATTGATCCAGGGTACTGAGAAAACAATTAGAAAAGGCTAGTTCTAATGTCAGCTTCGACGATAACCACAGAATAGAAGTGGAAAGGGGCGTTTGTCTACTCAAGCCAATCCGGCCTAGAGGTGACCGTCATTCTTCCCGACAATAATCCTGCTGTTCTCGATAGGATCGTTTCCGGGGAAGCGAATCTCATCAATGCTTTCCCTTGTTCCCTTGGCTAGAAGTTGACTTCGATATTGCCAAGATCAAAGGCCCCCAGATTAAGGATCGCTTACCGATTGCCGGAGTGGAAAACTTGATCCAGACGTCCCATGCGCGGCTCGTAGTTATCGTGACGTGCGATTCCCTTGTACTCGACACCCGAATAGGCCGGATAACGAATGCGATAGCGGGTTACAGGCCCATCGACATCAGATCGGCTCTAGACTGGTCGGCGGTCTTCTATCACTTCCTTGCCCAAGGGTGTCCGCTCTCAGATGCTTTCAACCGTGCGAAAGATTTTGCCGATCCGGGTTTGGTCCTGATATCGAAGCGAGATTTTCGATTGAGAACTCCCTAGCATTGCTACCCGAAAAACAACGCAACCAGTGACGTTGTCCAAACTCTCTCGCTTCAGCACAGGTCCATCAACAGGCTCACCGTCAATACTGTATTGTCCAGAAGTCGGCTTCTGGGAAGTTGGAAATTCCAGTCAGGGCTTGCCGATTTCCGCCGGATGACAGATTGACGACCCCCAAACGAATTCTGCCTTAAGTTAGCGCGTATGGGGCGCAGCCCCGCTTCCACACAAACCTATCCAACCATTCCAACCCCCATCGACCGCGCCGTACCGCGCATGCTCTTGATGGCGGCATCGAGAAGGCGCGGAAAGCGGTAGCAGTCCGGCCCTGCACGCTGTAGGAGAGGTTCCACTTCTGCGACAGAAAAGCAGCGGGCACAAGCCGACCCTTGTGCCCCGACCGGTTCTGCGCCCGGTCTACAGATGCTCGGCAGAAGGCCTACTTCGCTTGCAGAGATTCGATGTACTGGGTAAGGTTCGCCGTGCGTTGCTGCACCTCGCTCTCGTGTCCACTACTCATGCTCCAAAATAACGCTCCCCACACCGGCATCTCCTTGGATCCGTGCGCGGGAAGAGCGGTTTCGCCGCGGATGGAGGACGAGACTTTCAGCGCCGGATATTTCCCTCCGTTGTTCTTGCTCAGCAGGGTAAGGTCGGAGGCAGGAGTCTTCAACGCGCTGGCCGCAGGACCTCCACCTTTGCCGTCCGTACCATGGCAAACGGCACAGTATGCCGTGTACATGTCCTTGCCGGATACAGGCGACATGGACTTGACAGGGACATGCTTAATGACTTTCTTTGTTTGGCCCTGCGGTTGCTCCTGCGCGGCGACCGTGCAGGCGAGTACGATCAGGGCGGTAAACATCAAAATTAGTTTTCTTATGGACATCGCATTTTCTCCTTTTAAACCAAGGCGCTCTTCTCTGAAACTCTAAGCGCACTCAGAAACCGAAAACCGGCGACGTTGCTACCTTTCGCTGCGCCGCCCGCTATGGCGCCGAGATTTTCCATTCCCGACCGTTCCGCACGAGAGCAAGCGTGGATTTCGTCGGGTTCCCGTGATAGAAGTCGGCTTCATACTTATTGATCAGGGTTTGACGTTCCCAAAGATTGAAACTTTTCACCAGCGGACCGCCCGCGTCGAACACGTCTCCCAATTGATTGGGCACCCATTTCCAGTTGTATTCGACGGTCGCGTTGTTACCTCCGTTCATGTTTACGCCGGCGATGCTCACGAATTGCCGTTGCGCCAGCGGAGCCTGATACGAGAAGGTGCCATCCGTTTCTTTCGATTTTTTGAAACCCGGCAGACCGGTCATCAGGCGCTCTCCTTCGGGTGTGAGCGAGACCAGTACGCTGCCCCGCGGCGCCTTGGCCAATTTAACAATCCCAGCCTTTTCCAGTAATCGATAATTAGGATCCCCAGGTTTTTCACCGGCACTGGGTTTCACCAGACCAGTGCGGAAGTGGATGATGGCCGGACCCGGTCCCTGAAGCGCCGCTGCCACTATCGGGCTCGCCTCTTGCGCGCTGAGAGGCGTTTTCGCCCGGAATTGGAATAGCACGTAGGCCACCGTACCCAGGATTACAGCTAGCAGACACAGCATGAGTACCAGCGGCAAGAACGATGAGCGTCGTTCCATCTCAACTTCGGCTTCAAACATGGCAGCCCCCTTCTTGAACAGCTGCGAATTCGTCAATCAACTCTCATTCTGAGTCCACCGCTTTCCCGATTGCTGTGATCAAAGGCACGATCGATTGTGTCTCGTATCACCATCACGATGAGGTGACACCCTCACCGTGTCCTTGAGCAAAACCCTTGCCAAGGTGTGCGCGTCACGTACAGATGTGATCCCTGTCACACCAACTGTACCCCCCTACAAAGCATAATTACGTTAGATTTCGTGGAGTGTTCCACCACCTTGAGAGTTTAGATTCCATGGCAAAAGGACGCGTTTCCATTGTCGTTGAGCGCTGCAAAGCCTGCGGATTCTGTGTGGAGTTTTGTCCCACCCACGTGCTCGCGCTTTCTTCCGCTTTCAATTCCAAGGGCTACCATCCACCGCACGTCGTGCATCCGGATAAATGCAGTGGTTGTGACTTGTGCGGGATGTATTGCCCCGACTTCGCCATTTACGCCACCAAGGTTCCCGCTGGGGGAGGTGACAAATGAAGGCTGACCCTCGCGGTGTGCTCACCGGCGTGCACTTCATGGACGGTGACCACGCCTGCTGCGAAGGCGCGCTGGCCGCCGGCAGCCGGTTCGCCTCCGGATACCCCATCACTCCTTCCACCGAGATCGTTGAGCGCTTCGCCTCTCGTGTGCCGATGGTAGGCGGAACGTTTATCCAAATGGAAGACGAACTCGCGGCTTCCATCACTCTGCAAGGTGCGGTCTGGGGCGGAGCCAAGGCCTTTACCGTGACTTCCGGCCCCGGCTTTTCTCTAATGATGGAACACATCGGCTACGCCGCCATGACCGAAACTCCGTGTGTGTTCGTGGATGTGCAGCGCGGAGGACCGTCCACCGGCTTGCCCACGCTCCCCGCGCAAGCCGACATGATGCAGGCGCGTTGGGGCTCGCACGGCGACTACGAGATCATCGCCCTCTGCCCCAATTCTCCGCAGGAGTGTTTTGACCTCACCATCAAAGCCTTCAACCTGTCCGAAGAATTCCGCGTGCCCGTGATGTTCATGATGGACGAAGTCGTGGGCCACATGACGGAGAAGGTGGTGATTCCTCCCGCCGACCAGATCGAAGTCGTACCGCGCCGCCATACTCGCAAGCCGGTTGACCAGTACCTCCCCTATGAAACCAACGGCGACCAGGTTCCGGAAATGGCACACGCCGGCGAAGGCTACAAGTTTCATATCACCGGCTTGACTCACGACGAACACGGCTATCCCAATATGACTCCGCAGACCCAGGACAAGCTGGTTCGCCGCCTGCAAAACAAGATTCGCGAAGCCGCCGACCGCATTGCCCTGTTCGAGGAAGAGCAACTCGCGGGCGCCGATGTAGTGGTCGTCTCCTACGGAATCACTTCCCGAGTGGCGCAACGAGCCATCGAGGCGGCTCGTGAACGGGGCCTGCGCGTCGGCAAGTTGCGCCTGATCACCGCCTGGCCATTTCCCGAAAAGAAGATCCGCGAACTCGCGGCGAAGGTGAAAGCATTCGTCGTCCCCGAACTCAATCTGGGCCAGATGGTGCGAGAAGTGGAGCGAGCTGCCGCAGGTCAGGCAAAGACATTCGCCGTGTCGCACGCGGGCGGCGGAGTTCACAACCCCGAAGACATTCTCAAGGTAATTGTGGAGGCCAGCCGATGCCCGGCAGCTTGATCAACGATCTCGTCAACCCAGTCGAGCCCTTCTTACGCAGCGATCGCATGCCTCACATCTGGTGCCCGGGATGCGGCATCGGCACCACCGTGAACTCTTTTGCCCGTGCGCTGATCGAATCGAAAATCGATTTGCAGTCGCTGGCCCTGGTCTCGGGCATCGGCTGTACTGGGCGTGTGGCGGGCTACGTCAAACTGGATTCTTTCCATACCACGCACGGCCGCGCCATTCCGTTCGCCACCGGGTTGAAACTGGCAAACCCAAAGCTGAACGTCGTCGTCTATTCCGGCGACGGCGATCTTTCGGCCATCGGGGGCAATCATCTGATTCACGCCGCGCGCCGCAACATCGATTTGAAAGTCATCTGCGTGAACAATCTGATCTACGCCATGACTGGCGGCCAGACTGCGCCCACCACTCCGGAGCACTCGATTACTTCCACGAATCCCTACGGTGTGTTCGAGCCGGCGTTTAATTTGCCGCACCTGGTCGAAGCGGCTGGAGCGGTTTATGTCGCGCGCTGG
>Ga0066793_10001485_pt1 | contig 10693 bp, 9 predicted proteins | sample PersoiDNA2013189_FD_83876 | JGI IMG/M metagenome (GOLD analysis project Ga0066793, IMG submission 83876) | Permafrost soil microbial communities from the Arctic, to analyse light accelerated degradation of dissolved organic matter (DOM) -... | ecosystem: Environmental > Terrestrial > Soil >...
GTCGTCTCGAATCCCGTGGCGAAGAAGACGACCTCCTCCTTCGTCCGGCGGGCGAGCTCGACCGCCTGGGTGGCGCTGTACACGACCTCGATGCGGGCGCCCTCCGCCTGGACGTCGGAGAGCGACAGCGCCGTTCCCCGCACCCGCAGCATGTCGCCGTAAGAGGCGACCGCGACGCCCTGGCGCGCCAGAGCGACGCCCTCGTCCACCTCCGGCATGTCGGTGACGCAGACCGGGCAGCCCGGGCCCATGATGACGTTGAGCTCCTTCGGGAAGGTCGAGCGGAGCCCGAACTTGGCGATCGCCTGCTCGTGGCTGCCGCAGACGTGCATTACCGAAACCGGCGAGCGGCCGATCTCGCGCGTCACGCGCGCGATCGTCGACGCCAGGCGGCGCGCGGTCGCCGGGTCGCGGAATTTGAGCTGGCGGGTGCTATCCATTTCTCCGCTGCGCTCCCTCGATCTCTGCGCGCACGTCGGCGGCCATGAGGTCGTCGGGCGCCGACTCGCCCATCAGCGTCTCGTAGAGGAGGAGCGTTTCGCCGATGTCCTCCTCGGGGATCCGCCGGATCGCGAACCCGACGTGATTGAGGATGTAGTCTCCCGGGGCCACCGGCTCGTCGACGATGTCGAGGCACACTTCCCGGCGGACTCCCCAGAAGTCGACGACCGCGACGCTGCCGAGGACGGAAACCACCTTTCCTGGTACTCCCAGGCACATCAGCGCATCTCCCCTCTCACGCGCGCGGCCGCGGCGACCGCCTGGCCGAGCGATAGCCCTCCGTCGCCCGGCGGAACCCGGCGATGAAGGAAAACGTTACCGCCCCGGGCCTCGACCGCTTCGACCGCGCGCTCGGCCAGGAGCCGATTCTGGAAACAGCCGCCCGTCAGGACGACCGGGACGTCGCCGGCGCTCTCGCGGGCTTCTGCGACGAGCTCCGCGGTCGCCCGCGCGAGCGTGTTGTGGAACCGTCCGGAAACCTGCGCCACGCCCGCTCCGGAGCGTCGATGTCGCAGGGCGGCCCGAAGCGTCGGCCGCAGATCAAGCTCCGGCGGCCGCACTGACCGATCCACCTCGAAGGGATACGTACCGTCCTCCGCGGGATCGGCCGCGAAGTTCCACGCCATAGCAACCTGCCCCTCGTGGCGCGAGAATGGGCGCCCGAGAAAGAGGGACCCGAAGGCGTCGAAGTAGCGCCCGACTCCCCGCGCGCGGGGCAGCTCCAGCCCGCATCGGAGCACCTGTCGCACGAGATCGAGCGCACGGTGATCGACACCTTCGAGGAACCGGTCGAGCTCCCGCGGCGGCCCGTCCGGATAGGCGTCCTCGATGAGCGCGACAGCGATCCGCCACGGCTCGGCGATCGCCGTGTCGCCTCCCGCGAGCGCGATCGGACGGAACGTCGCGAGCCGTTCGAATCCCCCGCGCTCCGCAAACATCAGCTCGCCGCCCCAGGCCGTGCCGTCCGGCCCGTAACCCGTCCCGTCGTAGGCGACGCCCAGGACGGGGCCCTCGAGCCCGTGCTCGGCCATCGCGCTCACGACGTGCGCGTGGTGATGTTGGACCGCGACTTTCCGTCCACGGCGCGACCGCGCATAGACCGTCGACACGTACTGCGGGTGGAGGTCGTGCGCGATGATCGACGGCTCGACGCCGAGAAAGCGCACCATGCGGTCGATCGCATCCTCGTAGGCCTCGAGTGTCGCCAGATTGTCGAGATCCCCGACGTGCGGCCCGAGGTAGGCGAGCGATCCCACCCCCACACAGAAAGTGTTCTTGAGCTGACCGCCGCAGGCGAGGACCGGTTCGTCGAAGGGGACCGCGACCGGGATCGGCCGCGGCACCCAGCCCCGCGACCGCCGAAGAAGAACGGGCCCTCGCGCGATGACTCGCACGACGGAATCGTCGCAGCGCGATGCGATCTCGCGGTCGTGCACGAGGAAGCCGTCCGCGATGCCGGCAAGGCGCGTGACCGCCTCGGAATTGCCGGCCGCGAGCGGTTCGTCCGAGACGTTTCCCGACGTCATCACCAGAGGCCTTCCGGCCTCGGAGATCAACAGGTGATGGAGCGGCGTGTAGGGCAAGATCAGGCCGACGTGAGGGTTGTCGGGCGCGACCTCCGGCGCGATGCCGGAGCCCGGTCGCCGGCGCGCCAGGACGATTGGCCGCTCGGGAGAGAGGAGAAGCTTGCGCTCCTCCTCGGACAGGAGAGCGAGGGTCTCCGCCGATTCGATCCCCTCGACCATCACCGCGAACGGCTTTTCCTCGCGCCGCTTGCGCAGACGTAGCCGGCCGACCGCCTCCGAGGAGCCCGCGTCGGCCGCCAGATGGAAGCCCCCGAGCCCTTTGACCGCCACGATCCACCCCGCCCGCAAGTGCGCGGCCGCCTCCGCGAGCGGGTCGGCGACCGGTTCGCGCACACCTTCGGACGAGAGCCACGAGAGCGCCGGCCCGCAGGCCGGACAGGCGTTGGGCTGAGCGTGGAAGCGGCGATTGCCCGGGTCCTCGTACTCGGCCTGGCAGAGCGCGCACATCGCGAAGGGCGCCATCGACGTCGACTGTCGGTCGTACGGCACCTCCCGGCAGATCGTGAACCTGGGGCCACAGTCGGTGCAGTTGGTGAACGCGTAGCGGAACCGGCGGTCGCCGAGGTCGAAGACCTCCCGGACGCATTCGTCGCACGTCGCCCGATCCGGCGGGATCGACAACTCGAGGCTTTCCGTCGTTCGGCTCGCCACGATTAGGAAATCCCGGACAGGCTCAGCCGGAATCGCCCGCCAATCGAGCGCCCGGATCTCGGCCGCCGGCGGCGGAGCGGACCGGATCCCGGAGAGGAAACTCTCCAGCGCCGCCTCGAGGCCGAAAGCGTCGATCGTCACGCCGCGCGAGTCGTTCGACACCCGGCCCGCGACGCCGTTCTCGCGCGCGAGACGCCAGATCCATGGGCGAAAACCCACGCCCTGGACGACGCCCCGGATCTCGATGCGCCGGCCGGCAACGCTCATACCCGAGCGCCTGCGGGGACGGGCGCCTCCGCGCGCTTGCGCGCGAGCGCCTCCTCGAGATGGGCGATCCACGTGTCCATTCCCTCCCCCGTTCGCGCGGACGTGACGAGGAACCGGGCCGACGGGTTGAGGGAGGCCACCTGATCGCAAACCGCCGCGATGTCGAAATCCACGTGGGGGAGAAGGTCGGCCTTCGTGACGACGGTGATCGCGGCGCGGGCGAAGATGCCGGGGTACTTGAACGGCTTGTCGTCGCCTTCCGCGACCGAAAGCAGCGCGACCTTGAAATCCTCGCCGAGGTCGTACGCGGTCGGGCAGATGAGGTTGCCGACGTTCTCGATGAAGAGGACGTCCAGCGCCGCCAACCGGTCGCCTTCCGATTCGAGGGCGCTCGCGATCTGGCGGGCGTCCAGATGACAGGCGCCGCCGGTCAGGATCTGCCGCGCGGGAATTCCCGCTCGGCGCAACCGGTCGGCGTCGCGCTCGGTCGCGATGTCGCCGTCGATCGCGCCCAGCCGCAGCCGGCCCTTCAAGGCTCGAACGGTCGCCTCGAGAAGCGTCGTCTTTCCCGAGCCGGGCGAGGAAATAAGGTTCACGACGAGTGTCGAGGACGCCCGGAAACTCTCGCGCAGCGATTCCGCCGCGGACGCGTTGTCAGCCAGGATTTTCCGGCGAACGTCAACCTCCGTCATGGCGACACGCTCTCCGGCGCGGTGAACGCGACCCCCCGCAGGTCGAGCTCGTCGCCCCCCTCCACGCGGAGCGGCTCACCGCAGCGGGGGCACAGACGCAGCCACGATCCCTCCGCGCGCTCGGCGACGTCGCCGCACGTCCGACACGCCTGCCGCGCGCGCCGCCAGTCGACGACGAGGCATGCGCTTGCGTCCTCGCTCCCCTCCACGACGCCGCGCCACGCGAATTCCAGCAGGTCCGGCTCCACGGCAGCGAGCTCTCCGACGGCGACGGTGACCGATTCGAGCGTCCCGCCGCCGCGCTCGTCCGCCACGGCGCGGGCGGCGCGGTAAATCTCGACGGCCAAACCCATCTCGTGCATGAGCTCGGGACGACTATGCCTTCGATTTCACCGCGCGACATGATGCAAATGCTTCGGTCGCTCCCGATCGTGATGTGTTTGCATCTCGAAACCGGCCGGCGCGTCGGGCATCCTCCCGTCAACAGCGAGGTTACGCTCGCGGGAGGTCGCGATGACGGCGACTGGATCGACCGTGGACCGCCGGGACTTCATCCGGGTATGTACGATCGCGCTCGCTTCCATCGGTCTCCCCTACGCCGCCGCGGCGGAGATCGCACAAGCCGTGGCGAGGAAGAAACTCAAGCCTTCGGTCATCTGGCTTCACTTTCAGGAATGCACGGGATGCACGGAATCTCTTCTCCGAACCTCGCATCCCGCACTCGCCGAGCTGATCCTGGATCTGATTTCCCTGGACTACTGCGAGACGCTCTTCGCCGCCGCGGGCCACCAGGCCGAGGCCGCCCTTCAGAAGGCGATGAAGGACAACGCGGGCAAGTACGTGCTCGTGATCGAGGGAGCGATCCCGACCAAGGACGACGGAATCTACTGCCAGATCGGCGGGCGCACGGCGCTCGAGATCGTTCACGAGACCGCCGACAAGGCGGGCGCGATCATCGCGATCGGCTCCTGCGCCTCGTGGGGAGGGATCCCGTCGGCCGATCCCAATCCAACCGGCGCGACCGGCGCGCCGATGGTCCTCAAGGGCAAAACCGTCGTGACGATTCCGGGCTGCCCGGCCAACCCGTACAACCTGCTAGGCACCGTGCTCCAGTACGTCACGTTTGGGACGCTCCCCGCCCTCGACGACAAAGGCCGGCCGAAGTTCGCCTACGGGCGCACGATTCACGAGGACTGTCCGCGACGTGCTCACTTCGACGCCGGCCGATTCGTCCAGAAGTTCGGAGACGAAGGGCACCGGCTCGGATGGTGCCTCTACAAGACGGGGTGCAAAGGGCCCGCAACCCATGCCAACTGCTCGATTCTAAACTTCGGTGAGGTGATCGGCGCCTGGCCGATCGGCATCGGGCACCCCTGCTACGGCTGCACAGAACAGACGCTCGCTTTCCGGGTCGCAATGCACGACACCGTGGACATCGAGCGCCCTATGCCACCGGACACATACCCGCCAATCCGCGCCGCCCAGGGCCACATCAGCCCGATCGCGACGGGTCTTGCCGGCGTGGTCGGAGGCGCGCTACTCGGAGCCGGCTATATGGCATCGCGCAAGCTCGGCGAGAAGCCCCCTTCGGAGGAAGACGACCCCCGAAAGGAGACGTGACATGTCGGTCGACAGACGCTACCTGCTGAAAAGCCTTGTGGCCGCCGGTGCGGCTGCAGTCGCCGCCGAAGGAACCTCCGAGGCTCGTGTCAGGACGCCGCTGCCGGCCGACGCTCTCGGCCTGCTCTACGACACGACGCGGTGTATCGGCTGCAAGACGTGCGTCGTGGCCTGCCGGGAGGCGAACGACACGAAGCCCGACAACTCGAATTCCCCGGGAGGCATCTGGGACACCCCGATGGATTTGAACGGACAGACGAAGACCGTCGTCAAGCTCTACAAGAGCGCCGATGGGTTGCACCGCTCCTACTTCAAGGCGCAGTGCATGCACTGTGCGGATCCCGCATGCACAACCGCCTGCATGCTCGGGGCGCTCAGCAAGCGGGAGCACGGGATCGTTTCCTACAATCCGAGCCTGTGCATCGGGTGCCGCTACTGCCAGATGGCCTGCCCCTTCAACGTCCCGAAATTCGAGTGGGCAAAGGCCGCGCCCAAGATCGTCAAGTGCGAGCTGTGCCGCCATCGGGTCGCCGGGGCGTCGTTGGCGAAGACCGACGGCTACAGCCGCTATCCCAAAGGCCATGGACCAGCCTGCGCCGAGGTATGTCCCCGACAGGCCGTGATCTATGGCACGCGCGAGGAGCTCCTGGCCGACGCAAGGCGTCGCATGGCGGAACATCCCGACCGGTACGTGCCGAAGATCTACGGCGAAACCGACGGGGGAGGCACGCAGTGCCTCTACCTTTCGCACGTGCCGTTCGAGGACCTCGGTCTGCCGACATTGAGCGCCCGCTCCGTGCCGGACCTTCAGCACACGATCCAGCACGGCATCTATCAGGGATTCGTCGCGCCGCTGGCCCTCTACGGCCTGCTGGGCGCGGTCATCTTCCGCAATCGCCGGAAGCAGCAATCCGAGCAACCTGAGCAGGAGAACGGGGGGCGGCCGTGAGCGAGCGGGCGCAACGCCTGGGCGGGCCGATCTTCACGCGTCCCGTCCGGGTTCTCATCGCACTGTTCGCGGTCGGCGCGATCCTGATCCTGTGGCGCCTCGCCGCGGGGCTCGGAGCCACGACCGCGCTCTCCGACGGATATCCGTGGGGGCTGTGGATCGCTTTCGACGTCGTCACCGGCACCGCGCTCGCATGCGGCGGCTATTTCATCGCGATCCTCGTCTACATCCTGAACAAGGGGCGCTATCACCCGATGATCCGCCCCGCGATCCTGACCTCCGCCCTGGGCTACACCATGGCCGGCGTCTCGGTCTTCCTGGACATCGGCCGGTGGTGGCTGGCCTGGAAGCTGCCGTTGTTCTTCTGGTCCTGGAACCTCCGTTCGGTCCTGCTCGAGGTCGCGCTCTGCATCATGGCTTACACGTTCGTCGTCTGGCTGGAGCTCACGCCCGCGTTCCTCGAGCGTTTCCGGGAAGGGCCCGACGGTCGGCTGAAGAGGTTTTCGCAGAAGGCCTATCCGATCGTGGACAAGTCGCTGATCTGGATCATCGCCCTGGGGCTGCTGCTCCCGACGATGCACCAGTCGTCGCTCGGGAGCCTCATGCTCCTGACGGGGCCCAAGCTCCATCCGCTCTGGCAGACGCCGTTTCTGCCTCTTCTCTTCCTGCTTTCCTGCATCGCGATGGGCTACGCCGCGGTCGTCTTCGAGTCGATGCTGGCGAACCTCCTCTTCCGCCGCAAACCGGAGACGGACATGCTGGCGGCGCTGTCCCGGGCGATGCTGCCCGTCCTGGCGGGCTTCTTCATCCTGCGAATCGGGGACCTCGCCACCAGCGGTCGCCTTTCCCTGGCGTTCGTGCCCGATCGCTATGCGCTGGCTTTCTGGCTCGAGACGGTTCTGATCGCGATGCCCCTGGTCCTCCTGGCATCGGCGGCCCAACGCCGGGATCCGGGCAACCTTTTCCGGGCGGCCATGATCATGATGCTCGCGGGCGGCCTCTATCGCTTCAACACGTTCCTCGTCGCGTACCGGCCCGGCGAGGACGTCCATTACTTCCCGAGCGCTCCCGAGCTGCTGATCACCGGCGGCCTCATTGCGCTCGAGATCATCGGTTATCTCGTGATCGTCAAGACGTTCCCGATTTTCAGCGGCATGCCACGGCGCGCCGCGCAAGGATAGAGGCCGACAATGTCGAAACGAATCGTGATCGACCCGGTCACGCGCATCGAGGGCCACCTTCGCATCGACTGCGAGGTGGATGGAGGCAAGGTCCAAAAGGCCTGGTCTTCGGGTCAGATGTTTCGGGGGATCGAGACGATCCTGCTCGGCCGCGATCCGCGGGATGCCTGGATGTTCACGCAGCGCTTCTGCGGCGTCTGTACGACGGTCCATGCGATCGCTTCGGTTCGGGCCGTCGAGAACGCGTTGAACCTGGAAATTCCCATCAACGCCCAGTACATCCGAAACCTGATCGTGATGGCGCATGCCATGCACGATCACATCGTCCACTTTTACCATCTCTCGGCCCTCGACTGGGTGGACGTCGTTTCGGCCCTGAAGGCGGATCCGGCCAAAGCCTCCGCGCTCGCCGAGAGCCTGTCTGCGTGGCCCGGCAACAGCCGCCGGGAGCTCCAGGCGGTGCAGGACAAGATCAAGGGTTTCGTCGAGGCCGGTCAGCTCGGCATCTTCACCAACGGCTACTGGGGCCATCCCGCGATGAAGCTGCCGCCCGAGGTCAATCTCCTGGCCGTCGCGCACTATCTCCAGGCGCTCGAGTACCAGCGGAAGGTCAACCAGATCGTCGCGATCCTGGGAGGCAAGACACCGAACATCCAGAACCTCGCCGTGGGCGGTGTGGCGAACGCGATCAACCTCGACAACGAATCCACGCTGAACATGAACAAGCTGTACATGGTCAAGGACATCCTGGACGAGATGTCCGCCTTCATTGAGCAGGTGTACTTCGTGGACGTTTGCGCGATCGCGGCGATGTATCCGGAATGGCTGGACTACGGCGCCGGCGTCACCAACTACCTCGCCGTTCCCGACCTTCCGCTCGACACGAAGGGAACAAAGTTCGATCTGCCCGGCGGAACGATCTTCAACGGCGATCTCGCGACGATCCGGGAGATCAAGTCGTTCGACGATCCCTACTTCAAGGACAACGTGACGGAATCCATCGCCCGCTCCTGGTACGACGGCGACTGGACTAAGCATCCCTTCGAAGAAGACACGGTTCCCAAGTACACGAAGTTCGACGACTCGAAGAAATATTCCTGGGTGAAGGCCCCGCGTTTCGAAGGCAAGGTCATGCAGGTCGGCCCGCTCGCGCAGGTCCTCGCTGGCTACGCACTCGGGCACGAACCGACGAAGCGCTGGGCCAACAAGGCCCTCGAGACGGCCGGATCACTCGCCAGGATGAAGCTAACGCCGGCGGTGCTTCACTCCACGCTTGGGCGTCACGCGGCGCGGATGATCCGCACTTGCGTCATTTCCGAGACGGCGAAAAAGCATTGGCAGCTCCTCGCGGAGAACATCGGCAAGGGAGACACGGCGATCTTCAACGAGCCGGTCTTCCCGAAGGGTGAGCAGCGCGGCTTCGGCTTCCACGAGGCGCCGCGAGGCACGCTCTCGCACTGGATCGTCATCAGGGACGGAAAGATCGCCAACTACCAGGCGGTGGTCCCCTCGACCTGGAACGCCGGCCCGAGGGACGAGAAGAATCAGCCGGGCCCCTACGAGGCGTCGCTCGTCGGAAATCCGGTCGCCAACCCGGAGCTGCCTCTCGAAGTGCTCCGCACGATCCATTCCTTCGACCCCTGCCTCGCCTGCGCCGTCCACACGCTCGACCCCGAGGGGCGCGAGATCGCGCGTGTCAAGGCGCTGTGAATACCCCGCGATGGATCTGACCTTCGTCCGCGTGATCGGGCTGGGTAACGTGCTCATGGGCGACGACGCGGCGGGCCCGTGGGTCATCGAAGAGCTTCTGGCGGGATGGGTGTTTCCGGAGAACGTCGCGATCCTCGACGTTGGGACGCCCGGCCTCGACCTGACCCCGTACCTCGCCAACGCACAGACCGTCATCGTCGTCGACACGGTCGCCGCGCCCGACGCCTCGCCCGGGGAGATCCGCTTCTACTCGCGGGAAACGCTCATGGCCACTCCATGGAAGCCCCGGCTCTCGCCGCACGACCCGGGGCTTTCCGAAGCTCTGCTCGCCCTGACGCTCGCCGGCTCGGAGCCCGACGACGTCCTTCTCGTCGGAATCGTTCCCGGCGCAATCGCCACGGGGATCGGTCTCACGCCCGCGGTCCGCGACGCCATTCCGAAGGCCGCTCGCGAGGTCCTGCGATTCCTGGAGCTTCGGGGCGTTTCGCCGATCCCGCGGCCGAACGCCTTCGTTTCGCCCTGGTGGGAAGCGGGCGCGGGTTCCGACCAGCGGCAGAATTCCTGATTTCCCCTCGAAACCAAAGGGGCCTTGCACTGGCAGGGGCGATAGTGAACTCGACGATGTGATGCAAATGGATCTTCTGCCCGGTCGGCGGTCGGCGGAGTATTCCGGCAGGAGGCCTTACAATGACTCCAGTGGCAGACAAGGAAAAACTGACGCCGCCCAAGGCCGGCGCGCTCGATGTGCTGAAGGTGACCGATTCGCGGACCGGGAAGGAGTACGAGCTCGCGATCGAGAACGGTACCGTGCGCGCCACCGACTTCAAGCGCATTCGAGCCGGCGCCGACGACGCGGGACTGATGGTGTACGACCCGGCGTTCCTGAACACGGCCGCCTGCAAGAGCGCGATCACCTACCTCGATGGCGAGAAGGGAATTCTGCGGTACCGGGGCTATCCCATCGAGGAGCTCGCCGAGCACTGCCGTTATCTCGAGGTCGCATATCTGCTGCTCCACGGAGAGCTCCCGAATCTCCCTGAGCACGAGGAATGGACCCGCCAGATCACCTACCACACGATGCTGCACGAGAGCATCAAGAAGTTCATGGACGGCTTCGCCTACGACGCGCACCCGATGGGCATCCTGGTGGCGACGGTCGGCGCGCTGTCGACGTTCTATCCCGACGCGCGGGAGATTCACGACCCGGAGCTCCGGCGCCTGCAGATCCACCGTCTGGTGGCGAAGATGCCCACACTCGCCGCGTTCGCGTTCCGCCACAGCCGCGGGCTCCCGTACGCGTACCCCGACAACGACCTCTCCTATACCGAGAACTTCCTCTCGATGATGTTCAAGATGACGGAGGTCAAGTACCGTCCCAACCCCGTGCTGGCGAAGGCGCTCGAGGTCCTGTTCATCCTCCACGCGGACCACGAGCAGAACTGCTCGACGAGCGTGATGCGCGCCATCGGCTCGGCGCACGCGGACCCGTTCTCGTCGGTCGCGGGAGCGTGCGCGGCGCTCTATGGGCCCCTCCAC
>Ga0066793_10001487_pt1 | contig 10689 bp, 9 predicted proteins | sample PersoiDNA2013189_FD_83876 | JGI IMG/M metagenome (GOLD analysis project Ga0066793, IMG submission 83876) | Permafrost soil microbial communities from the Arctic, to analyse light accelerated degradation of dissolved organic matter (DOM) -... | ecosystem: Environmental > Terrestrial > Soil >...
ACCTTTAACAACAGTATAGGATACTCTTTTAATCTCTTTTGTAACTTTATCATAGGTCTCGCCCATAAATCTCTTGATCGAGAATACAGTCTTTTTTGAATTAGTGATAGCCTGACGTTTAGCGGGATCTCCGACTTTGCGTTCTCCATTTTCAACGAATGCAACTATTGAAGGGGTGGTTCTCTTCCCTTCGCTGTTGGGGATTACAACAGGTTCATTACCTTCCATTACTGCAACACAAGAGTTTGTTGTTCCCAGGTCAATTCCAATTATTTTTCCCATTTTATAATAATTTAAAAATTTTTATTTTGATACATGGAACATAACCATGATATATCTGAGCATGTTCCATCTTCTCATTTAAAAAATATATACTATATCGAATTAGCAATGATTATGCCATTAAAGTTTTTAGGCTATTTTATGACAAAACGACAGAATATATGATTGAACCTGCCAAATTAAAAAGATGATACTCTGAAGACGCATCATCCAATTCAATTCAGTAACTTTGTCTGCATAAATTAACACATTTATTATTATGCCAATACATAAATCTGTTAGAAGAGTCACAACTCATGTATTGAATGAGATGAAGCTAAAAGGCGAAAAAATTGCTATGCTGACAGCTTATGACTATTCCATCGCAAAAATACTTGATGAAGCAGAGATAGATGTAATTCTTGTCGGTGATTCCGCTTCAAATGTCATGGCAGGTTATGATACTACACTGCCTATTACGCTTGATAATATGATTTATCATGCAGCCTCTGTTGTTAGAGCAGTTAAAAGAGCCCTTGTTGTTGTGGATCTGCCATTTGGTACATACCAGGGCAATTCAAAAGAGGCACTGGTTTCATCAATTCGGATCATGAAGGAAACCGGGGCTCATGCTGTTAAGCTTGAAGGGGGGCTGCAGATAGTTGAATCAATAGAACGGATCCTGTCAGCAGGAATACCCGTAATGGGGCATCTGGGACTTACACCCCAGGCTATTCATAAATTTGGAACTTATGTTGTCAGGGCCAAAGAAGAAGAAGAAGCCCGAAGGCTGATGGAAGATGCCAGGTTACTTGAAAAGACAGGTTGTTTTGCCATAGTTCTTGAAAAAATACCGGCTAAGCTGGCAGAGGAAGTCACGAATAGTCTGAAAATACCTTTAATAGGAATAGGGGCCGGAGGAAAAACTGACGGGCAGGTGCTTGTTTTGCATGATATGCTTGGCATAACTCAGGAATTCTCTCCGCGTTTTCTTCGCAGGTACCATAACCTCTATGCTGAGATAAAAGGTGCTGTGCAGGCTTACATTACTGATGTACGATCACAGGACTTTCCCAACGAGAAAGAGCAGTATTAACATAATCTGAGATGGCTGAAATATTATACGAAGACAACCATATTATAGCTGTTTACAAAAGATCTTCCGATCTGGCTCAGGGTGACAAAACAGGTGATGCCCCTCTGGATTCCGAAATAAAAAAATACCTGGCTGAAAAATACAAAAAACCAGGAGAAGTGTTCCTTGGTGTTGTTCACAGGCTGGACCGGCCGGTGAGTGGTATAATGCTTTTTGCGCGAACATCCAAAGCACTCTCGAGGCTCAATGAGATGTTCAAAAACAGACAGGTTAAAAAGATATACCTGGCAATTGTTAAAGAAAGACCACCGGAAGATGAGGCCACTATCACCCACTTTCTTAAGAAAAATGAGACCCAAAACAAAACTTATGTATATGATAATGAGGTGAAGGGATCGAAGGAAGCCAGTCTGACTTACAGACTTAAAGGAAGATCGGAAAAATATTATTTGCTTGAAGTTGAACTTCATTCTGGCAGACACCACCAGATAAGAGCTCAGCTGGCGAAAATCGGATGCCCTGTCAAAGGTGATCTGAAATATGGTTTTGCACGATCGAATGAAGATGGTGGAATAAGTCTTTTTGCACGCCGGCTGGAGTTTATTCATCCAGTAAAAAAGGAGCTTGTTACGATTATTGCCCATTTTCCTGAGGGCGATATCTGGTCAGTATTTATGGATTCTATTGCATGAAAAAATGAGCCGGAAATTCCGGCTTATTTTCGTGAGCTGAAAAAACATAACTGATCGGATTCTTTATTTTTTAATTGTCTTTTTTGACTCAACCTTAACTGATTCCTTTTTTTCTGTTCCTTCACTCTTCACGCCAAGTTTGGCTTCAATTTCCTTAACCAGTTCCTTTGCCTTAGTTTCATCATTGCCTTCGACAGTTACAACCATGCCATCCTTTGCAATGACATATTTGGTTTTCTCCATTGTCGAATCATTATCGTTGTCGGAATCACTGACAGTGTATGAATATTCAATTTCTTTTCCAGGTGTCTTACTTTTATTTATGTAAATTATTTCTCCGTTATCGCCCCGTTCCTTTGAATCCCTGGTTACTACTTTGTATCTCTCGCTTCCTCTTCTTTCGTTTGTACCCGAATTGCTATAATACACAACATTAACGCTATCACCTTCTGTTTTCCGATTTACAGAATCAGAACTTATTACAGTCACCTCTTTAAATTGGTTCCCGTCCTCTTTTCCATCAGCTGAATAGGTTACGTAAAAATGTTCCCTGCCCGAATGATGCCTCATACCTTTTTCATCACCGGGATGTTTCATAAAGATGACCGTTCCATCCTTAGTTACTAACGAGTCGGGTCCTAAGCCATCTTTAAATACAGTGTCAATAACAACCTTTGTACCTGAACCATCGTCTATTATTATTTTGATCTTTTGTTCACTTTTCTTGTCCTGTCCCTGAACCAGTGAAAATGGTATCATCAGGATAATAAAAGCTGCTTAAGTAATTTTGAATATTTTTTTCATGACAGGATAATTTGGTTTATAATGGTTCAAAATTACTCTTATGCAAGAATTTCAAGGTTAATATTCGGTTAATAAGAGTTAATGAAAAGTTAAATCCTTCTTTATTAATGACTTTATGATTTATTTTTGCATTATGAACAAGAATAAATTCACCGGTCTTATCTTAATGATGTTGCTGTCAATCGTCGGCATTATTTGGGTTCAGGCTGTTTGGATAAAAAGGGCAGTTGGTATACAAAATGAGGGATTCAACTATGCAGTGGGAATGAGTATTACAAATGCTGCAAATAGCATAGAATCTTCCAGGAAGATGAACTTTTTTAATAACTTCATGCCTGTTGATCCTATTACGTTTGGTGATTCATCGGCCGATGTTACAGGATATCTGAGTATTGGGAGTTATTCTTCAGACCCGGGTAATAAATTCAGTTTCAGAATTACCAACCAATCGGTTACCGGCGATCCTGATATTGGCAAAGTTAAGACGGTGAAAAAATCTTACATCATCACAAATGACACTTCAATTGTTTCTGACTCTGGTACATATGTTGTCTCCACTCCGGATAAATCGGGTAAGATAAACATCATAAGAAACGGTGATAATATCAGTACAAATTCAAGAGCTTCATATATAAAGCAAAATGAATTCCTCAACTGGGTTAAAAAAAGATCGAGCGAGTTTCAGAACATGAGCGACCAGATGGTAAATGAGATATATCAATGGGAGAAGACCCTCGAACTTGATAATAAAGAGATTGATTACACTCTTCAGCAGGCCCTGGCATATAATCAAATAAAAACCCCTTATGAATATGCGATAATCAAAAACGGGGTGGTACAGGATGGTACATTTAAAAAATCGCAAAAAAATGATTTCCTGAAAAGTAAGTATATGGTAAGATTGTTTCCCGACAACATTATCAGAGAGGATCTTATCCTTTCGGTGATTTTTCCTGAGAGGACTAATTACGTCCTGGGATCAATGAGGTGGATTCTGGGAGGATCATTGCTCTTCTCACTTTTTATATTGGCAACTTTTGCATTAAGTCTGTATTTTATTATACGACAGAAAAAGATCTCGGAGATGAAATCGGATTTCATCAATAATATGACTCATGAATTTAAAACTCCTATTGCCACTATTTCACTTGCAGCAGATACCATAACAAATTCTAAGGTAATTAAAGATGAGGTCAGTGTCAGACATTTTATCGGCATGATCAAAAAAGAAAACAGCAGGATGAATAAAAAAGTGGAAACTATTCTTCAGATAGCATCTCTCGATAAAAATGAGATCGAATTCAGGTATGAACATGTTTCATTACATACTATTATTGAGCATGCCATTGAAACAATTGGAATACAGGTCCATCAGCGAAACGGGAAGATCAGTCTTTACCTTAATGCCGAGGAACCTTTTATATATGGCGACAGTGAACATCTGACAAATCTGGTCAATAATTTTCTTGATAATGCCATAAAATATTCTCCTGAAAAACCTGAAATTACTGTCGCTACAAAAAATTGTGAAAAAGGTATAATTTTGTCTGTAGAAGATAAAGGTATTGGCATGACTAAAGCAGTTCAAAGCAAAATATTTGAAAGGTTTTACCGTCAGAGTTCAGGTAATGTGCATGATGTCAAGGGATTCGGACTTGGTTTAAATTATGCGCGGTCTATCATTGAAGCCCATAAGGGCGATATAAAAGTTTTCAGCGAACCTGGAAAAGGAAGCAGGTTCGAAATTTTTTTACCAATTAACTGGGATAATTAAATATGAGCAATAAACCTGTTAAGATTTTTCTGGTAGAAGATGATTTAAGTTTTGGATCAGTTCTTAAATCATACCTTGAAATTAATGATTACTCAGTTGAGTGGGTCGATGATGGAAAATATGCCATTGATCATTTCAGGAAAGGGGTCTTTAATATCTGTATCCTTGATATAATGTTGCCACATGTGGATGGTTTTACAATAGCCAATGAAATCAGACAGATTAACTCTGAAGTCCCCATTATTTTCCTTACTGCAAAAAAGCTGAAAGAAGATGTTCTTAAAGGTTATGGAGTAGGAGGGGATGATTATGTCACCAAACCATTTGACACCGATATACTTCTGGCAAAGATTCGGGCAATTATCCTGAGACGTGATTTTCAGGCCGGAACCAAAGATTTTTATGAGATAGGTAAGTTTGTTTTTAATTCAAAGCTCAGGACCTTAACGATTGGTAATGATGAAAAGAAACTTTCACCAAAAGAGGCTCAGCTCTTGGAATTGCTGGCTATTAATCCGAATGCATTGATAAGCAGGGAGATGGCTCTTAAGAAAATCTGGGGTTCTGATGATTACTTTACTGCCAGAAGCATGGATGTTTATATAACTAAACTAAGAAAGTTTTTGTCCGATGATCCTGATCTGAATATTAAAAATATCCATGGGGCCGGTTTCCAATTGATTGTCAGGGAAGATTAATCTCCAGATTCTTTCTGTTGAATTGCAAAGGAAGAAGGCTGCCAATACTGTCAATAATCAGTATCTTATTTTTCCCCGACAGAATAATTCTGATCTTATTTCCCGTCCTTGACTCTTCCTCGGCAATTACCTGCCGGCAACTCCCGCATGGAGAAGGAGGATAATCGGTTAATCCATCTGCTGTCATAGAAGCTATTGCTAAAGCAACAGGTTTATCAATAGAGTGATTTGATATAGAGTTGGAAAGAACACTTCGTTCAGCGCAAATACCCGAGGGGAATGCAGCATTTTCCACATTAGCTCCCTGTACTATAAGGCCACTCTCAAGCCTGACAGCCGCTCCGACTTTGAATTTTGAGTAGGGAGCGTAAGCATTTAAGGCTGCTTCTCTTGCAGCACTTACAAGTTCCAGATCATTGGAATCAAGTTCATCGGTTTTTTCGTACTCTGTATATGAAAATGATATATTCTTCGTTCTAATCATATTACTCTTGGTGATTGAACTATAAAGGTAGCAAAAAAGTTTGGAGTGCCTGGATTTGCAAAGATGTTTGAAGTGACCAGAGTTTAGAATGTCTAAAGTTGAGAAAATATTTTGGAGTGGAATTTCATATTTTGAAAATAACTTTAGGCACTCTAGTCAATTTAGTCACTCCACACTCTGATTTTTTCTATTTTTGTCGTAAATTTTTTTTAAATGCGTAACAGACTCCTTCTAGTTCTTCCTTTGGTTTTATTTTCCTGTCTGTATTCATGCAAAACATATAAGCCGCTAATATCAACGTCAGCGCCCGATCTATCGCTTCAGGACTATGTAAATAAATACAAAGATCTTGCCATCACAGAGATGAAGAGAACAGGCATCCCTGCGAGCATTACACTTGCTCAGGGTATAATTGAATCAGATTGTGGACATAGTACTCTCGCCCGGGAGGGAAATAACCACTTTGGAATCAAATGCCACAACGAATGGAGAGGACCTACAATCAGGCATAATGATAATAAAAGAAATGAGTGTTTCAGGAAATACTACAAACCAGAAGAATCTTTTTATGATCATTCTGATTTTCTGAAATCGGGATCCCGATATAGTTTTCTTTTCAGTTTTAATTCCACTGATTATAAAGCATGGGCATATGGGTTGAAAAAGGCCGGTTATGCTACAAATCCTGATTATGCGAATATGCTTATCAGGACAATAGAAGAAAATAATCTGTGGTATTTTGATCGTGGAAATATTGCAACCAGCCAAACGATTCATATAGACGATACCATAAAAGATCCTCTAATATCGCATTCTGCCGATAACTCTAAAAAACCTGTGAAATACCCGACAGGAAACACTGCAGTTTTGGCACGTGTTCCAAGAGTTATGGAAAATAACAGGATACAGTATATTATTGTAAAAGATGGAGATACACGAGAAAAACTTGAAAATGAGTTTCAACTTCTGAAATGGGAACTGCCTAAATACAACGAACTTAGAAATGATTCTCCGTTTACGCCAGGACAAATACTTTATCTGCAACCAAAAAGGGATAAGGCAGAACCGGGTAAAGAATATTATAATACTGTGGAGGGAGATACAATGTACCTTATTTCCCAGCGATATGGCATAAAAATAAGAAGACTTTATGAGATGAACAGGATGACTGAAGGTGCAGAACCCGAAGCAGGTAAAAAGATATGGTTGAGAAACATTAAGCCGGTTGAATAGCCTGTATGGTGAAATCTGTAATTCTGAATCCCCGAAGGAATTCGACAGTACTCATCCGGTTCTTGCCTTCAAGCTGAAGATTTATAATATTTAAGAACCCATCGTTGCAGCTGACCTTGATATAATGTTTTCCATCAGAGAATATTATACCCGGTTTGAAGGAGTGATGTTCGATTTCCGGCTGACTCTCAAAGATTTTAAATGAAACTGAAGTGAAATCGCTTTTGAACCAAGACCTTGCACATGGGGAGGGTGCGAGTCCTCTAACTAAATTGTGAATTTTAACCGTGTCATTATTCCAATCAATAATACAGTCGTTGGGATGGATCTTAGGTGCAAGTTTTTGTTTTTCCCCCTTATTAATTAGTTTTGTCTGCGGTTGTGCTAGAATCTTATTTTCTAATACATCAGTAATTGTTCTGATAATCAGCCTGGCTCCAAGTTTCATTAATCTGTCGTGAAGATCACCTGCATTTTCAAATGGGAATACCTGTACCTCTTCCCTTAAAAGAATATTTCCTGTATCAATTTTTTCATCGATGAAGAATGTTGTGACTCCGGTAGTTGTCTCTCCGTTGATAATAACATGATTTATTGGTGCTGCACCACGGTAGTCAGGAAGTAGTGATGCATGCAGATTAATTGTACCCAGATGAGGCATATTCCAGACTTCTTCGGGAAGCATCCGAAAGGCCACGACTATAAACAGATCGGCATTTAAATTTTTCAGTGAGGCAATAAATTCAGGATCTTTAAGATTCTGAGGCTGCATTATAAGCGGAAGGTTACTGAATTCGGCAAATACCTTTACGGCGGATTTTGTTATCTTTCTGCCTCTTCCAGATGGTCTGTCGGGAGCAGTTACCACACCGACAACGTCATACTCATTCATTAACAATGATCCAAGTGTAGCAACTGCAAACTCAGGTGTACCCATGAATACTATCCTGAGATTTTTCATAAACGAGTTATTATCATACAAATATAAAAATGATTTCTAATCCTTAACGATATGTTTATTATGAGTAAGGTTATGTCCCATTTTATTTGCCTTGGTTTCGAGATAGAACTGATTGTGAGGATTTGATTCGATTATCAGAGGTATTATTTCAACGATTTTGATTCCGTAACCTTCTAATCCTGCTCTTTTTACAGGGTTATTTGAAATAAGTCTTACCTTCCCGAGACCCAGAGCTCTCATAATACTTGCGCCTACACCATAGTCTCTCTCATCTTCACCGAATCCAAGTTTCAGATTTGCCTGAACCGTGTCCATCCCTTCGTCCTGAAGTTTATAAGCTTTTATTTTGTTCATAAGGCCTATACCTCTTCCTTCCTGACTAAGATAAATGACGACCCCTTTCCCTTCAGATTCAACCATCGACATTGCTTTCTTTAACTGATGCCCGCAATCACAACGCATGGAACCAAAAATATCCCCGGTAAAACATGATGAATGAAGCCTGACCAGAACTGGCTCGTCTTTTGTCCATTTACCCTTTACCAGAGCTGCATGTTCAATTCCGTTACTGGTCTGGCGAAAGGGGATAAACTCAAAATCACCACTTTCTGTCGGTAGCTTAACCCTGTCACCTTTCTCTATAATTGAATCTCTTTCAAGAGTATACGTTATAAGGTCCTTAATCGCAATTATCTTTATCCCAAATTTTTCTCTGAGCTTTATAAGATCGTTTAGCCTTGCCATAGAACCATCATCGTTCATTATTTCAACAAGGGCACCTCCTGGTCGGAGATTGGCATAACGTGTAAGATCTACGACAGCTTCTGTATGTCCGGCCCTTCTGAGAACTCCTTTTGATTTTGCCTTAAGAGGAAAGATATGTCCGGGCCGGCCCAGATCAGTAGGTTTAGTTGCAGGATCAACAAGAGCTTTTATAGTGAGAGCACGGTCAAAAGCTGAAACTCCGGTAGATGTTTCATCATTCAGTAAATCGACTGTAACGGTAAACTGTGTCTCGTGAATAGATGTGTTATTTCCTACCATCAGATTAAGATCGAGCGCTTCACATCTTTCTTCAGGTAATGCAGCACATATGAGTCCACGGCCATGTTTAGCCATAAAGTTGACTATCTCGGGAGTTATTAGCTCCGCAGAACATATAAAATCACCTTCATTCTCGCGATCTTCATCATCAACCACAATGAGTAATTTTCCCAGCTTTATATCCTCAATAGCCTCTTCGATAGTATTCAGAACAATATCCTTCATTATCATTATTTTTTAATCTGTAGCTGACTTCCTGCCTGATCTGTTAATAAATATCCTGTATATAAAATCCTTAACCTTTTTGAAGAACATCAGATAAGTTTCAATGTTCAAAATTACAGAATCGGTGGTAGCTTTATATGTAAGAAAAATCCCGATAGGCAATAAAATATATGAAGCTGCCCACATCCCTGCAAACGTACCAACAACATCCTCTTCAACAAGTTTCTGACCTGAAATTGAGATAACGTAATAAACTACGAAGAAAAAAATCGAAATTACTGCGGGAGTTCCTAAACCTCCCTTTCTGATTATTGCACCCAGCGGAGCACCGATAAAAAAGAAAACCAGACAGGCGAATGACACTGTAAGCTTCTTATTCCATTCTACTTCAAACCTTTTAATAGCCTTGATTTCGTAACGCTGTGATTCATTTTTCTCGACCAGGATACTAATACCTTGTTTAAGATCCTCAATAGCTTTCGCCATAACAGTTCTTTTTTCCATTACTGTGAGTGAATCGAATAAAACCTTTGTATCGAAATTTCTGACTGTGTCTTTATTTAAAGGTTTTTGATCAGGATATGAAGTAGGAGGATGAAGGTTTCTTACAACATAAAGTTTTATATCCTTGAAATTTTTGAATTCACTATTGAGTTTTTCAGTATATTTCTTATTTAGAGAGTCAATTGTAAAGGTTAATTGTGATATGTTTAACATAGCGGCACCCGATTTGAAAATCCCCTCCTCACTTCTCTGCAGATCAAATCCGGTTAGCGGGATAATTATAGTCTGCTCTTTGAAATAGTCTATCCTTGAAGGATATTTTCTTAAGGCAGGACTAACATTCTTCTCTTCCAATTCAGTATGCCCATAACCATTGTAAAGGATCATAATTAAACCTGCTTTGTCACTGGTTGATCGCATTAAACCTGAATCAGCCAGGATCACAGAATAATTTCCTCTTCTCTCGCGATGATCATAAATAATCAGTTTATCGAGACGGTTGGTCACCGGATCTTTGGTGGTTATTTTTATGCTGAACCCAGGTACTCCATTATAGAAGGTTCCTGCCGGGATATTAATATCTGGTTTTTTATGTTGAATATCCCAGAGTAGAGTTCGTGCCTTAATGGTTGAATAAGGCAGAACATTATTAGAGAAAAAGAAGGATACCCCTGCAATAAAACCTATGAGTATAATCAATGGACGCATTATCCTCTGAAGAGGTATTCCTGAAGATTTGAGAGCCGATAATTCACTGAATTCTCCCATATTCCCAAATGTCATCAGGGAAGCCAGAAGAATACCCAGGGGAAGAGCTGTAGGTACAAAGGTAAGCGCAAAATAGTAAAGAAGCTCGCTTAGTACTTTAAAATCAAGACCTTTACCGGCGAGATCATCAACATACATCCAAAGA
>Ga0066793_10001489_pt1 | contig 10688 bp, 4 predicted proteins | sample PersoiDNA2013189_FD_83876 | JGI IMG/M metagenome (GOLD analysis project Ga0066793, IMG submission 83876) | Permafrost soil microbial communities from the Arctic, to analyse light accelerated degradation of dissolved organic matter (DOM) -... | ecosystem: Environmental > Terrestrial > Soil >...
ATGCCGTCCTGTCCGCCAGAGAGGACATTTTGCCCATCTGGGCTAAAAGTGACCACCTGCACAGAGCCATCTTGCTGCATGAGGGCTATTTCACGTCCGGATTGGGCATCCCATACCCGTATGGATCCATCCTGGCTGGCCGATACGGCTTGTTGTCCGTCAGGACTGAATCCGACGGATAAAACTGGCCCGCCATGTTTGATATGGGCCATCTCGCGTCTGGTAACCACGTCCCATACCCGCGCCAAACCATCCTGATCACCTGAAAGCACCCTTTTCCCGTCCGGGTTGAATGCAACCGCCCAAACAGCCTGGTTGTGAACCATGCGGGTCACTTCTTGTCCGTTGATGGCCTGCCAGATGCGGGCGGTGCTGTCCTGGCTGCCCGAGATGACCAATTTCCCATCCGGGCTGAACGCCACGGAGGTTACCCCGCCGCCATGCAGCATGTGCGCCAGTTCCTGCCCATTTTGCGCATCCCACACCCGCGCCATTCCATCATCGCTGCTGGACACCACTTGTTTGCCATCAGGGCTGAAGGCGACGGCGGACACGCCGCCATCAAATTGCATCCGTGCCAATTCCCGCCCGGTTTGGGTTTGCCACACCTTGGCCGTGCCATCCCAACTGGCTGAAGCCACACGTTTTCCATCCGGGCTGAAAGTCACCGCCGAAACTGTCCCCTCATGCTGCATGCGGGTCAACTCATGCCCGGTTTCAACCTCCCAAACGCGCGCGGTGCCATCTTCACTGCCTGAAATGACCAGTTTTCCATTTGGGTTGAAAGCGGTTGATAATACCCGCCCGCTGTGTTGCATGCGGGATAACTCACGCCCGGTGGACACATCCCAAACCCGCGCGGTGCCATCATCACTGCCTGAAACGACTCTCGTCCCATCCGGGTTGAAGGCGACCGACTGGACGTCTTCATTATGCTGCATGTGAACCATCTCGATCCCGGAATTTGCGTTCCACACCCGCACTGCCCCGTCCCATTCGGCCGTGACGATGCGCTGCCCATCTCGGCTGTACGCGGCTGCCCACAGCTCGCTGCTGCTTTTTATATGCACCCATTCGTGACCATTGGCCGGGTCCCATACCCGCGCGGTGCTGTCCTGGCTGGCGGATAACACACGATGACCATCCGGACTGAAAGCGACAGAATAAACGATGCCCGCATGGGTCATCCGTGCCACTTCGCTTCCGTTGCGAGTATCCCATACCCTGGCAGTTCCATCCTCGCTGCCCGTGACGACCCACTTCCCGTCTGGGCTAAAGGCGATTGACCATACGGCCCCATTACAAGTCATTCGCGTCAACTCGCGCCCGCTTCCCACGTCCCATATCCGGGCGGTGCCATCTTGGCCACCAGAGGCGATGGTCTTTCCGTCAAGGCTGAAGGTGATAGAGGTGACGCGACCTTCTTGTACCAGGTTGTTCACCTCTTGCCCGGTATCAGCCGCCCATACCCGTATGGTTTTATTCCAACCTCCCGAGGCGACCCACTTCCCATCTGGGCTGAACACAACTGCCGTGAGGCGTTCTGTACTCGTCATTTTGGAAATTGTTCTTGGAAAGAGGCTCAAGCTATCTGCCAGCAGTTGTTCGGCGGCCCTTACCGGGTTATGATTGATCGATTCGATGGTCAACAAGACCGCGATTTCATTCATGGAAGGCTGTTTGAGCATATCCGCGGCCTGGGCAGCTAACTGCTGGGCCAGGCTGATCTCAGCCTGTTGGTTGGCTGAATTGGCCTGGATAAAACCCCAGATAGCGACCAGGGCCATCACCACCGCGACAGCCAGTGCAATGATGAATAAACCTCGGCGCCGCCGTTCAACCGCTTTAACCTCCCCTTCGCTCTGGTTCCGGCAGGCCATTAAATAATCCATTTCTACCTGGTTGAAGACCAACCTTCCGGTTTGCGCCAACTGCAGGGCAGCTTGAAGTCGCTCATTCCTGTGCACCAACAGGTTATCGATCCGGCCTCCAGTCTGCCATTCCTGGGAGGCATCTCGGATCCTTTCTCCTAAACGCAGCTCGGCCCGATCTTCTTCCAACCAGCCACGCAACCTGGGCCAATGGCGGATGAGGGCTTCATGGGCCATCTCTACTTCTTCTTGTTTGCTGGCCGGGTTCCATTCGGTTACCACCAACCGGGCAGCCGCCAAACAGTCTACCACTTCCAGGATCGCCTGCCGGTCGCTGCCGCCAGGTACCAGTTCAGACAGGCTTACCCGCCGGCGGGTATCCTGTGTGCCCTCGCCCAATTCGGTCAAACGTAAAAATATACGCTGGGTAATGGCTTGCTGGTCGGGATCCAGACTGGCAAACACCATTTCGGCGGTTTTGGCGATTACCCCATGCACACCACCCGCTTCCGCATAACCTTTATGGGTAAGCATATGGCCGTTGCGTCTTTTCCAGGTTTCGAAAAGCGCGTGGGATAGCAGGAGCAGTGCACCGGGCTCTGGCGCGTGATCAGAACTGGCACCTACGTCACGCATAAGCAGATCAACTAACCCGTCTTCGAATTGCCAACCATAACGCTGGGCTGGCTCTTCAATCGCCCGGCGCAGTTCAGTCATACTCATCCCGCCAAGATACTCCTGACACGCGGACAGGGCCTTGCGTAAAGCCGGGTATCCTGCGCAATGGGCATAAAAATCAGCCCGCAGGGTGATTACGATCAGATCATCCCGGTATAATAACTGGGTGATAAATGCCTCGCGCTCGGATTCGTTATGGCATAAGGTAAACAATTCTTCGAACTGGTCCACCACCAGCAGCCTGGGATGGTGATCTTTTTCTTCAAGAGCCTGCAGGGCGGCCAGAGGACGGTCGCCAGGGGTGATCACATCGATGGTCCATGTGGCATTCCCGCGGCTGGCATGGTCACCCCCCATTGAAAGTCCACCCCGTTTTGCCACTGCTGCCAGACCGGCGCGTACGAGAGATGATTTTCCGCTGCCGGAGGCTCCTACCACCGCCAGGATTCGGCTTTCAGGCGGGGTGTTGTCTTTTGGGGATACGGTCAGCATTTGCTGAAGGCGTTTAATTAACCGGGCCGTCAGTGCTTCACGACCAAAGAAAAGATTAGCATCGTTGACATCAAAGAATTGCAGGCCTTTGAATGGGGATTCACCTGGGGCAGGGAGTAATTCACCAGTAGCCCGGGTGAGTTTATCCAAATGGCCATCTCGGATGGCCTCGTATAATCGAACTGTCTCTGATGCCGGTTCGACGCCCAGATGGTCGTTAAGCTGGCGGGAACAGGCTTCATATTGGGATAGGGCGGCTGCTCGTTCTCCATTGAGAGCCAGCAGACGCATAAGGCAGTAATGCGCTTCCTCCTGCCACGGCGTCAGATTAACCCAACGACCCGCGTATTGAACGGCTCCATCGATTTGTCCGCAGCGCTCATAATAGCTGGCGAGCAGGTTTAATGCATTGGAAGCCTGGTGTTGAAGGCGCTCGCGTAAAGAATAAGACCAATCGTCAAACCCCGGGCTATCTTTGATGCTTAGACCTTCAAGGAAACTGCCCCGATAAAGTGATAGAGCGGATTTAAAGGGTTCAACTTCATCTTGAACCAGATCCACCTCTTCAAAGTCGGCCGGATTGTCCCCACCCCGGGTGATCAGACGGTTAAATTCTGCCACATCCAGCCAAAATTCGCTTTGGGGATTAAATTGGATCGACTCACGGGTCACGATAAGGAATGGAGAATGGGATTCTGGATCGCCAATAATCTGGCGCAAGTTTAAAAGTACGCCACGAAGGTTGGTGCGTGCGGTCGCGCCGGATACGTTTGGCCAGAATAAATTGGCCAGCAGCTCGCGACGAAGAGGCCGGTCGGATTCAACGGCCAGATAGGCCAGGAGAGCTCTGGCTTTATCTGATTGAAAACCGTTAACAGGCTGCCCGTCCAACCGACCTTCGAATTGTCCCAACAAGGATAATACCAGGCGCACTTTTAAACACCTTTCTCATCCCATCAAGCGCATCTACCTCAAATTCGACATCTTCCTATTCGTTGCTGAGCAAAGACGATTAATTGAATTTAACTTAATGATGATTTGAATCTACGGTTAAAACCGGGCCGACCTCGGCTTCGCAACGATTAAGCTGCGATCTTGGATCTGGAAAGTGTTTAACAACCAGTCCATCTAAGTTTATCACCTTTATCATTTATCCTGGCTCAGGGTTGTTATCTTACGCCCCGAACTCCCTTCGTCTCGAGGTTCTAAAAAACCAATCCAATTTGCAGCCCACCTCTTATTCAGCAACAGTTGAAGTCGCTGGCAGCGGAAGGAGATTCGGCCTTGGATTGAGGTTATTTATCCCAACCGGGCAAATCGGCCACAATCTGTTTGACCCCGTAGTAACGGGCAGCGCACACGTTGTACCAAAACGTAGGCTCCGGGCTGAGCTCGCTGACGTCCTGGATGATGTGGTCGATTTGAATGACTTCGACCCTGGCAACGTTTGCGTGACTGGCCTGCCATAATTGGGCATCGCGTGCGTCCCAAAAAGCTGCCCAACGCTGGTAGCGCGGAAGCTGGGCGTAGATCGTTCGCGAAGCCGCTACAGGAAAGGCAGAGATGGCCAATACAGCCAGGCACGCGCTTAAACTGACTGCCGTGGTTAAGTTTTTTGCGTTTATTGGAGCATGGTATGCCCTTGCCTGCAACCAGCGAGATAGGATCTGGCCAGTAAGCCAGCCAAGGCCCCCTGTTTCAATCATAACGATCCACCAGGGGACAATCAGCACACGCTGGTCTGGGTAGGATGTTTCAGCGTAAACACTGGGGGCCATTGTACATACCACCAGCAAGTAACTGGCAGCAACGCATGCCAGGATTCTAATAAGGTAATGCGCCATACGAGGTGATTTTGGTGGCTGGCCCATCGCGGAAAGGCAGCCAAGCCCCAGGAAGAACAAGCCACACAGAGCGAGCTGCCAGATCTGTTTGGAGATGGCGACATGGGTGAAGACATAAGCGTTGTAAAACGACATCCTCACCAGCGCCAGCAAACCTGGCGGGTGCGGCAGACTCATTTGCCTCAAATGATTGGCCGGGGAAAGCGCTAAAACGGCCATGGCGAATAAGGCGCCAAGGAGAGCCGCTGAGGTTAGCCAGACGGCGCGCGAGGGCAGTTTCTTATCTACGTTCCTGCTCGTTTGGGATCGTTTATCTATCCAGATGGCAAGCAGCGCCAGTGCATAAATTCCGGCTTGCAGGGCAGCAACCGTCTCTGAAAAGCCAGCGGACATGAAAGAAAAAACCAGAATCAGAATGCCGTCCAGGCGTAAATGAGCAGATGATTGGATGCGATTAAGCACCCGCGCAGCCAGGTAGGTATTGACCGTCATTGGAAGGAGGTAGGTGAGCAGCCCCGCACTCCAATAGAAGCTCTGGCCAAGGTTTGGCGTCGTCTGTAGAACAAAGAAAGCCACGGTCCCGGCTGCCAGCAGCCCTTCGAATAAATGGTGAGACTCATGGACTGACCTGAAAAGCTCGATCAGAAACAAAGTCATGCCGCCGATCCAGAGAATCAAGACCAGGCCAGGCAAGACAGCGTTGGCCAGCGGTCCGACCATGCTGCCGATCGCAGTTACCAGGTTGACCGAAAAACGGTTTCCGGCGTAGGTTGTCACATACAGGTAAGCGAATGTCTGGGTCTGCCAGAAACCGTGTTCGGCCAGAACCGCGCTGTAACAGTAATCATCCCCGCTGAAGCGCATGGATGCGCCGTTGGCGGCGAAGCCGCTTAGCCCGGCGCCAAATGCCAGGAGGGCCGCCGCAAAGACGAATAGGTAAAGGCGGGATGTTCTATCGGATAATTGATTCATAAACTCAATTGTTTATCGGGAGAAGTTTACAAGCTACGCTCATTCCTCAGCCAACCCGTTTGATCTTCCGTACGGTGCTTTGAAAATCTCTGAGCTGCACGGTTAACCCGGCGTTCATCCAGCTTGCCCCAGAACGGGTGTCGTCGAAGCCTTCAACGGTGTACAGCGCCTGGGGATCGAGCCCGCGTAAGTAGAGCGGTGGCAGGATCGCCGGGTCGGGGATGTGGGTGCGGAAAGCAAACAAGACACCTTCCCGGCGGTCTTTGCTCACATAACTGACAGCCGAAAACGGTTCATGCTGCGCTGAACGCAGGCGGTACTGGTCGCCGAACTGGACTACTGAGCGGATTTGCTTATACAGGGCGATCAGGCGGGCTGCGTCGGCCCGGTCGGCTTCGCTCCAGTGAAGCAGGTGACCTCCCACACCCAACGAACCTGCCATGCTGACGTGGAAGCGAAATTCGAGGGGGATATGCGGCGCGGACGAATCGGTGACCCACGCCTCCATCACATTGGCGGGGAAGACCTGGGAAAAGCCATCTTGAATGCCCAGGCGGGCGGTGGCTTCCGTGTTATCGCTGACCCAGGCCTGGTCGGCCAGCCTCAGGATGCCCAGATCGACTCGCCCACCGCCGCCGGAACAGCTCTGCCAGATCACATGCGGGTGGCGCGCGCGCAGTGTGCCCCACACCCGGTAGAGACCCTGTACAAAACGCACCCACAGCTCGCGCGGGTCGCCTTCGGCGCCTTCCCAACCCGGCTCGCTCACGTTGCGGTTCATGTCCCACTTGATGAAGTCGATCGCGTTCTCGCTCAACAACTTATCCAGGATATCGATCAGGTAATCCTGCACATCGCTGCGCCCCAGGTTCAAGATCAACTGGTTGCGCATCTCCGTGCGCTGGCGGGTGGGGAAGTGGATGGCCCAATCGGGGTGGGCGCGGTACAGGTCGCTGTCCGGATTGACCATCTCAGGTTCGATCCACAGCCCAAATTCCATCCCGAGCTGATTAACCCGGTTAATTAACGGGCCAAGTCCGTCCGGAAATTTAGCCCGATCTGGCCACCAATCGCCCAGGCCCGCATCATCCAGGTTGCGACCTTCGAACCAACCGTCGTCCACCACAAACAGCTCGATGCCCATGGCGGCGGCCAACTCTGCCAGCCGGGACTGCGATGGGACGTCTACGTTGAAGGTGGTGGCCTCCCACGAGTTGTAGAGCACCTTGTGTAGAATGTGCCCGTGTGGCAAGACGGTGTCGCGGGTGAAATCGTGCAGGCAGCGGCTGGCGGCGCCAAAACCGGATTGGGTATAACCTGCCAGGCTGGCCGGGGTCGCAAACGTTTCACCTGGCTGAAGGCGCCAGGCAAAGTCCCAATCGTTGATCCCCAGGTTGACGCGCGTGGAGGCAAAATCGGTGACTTCAGCGGTGAGCTTCCAATTCCCGCTCCAACCGAGCACGCCGAACCAGATTTCACCCTGGTCTTCATCGGCGTTTCCACGGTCGACGGCGAACCAGGGGTTGTGATGGTGGCTGGTGGTGATGCGCCGGCTTTCCAAAACCTTAAGCCCCGGTGCGAGCACCTCGCGATGGATATGCCATTCGTCCAGCCAGCGCCCGGCCAGATGAGACAACCGGTAGCTGCCACCCAGGGGCAGGTGCCATTGGGCTGACCAGGCCCGTTCGAGCGTGATAGGCTGATCCCCGTGGTTCGAAAGGCTGGCCCAGCGCTCGATTAAATCGTATTCTTCGTGGGCGCGGTAATGCAGGGTCACGGCAAAGGGGTAAACGGCGTCTTCCAGGTGGATATCCACGCCTGGGTTTGGCCCTGGCAGGACATCGGCGGATTTAAATATCAACACGGCGTCACGCACCCCATCACTAAAGGTAACCTTCAGGCAGGGGTCAATATAGCTTGGGCCGGCGTATGCCGGGTATTCTTCGGGGGTCAGGTGCGCTGGACCGTTAAAGGAAGCCCAGCCGGGCGAATCCAGCGGCGCGGGATAATCATCCGCCAACGGCATCCGTGCGCCCCAATAACGATGGACCAGCCTCCCGGATGGGTTGAGGCCAAATGCGTAGGCGGTTGAGCGCGTTTCGAGCACCCAACCGTGAGAATTGGTTATCATGGGCATGGCGTTTTATAACCCGAGCATGAACTGATAAATTGTGTCATTGACCCCGGGCAGCCCTTCGTGGCCAAAATCCGGGTAAACGACCATTGATTTGGGCGCGCTGATTTTGTTGTAAACCGCAAATTGGCTGGATGGCGGGCAGATTGTATCCATCAGCCCGATCGACCACTGGATCTGGCCGCGGATGCGCGGGGCCAGGTGTTGAATATCGATGTAGCCCAGTTTTTCGAAAATGGAGGCTTCATTCTTGTGGTTGGGATCAAAATGACGGAAGTAATCTTTCAGTTCGGCGTAAGCATCTTTGGCCTGGTCCATCTCCCAGACACGTTTGTAATCAGCAAGGAAGGGGAAGACCGGCGCGGCGCGCGCGATGCGCGGCTCGAGTGAAGCGCAGGCCACGGTTAAAGCCCCACCCTGGCTGCCGCCGGTAGCGCCGACCCGTTTGGGATCGACTTCAGGCATCTCGATGACGATCTTTGCCAGTTGGGCGGTATCCAGGAAAATCTGGTGGAAGAGGAGCTTAGCCGGGTCGCCCGCCAGGGCGTCATCCAGCCCGCGGATGATGTGTCCGTGGAGGGTGTTGCCATTCACACCACCGCTGTCATCCGAAAGGCCGCCCTGCCCGCGGCAGTCGAGTGCCGCCACGCTGAAGCCCTGGCCCACGTAATTGAGCTTGTCGGACCAGTCGCCCGAGTCGCCAGAATAACCATGGAACATCACCACCGCGGGATGGGGTTTCGGCGCGTTTTTTGGCCGCAGGAGCTTGGCGTGCACACGCGCGCCGCCCACACCGGTAAAGTAGAGGTGAAAGCACTCGGCAAAAGGCGCCTGAAATTCGGCCGGTGCCAGCTCGACCTGCGCATCCATCGCGCGCATTTCGGCCAGGCTTTTATCCCAGAAGGTGTCGAAATCTGCCGGGCGCGGGTTGATCCCCTGGTAGGTCTTGAGCTGCTCAAAAGGAAAATCAAAAGTCAACGGCATGATAAATCTCCTTAACTAAAAGTGGTAGGAAATTGGCTGGATAACTCTTTATAAACTTGTTTCATGTTGGGATCGACGGGGAAACCCTTTCCTTCAAACAGCTCGATCAATAGACTCGTTTGGAATAATGCGCTTTCCCATAAGCGCCCATCATAAACCATTTTACGCAGCGGGTCCCTGCCTTCTCTGAACGCAGGCGGCCCGCTCCAACCTCCCCGGTTCGGTTCAAGTAGATCCGCAAATCGAAGACACCAGACCAGGGGTGAATTGAAATTCTCACCAGCTCCATAAAAAGCGTGCATTGAGATGGCATCCAGGATCAAGGGATCGGTTATCCCTAATTCTTTGTGGACGAGGTATGCGCCGACCGGTCCATGCAGATATAAGACATAATCCCGGTCGCATGGCGTAAAAATTTCAATGGAGGCTTCTTCAATGATCTGCTGCTGCTGAGCAGGTTCTAGATCCTTACCTGCATCATGCAGGTACCCCGCTAAAACTGCTTTTTTTCGATCCAAGGCATAAATTCCTGCGAGGTCAGCCATCACCTGCATAACGCCCAGCGAATGTTGATAGCGGCTGGGCGTGAGATGATGCTCTAGGAATTGCGTGTAGCGGGTTTCGAGCACATATTCCATGTCTGACCTGTCAAACGCAGGATGGGAGAAACCATGCTAATTATAGGACATTTTTAAAAAATGGGTCTAAAGGGGTTTTATTCTAAGGTATGTATTTTAGACCCGAGCCGGTATTGAAAAGGACGACGGTCTCACCAGGCTCGATCCAGCCGTCCTCCACCAGGTGGCGCAAACCGGCGAATGTGGCGGCGCCTTCTGGCGCGGCAAAGATGCCTTCTGTCCGACCGATCAACGCCTGGGCGGACTGGATCTCGTCGTCGCTGACGGCCACCGCGGTCCCCTGGCTCTCGCGCAAATCCCTCAGGATAAGCCGGTCGGCGAAGCTTTTAGGAACGCGCAGCCCCGAAGCGCTCGTATGCGCATTGGGCCAGAAGGCGCAAGTGGCCTGACCTTCCTGGAAGGCCTTGACCACCGGGGCGCAGCCATCAGCCTGCACGGCCACCATGCGCGGACGCTGGAGGTCATTTAACCAGCCCATCGTCGCCATCTCATCAAACGCCTTGACCATACCTACCAATCCAGTCCCACCGCCGGTGGGGTAAATGATCACGTCCGGCAGGCTCCATCCGAAAGTCTCCGCCAGCTCGTAACCCATGATTTTCTTACCCTCCGTGCGATAGGGTTCCTTGAAGGTGGACAGGTCAAACCAACCCTCAGCTCTGGCCTTTTCACCGGCCAAACGGGCCGCGTCGCTGATCAGACCGTCTACCAGGATCACCTCAGCGCCCGCCAACTGGCATTCGAGAATGTTGGCACGCGGGGTATCTTTAGGCATAAAGACGCAGGCTTGCAGCCCGGCGCGGGCAGCATAAGCCGCCATCGCTCCCCCCGCGTTGCCGGCAGTGGGGACGATGACCTTGCCGACGCCAAGTTCCCTGGCTTTCGAGACCGCGGCGGCCAATCCGCGCGCCTTGAACGAGCCAGTGGGGTTGTTGCTTTCATCTTTGATCCACAGGTTGGTCAGGTTAAGTTCTTTGCCGAGGTGTGGCACGGGCAGCAAGGGCGTGTCACCTTCCCCCAGGGTAACAAAATGGTTCGCGCTGGCAATTGGCAGCAGTTCGTGCCAGCGCCACAT
>Ga0066793_10001490_pt1 | contig 10684 bp, 7 predicted proteins | sample PersoiDNA2013189_FD_83876 | JGI IMG/M metagenome (GOLD analysis project Ga0066793, IMG submission 83876) | Permafrost soil microbial communities from the Arctic, to analyse light accelerated degradation of dissolved organic matter (DOM) -... | ecosystem: Environmental > Terrestrial > Soil >...
CCTACAGCCTGCGCCTGCGACCGGTCACTGCCGAGGACGATCCGTCTGAATTGGGCCGCGCGGCCCATCACCGGTTTTTTGAAATCTAAATAGGCTCATTAGGAGTAGGGGTAGGCCTTGTGCCTACCCGTACCACGGCAATTCCCAAAGAATCCCTAAACACAACCTGGGAAAGCACACAAAAAATGTTACAATCAGCCCAAAATCCAAACATACTCGAAGAGGTGAATCATGTCCATTAAAATTGCAATGGTCGGCGCCGGTTCCATCGGTTTCACCAGGCGCTTGATGCGCGACATTCTGTCTGTTCCTGAACTGAGAGATAGTACTTTTGCTTTAACAGATATCTCCGAGTACAACCTTTCAATGGTGTCCCAGTTGTGCCAGAAAGACATTCAAAGCAGCGGCGTACAGGCCAAACTGGTTTCCACCCTCGATCGCCGGTCAGCAATAGCCGACAGTGACTATGTGATCTCTACGATCCGACAGGGTGGTCTGGATGCCTTTCAGTTGGATATTGACATCCCATTGAAATATGGGGTTGACCAATGCGTGGGTGATACCCTGTGCGCGGGTGGAATTATGTACGGGCAGCGCACCATCCCGGCCTTATTGGATTTCTGCAAGGACATCCGCGAGGTGGCCAAACCTGGAGCCTTGTTTATCAACTATTCCAACCCGATGGCGATGAATACCTGGGCTTGCAACCAGTATGGCGGGGTCAAGACCATTGGCCTGTGCCACGGTGTGCAGGGCGCCCACTGGCAGATCGCCCATTGTGTGGAACGCTGGGCCAAAGCAAACGGCATGCTTGCGCAAGATACCACGCTCTCTCGCCATGAAGTGGACGTGATTGTGGCCGGACTCAACCACCAGACCTGGTTTATCAAGGTCGATTGGCGCGGGATCAACATGCTGCCCTATCTTCTTGAACTCTTCGAAACTGACCCTGAATATGCCCAAACTGAAAAAGTGCGCATCGACGTGCTGCGCCGTTTTGGTTATTACAGCACCGAATCGAACGGCCACCTGAGCGAATACGTACCCTGGTACCGCAAACGGCCACAGGAGATCAATCAGTGGATCGATCTATCATCCTGGATCAATGGTGAGACAGGCGGTTACCTGCGCGTGTGCACCGAAGGGCGCAACTGGTTTGAAACCGACTTTCCCACCTGGCTCAAAGAACCGGCCCTGGACCTGGCCAATTACGAACGCTCAGAAGAACACGGCTCTTACATTATCGAAGGGCTGGAAACCGGCCGGACTTACCGCGGCTATTTCAACGTGGTCAATGAAGGCCATATTACCAACCTGCCAAACGGCTGCGTGGTCGAAATCCCCGGTTATGTCGATCGCACCGGGATCAACATGCCCGTGGTGGGTGACCTGCCGATGGCTTGCGCGGCCACCTGCTCGGCGACTGCGCGTGTCCAGGAAATGAGCGTCGAAGCTGCCGTACATGCCGACGTGACCCTGCTCAAACAGGCCATGCTGCACGACCCGTTGGTCGGCGCAGTGTGCAACCCGGAAGAAGTATGGCAGATGACCGATGAAATGCTGGTCGCCCAGGCGCAATGGCTGCCGCAGTTTGCCAGCCAGATCCCCGCGGCCAAAGCGAGGTTAGCCGAAGCCGAGCGGACCGGTAAACGCGTTCACCTCATTCAAACTGAAGGCGCCGCACGTCTACACACCAAGACAGTAGAGGAAATGACCGCTGACCGCGCCGCCGCGATGGCCAATGCCGACGCCGCCGATAAAGGCAAAATGACCAAAAGCCAGGCCCATTAATTTTTTTTTGTTTCTCATTCGCAGTTAAAATAAAATTCCCCGCACAACGCGGGGAATTTTATTTTAATGCATCATCCACCTGCCAGCTTTTCCCCCAAAGCATGGGCTTTTTGAAGCAGATCTTTCTGGACCAGGATATCCCCCGGGTTAGAGGCAGTGCCGTACACCATCCCTGCTATGGGCATGTGCAGATAGCGGGCCATGTCTTCAAATGTGCGGATCGCGTTTACCGCTCCCGATGTGCAGGGGTCGGTATCGCCGTAAGCCAGGATAATCCCGAGAGTCTTGCCGTGCAGCGCATTACCCCGGGTTGTCTCCAATGCATACCAGCGGTCGATGCACAACTTGAGCTGCGCGGTGTAGGTAAACCAATAGATTGGGCTGGCCAATACAATCGCGTCAGCCTCGCGAAGTTTAGGATAAAGGGCCGTCATGTCATCATCCAGGATGCAGATGCCCTCGCCGGTTGACCCGTGGCAGCCTTCACAGGCATCACAGGGCTGGATGTGCATTTTACCCAGTTCAAAGCTTTCCACCTGCGCGCCGGCTGAGCGCGCACCATCGGCCACCTGGTCCGCCAAAACAGAACTGTTGGCATTGGTCCTGGGGCTGCTTTTAAGGATCAGGATAAATTTTTCAACCATCGAATCCCTCCCGTAACGTTCATTAAAACACGATTTCTTGTTTCTCCCTGGCCGAAAGATATGCCCCCTCTAAAAGCTGGGTCAGATTGCGCCCATCTCTCACCGAGATCGCCATCGGTGTGCCATGCAGGATCGCGCTGATCCACTGCTCAATCGGCATCGGCAGTGCATCCGGCAGTTTGGCCGGCGCGATTACACCCTGAATCCCTTCTGGCTCAAGGTGGCTGCTGGAGAGTTGGATCTTGCCATTAAAATCACGGCCCACAAAACCTTCGGTCCCATATATTTCGATTGGATTTGGCCCGGAGCGCTGCACCCAGGCGGTGTCTAAGATCCCCAGAGCCCCATTCTTGAATTCGACGATAATCGCAGAATTATCATCGATTGGGTAAGCGCTGGAGAACTGCTGGATCTTTGAAATCACACTCCTCGGTTCACCCATAAACCAGCGCATCACATCCACCGTATGGCAGCCAAGGTCAAACAGGGCGCCGCCGCCAGCCGGTTTTGCATCGGCAAACCAGGCGCTCCCATCGTGGAACCAGTGGTCGAGTGATGCACTGTGCGCCACCCTGGCACGCATCAGGGTGACTTTCCCCAGCCAGCCCTGGTCCAGAACGTGCTTCATAAATAAAAACTCCGGCCGCGTGCGGCTGGGAAGGGAGATCATAAATTTGACCCCACTCTTTTCCACCGCATCGACGATCTCATCCGCGTCCTGGGTGGAGATGGACAGGGCCTTCTCCGTAAAAATATGCTTCTTATACTTTAACGCGGCCTTTATCAATATTGGATGCTGGGAAGTATAGGAATTAATCACCACGGCGTCTACATTTGGATTGCTGACGACCTGCTCGAGATCCTCAAACACCGGCGCGCCAAACTTTTCTGCCGCGGCTTTTGCGCGGCCAGAATCATCTTCCCAAATACATTCGATCCGTGCATCCGGATGGCTGGCAACGGCCTGAGCATAACCGTTGGCGTGGACATGGGCAAAACTGAGCATCGCAACGCGTAACATGGTTCTTTTCTCCTTGTCTGGGATAAAAATATATGTTATTTTCCCTTCCTGAGGGAGGTAAGAGGAGCGGTAAGACTGGTAACTTTACGCTCTGATTAATTGTACGCCCAAATTGGGAGTTCGCGCGGATCTATAAACCTGGCCTGGAAGAAAGTTTCCAACTGATTAAGGAGAATTCCCAGGTGCATTACGCCTGGTCTACGTCTTTAATTTCGATTGTCCGGTCGACCACCATCCCCAGGCCAATCGCTTTGGACGCCGCCGCTGAGCGAGTATGGATGTCCAGTTTGGTAAAGACCGCTTTAAGGTGGCGCTTGACGGTGTTGGTGGTGATAAACAGGATCTCGGCGATCTCTTTATTGGTCTTCCCACTGGCCAAAAGCACCAGGACTTCCCTTTCCCGATCGGTCAGGCGCTCGAGCTCAGGGCTGAGAGTCTTACTGGCGGTGGCATCCTCCACCGCTTTTAAAAAAGCGCGCCGGTCAAAAGTTTGCTTTTCCAGATAAGCGAATATATCCTGCTCGACGTAAACCCGGTCGATATCCTGCGGGTTTGAATTACCGCTAACCACAATGGTGGGAATCCCACCGGCACGGATGTTAGCCAACAGCTTGTAACCGTCCAGCTCCTGCACCGATTGAGGCTTACCCGCGCCCGAATTGACCAGGGATAAGTCGACCACCGCAAGGGCAAAACTCTCCCGGCGCAGATAACCCAGAGCCTCGCCGTAACTATTGCACAACCGCACCTGGAAACTGGTATCTACAAGCAGTTCCGAAAGGATGCTGCGCCAGCCCGCATCATCTTCCACCACCAGCGCCGCCAGCTGCCTGGTTTTCAAGGGTTCATCCGGACCAGGTTTTACCGGTGCAGGTTGTTCCAGGGTGCCAGCCGGAAGAATCGTTGCCGGAAGGCTTGCCAGGGCGCGCCTGACTATCTCACGGAATTCCGCCCGGTTGAAGGCCTCCTTCCGCAGGCAGGTGAAGGCGCCGTGCTCCGAAAGCGCGCTGACCGCCAGTTCGACGGTGGCAAAACCGGTCAGCAGCACCGTTACACAGCCCGGGTCGAGCCGGTGGATAGCATCCAATACAGCCAGTCCATCCTTGTTATGGTGATCGCTGTTTTTCAAGGAAAGATCGACCACTGCCAGGCGGTGGGGCGTTTCGCGGAGCCTGGTCACAGCTTCATCCAGATTATCCGCCAGGTCCACCGCCAAACCGGCATCCATTAATATCTCTTGCAGGATCTGCTGCCAGGAGCGGTCATCTTCGACGATTAAAGCGCACAGGTTGGCCGGGGTCATCTTTTTTCCTCGGCCCGCGGCAGCTTGAGATGAAAGGTGGTACCCTGTTTGCCATCACTCTCAACCCATACCGAACCGCCCAGGCGCGCCATTAAAGTCTTTACCCACCACAACCCAAATCCCAGCTTGCCCGGTCGGGTGGTAGCGCGGCCCGAATAATTCATTTCGAAAATACGGTCGTGCAAATCGGACGGGATGCCGGGGCCGGTGTCGCTGACCGCCACCTCGACGAAACCATCCCCTTTGGTCCCGGTCAAGGTCACCACCCCTTCGCCATGCATGGCGTCTACGGCGTTTTCGATTAAATTGGCAAAGACCAGGGTCAGGCCGGTCTGCCCCGCCATGACCACCGGAAGGTCGTCCAGGGCCTCCAGGTTTATTTTCACCCGGGCAGGCAGATTAGCCGAATCGACCGCCGCATAGATGCAGGCGGAGACCGCGACCGGCGCCAGGTGGATCGGGCGCAGGTGTGCCAGATTTTCGCGCACGGTTTCCATGGCCTCGGCCGCGCTGCGTTCAATTTCTTTGAGGTTGTTGGCCAGGTACGGATCCGCCAGCACGGCCGGCATACATTTATCCTGGATACCCTGGATCCGCACCGGAATAGTGCCCACCTTATTATTCAAGTGATGCAGCAGGTTAGCGGCGATATCCCCAACCGCCGCAAAGGTTTCGGCCACGGCCCTCTGCTCCTGAGCCGAACGTAAAGCCTCCTGGCGGGTGGCATTGTGCACCGCCAGGGCCGCGTAATACCCCAGGCAGGTGAGCACTTTTTTATCCCATTCCGACTCGGCGAAACGTCCCGGATCACTTCCGGCGCTGTACACGCTAAAGGCACCCACCGGTTCAGGGTTATCACTATCCAACAATGGGACAATTAACGCCCGCGTCCAATTTTGCTCGCGCGCCAGGTCGGGCTGGTTGAAACGCGGGTCATCGCGCAGGCCGTCCACAATAATCGGGCGGCGTTCAAGGATCGCCTGCCCGGTCAGGCTGTTGTGCAGCGGGATGCGCTGGCTGTGCTGAGAGACCTGGTTGGCGGATTGTAAAACCAACTCCTCCCCGTTGAGGATCCAGATCGCGCTGGTGGATGCATTGAGCAGGTCGCAGGCCAGTTCTACCAGGCGATCAAGCACGGTCTGGATGGGCTGGTAAAGGAGGATCTGCGCCACCTCTTGCAGAGCGTCCAGCAAGCGCGCCTCCTGAATGGCGATGACTGCCTGAGTAGCCAGGGCCTGTAATAAATGGCTGTCTTGTTCGGTGAACGCCTCCGGCACCGGGCTTTCCAGGTTCAAAACGCCTTCCATTCGACCGTTGGCGCCAATCAGGGGCACAGCCAACTCAGAACGCATCTCCAGGTCAGCATCCAGTGGGTAATAAATATGCGACCACGGCTCAGCCTGCAGGTCCGAGATCATCACCGCCTGGCGGTAGATGGCAACCCAACCCATTACGCTGTGTGTGTCAATCGGCAGTGTTTCGATCAGCGGGCGCGCCGGGTGCTCCTCGGCCACCGCGCGGGTTACCAGGTTCTTACCGTCTTTATCCACCAGGCGAAAAATGCCGTAGTGAGCATTGATCACTTCCAGGGCCATTTGCAAAATAGCATCAAGCGTTTCCTCGATGCGTAAGCGTGAGGAAATCAGCAGGCCGGCCCGGCGCAGGCGGCTTACCTCATCTTCTTTGCGGGCCAGGTCCTGCTGGACAATGGTTACCCGTCGCACCTGGTAAAAGGCCATGGCCGCCTGGTAGACAAAATTCTCGAGCATCAACAGTTCAACCTGGCTAAAACGGCGCTGGATATTCAGACAGATGGACAGCGTCCCCAGGGTCTGCTCCGCCACAATCAGGGGAAAGCAGGCGATGGGATTAACTCGCTCGGCCAGGTCGTCTTCATTGTAGGAGAGGATCAACCTGCGCTGGCTGATGGCCAGGTTTCCCATGGCGTCCAGAATAGTTGGATCCACCAGGGCCGGATCGCCGCGCTCAACCTCAGCCACCAAAGCATCTGGGATAAAGGTGCGTCGTCCCTGGTCATAAGGATAGACCAGCGCAGTCGCCCCAGGCAGGACCTTAACCGCCGTCTTGGCAATTAAATGCAGGGCGGAATCGATATGATTATTTTCTTCCGTGCCAATCCGGTTGATCGCCGATCCAATCCGGTTCAGGCCGGCCAACATATTTAATAAACGTTGGTCGGCATCTTTGAGCGACTGGGCCGCCAGGCTATCTTTTACGGGCGCATTGTGTTTCATAACAACCTGAACCAATCTCAAATAACCAGAGAAGCCGATTCTATATCCAGGTAGAGTCGGGCATGCGGCGCCGTGCGCAAGATGGAGGCCGGGCAGGCGGTCGTAACCGGCCCGTTTAATGTCTTTTGCACTGCCTCATTTTTACGCCGCTCGGGTACGATGGCCAGCATCTCGCGGGCGGCTAACAGGGCTGGAATGGTCAGGGTAATCGCATGCGTGGGCACATCTTCCAGCCGGGCGAAATGGCCCTCGCCCACCTGCTGCCTCCGGCTGCGTTGATCCAGTTGAACAACCTTGACCCATTTTGGATCCTGAAAATCAGCAAAAGGCGGATCGTTAAACGCGATATGGCCATTCTCACCAATCCCAAGGCAAACCAGGTGAGCCGGAAATTCCCGCAAAAGACCGGCATAACGCTCACATTCGGCGATTGGATCGACCGCATCGCCTTCCACACCATAAAAAGACGCGGGATGGACGCGGTCCACCAGCTTTTCGTGTAAGAAACGCCTGAAGCTGGCCGGGTGGTCAGGACGCATGCCCACGTATTCATCCATGTGAAAAATAGTCACCCGGCTCCAATCCACACCGGGGAAACTGACCAGGTTGTGGTAAAAAGTGAGCTGCGAATTGCCAGTGGCCACAATCATGTGAGCTGCCGGCTCCTTTTCCAGGACCGAGGTTAATATGGAAACGGCCCGGGCAGCGGCAGCTTGCCCAAGGCTTTCATTATCGGCATAAATTTCTACGGGCAACAGCCCATAAGTTTTGGTAATTACAGGTTCAGGCATAGGTGCTCCTCAGCCAGGCCAATCAGGGTTGCGGTAAACGACTTTACCATTGATGCAGGTTGCCACAATGGCAACCTGGCCGGTCGCGTGATCCAAAGCGAAGATCGTATTGGCAGTCTGCTCGAAAGATAATAAATGGGCTGGATTTAGCGTCACCATGCGAACGGCCTCCACCAGGCTGCAGCCAGCCAGACGCACGGCATTCTCAACACCTTGAACGAGTGAAGAGGCTGAGCCCGCTAAATACTCCGTCCCGTACAACGATAATTTCCCATTGAGATGCAGCTCCACTTTACCACCCACCGGGGTTTCATACACACCCGGCGCCAGACCTGCCAGATTGGAGGCATCACTCACCAAAAGACAACCCTGAGGTCCTTTTACCTTGCAAAACACTTTCATCACATTGGCCGGCAGGTGAAACCCGTCAAAGATGAAACTGGCCACCAGGCGTTCCTCTGCCAGTTGGTCCCAAATCGGGTTGGGATGGCGTGGCAAGTTTACCTCAATCCCGTTGCCAAGGTGGGTCGAAAGGACAGCGCCGGCCTCAACGGCCGCTCGAATGCAGGCACTGTGGGCGTGGGTGTGTCCCAGGGCAGCGATTACCCCATGCTGGACCAGTTGGGCAATAAATTCAATCGCGCCGGGCAATTCCGGCGCCAGGGTGACAATACGGATGCGTCCCCCGGCAGCCTCCTGCCAACGGGTGAACTCCGCCCAATCGGGTGGCCGGATGGGCCCTAACGGGTGAGCACCACGGGCGCCATCCAGCGGAGAAATGTAAGGCCCTTCCAGGTGAATTCCAGCCAAACAGGCCGCCACCCATGGGTCTTCTTCATAAGCTCGTGCCAGGACACTCAGGCTGTTTTGAGTCTGCTCGAATGGGGCAGTAACGAGCGTCGGGCACCATGCGCTGACCCCCTCCTGCCATAGGCGCTGATTGATATGCCGGACACTATCCAAGCTCAGGAGCGGCGCATTGACGTCGTAACCGTCAAAGCCGTTTACCTGAAGATCGATCCAGCCCGGTGAAACATACAACTCGCCCGCCCGCTCAGTGGTCGGAGACAGGTCAAACGTCTCACCGCTGAAGGTAAGGATAAAGGGTTGTCCCGAGAAAACATCCTGTGCTACGTAAACCGCATCCATCACACATCCACCTGCTTTCTTCACCCATTAAACTTGGTTACTGCTTAGGCATCCGTTGAAAGGTCCGAATTTGAGGTGTTTGCGGGTGCTTCGCACCCGCAAACACCTCAAATTCGGGGTCGCTCTTTTCACAACCGAATAGTTACAAAAATTGTAACATGGCCCTAAAAGGGCTACAAGCGGAAGAGGGTGTGGTAAGGGACCCAATATGCATCGTTTAATTTAAAGCCGCAATCGGCTGAAAGGGATAAATTAAAAATAATTGCTTTCAGCCGATTGTTAGCTACCGGTAAATTACCTTAAGGAAGCACACCTAAACATCGAAGTAAAGCGAGAACTCATAGGGGGTAGGCCGGATCCTGACCGGATCGACCTCGTTCTCGCGTTTGTAACTGATGTAAGCTTCGAGCAAATCGGACGTGAAGACGTCGCCTTTGAGCAAGAACTCGTGATCGGCTTCCAGGGCATCCAGCACCGCGCCCAACGAACCAGGCACCTGCTTGATCAGCTTGGCCTCTTCGGCAGGCAGTTCGTACAGGTCTTTATCGACCGGCTCCCCGGGATCGATGCGGTTTTGCACGCCATCCAGGCCAGCCATCAGCAAGGCAGCAAAACACAGGTATGGGTTACAGGATGGATCGGGAGCGCGAAATTCGATACGCTTGGCCTTTGGGCTCTTGGAATATACCGGGATACGGCAAATGGCCGAACGGTTGCGTTGTGAGTAAGCCAGGTTCACAGGAGCTTCAAAGCCAGGCACCAGGCGGCGATAAGAATTGGTCGTCGGGGCAGCCAGGGCCAGCAGGGCTGACGAGTGCTTCAACAGACCGCCGATGTAATACTTGGCTGTGTCTGAGATACCCGCGTAACCCGATTCATCATAAAAGACATTGGTGTTATCTTTCCACAAACTCTGGTGTACGTGCATTCCACTGCCATTGTCGCCAAACAAAGGTTTGGGCATAAAGGTAGCCGTCAGGCCGTTCTGGCGGGCCACATTCTTAACAATATATTTATAAATCAAAACCTTGTCGGCCATGCGGGTCAGTGCATCATAGTGCATATCAATTTCTGCCTGGCCAGCCGTAGCCACCTCGTGGTGATGAACCTCAACCTCAACGCCAACCTTCTCGAGCGCTAAGACGATCTTGCTGCGCACGTCCTGCTGGCTGTCCATCGGAGGAACAGGGAAATAACCTCGTTTGGCAGGAATCTGACCGCCCAGGTTAGGCTTGTAGTCGGTCCCACTGTTCCACCACCCTTCGACGCTGTCGATGTAATAGAATGATGAATTAATTCCACCGCCATAACGAACGTCATTGAACAGGAAGAACTCTGCCTCGGGGCCCCAGAAGCTCGAGCTGGCAATCCCAGTCTGATTGAGATAGGCTTCAGCGCGCTTCGCCACATAACGCGGATCGCGGTTATAGGGCTGGCGGGTGATTGGATCGTAAACGTCGCAGATAATCACCATGGTGGGCACTTCCAACACCTGGTCGATAAACGCTGAATCGGGATCGAGCATCAGCAGCATGTCCGACTCGTGGATTTCCTTGAACCCACGGATCGAAGACCCATCAAAACCGATGCCATCCTCAAATAACTCTACATTCAATTGTCGTACCGGGATGGTGAAGTGCTGCCACGTACCTGGCATGTCGGTGAATCGCAGGTCCACCATCTTGACATCCTTCCCCATCTTCACAACATCCGCTCCAGTTTTAGCCATC
>Ga0066793_10001491_pt1 | contig 10683 bp, 11 predicted proteins | sample PersoiDNA2013189_FD_83876 | JGI IMG/M metagenome (GOLD analysis project Ga0066793, IMG submission 83876) | Permafrost soil microbial communities from the Arctic, to analyse light accelerated degradation of dissolved organic matter (DOM) -... | ecosystem: Environmental > Terrestrial > Soil >...
CTCATGGGCGAGGACGCGGCAATGACATGACCTTGGAGGAGGAGATCCGATGCGGCCCAAATATCAAAATATCCTGGAGACCGTGGGTGACACCCCTGTTGTCAGGATCGGAAAGCTGGCGCCCGAGGGCGTCAATCTGTTTGTCAAGATCGAGGCATTCAACCCTCTCGGCTCGGTCAAGGACCGGCTGGCCTTGGGCGTGATTGAAGAGGCTGAGCGGTCGGGCAAGCTTAAGCCCGGCCAGACCGTCATCGAGGCCACCAGCGGCAATACCGGTATCGGTCTCGCCATGGTGTGCGCGCAAAAGGGCTACCCTCTCGTGGTCACGATGGCCGAAACCTTCAGCGTCGAGCGGCGCAAGCTGATGCGCTTTCTTGGTGCGAAAGTAGTGCTGACGCCCGCGGCCGAGCGAGGCATCGGTATGGTCAACAAGGCGAACGAGTTGGCCAAGGCGCATGGCTGGTTCCTCACGCGACAATTCGAGAACGAAGCCAATCCCGATATGCATTCACGGACCACGGCGCGCGAGATCGTCGAGGCATTCGCCGGCGAGCGTCTTGACTACTGGGTGACGGGCTTCGGAACGGGCGGCACCCTGAAAGGCGTTGCTCGCGTTCTCGCCAAGGAAATGCCGGACACGAAGATCGTCGTCTGCGAGCCGGCCGATGCTCCGATGCTTGCCAGCGGCACGGTTCAGGACAGAAAGCCGGATGGCACCCCATCCGCCAGCAACGCCGCGTGGAAACCTCATCCGATGCAGGGCTGGAGTCCCGATTTCATTCCCAAATTGACCAGCGATGCCGTCGAAATGGGCGTTATCGACCGCGTGATCGCGGTATCCGGGCCGGACGCGATGCATTGGAGCAAAGAGTTGGCCCGCAAGGAGGGAATCTTCGTCGGCATTACCGCTGGCGCGACCCTTGCCGGCGCGCTTCAGGTTTGTCGGGAGGCGCCGAAAGGCTCGACGGTGCTTTGTATGCTGCCCGATACCGGAGAGCGCTATTTGAGCACGCCATTATTCGCTGACATTGCCGTCGACATGACCGAGGAAGAGTTGAAAATCTCGCAGTCGTCACCGAATTTCCAGTTAGCGGCGAAGGGTTGACGAAATACTAGGCCGTTGCCGAGGCCCGGCCAATCGGCTAAATGAACCGCAACGCACCCGTAGCTCAGCTGGATAGAGCGTTGCCCTCCGAAGGCAAAGGTCACACGTTCGAATCGTGTCGGGTGCGCCATGATCACGCTACATTTCGGCTTCGGATCCGAAGCCGGTTTCACCATGGTGTCGCCGGATTTTGGTCCAGCCGTATCCCGACGAGGGAGCTCCTGGCCGTACTTTTCGCGCCAATGGATCGCGCGACCAACAGAAAGCGAAGCCCGAAATGAGCGAGCGACTTGAGACGTTGAAAAAAGCGCGCGAGCGCATGGTCGAGGACCGCGACGCCTTTGCAAAAACGCTTGCCGCGCCGTTCGACCGCGACAAGGCCGAGCGGGCGCGGCTTAAATTCATCGAATCCCAGGCGCTGATCGACGCCATCGATCGCGCCATCATGGGCGAGCAGACCGGGCCCGCCGCCGCGGCGTAAGGCCGTTTGGAGCGCGCTCAGCTCTGGCAGCAGGCGGCCGCGCCCGGCGCCGGCTGGTACCGGTCGCGCAGCCGCAGCCAGTCCATCGTGTAAGGCAAGCCCTCTTCATGGCGGCCGAGCGGCGTCAAATCGAGATAGTGATAGGCGGCATTCATCATGTCGAGGCCGCGCGCGAAGCAGGAATAGGTGTGAAAGACGTTGCCGGCCTCGTCACGGAAAAACACGCTGATGCCCGGCGCTTCCTCGACGCCGAAGCCTGATGTGCCGAAATTGTAGATCTTGGCGCCCGATTTGATCTCGTCAGGCGTAAACGAGACGGCATAATCGTAATTGAAATCGTTGCCGGCGGAAGAAAACCAGTCGAAGGTCCAGCCCATCCGCGCCTTGAACGCATCGAGCTTTTGCAGTGGCGCGCGCGAGATCGCGACCAGCGCAGTGTCGCGCGCGGCGAGATGCGGAATCATGCGCTCAAAGCCGTCCGCCCAGAACGAGCAGCTCTTGCAGCCCTCGTTCCAGTCGGGCGCAAACATGAAATGCTGCACCACCAGCTGGCTGCGGCCTGCGAACAGATCGCTCAATGTCGCTTTGCCCCCGGGGCCGTCGAACACATAGGGCTTGTCGACCTTGACCCAGGGCAGCGCGCGCCGCTCCTCGCTCAGGCGGTCGCGCGCGCGGGTGTACTCCTTCTCGTGCGCCAGATGGGCTTTGCGCGCCTCGACCCACTCTTCACGCGAGACGATTTTGTGCGGTTGCATGAGAGGCTCCTGTATTTGAATGCGTTTCAGGCGAGATATTTTTCGAGCTTGTCGAGTGAACCGATCCATCCGCGCTCATGACCGTCGCGCGCGGCCTGATCGAACAACTGCTCGTGGTGCAAGGTCAGCAGCGTTCCGTCGCCGTCAGGCTTCAGCGACACGGTCACCTGCGATTCGCGTTCCGGCGTCGAATGCCACGCCCAGCTGAACACCAGCCGCCGGTTCGGCACCACCTCGCGATAGACGCCGCCGACTTCGTAATACTCCTCGTCGGTCGAGAAGCTGACGCGAAAGCGCCCGCCGACCCGCGGGTCGATGTCGGCCTGAAACGAACCAGGTTTGGCGTCCGGGCGTCCGAACCATCGGACTATTTTTTGCGGGTCGGTCCACGCGGCGTAGACTTTCTCGGGCGGGGCATTGAGACGACGTTTGACGGTGAGGCTTGGTCTGGTGACGAGTCCGGCGTCGCCGGCAGCGCCTGATTTGGTTTGCATTTATCTTCCTCCACAAAAGCTGCAAGGCGGTCGAGGTTTTCGGACCAGAAGCGCTGGTAGCGGTTCAGCCAGTCCATCGCCTGCTCCATCGGCCGGGCAGTCAACCGGCACGCCACGGTACGGCCGGTCTTGGCGCGCGTGATCAGGCCGGCGTCCGACAGCACGTCGAGATGCTTCATGATCGCGGGCAGCGACATCGCAAAGGGCTGCGCCAGCTCGCTCACCGAGATGCTTTCTCGCTGGCCGAGCCGCGCCAGCAGCGCCCGCCGCGTCGGGTCCGCAAGCGCTGCGAAGGTCCAATCCAGAGCCTGATCGCTATACTTAACCATATGGTTTAGTATAGGCGCAGCCGAAGCAGAGTCAAGCCGCGCTGCAGCTTCAGCCGTACTAATAGTTCCGATAAGGCCGCCCGCGCCGCTGCCGCTCAAATGCGACACGCGGATTGACGTTGCAATAAACCCGTCGCCCGGAGGCGGTCGCCATGCATTCCGCATAGGACCGGTAGGAGCAATCGCCCGGAACGCCCCAACCTCCACCCTGGATGCACCAGGGATAGTCGATCGCGGCGGCAGGCGTGGAGCCGGCCAAAGTGGCAGCGCCGGCCGCCAACAGGGCCAATATCGCCAGCATCGCATTGCGCATGATCTCGTCTCCTCCGCCAGAACCTGCGTCGCCTCGCGTTCAAAACGATGCCGCCTCAAGAAGGTTCCGAACGCGGGCTATTCCACGTGCGCGCCTGCCGACTTGACCACCTTCTCCCATTTCTCCGTTTCGGCCGCGATCATCTTGCCGAAAGCATCCGGCGTAGAGATCAGCGGCTCGCCGCCGAGATCGATCAGGCGCGCCTTGATGGTCGGTTCCGCCAGCACCGCGTTGATCTCCGCGTTCAGTTTTCCGATGATCTCCGGCGGCGTCTTTTTCGGCGCGCCGACACCGAACAGCGCGCTTGCCTCGTAACCCGGAACGGTTTCGGCGACGGTCGGCACATCAGGCAGTTGTGAAGACCGCGTCGTCGTCGTCACCGCCAGCGCGCGCAGGGAACCGGAGCGGATATGCTGAATGATGGAGGGCATGTTGTCGAAGATCACCTGCACCTGGCCGCCGAGCATGTCGGTGATCGCGGGCGCCGCGCCCCGATAGGGCACGTGCTGCATCTTGGTATCCGACATCGCCATGAACATTTCACCGGACAGATGCACGGATGTGCCGTTACCCGATGACGCCATGTTCACCTTGCCCGGATTGGCCTTCACATAGGCGATGAACTCCGCGACCGTCCTGGCCGGCACGTCGTTATTGACCGTCATCACATTCGGTACGCGATTGAAGGACGCCACCGGCGCGATATCGCGAATGAAGTTGAATTTCAGGTTGGTGTAGAGCGAGGCGTTGATGTAGTTGGCGGGATTGACGAGCAGTATCGTGTAGCCATCCGGCTCGGCATTGACCGCCGCCTCGGTGCCGATGTTGTTGCCGGCGCCGGGCTTGTTCTCGATCACGAATTGCTGGCCGAGCTTCTCCGACAGCCGCTGGCCGATCAGCCGCGCCAGAATGTCGGTCGCGCCGCCCGGAGGATATCCGACGATGAAGCGAACCGGCCGCGTTGGATAATCCAGCGCCGACGCGCTGCCGATCGAGGCGATTGCCGAAAGGCCCATTGCGATCAGACAAATCGCGGTGCGGCGTGTTGCCATCAAGTTTCTCCCTTTGTCCCGAATCTGAGGTTCGGCTTGCTGTTGTTGAATTGACGATTGATCGGCGTTGTAACAAACAAAGCATGACACGGCCAGTAGCGCCCGCGCGCATCGACCGCGACGAAAGGATAATCCATGTCTGTCAAAATAAGCGCGATCGATCACATCGTGATCAATGTCTCCGACGTGGCGCGCTCGGCGCAATGGTACCAGAAAATCCTCGGCATGGAGATAAGGGTTTTCGATCCCGGCCAGGGCAAGACGCCCCGGACCTCGCTGGTCTTCGGCAACCAGAAGATCAATGTGCGGCCGCGCGATGCCGACAAGGTCGAGTGGTTCACCGCGGACCATGAGACCGCCGGCAGCGACGATCTCTGCCTCCTCACCTCAAATACGCCCGAACAGGTGGTCGCGCATCTCACGGCATGCGGCGTGGCGATCGAGCAAGGCCCGGTCAGCAAACAGGGCGCCCGCGGCACGCTGCGGTCGGTCTATTGCCGGGATCCCGATGGCAGTTTGATCGAGATTTCGTCGTATGAAGGAGAGGCATAGTCCTTTCCCCGTCATTGCGAGGAGCGCAAGCGACGAAGCAATCCAGTCTTTCTTCTTGGCTCTGGATTGCTTCGCGGAGCCTGTCATCGGGCGCGCATTCGCGCGACCCGTTGGCTCGCAATGACGGGCAAAGGGCTTTCCCGCAATTGCGGATTTGCCTGCCGCGCCATCCAATGGCAGAAATGCTCCCAAGTAAAAACACCAGGGCAGCCGGCAAGGACTGCACGGGAGGATAAATGTCGAATTCGCTGGATCCGCCGGGCGTGGTGGGACCGTTCGCGGGGATGGATGTGCCGTGGCTCCTGGCGATGCGCGCCCGAACCCGCCGCGATCATCCGTTTCTGATCTGGGCGCCGTTCGATGCGCCGGCGCGGAACTGGACTTACGGCGAGTTTCACGACCGCGTCGGCGCGCTCGCCGCGGGGCTCGAGGCGCGCGGCGTCAAGCCGGGCGAATTCGTGCTGATCCATCTGGATAACTGCGTCGAGGCAATGCTGGCCTGGTTCGCCTGCGTCGAGCTCGGCGCCATTGCGGTCACCACCAACACCCGCTCGGCGCCGGCGGAGATGGAATATTTTGCCAATCATTGCGGCGCAATTGCCGCGATCACCCAGCCTTCCTATGCCGAAACGATCTCGGCGCATTGCCGGAACCTGCGCTGGATGGCGGTGATTTCGCACGACGCCGGCGCGGCACCCGCGCCAGGCAGCGCCGTGCCGCGCAGCGATCGCTTCGAGGCGCTGTTTGCCGACAGCGCCGACCGGCCTCGCCGCGCCACCGATCCTCTCGCACCCTGCAGCGTGCAATATACTTCCGGCACCACATCGCGCCCGAAGGCGGTGCTGTGGACCCACGCCAATGCGCTGTGGGGCGCCAAGGTCAACGCGTCGCATCAGGATTTGCATGAAGCCGACGTGCACCAGACCTATCTGCCGCTGTTCCACACCAATGCGCTGGCCTATTCGATGCTGGCGAGCCTCTGGGTCGGCGCGACTTGCGTGATTCAGCCGCGGTTTTCCGCCAGTCGGTTCTGGAATGTCGCGCTGGAGCACGGCTGCACCTGGACCTCGACCATTCCATTTTGCATGAAGGCGCTGCTGGAGCATGAAATCCCGAAGCAGCATCGATTCCGGCTCTGGGGCACGGCGGTGTGCGAGCCGCCGCCATTCGCCGTATTCGGCATCAAGATCATCGGCTGGTGGGGCATGACCGAAACCATCACCCACGGCATCGTCGGCGAGGTCGATCAGCCCAATACGCCGATGTCGATCGGCCGCGCTGCTGCGGAATATTCGATCCGGATCACCGGCGATGACGGCGCGCCGACGTCGGTCGGCGGCACCGGCAATCTCGTGATCAAGGGCGTCCCCGGACTGTCGCTGTTCAAGGAGTATCTGCACAACGAGAAGGCGACGCGGGAGAGTTTTGACGAACACGGTTATTTCATCACCGGCGACCGCGTCACGCTATTGGACAACGGCTTCATCAGATTCGGCGACCGCGCCAAGGACATGCTCAAGGTCGGCGCCGAGAATGTCGCGGCCTCCGAGATCGAGCAGGTAATCGCCATGGTGCCCGGCGTACGCGAGGCCGCGGTGGTCGCGAAAAAGCATCCGATGCTGGATGAAGTGCCTGTGGTGTTCATCATTCCGCAAGCCGGCGTCGAACGCGCGCCAAAGGACCTGCACGACACCGTAATGGCCGCCTGCCGCAATTCACTGGCCGACTTCAAGGTGCCGCGCGAAATCCGTTTCGTCGACGAGATGCCGCGCTCGACGCTGGAGAAAGTTGCGAAAGCGGAATTGCGCAAGCTATTGGAGTGATCTTCCGCAAAAGGCCGGGCCGGATCAGTTCAGCTCGAAGCGGATCGGCAGTTTCTTCGGCCCGTTCACAAAGGTGGCCTGCGACATCTTCACCTCGCCGTCGAGCGAGACTGATTTCAGTCGTGGCAGCAGTTCCTCAAACAGGATCCGCATTTCCAGTTTGGCGAGATATTGCCCGAGGCACAGGTGCGCGCCATAGCCGAAAGCGACGTGTCTGTTCGGCTTGCGGTCGCAGCGGAACCTGAAGGGTTCCTCGAAGACTTCCTCGTCGCGGTTGCCGGACGCGTAACCCAGCATGAGCCAATCGCCCCTGGCGATCTTCCGCCCGCCCATTTCGGTATCGGCAGTCGCAGATCGCATGAAGGTCTTGACCGGGGTCATCCAGCGGATCGCCTCATCGACGAGGCCGGGAACAAGCCCGGGGTTGGCTTTGACCTTTGCGAATTCTTCCGGATTTTCGGCCAGCGCCCAGATCGCGCCGGCGGTTGAGGACGAGGTGGTATCGTGTCCGGCGGTGGCCACGATCATGTAGTAGCTCGTCGCATCATGCTCGGGCATATATTCGCCATCGATCCTGGCATTGGCGATCACGGTGGCGAGATCGTCGCGCGGATTGGCGCGCCGGTCTGCGCTGATCTTTGCGAAATAAGCGCCGAAGTCGTTGACGACGGCCTGGATCATGGCGGCAAACTGTTCCGGACCAAGTTTCTCCTTTAACCGCGCGGTGTCCGGATCCTGCGCCCCGAACAGGTCCTGGGTGAGCTTGAGCATCCTCGGCTCGTGATTCTCTGGCACACCGAGAATTTACATGATGACGTGCAGGGGATATCCGAGCGCCACGTCGGCGACAAAGTCGCAGCGCCCGCCATGCGCCATCATCCGCTCGACGGCGCTGCGAGCGATGGTGCGGATCCTCTGCTCGAATTTCCCGAGATTGACCGGCATGAACCATGACTGCGTCAGCGCCCGGTATTTCGGATGGTCGGGCGCGTCCATCTGGACCAACGAGCGCACCAGGTTCGGCGTGCCGGTGATCCTGCGCGTCCGCTCCTCGATCGCCTTCATCGTCAGCGTCGTTGGCCGATCTGCATTGTGAAAGAGATCGTTCTGCCGGCTGACGGCCTGGATATGGGCATGTTTGGTGACGACCCAGAACGGATCGAAGCCCTCCGGCCGCGCAATGCCGAGCGGATTGTTGGCCCGGAGCCAGCGATAGGCATCATGAAGGCGATCATCGGCGTAGGCTGCGGGATTGACGAGCGTCGCGGCAATGTCGGCCGGGAGGTCGGCATCGTTACTCGAGCTCAAATTCGCACCCTTTGGTTCGCTCGCGGCACGAGCCGGCCGGCGATTTCAGGAGTGAGAATCTTCGAACTGACCGAGCAAGGCTTGCGTTTAGCGGCTAACGTAACGACGTTTTAGCGACCCTAACCCGGGTATTCAAAAAGATCCGAAGGCCACCGGGCGGAAAGCCGCCAGCAAATGCTGGTCGAGTTTATCGTCCATCTGCTCCATGATCGCAAAGGCCTTGGCGTGCGTGAACGGCAGCCGGTAGGCGCGGTTCTCCACCAGCGCCGCGTGGATATCCACAATCGTCGTCAGGCGCACGATGTCGCTGATCTGATCGCCGCGCAGGCCATCGGGGTACCCGCTACCGTCAAGTAATTCGTGATGGTGCAGGACCACATCCAGCACCTCCGGCGGGAAGCCGCCCTGGACCGCGAGCGCGTCATAGCCGAGGCGCGGATGCCTGCGGACTTCAATCATTTCCTCATCAGAGAGCTTCCCGGGCTTGTCCAGGATCGCGACCGAAACGAACGCCTTGCCGACATCGTGCAGCAGCGCGGCACGCACCAGACGGCGCTGGTCGTCCTCGCGCATGCCGAGATGTTGCGCGAACGCGACCGCAAAACCGGTGACAAAGAGGCAGTGGCGATAACTTTCCACATGATGGCAGCCGACCGCCGTAAGCCATTCCCGCAACGAGCAGTGCTTGATGGCTTTGAGGATCTTGTTTTCAGCCTCCACGACATCGCTGAATGCCAGGGGAACGCCGGCCGGAAGCTTCTCGAATATCTTGACCATCACCGTGTGCGCAGCGGCAACGCCTCTGTTCAGGGCCTTGCCGCGATCGGTCGCGTCGAACCCGCCGCTGTCCGGAAAGGCGGCGCGGATGCGTTGCAGAATCCCTTGGGCATCGAACGGCCGCGATATCGTATCGGTGGCGCCCAGCGCCCAGGCCTGCATCGATCCGTGGTGAAGCGCGTCGGCGAGAACGAACAACCGCGGCACCGAGCGGTAAGCTTCAGCACGCAGCTTGTTGCGGACCTGCTGCACGCTCTCGGGCGACCGCAGATTGATATCGACCACAATGCCGGAGAAATGACCGGCGGGAGCGGCGGGAATATCCGACGTCGGGATGGTATCGACCTCGCCCACGGATTGCAGAATATCGGCCAGTTCGCTGCTCTGATCGCTCCGGTCGGAGGCCAGCAGCAACCGGGGTTTGGTCGACGACTGTTTAGCTGGAGCGGTCATGATCCCTCATCGACTTGGCGGTAGTAGTATCCCTCAGCCGATACTACCCAACAGGCATTCCCCGGGGATTAAGGGGTATTGTGAATACCTCGATATTTTTTAGGTAAAAATTGAACGACTGTCCCGGGCGCCTCAGATCGTGGCGGCCTGGAAATCGACCTGACATGAAGGTCAAAAAAATCCGCCGGAGGAACCCTCCGGCGGATTGTTGTATCGCCCGACCTGCGGTCGACTTATGCCTTGCTCATGGCGGCCTTCACCGCCTCTGCCGTGATCGGCAGCGAGCGGACGCGGGCGCCCGAGGCATTGAAGATCGCATTCGCAAGCGCGGGCGCGATCACCGTCACCGCCGGTTCGCCGACGCCGGTGGCTTTTTCGCCGTTGGCAATGACGCTGATGGCGACTTCCGGCACCTGACTCATCCTGAGCGGGGTGTAGGTGTCGAAGTTGGTCTGTTCGATACCACCGTTCTTCAGCGTTGCCTTCTCGTACATCGCGAGCGAGAGCCCCCACAACGCCGCGCCCTCGACCTGGGCGCGGATGTTATCGGGATGCACCTGCGTGCCGACGTCGGTGGCCACCGTCAGTTTCTTGACCTTGACCTCGCCGCTCGGTGCGACGGCGACATGGGCCACGCATGCGGTCCAGCTCGCGGTCGCCCTTTCCTGCGACGAGACACAGGCGACGCCCATGCCTTCGCCCTTCGGAAGTTGCTTGGTGCCGTAGCCGGCCATGCCCATCGCGGCGAGCAGGGTGTTGCGCAGGCGTTGCGCGCCACCGGCATTTGCGCCCTTGCCGTCAAGCATGTCGATACGGTACTGCGCCGGATCCTTGCCGACCGCATGAGCGAGTTCGTCGACCATGCTTTCCACCGCCCAGAAGGTCCAGCCTGGTGCTACCGACCGCAGCTGACCCGACGGGGTGGCGCCGTGCGCCATCTCGTTGAGGATGGCGCGGACGTTGTGATTGGGCACGGTATAGAAGAAGTCCGCGCCGTTCACGGTGAAACCGTCGAGACCACCCTTCTTGTCGACCGAAGGCGTGAGGAAATCGGGTATTCCCCACCGCTTGGTCGGCCACGCGCTGACCACGTCGTGATTCATCGCGATCAGCTTGCCGTCGCTGTCCAGACCCGCCTTGATCTTCTGGAACGTCAGCGGACGCGAGAAGTCCATGGTCATGTCATTCTCGCGCGAGTAGATCACCTTGACCGGTTTGCCGACGGCCTTCGCCGCCTGCAC
>Ga0066793_10001493_pt1 | contig 10678 bp, 12 predicted proteins | sample PersoiDNA2013189_FD_83876 | JGI IMG/M metagenome (GOLD analysis project Ga0066793, IMG submission 83876) | Permafrost soil microbial communities from the Arctic, to analyse light accelerated degradation of dissolved organic matter (DOM) -... | ecosystem: Environmental > Terrestrial > Soil >...
GGAGAAGGGACGAAGGACCTATCCGCAACGGATGGCGCGTTCCCTACAGTCGACGCGTGGCGCGCGCCAACGACCCTGTGGGTTCCGGGGTCGAAGACGCCGGCGAGCCGAGTCGACATGCTGTGCCCGCCTCGGGCTGATGCCTGCACGACCGAAAATAAGCACCGCGACGTTACGCTTGATCATGGACCTCTCAATGGCCCTCGAGCGAGCGCTCGATGTCGCCGTGGTCTCCATGCGGCCGCTGCGCGGCGGTGACGTCGCGGAGGCGTACCGCGTCGACCTCGAGGGCGGCCTTCGGGTGTTCGCCAAGACGCACCGGTCCGCACCTACGGGGTTCTTCACGACGGAAGCGGCCGGGCTGGCATGGCTCCGAGCCCCGATGGTGGTCAGCGTCCCCGAGGTGTTGGCGGTCTCGGACGGCGACGCTGACACAGGGGCACCGAACTACTTGGCACTGGAGTGGATCGACGAGGGCAGCACGACCCGTTCGACCGACGTGGAGCTCGGCTCGAGACTCGCGGGGCTCCACGCGGCTGGTGCGCCGGGCTTCGGGCGCGAGGACCGTCGCTCCACAGGGAGTCGAGGCCTCCCCAACGAACCGTGTGCGACGTGGGCGGAGTTCTACGCGACGCAACGACTGATCCCGCTCGCACGTCTCGCCAGGGACTCGGGCGCACTCCCGGCGAGTGTGATCGCGGATCTCGAGCGCGTCGCTGACCGGCTCGAGCGCGTCGGCGGCCCGCCGGAACCACCGGCGCGCGCGCACGGCGACCTGTGGGCAGGGAACCGGCTGATCGACATGAATGGTCGGAACTGGCTCATCGATCCTGCCGCGCACGGCGGACACCGCGAGTTCGACCTCGCGATGATGCGGCTCTTCGGCGGCTTCGGCGAGGCATGCTTCGCGGCGTACGCCCAGCGGAGCCCTTTAGCCGACGGTTGGGAGGACCGCATCCCCTTGCATCAGATCGCCCCGCTCGTGGTGCACGCGATCAAGTTCGGCGGTAGTTACGTCGCTGCCGCGACGGCGGCGATCGAGCGCTACCGATGACCACGAAGCAAGTCGCGCGGTCTCTGGAATGTACCCGCAACCGCGGTCGCGTCTCGGGGCCAGGGCCGTCGAAGCAGACTCGGCTGAGAGCACTCGTGAGCGACGCATGCCCGAGAACAACGTCGGCGGGGTGCGGATCAAAGCACCCGGAGATCCTCCGAGCTTGCTCGCTCCGCGCGCGCGAACAACCGCAGAACCGCGAGGGTCCCGGCCCTGGCGAGCGCGAGGCCGAGGAGCATCTCCGCTGCGAGCTGTCCTGCCAGGGACGGCGGACTCCAGTCGACTCCGGCAGCCACAGCCAGTGGTCGAGGTCGGTGGGCAGAGCCCGACGCATCAACCAGCGCTGGGCATGCGCCAACGACACCCCTCGGATGCGACCCGCGTTCCTCCGAGGGTCGGACCCCGTCTCGCAGTGGAACCTTGGTCTCTGGGTGGCGGATCTTCGCCTCGCGACAGGGAACCGATGGGGGTCGGAGTCGAGGGGACATCTCGAACGAGGCAGAAGAGAAGGGATGAGACCGTCGCGTGATCGCAGCGACGTCGGACACGCGCAGCGCGGTGCTGTGTCTGGAGTCACGGTGTTGTGCGGATGATGTTGTGCGATAATCGGTCTGGAGGGTGAGTAGAGTTAGCCTCGGCGTGTGGAGGTGGCGGTATGAAGATGTCACCCACTTCTCTAGAGGCGCTCATGGAGCGGCTTCGCGGGCAGTCGTCTCGTCCGGTTGGGCCGCAACCATCGGTGTCCGAAGGCGAGCTCCTGGAGCTCTTGGAGTCGCACGCCGATCACGAGACCGAGGCTCTGCACGCCTACGAAGAACTCGCGGGGGGATCTCCGGATGAGCACGTGCGTTATGTTGCGGGCTTGCTCCTCGAGGACGAGCGTCGTCACCACCAGTTGTTAGCCGAGATGATCAACCGGGTGCGTGGCGATGCTGAATGGCGGCCAGTGGAGCCGAGTGTTCCCTACCTGGGAGTCTCGCATGACCGTGCTGGTTTGCTCGACATCACCGCGCAACTGATGGACACCGAGCGCGACGACCTGCGGCGGGTACGGATACTCAAACGGCGGCTTCGCCGACAGCGTTACCACTCGCTGCTGTCGCTCGGCGCCGACATCCTCGAGTTCGACACCCGTAAGCACCTTCACATCCTGGCGTTCTTGCGCGCTGCCGCCCGGACCTGAGCGATCCCAGCAGTCTCCACTATCGATGATTCTTCGGCGCCGCACACCTGATTGCGCCGATCCGGGCTCCGTGCTCGGCGGCTGTGGGTGCCGGAAATTCGGTTCGGTTCTCTGACCTGCTGGTCGCCCAGTATCACCTCATCTCGTGTTTCACCCGTGGCAACACTGGCCTTGTGAGCAACAGGAGCGTTTCAGTTCGCGCAGCGCGGCCGGGTTTGCACACCAACCCAATCGGTCGAGGGCACCGTCGACCAACGTTTGTCCTGTTGCCATCCTGCGACTCAGACCCGGCGATCCGGGACACCCCGAGCGCGAGATTCGGGGACGCGTGTTCGGGGACACTCGGTTCCGGCTCTGGAGGAGCGCGATGCGGCTGGGTCGGCGCTTGGTTTACGCGGCGTTGGCGTCAAGTCCGGCGCCTGAGATGGGCCGGAGGAACCGGGCGATCGACGCCCGTGGCTCTTTCGGAGCCTGTCGACCGCGTTCTGACGCCTGACTCCGTGGAGCCTGCCGGAACGGAGCCTTTCGTCGGGTGCTCTCGATGCATCGGGCCCTTCGGCCCTACGTCCCGCGACTGTCGCCGGTGCATGCTCGTAGTACCCGCGTGAGAGGGGAGCGCGTATGCGACAAGCCGGAGGCTTGGACAGCACCTTTTTGGCGCTTGAGACGCACGATCACCCGCTCCATGTGATGGCGGTGATGGTCCTCGATCCGACGACCGTGCCCGACGGCTACTCGTTCGAGGGTGTGCGGGAGTTCGTCGCCGATCGGTTGGGTGGGATCCCGCCGTTTCGCCAGAAGCTCGTCCCCGTACCGCTTGGGGTCGGACGTCCGCGTTGGGTCGACGTCGATGTTGACGTGAACGAGCACTTGCATCGGGTGATGTTCGATGGGGGCGGTTTGTCTGAGCTCGCGCGTTTCGTCGCCGACTTGGAGCCCGTGCCCCTCGACCGTGAGGTGCCGTTGTGGAGCATGTACGTGGTCGAAGGGCTCGAAGATGGCATCGTCGCGGTGGTCGCGAAAGTGCACCATGCCTTGATGGACGGGGTCGGCGGCATGCAGTTCATGGCGAGCATGTTCTCGCTCACACCGACGCCAGAGCCGGTGGTGCTCGTCGGTGATGACGAGGAAAGGACACCCCCACCGTGGGAGCGGGTCTTGCGCGCGGTTCCCGAGGTCGCGAGCGCGCCGGTTCGCGTCTCGCGTGCGTTGGCGTCCTCGACGCGCGCGGTGCTGCGCGTCCGCGACGCGTTCCGCACTGACCAGACGCTCGCGCTCCCCTCCTCGGCACCCCACATGCGCTGGAACGATCCGCTCGGTCCCACCCGAGCGATCGCCTTCGCGTCGTTGCCTCTCGACGATGTCAAGGTCGTCGGCCGGGCAGGCGGCGCGACCGTCAACGATGTGGTGCTCGCAGTGCTCGCCGGGGCCTGCCGGTCGTATCTCGAAGCCCGAGGCGAGCTACCCGATCGTCCGCTCGTCGCCGCAGTCCCAGTATCTGTACGCCAACCGAACGAAGACGTGAACGCGGTGGCCAACGCGGTGACACTCATGTTCGTGTCGCTCGGCACCGATATCGCCGATCCGCGCGTACGAGTTGAGGCCGTGCACTCGAGCACGCACGGCGCCAAGCACCTACAAGACGCGATCGGGCCCGACGCGTTCTTGCGCTGGCTCGAGACTCCGAGCCCGGTCGTGGTCGCGGCGGCCGCGCGCCTGTACGTCGGGCTCCATCTCGCATCCCGAGCGCCGGCCATCGTGAACTTGTTGGTCTCGAACGTGCCCGGCCCGCCCGTGCCCCTCTATTTCGGTGGTGCGCGCCTGCTCGGGCTCTTTCCCCTCGGCCCGGTGTACGACGGCGTCGGCCTCAACGTCACGGTGGTGAGCAGCGCAGACACGATCGGCTTCGGGTTCGTCACCTGCCCCGACGTCATCTCCGACATCGACGCGCTCGCGGCGGGGGTCGCAGACGAGTTCACCAAGCTGCGCGAAACGGTCGGAGCCGCTCGCGACAGCGCATAGCTTACGCGACCGCTTGGAGCCGACTGTCGTGACGTACGGCAACGTCCGCATCGACCAGCGCGTCGGTGACGCAGCGTCGCACCGCACGAGAACCGATAAACCCGATGTGTCCACCCGGATACCACGAGGCGTCGTCGAGACCCCAGTGGTCGACCAGCCGCGCGACTTGCGCCGGACGCACCAGCCGGTCGGCGAGCCCCGCCCAGATGCGACGAACATCCGTCGCGGGCACTCCCAGACCGATCGGCGACGTGACCGCGTCGAGACGACAGCTCACCCGATACAGCTCTTCGAAACGAGCATGGCGAGCGAAACGGGGCGGCGCGTGCGTGCGCAACAACTCGGGAATGTCGACAACCGGTACGCCGACCACGACCCCAGCGAGGTCGGGTTCGAGCGCAGCGACGGCGGCCGCGACGTACGACCCGAGCGACATCCCGCACAACACCGCGCGCTCGCCACGCTCTTCGATGTAGGCGAGTAACGCGCGTACGTCGGCGATCGCCTGCTCCGCTCCGTGCAAGTTCACCACCGGGTCGTCGCCCGGAAACGCGAGGGTGAAACGGCCCGCGCCGCGAGGACCGTGGTGCGGCAGCACCGGAATCGCGACATTGAACCCTGCCTGATGCAACGAAACGGCGCGAAAAGCGAACATGTCCGCCAACGGATCACCCATCCCCGCGCCGTGCAAGCACACGATCCATGGCGCCGGATCGGGCTGCCGCAACATCCACGCGTGCACCGTGTCGTTCAACGTGTGTTCTCGGTAACGCACCGCCCCTGGAACTGCACCATCGGGACGGTACGGGCTCGCGAACGTCGCATGCTCGATCCACACTCGTCCGACCCGACGAGACCGTTCCTCCAGCCGGGGCGCCGAGGGCCTCCCATGGAACGCGGAGGGCTCCCCGAGCACGCCGGCGGCGTCCAGGTACGCGACAAGATCGTGACCCTCTCCCAATGTCGTCGCGAACGCGTCTTCGTCGGCCGGCGCATGGAGCTGACGGAAGGTCGCGAGAAGCAACTCGTCACCCGACGCCGCGACCACCAGGCGGGCGCGCTGCAACACCCCACTCGCGTCGGGCGACCGGCCGACCTCTTGGGCGTAACGATACACACGCCGGCCCGCGTCGAAACCATCAGCGCCCGCGACGGCGACGCCCTCATAGCCAGACCCTGTGCCCTCCCACGCCCGGGTTCCACGGCCAGAAGTCCCAAACAACGCTGAACGAAACACTTCCAACCCGTCGCTCCAAACGGAGCAGACGTCACCGCCCGGGCTGCGGGCGCTGAAACGCCGATGTGACACGAGACCCGACGAAAACGTTCGCGCCCCGAAACGCCCGAAAGCCAACCGCCGCGTCCACAAGGTCGAGGCCTGTCACCGGCCCGGCGGTTAGGGGCGGGTGGTCTTTCTGGTCACTCGTTCGATGCCAGAACTTCAATGAGCGTGACCGTGTTGCCCTCAGGGGCGACGACCGGCGCTTTCCGTCCAGCGCCCTCGATCGTCTCGATTGTCGGCTTGCTTAGTCCTCGACCTTCAATCTCGGCGACGGCTTGATCCAAGTCAGGCACGGCCATTATGACCAACGCATGTCCGGCTCGGCTTGGGTCTCGGACGAGGTAAAGCCAGCCTCCGTCGCTGATCTGCCACATCACTTCGTCGTCATTCACGATGATTTCCGCCGGTCGCCCTAGCAATGCGTCGTACCAGGCCATTGCGGGGTCAAGGTCTGCGGTTGCGACTCCAGCGAAGAGCACGTTGGTCGGCATCGGCTCAGGATGCCAGATTGGGCCGAGCGGCTGCCCACAAAGTGCCGGTCGGGGACGCCGGAACGCGCGCTCCAGATCCCAAGTCCGAGGACGGTCATCGACTGCCAGATCGGCGCCTCGGGCTCGACTTTCAGCCGAAGCGATCGGACGTGAAGAGTCCCCGCTGACCAGCGACACCGTTGTAATAACGGCAAGGATTTGTACTCCTCCAGGGACATCTTTCGAACCCCGGGGAAGAGTTGCAGACCCTTCTTCAACGGTTCGACTCGCGCTAGGTGGAGCTAGCAGGACAGCTTTCGAAGCCCGCATTTGTGGACACTCGCCGCCAACTACTAGGCCGCGTCGGCCAACGTTGCCCGGTTCGCGAGCTGTGACTCTGACCCGGCGTTCGGGGACGCGGGCGAGGAGTCTTCGTGGGCATCGTTATGGCACGATTCGGACGCGCCCGACGCGCCGATACGGCGCTACTAATCGAAGTTCGGTCTGGATGTTCGGTAGGCGCGTTCGGCACGCGCCGAGAGATCGCGGATCCGAGTTAGGTCTGGGTGTACGGACAATGGCCGGCCGGGCCGGTGTGGATAGGTCCAGTGGTTCGCCGACGAGGCGTCGATGCCAGCCCGGGATCGTGTCCGGCCGGACGAGGAAGATCGACCAGCGGTCACGGCCGAGCACGCGAGCGAACGCGGTGAGGATCGCGCGGTCGTCGGGTTCGAAGCACGGACGGGCGATCTGGCGTTGCAGCACAGCGAGTTGATGACGCAACACGAGGATCTCGACATCCTTGATCCTTGGAATGCTCGCGGCGGCCGCGCAGCACCAGCAGGTCGATCACGAGCCGGATCAGACGGTAGAAGCGGGCCACACGCCGATCCTCGCAGCGCCCCAACCACACCGATCACGCCGAGCGCGAAACCCCAGGTCAACGCGCCGGACGAGTATTCGGCACCCACAGGGCAATCCCACTGCCAGCGCTGATGCGGAGACCGGGGTTGAGGTGGTAGCCCCGAGGACCGCGACGGTGTCCTCGGGGCCGTGGGGGCTCAGCCGGCGGCGGCCAGAAGGCGGTGAGCGAAGTCGGCCGCGCCGGCCTCTGGGTCCTGACGTCGGCTGCTGTGCTCGGCCACCACTTTGCCCCCTCGCGCCTCGACGCCGCGGCGCAGCAGGCCGAGGCTGCCCCTGGGGTTCACGGCATAGGTGACGAACACGCCTACCGGCTTGCCGGCGAGCGGCGGCGCCTGGTCAAGCCAGCGGGTGGCGGCCCGGGCCGGGTTCACCGCGAACAGGATGAAGCCCTCCACCCAGGAGCCGATGGCGGCGACGTCGCACTGCTCGACCTCGTCCCGCCCGACTTGAGCAAGGGGCAGGAGGGTGACGTCGTGGCCATCGGTCCGGCAAGCATCAGCGATCGCGCTGGCGGCCCGCCGGGTGCGGCCGCCCCTGCTCTCGTACGCGACGAGAACCTTCACATGGCCTCCCTTGTCGTCCTCTGTCTAGTTCATCACAGGACGTGGGTGCGGCTCCAGGCTCCGACGTTAGTCAGCACTGGGATCACGACATTCACGAATCGTCGCGGGGCCGGGCCACCCGCGGTAGCGACAACGTCGCACGCCGTGGCGGCTCGGTGACGGGCGTCGTTGTCGTGGACATCGTCCCCTCCGAAACCGTTCGCTGACAGGAACACCCAAATCGCTGACAGGAGCACCCAACTACGCTGCGGGCCCATCGTCTTGTCCTCGCCTTCGGGTGACCAAGGCCCCGAATCGGACACCCGCCGGACACCGGCGCGCGAGCATCCACGCGTGGGCAACGCCATCGAGGTCGACCGGCTGCGGGTGGTCCGGGGCGGTCGGCCGGTGCTGCCCGACTTGTCGTGCGCGGTCGCGTCGGGCACGGTCACGGGGCTGCTGGGCCCGAGCGGGTCGGGCAAGTCGACGCTCATGCGGGCGATCGTCGGTGTGCAGCTCATCGTGTCGGGCACGGTGAAGGTGCTCGGCCATCCCGCGGGCTCCGCCGGGGCGCGGGCCCGGGTGGGCTACGTCACGCAGGCGCCGTGCGTCTACGGCGACCTCACCGTGCGGGAGAACCTGGCCTACTTCGCCGCGATCGTCGGTGCGGGCCCCGACGCCGTGCGCGACGGCGTCGACGAGGTGTCGCTCGGCGAGCACGGGGACGATCGCGTCGATCGGCTCTCCGGTGGCCAGCGCGCCCGGGTATCGCTCGCCAGCGCCCTCCTCGGGCGGCCCGAGCTACTCGTGCTCGACGAACCGACGGTCGGCCTCGACCCCGTTCTGCGCGAGGAGCTCTGGACGCTCTTCCACTCGCTCGCCGAGGCCGGGACCACGCTGCTCGTCTCGAGTCATGTGATGGAGGAAGCGAACCGCTGCGAGCGGCTCCTGCTCCTGCGCGACGGGCGGCTGCTCGCCGACGCCACACCCGCCGCGCTATGCGATCAGACCGGTACCGACGATCTCGATGCAGCGTTCCTCCGGCTCATCCGCACGACGGCCGCGCCATGAGCCCGAGACGCACGTTCGCGACCGCCCGTCGGGTCCTCCTCCAGCTGCGCCACGACCCGCGCACGGTCGCGCTGATGCTCGTCGTGCCGTGCGTGCTGATGACGCTCCTCCGTTACGTCTACGACGCCCGACCGGCGGTCTTCGATCGCATCGGGCCGATGCTGCTCGCCCTGTTCCCGTTCACGGTGATGTTCGTCATCACGTCGATCACCATGCTCCGGGAGCGCTCGACCGGCACCCTCGAGCGGCTCCTCGCCTCCCGGACGGCCAAGGCCGACATCCTCGGCGGCTACGCCCTCGCCTTCGGTGCCGCGACCGTCGTGCAGGTCGCGCTGGCGACGGCGCTCTCACTCGGTCCGCTGGACCTCCACATCAGCGGGAACGCGGCCGTCGTGGTGCTCTTCGCGGTCGTCGACGCGCTCATGGGGATGGCGCTGGGCCTGTTCCTGAGCGCGTTCGCGACGACCGAGTTCCAGGCCGTCCAGTTCCTCCCCGCCTTCGTGCTCCCCCAGCTGCTCCTCTGCGGCCTGTTCGTGCCGAGGGATCGGATGGCGACCGTGCTGCACTGGCTCTCCGACGTCTTCCCGCTGTCATACGCCGTCGACGGCGTCACGCGTGCGGCGACCTCGTCGGCCTGGACCGGTGCGCTGAGCGTCGATCTCGCGGTCGTGTGCGCGTGCGTGCCGCTCGCACTTGCCCTCGGCGCCGCCACGCTGCGCCGTCGCACTGCGTGAAACCTCAGAGGTAGCCGCCAACGTCGAACCCCACTCGCGCTCCGCGGCGCGCACTCGCCGACGTCATCAAGACCCCTACGCCGACGGCGCGCGTCCGGGCCCGAACTCCGATTCGCCCGTGCGGCATCCTTGGCCCATGGCCGCCGGTCATCTGCCCCCGGGGAAGCTACCCGTTCACCTCCTTGCCGAGCTGCTCGGCGAGCTGGAACCGGCGCCGCCGGAGGTCCGCCTGGGGCCGGCGGTGGGTGAGGATGCCTGCGTGCTGACGGTCGAACGTGGCGCACTCGTCGCCGCTACTGACCCGATCACCTTCACCGGCGTCGACATCGGCCGGCTCGCGGTCGTCGTGAACGCCAATGACGTCGCGGTCATGGGGGTGCGCCCCCGGTGGTTCCTGGCCGCGATCCTGTTGCCGCGCGGCACCACCGAGGACGACGTGCGCACACTCTTCGCCGGCATGCGCGGGGCTCTCGCCGAGCTTGGGATCGCGCTGGTCGGCGGGCACACCGAGGTGACGCCCGTCGTCAGCCAGCCGCTCGTCGTCGGCCAGATGCTCGGCCTGGCCGAGAACGACCGATTCGTGGCAACGGGCGGTGCCCGGCCCGGCGACATCGTCGTACAAGTGGGACTGGCGCCGATCGAGGGCGCGGCCGTGCTGGCCGTCGAAGCCGCCGAACGCCTCGGCGGTTGCGACCCGGCGACGGTGCAGGCCGCTGCCGACGCGATCCACATCCCGGGGCTCTCCGTGGTCGAGCCCGCGCTGGCGGCTACCGGCCTCGGTGCCACCGCGCTCCACGACCCGACTGAGGGCGGGTTGGCCTCAGGCCTCCACGAGCTCGCGACAGCAGCGAGGGTCGGACTGCGCGTCGATCCTGCGCAGGTGCGCTGGTTCGAGCCCGGGCTCGCGGTGTGCCGCGCGCTCGGGGCAGACCCGTGGGCGACGCTCGCTTCGGGCTCGCTGCTGGCGACGTTCCCGACCGACCGGGCCACGGCGGCAACCGAGGCGATCGCCGCCCGCGGCTACCCCGTGGCCATCCTGGGGGTCGCCGAGCCTGGCGACGGTGTCCACGACACCGAAGGCCGAGCGATCCCGTGGCCCGCGCGCGACGAGGTCGCGCGCCTGCTGTCCTGAGCAGGTAGCGGCGTAGCCGACAAGGTGGTATCCAGCCGCGGAGCCCCAGAGATCGCGGGTCTCCTACAGGTGCGAGTCCGCGTCGATCACCATGTGGGGTGTCAAAACTCGATCACGCCGCTGACCCTCGCGTTCGCAGGAGCGTGCCGCAGCTCGCGCTGTGAATTCTGAGACTCCTGCGGCTTATGAGGTTCTGCACCAGCCTCGAGAGGCAACGATCCGGCCCCTCACGGGCCAGCAAGAAACCGCTGGTCAAGGGCGTGA
>Ga0066793_10001494_pt1 | contig 10678 bp, 10 predicted proteins | sample PersoiDNA2013189_FD_83876 | JGI IMG/M metagenome (GOLD analysis project Ga0066793, IMG submission 83876) | Permafrost soil microbial communities from the Arctic, to analyse light accelerated degradation of dissolved organic matter (DOM) -... | ecosystem: Environmental > Terrestrial > Soil >...
CTACATGCTCCAGTCGGTCCAGATGGACGGCATCGTGGTGATCGGAGAGGGTGAGAAGGACGAGGCTCCGATGCTCTACAACGGAGAGCGGATCGGCGACGGCTCCCCGCCGCACGTCGACATCGCCGTCGATCCTCTCGAGGGCACCACCCTCGCAGCCCACGGGATGCCCAGCGCGCTGGCCGTCATCGCGCTGTCGGCACGCGGCACGATGTTCGACCCCGGCCCCTGCGTCTACATGGAGAAGATGGCCGCCGCGCCCGAGATCGCCGATCTGCTCGACCTCGACCGTCCGCTCGGCGAGACGATGAGGCTCCTGGCCGAGCGCAAGGGCTCCCCGGTCAGCGACGTGATGGTCGTGGTGCTCGACCGTCCCCGCCACACCGAGGGCATCGCGGCGATCCGCGAGGCGGGCGCACGCGTGCGGCTGATCGCGCACGGCGACGTCTCGGCGGCGCTGCTGGCCGTCACCGAGCGCTCGACCGTCGACCTGCTCTGGGGTATCGGCGGCACGCCCGAGGGAGTCATCTCGGCGGCGGCCGTCAAGTGCCTCGGCGGGCAGCTGATCGGGCGGCTCTGGCCGCGCGACGACGCCGAGCGCACCGCGGCCACCGAGGCCGGATACGACCTCCAGCAGGTGCTCACGCGCGACGACCTCGTCGCCGGCGAGGACGTCTTCTTCTCCGCCACGGGCGTGACCGACGGCGACGTGCTGCAGGGCGTGCGCTATCCGAGTGCCGGGGGAGCGACGACCGAGTCCCTGGTGACGCGCTCGCGGTCCGGCACGATCAGGCGCATCCGCGCCACCCACGACCGTGCGAAGCTGAGGGCCATCGCCGGCGGGCGGTTCGAGAGCGCGAAAGGGTCGGATGGGTGAGCCCTGAACGGCTCTGGAGGCTGTCCGCCGCGCTGCGCCGCCGCGGGCATCGGCGGCTGGCTCTGCTGGTGAAGAAAGTCAACTCGATGATCTACCACAACTCGCTCGCTCCGGGTGTCGACTTCAGCCCCGACATCAGCTTCGGCCACCACGGATTCGGCACCGTCATCCACAGCAACGTGGTGATCGGCAAGCGGGTGACGATCTTCCACAACGTGACGATCGCAGTGCATGCGGAGACTGGCTCTGCACAACACATCGTGATCGAGGATGACGTGAAGATCGGCGCGAACTCCGTGATCATCGCGCCCAAGGACAAGAGCATCCGCATCGGGCGCGGCGCGCGGATCGGTGCCGGAGCGGTGGTCGCCCAGGACGTGCCCGCCGGCGCGACGGTGATCAGCGCGCCGTCGCGGGTGCTGCAGGGCGGCGAGTCCTAGGAGTCGAGCCGCCCGACCCGCGACTCCGCGAGGTCCAGCCGCGCGAGAGAGCGAAGGAAGCCGTGCGTGATGAGCACGTGGATGCGCGACTGCGTCAGGTCGTAGAGCCTGCGGCCGAAGCCGGAGGCGATCGAGGGGTAGAAGTTGGCGACCTCCACCTCGACGTGCAGCGTGGACCGACCCGGATTCTCAGCCGGCCGGCGGCGGACTTCGATCTGCAGGTAGCCGCCGCCGCTGCGTCCGCGCCTGGCCACGAGCAGGCCCCGGGCGATCCTCCAGCGCACGAGCCCGCGGGTGGAGTCGATCTCGTATTCCGGCGCGGCGAAGGTGAGCAGCTTCAGCTGCCGGATGAGCAGCACCACCGACCGCTCGCCCGGGGTGTAGCGCACCCGGATCAGCCCCAGCGTGACGCGGCTGAGGAAGCGCCAGTACGTGCGGGCGAGGCGCTCGAGATGCATCGGCGACCAGATCTCCCTGAGCGCCGCGTCCTCGAGCAGGAGATCCGCGGTCTGCAGCGACCGCACGGCTCCGGTGCCGAGATCCACGGAGGTCGCATCGCCGAGGTTGGAGATCGTCGCCGGCGCCCGGGCGGCGCGCCTCGCCCGGCGGCGGGCGAGCAGCAGAGACGCCCCTGACACGCTCGCCGCGAGAGCGAGCCCGAGTCCGATCATGTCGCTGTAAGCCCTCGCACGGACCCCAGGCTACCCGCGGGCGCGAGCGCGAACCTCCATGATGTCCCCGGTTCCTGATATTCAAGGTGTGTGACCGACGACCGGCCGATCCATCCGACAGCGCGGCCGCTCGCCGATCTCCCGATCGACGCGCTCGCCGATCGAGCCGAGCAGCTCGCCAAGCGTTGGGCGAGCGCGCTGATCCTCGCGCGGCCGACGCATGCGATCGGGGCGATCCCCCTGGATCAGCTCGCCCGCGAAGCCCCGGGATTGTGCGCGCAGGTCCTACGGGCGCTCGAGTCCGACGCCGAGCTGCAGCGGCTGACCGGCAATGGCGCGGCGACGGGCCGCGAGGAGCTCGCCCCGGCCCGCAGGCTGGGCGCGCTCGCCGGCGCCGCCGACGCGGCGTCCTGCGTGGTGGCCGCAGAGGCGCTGCGGAGCGTGCTCTGGGATGCCCTTCTGGCCGAGCTGCGTGAACCCCCCGCGCGCCTGCTCGCCGACCTCGCCGACCGCCTGGCGCACGTCTGCTCGATGGCCCTGCTCGCGACGATCGCCGCGGCGAGCACGCACGATCAGGAGGTGCGGGGCGAGGGAGAGCAGCTCGTTGCCGCCGGCGCAGAGCACATTCCGGCCGGGCCACCCCCGCTGTCCGCCGCCCGGGCGCACTCGGCCGGGGAGGCTCGCGTTGCGATCGTCGATGAGCACGGGCACGACCCGGCTTCCCCCGGCTCGGTGACACTGGTCGGGGAGTCGAAGGGGGACGCGGAGCGTCCCTTGCCATGGGAGCCGGCGCCGCCCGAGCCGCCGGCGCAACAGGGGCCGCCAGTGCAACCGGAGCCACCGGAGCCGCCGTGGGGCTCGTGGGAGCGGACGCGGCGGCTGACCGGCGATCCGCCAGTTTTTCAATCCCTGTCGCTCTCACAGCCCGGCATCGAGATCCGCGCCGAACGGGTGCAGGAGGGTCCCGCGGCATGGATCGGCTCGATCGGCCAGCAGCTCGATCGCTTCGCCACCGACGGACGGCCGTTCGCGGTGCTGCTCGTCGAGGTCGCGGACATCGAGCGGCTGCTCCGCGAGGTGCCGCCCGGGGAGGTGCTGCGCCTGGCAGACCGGGTGCAGGCGGCCCTCGAGGCGGAGCGGCGCGCGACCGCGGACGGCGCAGGCGGCTCGCTGACGTGTGAGCGGACCGGGCGATACTGGCTCCTCGCGCCGGGGACCGACGGGCGTCGCGTCGAGGATCTGGCGCAGCATCTGGCGGACGCCGTGAGGCGCTCGGTGCGTCACGGCGGACTCGAGCTGGAGGTGGCGGTGGGCGCGGCTGTGTGCCCCGCGCACGGACGTGAGGCCGCGGCGCTGGCTGCGCACGCGGATGTCGCGCTCTACGCCGGACGCGCCAGCGGGTCAGCCAGAGACCGCGCCGCCGGCTAGCGAGGCCACCGGAGACTGCAGCGGCAGGCCGAGCGTCGGGGTGTTGGGGGTGACGCCGATGATTCGCGTGCCGATGCGGACGGTCTCGCTGATGTTGAGAGCCTGAGCGGCGCCGGCCGTCAGGTCCCAGTCGGCGATGTGGCTGTAGGGACCGCGGTCGAGCACCGGCACGGTCAGCGCGTGGCCCTTGTAGCTGACCTTCACGAGCGTGCCGCAGGCGAGCGTGCGGTTGGCGACCCCGATCACGGCGGGCGTCAGAGTCTGCCCGCATGCCGTCCTCTGCCCGTAGAAGCCGGGTCCGAACCATGTGGCGATACCGCTCGCACGGACCTTCGTCCTCGCTGGCTTGACCGGCGCGGGCGGCCCGGCCGGCGCGCTGGCGCCGCCCGTCGCGGCGAGCGCGTCGAGCGCGCAGGTCATCGCTGCACAGCTCAGCGCCGCGATCAGCACGAGCAGGGTCGTCGTTTTCTTGAAGTCGATTCGCATTGCGTTGGGCGCCTACGGGGTGAGCTGACGGGCTCGCGCGGCACGAATGCGGCGCTACGGTCCATGTGGACCGATTCGCCCCAGCGGATCGACGTCGATCCGCATTGGGTCCCCCGTCCTCCTCGACCTGGGTCTCGGAGGCTCGGCGTGGCCGCGATTATACATAAGCCGGCGTTGAGCCTCGCCGCGCCTCGCGTGCGAGCAGTCGCCGGTCGATCGGAAGGGTGCCGGGCGGGGTGCGCTCAGGACAGCGGCAGCCGCGAGAGCGCGTCCCTGAGCAGGCGCTCGCCCGTGGTCAGGCCGCTTTTTGCGAGCTCGCCCACGATCTCCACGGCGGACACGAAGAGCTCTGCGCCACCGGGCGGCTGCACGGGTCCCGTGGCGGCCTCCTCGGCGCACTCGTAGCCCTGCCTGGGAACCCGATCCGGCTCTGCGCGGGGGCCGCTCCGCGGCGTCGCCCGCCTGCCCGAGGCTCGCCTCGGGGCCGGCTTGGAGGGCGGCGGCGCGACGGCGTTGGCGGTCGCGTCGCCCGTCGCCGTGGAGTCGGCCTTCCCGGCGGCGGCCTTGCGGGCGGCCGCCCGACGCGGGCTCGCTCGCTGGGGACGCGTGCGGGGCAGCTGGGCCAGGACGCCCGCCTCCTCACCTTCGATCGGAGATCGGATCGCGCCGTCGTTGGTCTCGCTCATCGCGCACATCATTGCTTAACCGCTGCTTGCAAGGCGATCGCCAAAAAGCGCGCGATGTCCAGGGCGACGCGTTAGCATGGGACCCGGGAGTACTGGGTCGGAGTTGTAACGTCGGGTGGGTTCCGGCCGTATGTCCGGCTAGTAGTCCTCCCAGACCAGAATCCGGCGGTCCCACCAGCGGTTACCGGGTTGACGATCGACGGAAGAAACGGAAACAGATGTCAGTAGTCGAGCTTCAGGAGCTGGATGAGGTCAAGGGCCTGCTGGCCAAGGGACAGCAGGTGGGAGTGCTCTCCTACGCGGAGATAACGAGAGCGATGTCGGAGCTGGACCTGGACGAGTCCGACGTCGAAGAGCTGCACGGCTTCCTGGAGAAGGCCGAGATCGAGCTCGTGGAGGACATCGATCCGGCGATCTCGGCGGCATCGCAGGTTGAGCGCGCGCCCGACAAGCGCGGCCGGCGCAAAGCGAAAACCGCGCTGGACCTGAAGCCCGACATGACCACGGACTCGCTTCAGCTGTTCCTGAAGGACATCGGCAAGGTCCGTCTGCTGACGGCCCAGGAGGAGGTCGACCTGGCCAAGCGGATCGAGCGGGGGGATCTCGACGCCAAGCAGAAGATGGTCGAGTCCAACCTGCGCCTCGTCGTGTCGATCGCGAAGAACTACCGCAACCAGGGCCTTCCCTTCCTCGACCTGATCCAGGAGGGCACGCTCGGGCTGGTGAGGGCGGCGGAGAAGTTCGACTATCGCAAGGGCTTCAAGTTCTCCACGTATGCAACCTGGTGGATCCGCCAGGCGATCGCCCGCGCGCTGGCCGACAAGGCGCGGACGATCCGCATCCCGGTGCACGTCGTGGAGAAGCTCAACAAGATCGGTCGCGCCGAGCGCAAGCTCGTCACGGAGCTCGGGCGCGAGCCGACCGCCGACGAGATCGCCGAGGTGACGGGCATCGATCCCGAGGAGGTCGACTCGATCAAGCGCTCGGCCCAGGCGCCCGTGTCGCTGGAGAAGCCCGTCGGCGACGAGGAGGAGTCCGAGTTCGGACAGTTCATCGCCGACGAGCGGGCCGAGTCCCCGTACGAGCGGGCCGCGGAGATCCTCACCAAGGAGGCGCTGCGGGAGGCGCTGGAGAACCTCTCCTACCGCGAACGTCGCGTGCTGGAGCTGCGCTACGGCCTGGGCGGCGAGCACCCCCGCACGCTCGACGAGGTGGGGCGCACCTTCAACGTGACCCGGGAGCGGATCCGCCAGATCGAGAACCAGTCGCTGAAGAAGCTTCAGAGCCTTGCCGAGGCCCAGAAGCTCCGCGACGTAGCCTGAGCTGCCCGACGCCCCCGCGGGCGGGTCCGTCCAACGGGTCTCCCGACGTTCAAGCCGCAGGCGGGAGATGCCGAAAAGGGGATCATGTTCGAGGTCACGGGTGCTCTGCGCGAGCTTGTCAGTAAAGAGGGCTCCGATCTGCACCTGAAGGTGGGATCGGCGCCGCTGTACCGCGTCGTCGGGGAGCTGGCGCTCGATACGAGCTGCGAGCCGCTGACGGCGGAGGACACCGAGGGTGCGCTGAAGCGGCTGCTGAGCGACCCGGCGAAGCTCGAGGAGTTCGCCCAGGAGCGCGAGGTCGACTTCTCCTTCGAAATCCCCGATGTCGCCCGCTTTCGCATCAACGCCTTCCAGCAGCGCGGCTCCATCTCCCTCGCGTGTCGCGCGATCCCGCACAAGATCAGCACGATCGAGGAGCTCGCCCTGCCACCCGTGGTCAGAGAACTGGCCGAGGAGGAGCGCGGGATCATCCTGCTCACCGGCACCACCGGCTCGGGCAAGTCGACGACGCTCGCCGCGATGATCGACCACATGAACTCGACCATGAGCAAGCACATCGTGACGATCGAGGATCCGATCGAGTTCGTGCACAAGGACAAGTGCTCGGCGATCAACCAGCGCGAGGTCGGCATGGACACGGCATCCTTCAAGCGCGCCCTGCGACGGGTGCTGCGCCAGGACCCGGACGTGATCCTGGTCGGCGAGATGCGCGACGAGGAGACCGTGCAGACGGCTCTGTCGGCGGCCGAGACCGGCCACCTGGTGCTCTCGACGATCCACACGGTGGATGCCACCGAGTCGATCAACCGGCTGCTCGACTTCTTCCCGCCCCACCAGCACGGTCAGGCGCGCAGCATGATCGCCGGCACCGTCAAGGGTGTGATCTCCCAGCGTCTGGTGCCGGGCGCCGACGGCGGACGCGTGGCCGTGTGCGAGATCCTGAGAATGACCGGGCGGGTGCGCGACATGATCGTCGACCCCTCCCAGACGGGCAAGCTCGTCGAGGTGATCACCAGCGGCGGCTACTACGGCATGCAGACCTTCGACCAGGCGCTGTTCGGCCACGTGAAGGCGGGGAGGGTGACCTTCGAGGACGCTATGCAGGTGGCCTCCAGCCCCCACGACTTCAAGCTGCTGATGCAGGCCGACGGGCGGCGCGGCACCACGATGGACGACGTCGCCTCGGCCGAGGCCCAGCGCGCGCCCGCGCCGAGCCCCGCGCTGATCGCCTCCTGACGAACCCCCCGGCGCCCCGCGACGGGGCTGCGTCACTTCAGTTGGTAAAGTAACGGTTGAAATGGCCGTAGATGAGACATGTCCGGTGTGCAAGACGGCTGAGATCGTGTGCGGAAAGTGGACCCTGCTGCTGATCCGCGACCTCGCCGAGGGCCGCTCGCGCTTCTGCGAGCTCGAACGCTCCCTGGCGGGCATCAGCCCGCGGACCCTCTCGCTGCGCCTGCGGGCGCTCGAGGAGGAGGGCATCGTCGAGCGTCACACCTTCCCCGAGGTGCCGCCGCGGGTCGAGTATGCGCTCACTGAGAAGGGCAAGGCGCTGCTGCCGATCGTCGACGACATGCGCGCCTACGGCGAAGACTGGCTCGGAGAGCGCTGCGCCGAGCTCGTGGACCCCGACGTCCTCGCCGTCGCGTAGCTGGATGTAGGCAGGAGCGCCGACGGGCGCTGCAACGGGTGCTGCGCCGGCAGGAGGGGGCCGGGCAAGGGCGAAGTGAGCCCACCATGCGATCACTGGGGCTCGAGAGCGCCCTCACGGAGTTCGTCTCCTCGGCCGCGAGCGAGCTGCGGGCCGACCTCGGCGCCGGCGCCGAGGTGCCGTTCGAGCTGGACTCGCGCTCCGCGCGAAGAGGCTCCGCGAGCACGCCCCTCTACTGCTATCGCGCGCTGACGGGGGCGTTCATCGCCGAGCGCCGCCCGGCCCTTGAGCGCCTGCCCGCCCACGCCGAGGCGGCCAGGCTGCTGGATGGCTTCGACGGTCTCGCCCGCTACCTCGCAAACGCCGGCCGGGAGATGAATCGGCCGTCGAGGGGGGCGCTGGTGCGCGAGGCGCTGATCATCCTCCTGCAGGACATCTTCGAGGAGCAGACCGACTTCGAGCTGCGTCCCGAGCGCCTGCATGCGGCGCTCCAGCGCCTCGAGCAGTCGGAGCTCGCGGGCGCCGGCGAGGTGACTCTCGTGGCGACGCTCCATGGGCTGACGGTCGCCTCGGCCGAGATCCAGCTGACGCACGGCCTCACGATCGCCCGGCCCGATGCGCTTGCGGGGCTCCCCGAAGGGGCGATCGCCGGCGACGACGCCGAGCACCTCGTCGTGGTGCTCACGGTCGAAGACCAGGAGCGTCCCGCGGCGGGCGGATCGACCACGCGCGACGCCGTGTCGCATGGCCGCGAGGTGCTCAAGGACCTGCTGCGCGCGCTGCGCCTGTTCGGCGACGGGCGCGTCACGCTCGGCGCGCTCGCCTGGGCGCGGGTCGGCATTGGCGCCTGGACCCCGCTGGCCCTCGGCGCGGGCGGGCGCCCGCATGGGATGCTCGTGGTGACGGCCGAGCAGGAGGACGAGCTGCGGGCCTTCTGCAACCTCGTCTCCCGCCGGGTCCCCCAGGGCAACGAGCTGGCATGGGCGCTGAGACGCTTCGAGCTGGGCTGCGAGCGGGCGACCTTCCACGAGGGCCTGACCGACCACCTGCTGGCGCTGCGCGCGCTGCTCGAGCCGGAGGGCTCCGCCAGCGGACTGCTCGCCGGGCGCCTCGCGGCTCTGTGCGCGACGCCGGAGCATCGCCTCGAGCTGACCGGCCGTGTGCTCGAGGCGTGCGAGCTCGAGCGTGCGGCGGTGGCGGGCGCCGCGATCGAGCACGCGGGCGGACAGGCGCTCGCGAGCGAGGTGGCCGATCATCTGCGGGCGGTGCTCAGAGACGTCATCTGCGGGCATTTGACCGCCGATCTCGTCGCTCTCGCCGACGAACTGCTGCTCGAGTCGCTGCAGTCAGGCGAGGAGGAGTTCGGCGATGAGCTGGAGCCCGAGGAGATCCTGGACCTCATGGTCTAGGTGCGGGACACGGATCGGCTCGAGCTCCCTCAGCGCGCGTGACAGGCCGGCGATCGTGTCGCGGTCGCGTTTGGCGAGCAGGTCGAAGTCTGCGAGGTTGCTCGCGACGCGTCCCGCCAGGGCCTCGCCCAGCTGCGGCGCCAGAAGCGCCCGAACCTCCTCGAGGGAGTGACCGCCGAGTCCCTCGCTGTGGACGCGGTTGACGATCAGCCCTCCGCTCTGCATCCCCGCCTCGGCGAGGCGCTCGGCCAGAAAGACCGCCTCCGCGGCCGGCTCGGGCTCCGGCGAGGTGACGATCAGGAAGCTCGTCGCCGGGTCGGCGAGCAGCGCGGCGACACCGCGCGTTCGCTCGCCGAAGCCGTCGATCACGCCGGAGAGCGAGCGGAAGAACGTGGAGAGCTCGCCGAACATGTCGACGCCGGTGACACGCGCGAAGATCGCGAACACGAGCCCCGTGCCCCGACCGAAGATGCGCGCGGTGAGACCCCCCGGCGCAAGGAACACCCGCAGGGCCCTGCCTTCCAGGAAGCCCAGCAGGCGCGCCGGGGCGTTGAGGAAGTCCAGCGCATTGCGCGACGGCGGCGTGTCGAGGACGATCGCGTCGAAGTCGTGCTCCTCGTGCAGCTCGTAGAGCTTGGCGATCGCGCTCAGCTCGTGCGAGCCGGCGACGGCGGTTGACAGCTCGCGGTAGACCGGGTTGGCGAGGATCTCCTCGCGGGAGCCCTCGTCGGGGGCAAGGCGGGTGACGATCTCATCCAGCGTGCGCTTGGCGTCGAGCATCATCGCCCACAGCTCGCCCTTCATCTCCACCCCCTGACTGGCGAACATCTCCGGCGCGATCCGTCGAGGCTCGCCCGAGAGCTCCTGCAGGCCCAGTGCCGAGGCCAGACGCTTGGCCGGGTCGATCGTCACCACAGCGATCTTCTGCCCGCGGGCGGCGAGCCCGAGGGCGAGGGCCGCCGAGGTGGTCGTCTTGCCGACTCCCCCCGCGCCGAGGCAGATCACGATCCGCTTGCCGCGCAGGCGAGCACGCAGCGTGGGGGGGCTCCCGGTCCGGCTCGGCGTCATCTCGGGATCGTAGTTCCCGTGCAGGAATCGACCCCCGCTATGCGAATACCCACCGGACGGCTTTCCATCAATCGAGCATCGGAGCCCCAGTGCAAGGAAAGGCCAAGGTCATCGCGTTCGCCAACCAGAAGGGCGGCGTGGCCAAGACGACGACGACGCTCAACCTCGCGGCCGCCTTCGCGGAGGAGGGCCACCGCGTGTTGTGCGTGGACATGGACCCGCAGGGCAACCTGACGATGTCCCAGGGGATCGATCCGGACACGCTCGAGAAATCGATGTACGACGTCCTCGTCCACAAGGTCTCGATCCGCGAGGTGATCCGCAAGCGCGAGATCGACATCGCCTGCGCGTCGATCGACCTCGCCGGCGCCGAGATCGCGATGTCGACGATGATCGGACGCGAGCGCTCGCTGCAGAAGGCCTTCGAGCCGATCCTCGAGGACTACGACTTCATCTGCATCGACACCCCTCCGAGCCTCGGGCTGCTGACGATCAACGCGCTGACCGCCGCCGACAAGGTGATCGTCCCCGTGCAATGCGAGTATCTGTCGATGCGGGGCCTGATCCAGCTGCAGAACACGCTTGCGATGATCCGCGAGAATCTCAACCCGGGGGTGGACATCGAGGGTATCCTCCCGAC
>Ga0066793_10001495_pt1 | contig 10677 bp, 10 predicted proteins | sample PersoiDNA2013189_FD_83876 | JGI IMG/M metagenome (GOLD analysis project Ga0066793, IMG submission 83876) | Permafrost soil microbial communities from the Arctic, to analyse light accelerated degradation of dissolved organic matter (DOM) -... | ecosystem: Environmental > Terrestrial > Soil >...
CTCGCAGACGAGCTCGCCTCGAGCGAGAAGGATCGAGCCGAGAACATGATGATCGTCGATTTGATGCGCAACGACCTGAGCCGTGTTTGCAAGATCGGCAGCGTTCGCGTCGCGGAGCTGTTCGAGATCGAGAGCTATGCGACCGTGCATCAGATGGTGAGCACGATCCGCGGCGTGCTGAGGCCCGACGAATCGAGCGTGACATGTGCGCGCGCCGCCTTCCCGCCCGGCTCGATGACGGGCGCGCCGAAGCTACGCACGATGGAGATCATCGACCGCCTCGAGCGAGGGGCCCGCGGCGTCTACTCCGGCGTACTCGGTTACTTCGCGCTCAGCGGTAGCGCCGATCTCTCCGTCGTCATTCGCTCCATCGTCACGACCGATACGGCGACCACGATCGGCGTGGGTGGCGCCGTGACGGCACTCTCCGATCCAGCTGAGGAAGTCGAGGAGACGCTCGTCAAGGCACGCGGCTTGCTGGACGCGCTCAGTCACGCGGGCGGAAAGCGTTGAGTGCCGGCATGGCGAAATCCTCGATTCGAGCCGCTCTCGCCCTCGCCGCAATTGCATCTGCGATCGCCCTGGCCGGGGTCACCGCCGGCGCAACCGATCGACAGGCAACGGGTAATCGCACGACGCGGCACCTGATCGGCCACTCCGTTCAGGGGCGAGCTATCTACGCCTATCAGCGGGGCGATCCGTATGGCCCGACGGTGTTAATCGTCGGATCGATCCACGGCAACGAGCCGGGCGGAGTAGCCGTCGCGCGGCGCCTGCTGAAAGTGCCCACGCCCGAAGGCGTCGATCTCTGGGTCATCCTCAACCTCAACCCCGACGGTCGGGCGGCCGGAACGCGCGGGAACGCCCACGGCGTCGATCTCAACCGCAACTTCCCCTGGCGCTGGCGGCACCTGGGCGGGGCCTTCTACTCGGGTCGCCGCCGCTTGTCGGAGCCGGAATCGCGCGCCGCCTATCGCCTCATCGAGCGCCTGCGGCCGCGGCTGTCGATCTGGTTCCATCAGCCGCTCGCAGCGGTGAGCGTCACGACGCGCTCGCTAGCGCTCGAGCGCAGATTCGCCCGCCTGGCCGGGCTAGGGCTCGCGCAGCTACCGGCTTACCCGGGCAGCGCCACTTCCTGGGAGCGCCACGTCCTGCCGGAATCCGCGGCGTTCGTCGCCGAGCTCCCGGGTGGAGGGCTCAGCGACCGTAAGGTTGATCGCTATGTGCGCGCAGTGCTGACGGTCAGCAAGTACTGAGTGCGCCTGAGCGCCAATCGCTTCTCGAGCGAGCTTGACAGGCGCGTGATCGACTCTTTGCACAACCGGCCGCAATTCCACGCGTCTTTTCTCGATACCGTGCCCCGCTCCGCGCTCTGGGGTGGAGAGGTGGGCCCCGCCGGTTTTCGGAGCCGCGAAGTCGCTTCCCGCTTGCCGCGCTCTCGGCGGGGGCGGCGAACGCGGTGCCGCTAGAACTCCTGCTCGGTCGGGCGCACGAGCACCTCGTTCACGGCCATGCGCCGCGGCCGGGTGACTACATAGGCGATCGCATCGGCGATGTCTTCCGCCTCCAGCATCTCGACCCCGGCGTAGCGCTGTCTCGCCGCCTCGCGCACCCCTTCGCGGATGTGGTTCGACAGCTCGGTCTTGACGAACCCGGGCTCGACCAGCGACACGCGCACGTGCCGCTTGGCCAGCTCCATGCGCAGCGACTCGCTGAAGGCGCCCACCCCGAACTTGCTCAGGTTGTAGATACCGGAGCCGGCGTTGGCCTTGCGCCCTGCCACCGAACTGATGTTGACGAGGTCGGCCAGCTTGCGCGGCTCGGCCTCCGCGGCGGTCAGCAGGTGCGGGAGCGCCGCGTATGTGCAGTAGAGGAGGCCCTTCACGTTGAGATCGACCGTGCGCTCCCACTCCTCCAGCGGCGCGTCCACCGCGGGTCCGAGCAGCATCACGCCGGCGTTGTTGACGAGGATGTCGAGCCGGCCCAGCTCCGCGACGGTTCGCTCGACGGCGGCAGTCGCCTGCTCGCGGTCGGTCACGTCGGCTTCGATCACGAGCGCCCGGCCGCCCTTGCCCGCGATCTCGGTAGCCAGCTGCTCGAGCCGGTTTTTGCGCCGGGCGGCGATCGCGACCGTGGCACCCCGGCCGGCCAGCAAGCGCGCCGTCGCTTCGCCGATACCGCTACTCGCTCCCGTGACGAGCGCCACCGTGCCCTCGAGTCGTTCCGTCATTTTCGCCCCTCCCCCTAGAATTGCCTCCGCCTCAGCTGGTACCCATTCTCGCGGCGATCTAGCTCGCCCGCTCAGTCCTTCTCATCGCCTTCGGCAAGAATCCGGTAGAGCGAGCGGCGGGCATCGGTAAGGAGCTTACGGGCCTCCTCGACCTGTGCGTCGCTTCCCGCCTGCATCACCTGCATGGCAGCGAGCCCTATCTGGCGAACCAGCGAGCCGAGCTCGAGCGCCTGCTCGCCGACGCCGCCCGCCATCGCCTCCCACGGGGGAGGCGCGTCTTTCCCGCGCTCCTCGAGCACGGCGCGACCCGAATCGGTCAGCTCGAGCAGGCGCTGGCCCTCGCTCTCCTGCGAGCGCACCAGCCCTTCGTCCTCGAGCTGCTGCAATGTCGGGTAGACCGAGCCGGGGCTGGGGCGCCAGACTCCCTCGCTTCGCTCTTTCACCTCTTGCATGATCTGGTAGCCGTTACGCGGCTGCTCGGCGAGGAGCAACAGCGCGGCGGTTCGGATGTCTCCGCGGCGCGCCTTGCGACCTCGGTGCCTACCTCTGTGGCCGCCGCCGAACGGCGGGCCGGCGAAATGGTGCGCGTGCGCTTCCCTGTGCGACTCGTGCCGCCGGTGGTGGTGTCTCGGCCCGCGCGGGCCTTCCAAATGATCTTCGTGCATCAAACAACTCCTTCTTTCAGCGTTAGTATCATGGTGTATAACGATATATCGCGTTACGTCGCTTGTCAAACCCCGCGGGCGACCCCTCTCGGTGAGCGACGCAAGCTGCCTCTCGTGAACGGCTGGCCGGCTACGGCGCGCGCGAAAACGGCAACACCCCGCAAACCCCTAAGATTCCTGCGTGGCCGAACAGGACAGTAGTTCCGCCAAGAAGGCCTCAGCGCCGCGCCGCCGCAGCGCGAAGAGCGGTAAAACCGCGCCGGCTTCTCACGGCGCCGACGCGACTCACGTTTGGGAGTACCGGTTGGATCCACAGGGCGCGCTCGTGCATGTCTCGCCCGCATGCGAGCGCTTGAGCGGCTACAGCCAAGACGAGTTCCTCGCCGACCCGAAGCTGATGGAGCGCATCGTTCACCCCGACGACAGACTGCGCTTCGAGCAGCACATCGCGCACTCGCACTCAGCCGGGCGGCTCCTCGAGGGTGAGATCGAGTTTCGCATCATCGCCCGAGACGGCGATGAGCACTGGATCGCGCACACGTGCGCTGCGATGATCGACCCCGACGGCAGTTACGTGGGGCGCGCGGCTTGCAACATCGACGTCAGCCGCTACAAGCTGGCAGAAGAGGCGCTGCTTCGCCTGAACCGCGAGCTGATCGCAACCCGGGACTGCGCCCGCGCTACGTTGCGGGCGACCGACGAGCAAAGACTTCTCCGCGACGCCTGCCGTATCGTCTGCAACGCGGCCGGATACCTGATGGCCTGGGTCGGCTTGGTCGAGCGCGACGAGGACAAGACCGTCCGGCCGGTCGCCTGGAGCGGCGTCGAAGATGGATACCTGGGCAGCGCGAACATCACCTGGGCCGACGACGAGCGTGGACGAGGTCCAACGGGAACGGCGGCTCGAACGGGCGAAACCGTCGTCCTGGACGACTTCGCCAGTGACCCGGCTGGGCAGCCGTGGCGCGCGCGCGCCTTCCAGCGCGGATACCGCTCGAGCATCGCAATCCCGTTGCGCGGGCCCGGTGGCGACGTATACGCCGTTCTCACCATCTACGCAGGCCAAGCTCACGCCTTTGCCAGGAGCACCACTCGGTTGCTCGAAGAGCTCGCCGAGGATCTGAGCCTCGGAATCGAATCCCTCCGCGTCCGTTCGAATCTCGATTCGGCCTAGCGCCCCACGCCCGGCTCGGCGCGCTAGCTCGCGCGAGAGGAGCGAAGCGGGGGAAAGCCCACCTCGAGCTCCCCGCGCAGATGCTCGAGCGCGGGCGGTAGCGCAAGTCGCTCGCCCAGGTGCTCGATCGCCTCATCGATAGCGAAGCCCGGCTCTATCGTCGCTATCTCGAAAAGAGCTCCGCTCGGCTCGCGAAAGTAGATCGAGCGGTACCAGTAGCGATCGATAACCGGCGTTGCGCTCATCCCGGCCGCGGTCAACGCCTTGTGCCAGCGCTCGCGCTCGTTCATCGGGCAAGCCCAGGCCGCGTGATGCACCGTCCCCGAGCCTTGAATCCCGGGCTGGACCGGCGCGCTGTCGTAGGCGAAGAGAGAGCCTCGGGCTTTCCCTCGCACCTCCCAAACCGCATCACTCCTGCGCTGGAAGGCAAGGGCCCGCTCCAGCAACTCCCGGCTGCGCTCGGGATCGCGCGCGTAAACGCGCACGGAATCGAATCCCTGCAATGCCAACTCTTCGGGGATGTCGGGTCGAGAAGCCGCCAGCGGCTCGTCCTCGCTCTCCGCGACGGCCAGCTCCAGCGCCAGGCCCTCGGGATCGTTGAAGCGCAGGTGCACACCGCTGCGCTGGTACTCAACACCCTCGCTCCTCAGGCGCCGGGCCCAGAAGCCGAGCGCCTTCTCCGAGCCAATCCGCCAGCTGAGCCGGTGGATCATGCCGGCGCCGGCTCGCCCTACCTGCATGCCCGGGTACTCGTAAAAGGCCAGGGTGGCACCGGGCTCACCCTTCTCGGCGCCGTAGTAGAGCTGGAGGATGCTCGGAACGTCCTGGTTGACGCTCATTTTCACGAGCCTCAGCCCAAGTACTCGTACATAGAAGTCGAGGTTGCGTTGCGCGTCGCCGGTTATTGCGGTGACGTGGTGGATCCCCTCGAGCCTCATCCCGTTCCTTTCCACGCGAAAAGCGGCGCCGAATCCAGAAACAGTCGGCCTGTGCTGCTATTCCCGCCGAGATCGGAAGTCACTCAGATCGAGGGGTCTTCGCTCTCGCACCAGACGCCGTGGGTCGGCGTAAAGGCGAGCTCGTGGTGCGGTACGCCACCCTCGACCCGCCGCTCGAGCTCGTCGACCCGTGCGACCAGATCGGCCACCGCGTCTCCCAGCACATCCGGAAGCTGGTCGTGCTCAAGGTTGGGTGCCACGCGCTTGTGCCCGTTTCCCTTCGAGGTCACGATCTCGCCCGGTACGCCGACCACTACGGCGCAGCACGGTACCGGCCTCACAACCACGGCGTTCGCTCCGACGCGGCTGTACTCGCCGACGGTGATCGCGCCGAGCACCTTGGCGCCCGCGCCGACCACGACTCCGTCGCCGAGCGTCGGGTGGCGCTTGCCCTTCTTGAGGCTCGTACCTCCGAGAGTCACGCCCTGATACAGAGTCACCTCGGCTCCCAGCTCGGCCGTCTCGCCGATCACGACGCCCATCCCGTGATCGATGAAGAGCCCGGGGCCGATCGTGGCGGCCGGGTGAATCTCGACGCCGGTCAGCGCGCGCGCGAACTGGGAGATCCAGCGAGCCACGAGTTTGAGGCGCCAGCGCCAGAGCGCGTGAGCAACCCTGTGCCACCAGACAGCCCATAGACCCGGATAGCAGAGAACGATCTCGAGCCAGTTGCGAGCGGCCGGATCGCGCTCCTTGACCGCTCGGATGTCGTGTCTCATCTTTCTCAGCACGCCAGCCACCTCCCTCAGTCGGCCAGGTCGTTGAACAGCGCCGTCGACAGGTAGCGCTCGCCGTTTGAAGGCACGATCACGACGATCAGTTTTCCCCTGCTTTCGGCGCGGCGAGCGACTTGTTCGGCGGCCCAGATCGCGGCGCCGGACGAGATCCCAACCAGCAGGCCCTCCTCGCGCGCGATCCGCCGAGCGCTGGCAAAGGCGTCTTCGTTCGCCACGCGCACGATCTCGTCGTAGATCTTGGTGTTCAGCACCTTCGGCACGAAGCCGGGTCCGATGCCCTGAAGAGCGTGCGGTCCCTTCTGCCCGCCCGAGAGCACCGCCGAGCCGTCCGGCTCGACACCCACGCAGCGAGCATCCGGCTTGCGTTCCTTGATCACCTCGCCGACGCCCGTGATCGTCCCCCCGGTTCCGATTCCGGCGACGACAACGTCCACCTTCCCGTCGCTGTCGCGCCAGATCTCCTCGGCGGTCGTGCGCCGGTGGACCTCGGGATTGGCCGGGTTCTCGAACTGCTGTGGAACGAAGTAGTGCTTGTCGGCGGCCGCCATCTCTTCGGCTTTGCGGATTGCGCCGGGCATGCCCTCGCCACCCGCGGTGAGCACGAGATCGGCACCGTAGGCGCGCAGCAGCATGCGCCTCTCCTTGCTCATCGTCTCGGGCATTACGAGCGTGCACTTGTAGCCGCGCGCGGCGCAGACGAGCGCCAGCGCGATTCCGGTATTGCCGCTAGTCGGCTCGAGGATGACCGTATCCTGCTTGATCTTGCCCTCGCGTTCGGCGGCTTCGATCATCGCCAGGCCGATTCGATCCTTGACGCTGCCCCCGGGATTGGCGAACTCGAGCTTGGCGACCACGTCGGCGCCACTCTCCTTGGAGATCCTTCGCAAGCGAACGAGCGGCGTGTTGCCGATCAGTTCGGTGACGTTGTCGGCAACCTTCATCGTTCTCCTCCTGGGCGCTCATCCGGCCTTCGCCCTAGTCGCTTCACTTTCTGAAGTAGCTTCGGGAAGCATACCAACGAAACCGTAGACTTCAAACGCTTACGGCAAAGGCCGGTCTCGTCGAATTGCCTAGTGGATCGTCACAAGCCCGGCGATTCCAAGCGCGAACAGAACGATCACAAAGAGCGAGTCGGCGCCCAGCCGCGCGTAACAGCGTTTGGGCCGAAAGATAATCCCGACCGCGTAGACGGACGTGAGGCCGATTCCCAGGATCGCCAGCCAGCTGTTCTGGCGTCCAGCCAGGGGCAAGACCGCCTTTCCCGCAATGAGATCGGCGACGAGAAAGAGGCACACCTGGAAGGCGTTGCCGCCGAAGATGTCGCCCATGGCGAGGCTGTGATCGCCGAGGCGCACGGCGGCGATACCCGAGCTGATCTCGGGTAGCGCGGTCGCCAGGGCGAGCACGGTTGCGCCAAAGATGACGCCGTTGATACCGGCCTTGCCGGCGAGATCGTTGCCGCTGATCTGGAGGAAGACGCCGGCGACCAGGGTGACGACGCAGGCGGCCAGGAAGTAGAGCACGACCCGCGCGGTGGAGGTTCCGGTATGCGCCGTGGGCTCCGTCGGGTGGGGAACGCGCCGGTGCGGACGCCCCGGCCGGCTGCCCGGCGCGACAACCTCCCACGACGGCGATTTCCTGACCCGGTTGATGACGACGATGCCGCAGAACCAGACGACTACGATGGCGATCGAGGCCGGACTCACGGGTCCGAGCGCAACCGACTGCTTGAGCAGCGCGCCCATCAACACGAACGAGACCACGAGGATTACGAGCAGTGCCTCGAGCACCGGGATGAGCGAGCCGACGAGATAGGTGAGCGCACTCTTGCGACCGGCGGTGATGTCGCAGATGATCAGCACCATCGTCTGGATGGCGATGCCACCGATCAGGTTGCCGGCCGCCAGGTCGTAGTGTTTCTGCAGGACGGCCGAGACCGTGATCGCGATCTCGGGGAGCGTGCCCGCAATCGAGAGCAGGACCATCCCTCCGATCGCGTCACCGAGGCCGAAGCGGTTGTCGAGCGCGTCGGTGCTCTTGCCCAGGCTCGTGCCGGCGACCCAGGTCGCGGCCGCGCCCGCCGCGAAGACGAGAACCAGCAGCGGCCAGGCGAGACTAGCCATGGAAAACGTGAGCGCGCGTAGCAGGCATCGGCCCGCCCATTCTCGGCGGCCGGGAAACCCGCGTCAAGCGAGAAGTGCTGCCTGCGACCGGCACAGGCTAGGTATGCCGATTGAAGGAGAAGATGGCGCCGGCCAGGAGCGCGGTGCCAAGCAGGCCGACCAGCGCGACATCCTCGATCGTCGTGGTCGTGTGGCCGAAGACGGTCACGCCGATGATCGGATGGCTCGAGGCACGCATAGCGGCGGAGATCTCGTCGGCGAGAAAGATGCGGCGAATTGCGTCGACGCCGTAGGTGAGCGGGTTGAGCTTGGAGACGATCTCCATCCAGCGCGGGACGTTGTTGACCGGAAAGAAGACGCCGGCAAGGAATGTGAGCGGGAAGACGACCATCTGAACCAACACTTGAAAGCTCTGCTGGGAGCGCATCCGCGAGCCAATCAGAAGACCGAACCCGGCCAGCGAGAAGGCCAGAACGAGCACGATCGGAATCAGCTCGAGAACGATTCTGAGCGACAGCGGAACGCCGAAGAGCGGCGCCAGCGCGAGCATCACCAGGGCTTGAAAGAGCGCGATCACCGAGGCGCCGAGCGCCTTGCCCAGCACGACGCCCGAGCGGTTGAGCGGCGAGACGAGCACCTCCTTGAGAAAGCCGATCTCACGGTCCCAGACGACCGAGAGGCCCGAGAAGATCGCATTGATGAAGACCGACATCGCGATGATGCCCGGGTACATGAACTTGACGAAATCGACACCCACCGCCAGCGCGCCGATCTGCCGTTTCAGCCCCTCGCTGAAAACGACCATGAAGATGATCGGCATCCCGAGCGAAGAGGCCAGGCGCGAGCGCTCGCGAGCGAAACGAAGCAGCTCGCGGTAGGCGATGACCCAGATCCCGCGCAGAGTCTGCCTCAAGTGGAGACCGACCTCCTCTGGGAACGGGCTGTGAGCGAGTTCGCCATCAGCTCAGCTGCTGCTTCATGCCGGGCGTGTTCAGGTAGCGGCGGAGCTGCTGGTTGGCAGCGGGCCGATCATCGCGAATCGAGTGTCCGGTGAGGGAGAGAAAAACGTCGTCGAGAGTCGGACGGCGGACTGTGGCAGCCAGGATCTTGCTCGAGAAGCTGCGTATCAGCCCGGGCAGGAACTCCTCGGCTCGGGGCAGCTTGAAGCGGACGCTGTCCGTCTCGATGCTCGCACTCAATTCGTAGCGGGCAAAGAGCTCCGCCGCCGCCGCCTCGGCGTCCTCGACCCGAAGCGTCACGACATCACCGCCAAGCGAGTCCTTGAGCACCTCGGGCCGGTCGAGTGCAACGATCTCGCCCTCGTCGATGATCGCAATCCGGTCGCAGTTCTCGGCCTCGTTCATGTAGTGCGTCGTGAGGAAGATCGTCAGCGCCTCGCGCCGCCGCAGATCGAGCACGTACTTCCAGATCCGGTGCCGAGTCTGAGGATCGAGCCCGAGCGTCGGCTCGTCGAGGAAGAGGATGTGGGGGTGGTGAAGCAGCCCGCGGGCGATCTCCAGGCGGCGCTTCATCCCGCCCGAGTACTCGCGCACCGAGGAGTTGCGACGGTCCCAGAGCTCCATCAGGGTCAGCAGCTCGTAGATGCGCTCGTCACGGACTCGCTTGGGCATACCGTAGGCGTAGGCGTGAAAGCGAAGGTTCTGAATCGCGGTCAGATACTCGTCGAGAGTCGGGTCCTGAAAGACGAGACCGATCGAGCGGCGCACCTCGGTTCGCTTGCTACTGATGTCGTAGCCGGCGACCGTGGCCTCCCCGGCCGAGGGCGTAAGCAGCGTGCAGAGCATGCTGATCGTCGTCGTCTTGCCGGCGCCGTTTGGGCCGAGAAAGCCGAAAACCTCGCCTTCAGCGACGCTGAAGGAGACGCCCTTGACGGCCTGCGTGTGACCGAAGTTGCGGGCCAGCCCCGCAGTCGAGATGACGGTCTCGGAGGCGCTCGGTGTCTTCTGCTCGCGATTCACGACTTCCCGTCACCGCGATGCGTCCGGGCTCGGCGCGACCGTGAGCGACGCGAGAAGAGTACAGCGTTAACTCGGGCTCTCCGGGTTGCTCGTCATCGAGGCGTAATCGCTCGGTAGGGGAATTGAGGCTCCCCAGACTCCGGCGGCGTCGGCGACCGTTTGTGCGAGCTCGCTCAGCGGAACGACCGCGTCCGCCAGCTTGGCCTCGGTGATGGCACGGGGCGTTCCGTAGGCGATCGCCGTCGACTCCTCCTCGACGATGATCCGGCCACCGCGCTCCTTTACTTCACGCGCGCCGTCCAAGCCATCCTTGCCCATCCCGCTCGTGACCACGAGCAGGAGGCGATCGCCGAAGATGCGGGCAGCGTCGCTGACGGTGACATCGGCGCGCGGGCGCAACCCGTCGATCGGCTCCTCCACCGAGACGAGCAACTTGGCGTCACCGGCCATGCGAAGGTGACTTCCTCCCTGCGCGAAGTAAACGGTGCTGGGGTTGAGCTGCTCTCCACCGAGCGCCTCTCTTACGCCCAGGACGGAGTAGTGGTCGAGACGATCGGCAAGTGCGGTCGTGAATCCCTCGGGCAGCTGTTGCACCACAACCATGCCGAGGCCGAGCAGCGGCGGCAGTGCGGGAATCAGGTGCGACAACGACCAGCAACCGCCGATCGAGCCGACGACCACTACCGCTCCGGGGCCGTCACGCGAAGGATCGCGGAGCGGCGACGCCGAGTCCGACCCGTTCTCGAGCCCATGCAGCTCCCGCTGCGAGGC